>Ga0209777_10007855_pt1 | contig 11753 bp, 5 predicted proteins | sample FrelakmetHBP12HB_FD_187147 | JGI IMG/M metagenome (GOLD analysis project Ga0209777, IMG submission 187147) | Freshwater lake sediment microbial communities from the University of Notre Dame, USA, for methane emissions studies -HBP12 HB (SPAdes)... | ecosystem: Environmental > Aquatic >... | reverse complement strand
GGATGCCGCGTCACAGCCTATGCCCGGCTAGAGCTCACCGTCACAGTGCCCTCCTGGCGCCGCGGGGATCTGGAGCGCGAGATTGACCTGATCGAGGAAGTCGCGCGCCTCCACGGCTACAACCATGTGCCCGATGTGACCGCGATGGCGGCCCGGGTTCCGCCGCGTTCCGCGATTGAAGTGGCTTCGGATCGCCTGCGGACGCTCTTCACCGCGCTCGGGTTCTTCGAGACGGCCAGCGACAGCCTGATTGATCCGCGCTGGCCCGCCCCGGTCGTGTGGACCCGCGAAAAGCCGGCCCTGCTTGACCCTGCCAGCGTTCTGCGCGAGGACCATTCCGCCTTGCGCACCAGCCTGCTTTCGTCCCTGCTCGCCATGCGCCGCTACAATCAGGACCAGCGCAGCGGTGAAGCGCGGCTCTTCGAGTTGGGGAAAGTCTTCATCCCGCGACCCGAGATGCGGCCCGAAGAACGGCACGTGCTTGGCGTGCTCGACGACCGGGGCTTCCAGCCTTTGGCGGATGCAGTCCTGGAGATTGAGGACGCCTTGCAGATGGACGGCGCGCACCTGAAGCTCAGCCTTCCTCCGGGCGGCGCACCGCCGTTCCTCAAGACGGGTTCTGCCTGCCTGGTGCTCCGCGTGCGCGAAACGCCTGGCCACGAGCGCGCCGAAGACCACATCGGCTGGCTGGGCCTGGCCAGCAACGCTCTGCAGCAGGCCTTCGATCTGCGCAAGCCTGTGGCGGTATGCGAGCTGGATCTTGACAAGCTGGCTAACCTGCCCAGCGGCCCGCGCCGTTACCGCGAACCGCCCGCTTTCCCTGAAGTAGTACGCGACATAGCGCTGGTCGTGGACGAAGGCGTGGACTGGGGCGAGGTCAAGTCCTTCGCCAGTCATTGGGCGCAGAACGAACCGCTGCGTGACCGCGGCGAGCCGCCGCGGTTCATGTCTGTTTTCCGCGGCAAGCAGATTGGGACTGGCAAGAAATCAGTGGCCTTCTCCCTCGTCTACCGCGCTCCGGACCGCACCTTGACTGACGATGAAGTCAACGCGGCGCAGGCCAGGTTGCAGCAGGCGATTCTGGCGCATTTCCACGCGACACTGAGAATGTAAGGTGTATAATCCAGACATGATGACAAGCGCGCTGTTCGTGCCTCGCACCATTTCGGTGTGAGTTGGATTGCGTGGCCGAGGAATCGTCTATAATGCTGCAGGGCTTGAAAAGGGGGCGGTAAGGTGTTCAGCTCGCTCAAACTGTGGTGGTACTGCCGTAATCTCAGCAGCCATAATCCCGCCAAGTATGCCGCGTCCGTGAATGCGCTGGCCCAACTGCGTGATCCCAGGGCTGTGGATCCGCTCCTCCCGGGGCTGGATCACAGGGAAACCGTGCTGCGCCAGGGCGTGGCCATGGCTTTGGGAGAGTTCGGCGATGTCCGGGCGGTCAAGCCGCTGGTGCAGGTCCTGGAGCGTGATCAAGACGCAGGCGTCCGTACCGCGGCCGCGAAGTCCCTGGGCCGCATTGGCGACAAACAAGCTATCAAGCCCCTGGTAAGGGCCTTGGGCGAGACTGACGCGGATGCGCGGGTGGCCGCGGCTAAGGCGCTGGCCAGGCTGGGCGAAACCCAGTGGCAGGATTGGGTGAAGGGCACTGAAAGCGACTTCAACCGCCTGGCCGAGTCCAACGAGCGCCGGGCCGTGGAGCCGCTGGCACAAGCCGTCAGAAACGTGAAATGGAACGTGCGTTCCGCCGCCTTGGAAGGCCTAGGCAAACTTGGGGACCGCGATGCCCTCGGCCCTCTCTTGACGCTGGTGAATGACGACGACCAGCGCGTGCGCATCTCAGCCATCGGCTGGCTTCTCAAGCTCCGCGACCGGCGCGGGATAGAGCCGTTGATCCTCAGCCTGCGTCACAAGGACCCGGACACCCGTATCGCCGCCGTCAAGGCGTTGGCCGAGTGGGGCGAGAGGCGCTCGATCCTTGAACTGCGCAAGCGTTTGGAGGACGATGACGACAGGGTCTGCCACGCCATTGTTGACGCCTTGACGAAGCTGGGGGATACCACCTGTGATGGGCCGCCGGGACGCGGCAGCGGGCCGGTCAGCATTCAGGCAGGGAAGATGTCTCCAAGCAGCCTTCCGCCCCAAGCCGCAGGCGCCGCTCCCGGCCCTGCATCCAAGCCACCGACCGGCGCAGTTGCTGTTCCAGCCAAGCCGCCAAGCCCCGCACCTTCTACGGCGCAAAGACTCTCCTCTGGCGTAGCTCGGATTCCACCGAAGTCTTCCCCCCCGCCTGCGCAGCCCGGCGGGCCGGCCGGCCGTCCTAAATGAGCATCCGCTGGTCTTCAGAAGACAAAAGACAGAATACAGAATACAGAATACAGAATACAGAAGACAGAAGAGAGAGGCGAGCCTTTGTCTTCTCTCTTCTCTTTCCTCTCTTCTCTATTTCGGCAACGTTGCGCAGCGCAATTGCACGCCGCTGAGCTGGCCCTTGCCGTCGGCCGCGGCAAGGCGCCCACAAAACCCCCAGTCTCCTTTGCTCTGGTCAATACGGAGAACGAGCGAGTGCACTCCGGCTGCCAGTCGCACAGGCACTTTGTCCTCATCAACCTTTATCCAACGCGGCCCGGGATTGCGGTGGATTTCGTCGCCGTCCAGCCAGACGGCGATGCCATCATCGGCACCGAGAAGCAGCAGGCCCGCGGCTTCCTGGTTTGCCTGCACCTCCGCTGCCGCGTAGGCATAGACGTTTTCATTGGGATTCAATAGCGCATGCAGGTCCACGACGCCGGTTGCCCCTGGGAAGGGGCGTTGCCAGGCCGGTTGATTTGCCGGCGGCGGCTTTAGCAGGGCGCTGAAATCCAGCTTCCCGTTGGCCTCCCAAGGGCTGGCGTGCTTTCTCTTGAACGGCCCCAGGACCAGCCAGTCCTTGAACAAGGGAGCACCGCCCTCGAAATCCTTCCGCACCGCCGCGCACGCGCTCTGGCGCATCCTTGGAAGATCCAGGGCGCCCCTGAGCCTGAATTTAGTGAAGACGACGCTGGCGTCTTCCTCGTGGTCATGGTCTTGGATGTACAAGCCCGCGAAGCGTGGCGCGAAGGTCAGTTTCTCGGTGTCGAAGGCCCAGGGCCGCCCCCCCGTGCTGCCCGTGCAAGTCAAAGCTCCCTGCTGGCAGCTCATCTGCAGGAACGCCTGTTCTTTGGTGCTGCCGCCCAATAAACGTGGTCTTTGCTTCAGGCCCTTGCCGGGGGCCTGGCCGCCGAGCGTCAGCGCGATGTTACTCGCGTTCTGCTGCTTCTCGCTCAGGCGCACGATATTGCCCCCGCCGTCGCTGACATAGATACCGTACTCCAACTTGTTCCGGTTGCTGATCAGGGCCGCCTCCACTTCGATGGCCCACTGGGACGGCTGGAAGAAGTCTAAAGGCAGCCGCAGCATGCGCGTATCGCGCTTACTGTCCTTGTCCGCCGGGTGCTTCATGAGCAGCGCTCCCTTGGCGGTGTCGAGCGAGGCATCGTGAGGATCCTCCAGCGTCCAGGCGGCCAGCTGCTCGGGTGAGGTGAAGTCGTATTGAACCTCGCTGCCCCCGCTGATCCTCTTGATCGGCGCCTTGTAGAAAGCCAGTTCGGCCTCGTGGGATGAAGTCGCGTCAAAGCGCATTCCCGCAAGCCGCTCGGCCAGGCTCACATCCAGCGCGCCGCAGTCGGCCGCCTGCGCTTGCAGATCCTCGATCGTCTTGCGGGCGCCCTCCAGGTTGATCTCCTTGCTCTTGAGCTGCCTCTCAAGTCCTTCGAGGAGCGGGCTCATCTTCGCCATCACGCTCTGCTTCTTCTGTTCCGCAAGCTGCGCGCGCCTGTCGTTGATGTCTTTGAGCACCAGCCGCAGCGGCCGCGCCGCCTGCTCATCCTCGGGTTGTCCGGGCACGGACAAGCTGGCCAGCCTGGCCTTCCAGGCAGCCTCGGTCTCCCGCAGGAATTCAAGCTTTTCGCTCTTCTTGATGCGCAAGCGTGCGTCTTCCGCTTCCGTAGCGGCATCGGCCATCTGTTGCTGAACCTGTTGCTCGGTCTTGGCCGCCTGCTCCTTGCTGGACTCCCACCAGGGGGCCGTTGAGAACCGCTTGCTAAGGCCCTTGAGCGCTTGCAGGGCTATGCCGTAACGCTCTTTCTTAGCGTTCTCATCAATGCTTCGCATTTCTTTCTGGAATGCTTCGAGACTATTGTCTAGCGCGGGAGTTTGATTCAAGGGGGCGTGGCCCGCGGTGGCCCCGGTCTCTGGCGCGGGCGCAGGCCTTTTCGTCTCCGTAGGGCCGAAACGCTTCTGGTCCCCGCTGACCAAGAAGGAAGGCCCCATCACTCCGCCCCCACCCCCGCCCATTCTCGGCATGTCGCCGCGAGGGCTCGTCGGCGCGGCCCCGCTGTCCTTTCCAGCCTTTGCCACGGCAGCGGCACGGACCGGAGTTGTGTTAGCGCGAGCTGCCGCCGGGGTGCAGTTGGGTGCGTCAGCCGGGCTCGTATCACCCCTGTTCCTTCTCGCCAGCGCAATACCAACTGCCAAGGCCACAACCACACCCGCAGCCGTTGCCAAAACCAGGCGCAGTCGCTTCCGTTTCCTTTCCGATTCCGGGCCATCGCCGTCCGCTTTGGCTGTTGCGGCGGGTGCAGCCGCGGCAGCGCTCGGCTGCGCGGCCTTCAAAAAGGCCCTGGAACTGCCAGCGCTCAGGTCAACCTTCTTGGTGGGTGGCAGCGAGTCCTGCCAGGCCGGCGCGCATTTCGCGCAGTAATGCTCCCCGTCCGGCGCGATTAGCCCCTCGTCCCCCGGAGGAGTTATCATCCGGGTACACTTGGCGCAGTACCACAACCGCCGGATGCCGCTTCCAGAACTTGGCGCTTCTGTTTCGCTCATGCCCTTTGGCCGACTCGGCTAGCTTGATGAAACCGCTCCGTCTGACCCGAACGGTAAGTTTCAGGTTGCACGTTTCAGGTTTCAAGTTGTCGGCCTGCGGCGGCCAACCTGAAACTTGAAACCACAAACGTGAAACCAATCATCGTTCTTAGCATACCACCAAACCAGCCTGTGAAAAAGAGAAGACGGGATACAGAATACAGAAGCGTGCCTTCCTGAGGCCACGCCTTCTTGCGTGCCGGCCTCGGTCTTCTGTATTCCGTCTTCTGCCTTCTAAATCCCCAGTGGCGCAGGAAACACACCGCGCTAAAATGAGGCGCGGAGGTCCCGGCATGCGAACACAAACAGTCCCTATAGTCAAAATGTCAGGAACAGGCAATGACTTCCTGATGATTGATAACCGCGCAGGTTTGCTCAAGGATGGCGACGCGCCTGCACTGGCCCGCGCCGCCTGTCCCCGGCGCATTTCGGCCGGTGCGGACGGCATTATCCTGCTGGAGAAACCAAGCAGCGCCGGCCACGACTACCGGATGCGGATTTTCAACGCCGACGGCTCCGAAGCCGAGATGTGCGGCAACGGCTCGCGTTGCCTCGCGGTTTTCGCCAGGCAGCTTGGCGCCGCCGGCGACAATCAGCGCCTGGAGACGATGGCGGGCACGGTGCTGGCCAGCGTCCTGCCCGGTGCGCAGGCCGCCAGGGTGCAGCTCTCCCAGCCCTCGAGCCTGGAGGTCCGCCGCGGCCTGGAGGTCCTGGGCAAGAAGTGCGACCTGTACTTCATCAACACCGGAGTGCCGCACGCCATCCAGTTTGTTGCGGATGCCGCCGCCGTGGATGTCAAATCCGCCGGCGCGGCCATTCGCTATCACGAAGCCTTCCAGCCCAAAGGCACGAACGCCAACTTCGTGCAGCTTATGGGCGGCGACACTATCAAGGTGCGGACTTACGAGCGCGGCGTCGAGGACGAAACTTTCGCTTGCGGCACCGGCTCCACCGCCGCGGCCATCGTCTCCGGCCTGGTGCACGGTTACCGGACTCCGGTCAAAGTGCTGACCTCCGGCGGCAGCGTCTTGACCATTCACTTCGAGAAACAGGGCGGCGGCGTGGGCGCGCCTTTCCTGGAAGGCGCGGTGGATACGGTCTTCAAAGGCGAGTTTTACTGGAGGAAGTAGGCAGTAGATAGTAGGTGGCAGGTAGTAGGTGGTGGGATGCTGTCTCCTGCCTACTATCTACTACCTACCACCTACGGCAGTTTCCTACGCGGTGAGTGGCAAGGCGGGATTCAAGCGATGGACGCGCCAGACGCAGACAAAAGCAACCCTCTACGTTCCTCTGCGGTGAGGGCGCCGCGCGGCCTGCTGTTTCGCATTTTCAAGGCCAAGAGCGCCAAGGACGAAATCAGGTTGCGCGCCTCCGCGCTGTCCTATACCACACTGGCTTCGCTGGTGCCGATTTTCGCCATCATCCTGGCGGTTCTGTCCGGCCCTTCTTTCCAGAAAAGCCGTGACAAGGTGCTCGACCAACTCGCGGAAGTCTTTATCCCTAGCGACGACGACTGGGGTGTGGACCCCGAGGCCGAACCGTGGCAGCAAGAGTTCAAGGATTCCTTCCGCAGTCAGATCGAGGTACTGGCGAAGAAGCAAGGGACCGTTAGCGTCTTCGGTTTCATCGTCTTGGCGCTGACCGTGGTGTTGCTCTTCCAAGCCGCCGAGCGTTCACTGAACGCGGTCTGGCGCGCCCACAGCACTCGTTCATTATTTATGCGTGCCGCGATTGCCACCAGCCTGATGTTCTGGGGACCGGTGATATTGGCCGTGTCCGTGTCTCTCAGCGAACTGTTGAGGAGTTGGCTGGTATTCGGCACTTATTTTATCCCCACGCTCTTCAGCGCCTCGTTGTTCACCGCCCTTTACATGGTGCTGCCGCACACCAAGGTGCGCCTGAGCGCCGCCTTCACAGGGGGCCTCGCCGCAGCCCTGGGCTGGGAGATCGCCAAGCTGCTTTTCCTGCTCTATGTGACTCATGTCGTGAGCTACAATAGAGTCTATGGTTCGTTGGGCCTGATCCCCATGCTGTTCCTGTGGGTGTATGTCAGTTGGCTGCTGATTCTTTACGGCGCCGAGCTGGCCTACTGCGTGCAGCACCGCCGGGCCTTGGTTGACGAATGGCACGCACACCGGCAACTGCACCTGCTGGGCAACAAAGAGGATTCTTCTGCGCCAGCGCCCCAGGCTGTGATTCTGGCCGTGGCGATCGAAGTCGCGCGGCGCTTCCAGTCCTCAACTGCCGGCGCCACACGCGCCGGCGAACTGGCCAAGGCGCTCAGCATTGATCCGCGTTTGGCGCAGCAGGCCGCCCAGGCGCTGGTGGCGCGCGGCATCCTCAGTCGCGTGGCCGCGGCTGAGACCAATGGCCCCGAGGCCCGTGAAGACCCAGCTTTCCTTCCCGCCTGTGAGACTCACAACTGCGCCGTTTCCTCTCTGTTTGCGGCGCTCAGCGCCGAGCAAGACGGGACCGGCTCAGGCCCCGCGGTTGAACGCGCCAGACAACTGCTCGCCGCCGTGTCCGCGGCGGGGGACAATCAGCTCGGCAAGCTTAGTCTGGCGGACTTGGCGAATGAGGAGTTCAAGCTTTGACGCCTCAACTGCCAGTCTAATATGATCAAGAACGGCGCGATCGGGTAGGCCATGCGAACCACCGTCGTTCCATAGCCGTAGACGGCGAGGTAGGCGAGTACGTACAGCATATAGCACGCCGTGCCGGCCCGCGTTTCCGCGGGCAGCTCCTTCCAGGCGCGGCGCAGCGGCGAGTTCCTCTTCCAGTACCCGAAGGCATAGCAGGGCAGCGCGGCGAGCAAGGCCAGGTTCAGAAACTTCAGCGCTGCTAACACCGGCCACGAATGGACCAGCCACCCAACATCCAAACTCCAAAATCCAAAATCCAATTTAAGGTCCAAGACTGCAAAACCGGCCGTGCCGTGGTGCAGGATGAAGCGGCTGAGTTCGAAGCAGGCGAAAAAGCTCTGCCGCAGAGGCTGCATGAAAAGGTTCTTCAGGCCGGCGCGGAGGAGTTCCGCATCGGGCACGCCTTCACTCAGCCGCTTCTGGTAGCCGATCTCGTTCTCCGCCATGAATGTGTACTGCGCCGCGTCTTCGCCATAGGCGCGGCGGCAGGCGCTCTCGGAAAGAGCGTTCAGGAGATAAGGAACGCTCTGCGTCCTGAAGTTGAAGCGTTTCGCGTATTCCGTGCGGCCATAGAGGATCGTGCCCGCGCGTTCGTAAAGCGTCCCCGCCTCAGGCCCGCTCCCTTGCTGGCACAACAGCCAAAGAGCACTGCCTGCCTTGCTCCCCGCTGCAACCAGCACGAACCACAGGCAAGCGGCCAAACGCAATTTTCGATTTTCGATTTTCGATTTTAGATTGGCGCTTGCAGCGTGCCGGTATTTGCAGTCGGAAATCGAGAATCCAAAATCGAAAATTTCCCTTCCCCGCCAGTACGAGAACAACAGCCAGGCAATGCCCAGCAGCCCGAACAGATAGTGGATGAAAATGCACGCGCCCCGCAACAGTCCAAGGGCGAAGGAGGCGCCGAAGCCGGCCAACAGCAGCAGAAGGATTTTGGATTCTAGATTTTCGATCTTCGATTTTGGAATCTGGAATCTGGATTTTGGATTTTGGGATTTGGAATTTGGATTTTGGACTCTGGACTCTGGATGTTGGATTGAAGTGTGTCTGATCACACCCACAAAGGAACTGAGCAACAGGAGAATGAGCGTGGCCGCCAGGGACTCGGTGTACAGCGCGCCGTTCATGAGGATGAAGAAAGTGGGGAGCGCAGTGATGGCCAACGCAAGCTGCAGCGTCCGCAGGGGGCTCAGCAGCCGCCCCTGGAGCGAGCGCAGGAAAAGGTAGAGGGCCGAGACGAACAGAATGTTCTGGATCAGCGGCGCGAAACGCTCGACCGCAAGCCCCGAAGCGTGCAGCATTGCCAGGAACAGCGGGTACAGCGGCTCCAGCCGGTATTGTCCCTGGAGACCAAAGCGTTCGAACTGCCGCATCGCGGCCAGGTATTGGGCCCCATCCTGTCCCGGCGTCACGTCGGGCTTGATACAGCAGGCGAGCAACACCAGCGCCGCCAGAGCGGAGAGCGTCGCCAAGGCGATCCGGGGGCGGCTCACTCTGCCTCCGGATCGTCCATGAAGCCGAACTGTATGCGCTTTTTCTGGTAGGCGCCGCGCCGCCGGAGTTCGTTGTCCACCACGCCGCGCAGCATGCGCAAGACAGCCTGTTCCTTTTCGGGGCAAGCTTGCAGCGCCTCGTCGCAGCTCTGCAACACCGCTTCCAGGACCTCGCGGCGCGTAATGCTGAGCGCAATCACCAGGCTGTCAGGCTGGCTCATCTCAATGGGCTTGAGCTTGCTATTGCGGGCGCGATTGCCGTTGGTCAGCATCATCAGCACGCCTTGCGGGTCCAGTTCCAGAGACTTGCGGAGATCGTTCTTGCCTTCCACGCGCTCCTTGAGCAACACCTTCGTCAGGCCCAGGAAGGCGCATATCTCCGCGCGCTTGGCCGCCGGCTGCTCCCAGGAGACACCCAGCGAATGATGCTCCTGCACGCCCAAAGCGCGGCCCAGATGCTCGCCCGCCTCAGCCAAGCGGTTGGTCTCAAGGCAAGCCAGCCCCAGCGGGTAATACAGTTCCTCAGCCCAGTCATGCAGGTTCAGCGAATGCTGCAAGACCTGTGCAGCATCGCTCGCGCGCCCAAGCTGTAACAGCAAGCTGGCGTAGGTGTAGGTCAGGTCCGGATCGTAAGCCGTGCGCTCCAGTCCCCGCTTGTAGATGTCGTCAATGTTTCTGAGTTGCGCCGAACCGTCCTTGTCGGCATTGGCAACATAGCGGCGCACCTGCAGGTTCGCCAGATTCGCGTAGGCCATGTGAAAGCACTTCACCTGCACGGACTCATCCGCCCGAAAGAGCTGGTTCTCGGCCTTGGCTTCGCCGATCCGGATCACGTTGCTGAAGGCCGTGTCGGCCTGGTCGTACAGTCTGCGCGCCGCCGCCGCAATGCCATAATTGTACAAGACCCGCAACTTCTCGGGCGAGCGCCGCCGCGCCGCGTCCCAGAGGCGGAATGGATCGCCCCAATCGTTGTTGCGGAGCACCGTGAAGGATGCGAATGGCCCGGCCAGGCAGCAGCCCAGCACTGCGGTCCAGAGCCCGGCCTCGTAGAGCAAGGCGCTGGGCGCCGCGCTCCCGCCGGTAGCGGGAGAAATCGTGTCCCCCGATTTCCTTGCCTCGGCGAAGGCCGCGATGCGGGACATGCAGGCCGCCAGCAGCCAGGCTATCAGACACGCACCGCCTGCGGCGGCGAGGTAGAAGTTGCGTTCGCTGACGATGTCGCCGCGTTCGATGACCGTGTTGCTCGGGGCGATGGACAAGAGCGCCAGCAGCACGCCGAAGCCGCCCAGCCAGCGCCGCCACGCGCCGACTGCGCCGAAAACCAGAAGCAGGAGGATCACGGCCCCGCCTGCAATTGCGCGCGGGTCGTTCGGGTGGGCGATGGTTGGGAAATCATGGTCAATGTTAAGCCCGTACGGTACTACGGCACGCAACAGCAACCACGGCACTGCATAAGCTTGCGAGCACAGGCTCCGCACATAATCGCTGTCCGAGAAGCCGGTGAGCGCTCCCCAAGTGCGCTCGTAAGCGTATGGGAATGCCGCAATCGCCGCTATCCCCAACCCCACCACGGTGGCCAGCAAGGCCCAGTTCAGGTTCAAACGCCGCCGCAAGAAGTGAGAAACGAGAAGTGAGAAGTGAGAACTCTTTTCTCGTTTCTCGTTCCTCTTTTCTCCTTCTGGCCGGCCAAGGACTGCTCCCGCGGCTATCAACAGCAACACGATCTGGAAGGCGAGCCCGAGACGTCCCTCGCGCCGGCCTGCAGCGCCCCAGGCAAGCACGACCATTGAAGAGATGATTCCCAGCAACAGACCATTGGATACGGTATGGCGCTGCGCACCGCGGTAAAAGAACAGGTATACCAGCCCCACCGCCCCAGGGAAGGTAAGGTGGCTTTCCTTGGTCAAGACCGCGCAGGCGCCAAGAGCCATGGTCCAAACCGCGGGCCAGAACCAGGCCGGCCAGCTAAAGACATAGTACTGAGTACTGAGTACTGAGTACTGAGTCTCGCCATTCCGTGCCGGGCGCTCAGTACTCAGTACTCCGGCACTCATTACTTTCGTGCAGGGCCGTGTGGCACGCTCGAACGCGACCGCCGAGGCGTACAGCCCCAGCAGGTAGAACATGCCGCCTTGTCCATTGTCCCGGCCACAGATGTATGTCACCGCTTCCGTGCACAGCGGATGGGCCGCGAAGATCGCGGCCGCAACCGCTGCCGCAAGATCGTAGGGTGTTCCCGCCGCCCCGTTGGGTGGCCCTGTGTCACTGGCGGGCCGTGTGCCACTGGCGGCTTGTCCGCCAGTGGTCCCTGCTGGTCGGAGCACCCGCCTTAGCAAGCCAAATAACGCCAGCGCCGCGATAAGATGACAGCCGACGTTCCAGGCGTGGAAGACGCGCACGTCCGGTTTGTTCTGGGTGTGGTTGCCATACAGTTGGCTCAGCCGGTAGCAGAGCGCGTTTGACAGCCACCACAGTTTGCGGAAGGAAAGGACTTTGATCTCGCGGAGCCGATCGAAAGAACGGATCGCCGGGTTGTCCAGAATGTACTCAGGATCGTCAAAGTGGTACGGCACGTTCAGCGACGTGCTATACGCCGCGCAGATGGCCAGTACTATTGCCGCCACATGCACCGCCGGGCAACCCCACGGCGGGCGAGTGGCAGGCATACGTAGGTGGG
>Ga0209777_10007854_pt1 | contig 11754 bp, 11 predicted proteins | sample FrelakmetHBP12HB_FD_187147 | JGI IMG/M metagenome (GOLD analysis project Ga0209777, IMG submission 187147) | Freshwater lake sediment microbial communities from the University of Notre Dame, USA, for methane emissions studies -HBP12 HB (SPAdes)... | ecosystem: Environmental > Aquatic >... | reverse complement strand
ATATCCTTGAGCGACATAACCTAACTTATCTGACCATTCACCCGAATTTCCAGAGTAACCATGGAACATAAGAACCGCTGGATGGTGTGAAGAGATCTTGGCAGGTCGTAACATCTTGGCATGCACGCGTGCCCCGCCAACACCCGTGAAATACAAATGAAAACATTCCACATTAGGAGCTTGAAATTTGGATGGAATTAATTCAACTTGTGGGTTTGTCGATCTCATTTCTGCCAACCCTTTATCCCAGAAGATATCAAAATCATCCGGTCGTGGATTAATTCCCTGATAAAGTTTTAATTGATCAAAAGGAAGATCAAAGGTCAGTGGCATGTTCTGCTTCTCCTAAATAATTCACTTCTTGCATAGATAAGTGAATGGTTCTCCAGCCTCGACAAACCATACTGGCATCTCTGGCATCATTGTTCTTAGCCAATCTGGCAGGTATTTCATGCCCACCTCTTCAGTTCGATTGTGGCCCAGGATAATCATGGATTTGTTCAATCCAAGCTGGGATGCATCCCGCACATAGGCACACAGAGTCCACTCCACTATTTCACCACACACCACTACATCCAGATTTTCGTTTCTCATAAGTTCCATGGGCATCTGCTCTGATCCAAGCCCTAAACTGCTGCCCCCGACCAGGAAACCAACACGTTCGACTCTGGATTCCTTCTTCCCGACAATTTGCACGACCTTCACATTCAATTTTTCTTTGAGAAAAGTGGACAGTTCCTCCGCTGTGGTAGCGGGAATTGTGTAACAATGTGGTTTTTCAGGAAGGTTATATTTTCCCCAGCCCAACTCCTTGTTGAGGCCAACATAGATCAAGTCCGGTCTGGTCATATGCATATGATCATGAAACCGCCAGATGTTGATTCCATTCTCTTCGATTAATTTCTTCTTACGAAGGTAAACTTCGTCATTTTGCAGCCATTCAGTAGTATCCCAGCCCGTAAAATATGTGGGTTCATGGGTGATGATCAGGTTGGCTCCTCTAGAGATGGTTTCATTGATAACATCAATGGTCGCCATGAAAGTTATAGTGATTCCCGTCACTTCAGTATCCCAATTCCCCGCCATTAACAGATCGCAGGTCTTTGGCAATGATATTGTTGTGTTGCAGGATCTGATAATAAGATCTACAACGTTTTTAACGATCATTTTTCCCTCGCAGATCTATTTTTTGAATGTTTATTGAATTTGGATCAAAGTAGTTTATTTCTGCTGACATGTTATGAAAATCGACATATAGCCTGGCATAAAAATCTTGATAAGTCCAAGTTAATATAACCTCATTATCGCTGCATTCACCCACCTCAAAAATTCCATTAAAAGCGGGGTATGCATTTCTGAATTTTATTAATTCAACCAACTTTTTAACTACAGGCCGTTTAACCTCCTCATCAATTTCATTGACCGAATAATTATGGCGATTGATCTCGCGCCCCTCCCCGGTTCGTGCAACCGCATCTGTATCATTCCTTCCGGCCAGCAATCCAACATAGTAGACCTGAGGAATGCCAGGAGCAAAGAACTGTATGGCCCTGGCTGCCAGGTAAGCGCTGTCGTCGCAATCCAACATGGAATAATAAGCACAGCGAATTTGATGCACATCAAATCCATCTGGGTCTTTGTGCTTTGGTGAGAAAATCAAACTCAGATTTGCACCCTTTTTCAAACAGATGTCAACCACCCTTCGAGCATCTTCGCTTTGATAAAAGCCATTCAAATCAGGTTTGATTGGTATGCCATCATGACAATCCAGTGTGGTAAATTGGTTGTGTGGACGAACCTTTAAATATTCTTTCAGTCTTTTACTTGTCTTGTTTAGCAACGCATCAAGAACAGTGAAAGGGAGGATAAAATCGTAAATCCAATACCCCTTTTCGGCCAATTTGATTTGGGTTGTATAGTCTGCATGGATTTCAGGAAGTATTTCAATATCTAGGGTATGTGCCAATTCTGAGATCCAATCCAAGAATTGATAAATATCCGGCTCCACAAAAAAGCATGTTGTACCAATTTTTTTTATCACATACCCCACGGCATCCAAACGGACAATTTTGACATGATTGTTGCTGAAATTGGTCATGAATTCAGATAGAAGCTGGCGAGCAATCGGTGAATTCATGTCCATATCTATTTGTTCAGAGGGGGTCGCTTTACCAAATGTCGTCCATACCCTCTCAACTTTACCTGTATTCATAATAATAAAATCGGAAAACGGTTCAGTCCGACGTAAAAATATCTTATCAATTTCCTCGCGTGGTGGGTTGCCTTCTGGCCAAATCTTATCCATCGTTATGAATAGATCCGAATATTTGGACTTGCGCCCTTTTGTTAAAAAATCCTGAAAGTAATTTGATTTCGCGGAGATATGATTAACCATCAAATCGAGCAAGATATCATGCTTTTCACCGATACGCTTGATATCTTCCCAGGAACCGAATTGCGGTTCGATTTCCAAATAGGTAAGCGGTGCAAAACCCCTATCACCAGAAGACGGGAATGGTGGCAAAATATGGATTCCCCCTGTAAAAAGACCCGGGAAATATGTATCAAGAACATAATTAAGTTTCTTTAGATCCCCCCCCAATGAATCAGGATATGTTATTAGCTGAACCTGATTTTTAACTTTCATATCCACCCCTTTTATTCAACTTTTATTACATTATATCCATTTGTTATCACAAAATCAGCTAATTGTCTTTGGCCGGCAATAATTTTATGTTCTGTGGCTAATATCTGCTCGATAAACGGGTCGCCTGCTTCGTTACCCCGGTTCCTTTTCTGGCGGTGTTCCAGAGTGTCTATCCAATTCCTGGAAATGAATATCCTGGTATCTACATTCTTGAGCAGCGAAGTATACGTGCCCTCCGCAATTACAACCATAATGCCCTCCAAACAAATCGTCTCTTCATCTATTATATTTGCATCATAATCAACCAGTGGTTTTGTAATCTCGTTTTTACCTCGGATGGCGTCTTTTAGATTTTGATCTAATAAATCAAGCTTGATCTCTACATGAGGTCCAAGCCAATCTGGATCTTCCCGTCTTTTAGTATTGTTTGACTTGGGTGGGAGAATAAAATAATCATCCTGTCCTAGAATAACAGATTTAATCCCGTACTTTTCGAATTCTTCCGCGATGGCCTCGCTTGTTTCCGATTTCCCACTACCAGATTCTCCTGCAATCGTGATGATATACCTGGTGTTTTTCCCCCTTACTCTTTCAATGATTTGTGAAATAATTTCACTCGCAGCTCGTTTGTGATATTCCTGAATTACAAGTATGTCGCCTCTCACGTTGACCTCTCAATAATTGCTTTGAAGTTGAATTCGTATAAAAACTTTCAATATTCAAATATGGAAATTACAAACGATGTATAAACCATAACTTGGGTGGGAACCTGAAGAAACTGATTTCGAAAGAAGGACGAACCGGCCAATTAAAGAATCCAGCCTATGCCTTTTTGTCAATAATTGTTAGTTGATAATAAAATAATGACACCCGGCACACCGGTGCTCTGGGTCCCACTACTCATCCCTTGACCGAACCTTCGAGCAGCGCCTTGATGATCTGGCCTTGGAACAGGATAAATACTATGATGGTTGGCAGGAGGATCAGGATCGTGCCGGCGCACAGAAGTGGGATGTCCTGGGCGTACTGGCCCTGGAACGCACCCAGTGCGCCGGCCATCGTTCGCTGCGTCGGGTCTTGGACGAGCACCAGCGCAAGGAGAAACTGGTTCCACGTCCAGATAGTCATGAGGATACCGAGTGACACCATGGGTGCCCGCGCGAGCGGGATATGGATCTGCCAGAACAGGTCCCAGATGCTAGCGCCATCGACGCGGGCTGCATCCGAGATCTCGCTTGGCATGTTGACGAAGTGGGCGCGCATCCAGAAGACGCTAAAGGGCATAAACAAGGCGATCAGCGGCAGCGCGATCGCGAACCGCGTGTTGTAGAGCCCCATCGCCCGCTCCAGGAAGTAAATGGGAAAAATAATCCCCGGGAACGGGAGCGTCAACCCGAACACGAACAGAAGGAGGAGTACGTTCGCGCCACGGATGCGGAGGAGGCCGATGGCAAACCCGGCCATCGTCGAAATGGAAAGGGCCACCGGCACCACGAGGAGGACAATTAACAAGCTCGACATGAGAAACTTGCCCATTTGCGCCACTTTGAACGCTTCGGCAAAGTTACCCCACTGAGGGTGCGCGGGCCAATCGAACCCGCTGGGTATAGTTCCCGAGGGATGGAGCGCGGTCATGAAGATGCTGATGAAGGGCACGATCGTGATCGCCATCAATGCCAGGAGCAGGGCCCGGCCTGTCCAGAGCTCGCCACGAGAAACCTTCATTGTGTGTTCTCTCTCCGGTTCAGCCACTGGATCGGGAGGATGACCACATTGACCAGGAGCATAAGAATGACAGCCAGCGCAGAAGCCGTGCCCACCTGTCGCGAGGTGAACGCAAGCACGTAGATCTGGGTCCCGGGGACCGCCGTCGAGTTGCCAGGCCCGCCGCCGGTCGCGATGTAGACGATGTCAAATGCGGCGAGGGCGGCGATCACCGTGACGGTCAGGCACACGCCGATCTCTTGCTTGAGAAGAGGGACGGTGATCTTGACGAACTCATTGAACCAGTCCGCCCCATCGATCCTGGCGGACTCATACAGGGCGGGGTCGATCTTGGCCATGCCCGTCTGGAGCAGGACAGCGCAGAATCCCAGCAGGACCCACACTCCGATGAATCCAACTGCCGGGAGCGCCCAGGTGAAGTCACCGAGCCAGGCACGGGTGATCGCGCCGAGACCGATGGCCTTGAGGATCTGGTTGAACAAGCCCGTGAGAGCCAACAGCCAGCCCCAGATGATACCGGCAGCGACGAGCGGGATGACCTGGGGCAGGAACAGAACGGTCCGGGCTATCGCGCCGAACCGGCCGGTCGCTACACGGTGGATCACGCTCGCAACAACGAGACCGAGGCCGACCGAAATGAAGCTAAAGAACACCACTAGCCAGAACGCGTTGCCTATGGTCACGAGCAGCTTGGGATCCTGGAAGACGGTCACGTAGTTCTTTACCCCGACCCAGGTTTTAGGACCGAAGCCGCTCCAGTTATAGAACGAATACTGGATGCTTAGCAGGAAGGGAAGCAGCACGAACACCGCGTAGATTAATAGCGCGGGCAAAACGAACAGCCACCCAACGATGGTCTCCCGACGGACCCCCCTCCGAGGGAAGGTCCGCCGGGAGAGAACGGTGGGAGCCACGGTACGGTTATCTGGCCTTGCTGTTAAAGATGTCACTTTCGATTTGATGGGCGCAGACATCGTCACATGGCCTTCATCATTACTTAATGAGGCATCTGAGCCAGTTCGCTCAGGTACTCGGCCTGAACGGCTTTGAGCAGTCCGGCGGCGTCTTCTTTGCCGCCGAACAACTTCTGGAGCTCAGGCGTCCAGCCCTGGGCAAAGATCGAGCTGGTCGAGTTGGCGATGAAGTCGCTCGCGTTGCCGGCCTTGCCAACCACAACCCCGGCAGCCAAGGTCTCGGCCGTGAGCGAGCCCGCAGGAACAGAGGGTATCGTGGCATCCGCCGGACCGCCAACGCTACTCCCCTCGGTGGCGACGTTGATCTGCCGCGCTACATCATTCGTGGCGACCCAGTTAAACCAGAACGCAGCACAGTCCGCGTGCTTGGCGGTGGCAGCGATGCCATAGGTCGCAGGGGCAGACATCGCGGCAGGCCCTCCGCCGGCTACAGCGGGCGGGAACGCGAAGAATCCGACGTTATCGCCCATGGCGGCGGTGTATACGCCGTTCGACCAGTCGCCGTTGAACGTGAACAGAGCCTCGCCTTTACCGAACTTCGCTGCTACATCGGCGTACTGGAGTGCGTTCGTATCCGGGGTAAAGTAACCCTTCTTGATCCAATCTTCAAGATGCTGGGCAGCGATCAGGTTCGTCGGTGTGTCGATCGTCGCGCCGGGCACCTCCATTACCCAGTCGCTGACTGGCTGTACCGGGCCAAGGGACATCATGAGTTGTTGGAGGGGGAAGGCCAGACCGCCGCCGCTCGCAGTCGCGTTCCACTCGATGATCGGTTGAATTCCGGCGGCCTTGGCTTTGGCGAGCAGGTCCTCGAATTCGGCGAGTGTCTTGGGCGCCTCGGTCATGCCGATCTGCGCGGCCAACTGCTTGTTGTAGAAGACGCCGGTCAGTTGGTAGTTGATACCCATGGCATAGAGGTGGCCAGAGCCGCGGCTGCCGTCTGCCGCGACGCGGAGTTGGTTCATCTGGGGAACCGGCCACTTATCCCAGCCGAACGCCGTCGCGTAGTCGTCAAGGTTCTTGAGCAACCCATCCTTGGCGAACGTGACCATCGTCGCCAGCCGAATAAGATCCGGCGGGTTGTCGCTGGCGAGCACGAGCGGCGTCTCGGCGATGAGGTTCGTAAACCCGTCCGAGTGGAGATCCCAGGTGACATTCGGGTACTGCCGCGTGAATTCTGCGGTAAGCTTGGGGAAAAGTGGGAATTCGGCCTGATAGTAGGCGGTCATCACGACAGGGGCCGTCCCGCAGCTCGGGAGCGCAGCTACCGGAGCCACGGTCGGCGCTGCGGTAGCAGGAACTGCGGTGGAAGGAGCCTCCGTAGCAGGAGCAGCGGTGGCAGGCGCCACAGTTGTTGCAGGTACCCCACATGAAGAAAGTAACATGGTTGTCAAAACCAGCAAGCTTGCCAAAGAAAATAACACAGATTTCTTGTTCATCTCTTTTTCTCCTTTATCAGCTTGGATATAGATTTTATATGAATTTCATGATTTTGGAGTTTTTGAATTCTCTATAAGTTAACCCTCCTGAACTTTGAATATGGGAAGGACACGTGTGGCATTTATGTTAGTGGTATCCTGAAAGCACTTTCATATCGAGTATACGACTTTTCAATATGAGAGTCAATAACCATTTTTTATGCTGTTTGACGTTCGATTAAGGTGAGGGGAAGCTTGACATGCCTTGTTGGTCTGGAAGGCGATTCTATCTGGGCAAGTAATATTTCCACCGCCAACCTCCCCGACTCATCCAAGTGTTGATGGATGGTAGTCAGGTCGGCATATTCAGCCAGGTCGAGATCATCAAAACCTACTACTGCGAGCTGCTCTGGCACCTGGATTTTCAACTGGCGGGCGGCTTTCAGCACACCCAAGGCTTGGAAGTCCGTTGCAACAAATATAGCGGTCGGTGGCTTGGGCAGATTGAGCAATTCAGCCGCGATCTTGCGGGTTTGCTCTTGTGAATACGGAGCGAGTCTTACAAACGAATCGGGAAGCTCGATCCCAGCCTCTTGCAAAGCCTGACGAAACCCGACCAGGCGCAGACTGACAGGATGAATAGAATATTCAGGCAAATCGGTGTCGCCCAAAAAAGCGATGCGGCGGTGGCCTTTTTTCAGCAAATATTGTGCCGCCATGCGTCCCCCCATGACGTCATCGATTTCCACGCTGCTCAGACTGGGATGCGGGAATTCAACCAAGACGGTAGGTAGGCCATGGTCCACAAGGCGACGGGCATCGTTGTCATCAACCGGCAGTGAAAGTATGATAAGACCATCCAAATTACCAGTCAGTGGCACGGAAGAGAGAAAGCTTTTCAGACGATCTGCTGAATCAACAGTATAAATGACCAATTCAAATTTCTTAGCAGATAATGCCTCGGCAATTCCCCGTAAACGCTGGACAAAAGATGGTGCAGTAAAAAAAGGCGAGATAACTCCTATCCGCCCAGTTCCTTGCATGGCGCGGGCACGGGCTTCCGCTTTGGGTACGAAACCAAGCGCGTCGATGGCAGCCAGGATTCGAATGCGTGTATCGCTGTTAACTTTTCCGGGTGTGTTCATCATCCGTGAGACCGTGGTGATGCTTACTCCGGCATGCTTGGCAACATCATAAATGGTAGGGGGCTTGTTGGGTGTCATAGAATCCTTGAATGAAAGGAATATGAAAGCACTTTCATTATAGCTAGCAGTTTTCTCTTTGTCAACATGCTGAGGTCTTTATAGGCATTGATGAATTGCCATATAAAAAAATACGCCCTTTATGAGGACATATATGACACGAAAGTACCTAATGAATATTTGGACTATATGTTCCTCTGTTCCCAAGGGGGTGTTGTATATACGGATAATACAAAGTCGAGAGGGAGAGATCGATGCTGTTTCTCCCGAAATTATGAGGAGTTCTTCTTTATTTCACAACGATTCAACCCTTGACTTGGAGTCGACTCCAGGTGGTACACTATTTTCCAGAGGTGAAATTATGAAAATTGCAGAAGTAAGTGAACGCTATACTATTTCGTCGGATACACTGCGTTACTATGAACGGATTGGACTCTTCCAGCCCGTAAATCGCAATGCGAGCGGCATCCGGGATTACAGCGAAATTGATTTGAGGCGGGTTGAATTCATCAAGTGCATGAGAAGCGCAGGGCTTCCCATTGAAGTGCTGATCGAATATGTTGGACTGGTTCAGCAGGGCGATCAGACCATTGAAGCCAGGAAAGAAATCTTGAAAGAGCAGCGGGAACTGCTTGCAGCCAGGATGAAAGAAATGCAAAAAACACTGGACTTGTTGGATCACAAAATTGAAGTGTATGAAAACGCTGTTTTGACAAAAGAGAAAGAAATGGTTCAATTAACTTCATTGGAGATATAAAAAATGACAACAGAATGCGTTTGTTTAGATGACATGGTTTGTACCGGCCAAATTTATCGACCAACAAAAACCAACCAAAAAAGTAAAATATCCATTCAGGATGGTTTGAAACGGTTGGCCATAACCATCGGCGATTATGCCATTGAACTGTATCGCTACAGTCATAACCTGGAACCGGTTTTTTCAAACGGCGGAACCCGGGTCCTTATCAGACCAGATCGGATCGATTTGGTATAGGTGGGAACCAGTTAATGTGGATCAGTAAATCGATTAATCACCAATTTAAATCAAAGAAAGAGGTAACAAATGAAAAAACGTCAACTCGGAAACAGCGGCCTGGAAGTTTCAGCGCTCGGGCTGGGCTGTATGCGCATGAGCTTTGGCGATAAGCCAACCGATAAACAAGAGATGCTTACCTTCCTCCACATGGCGGTCGAGCGTGGGGTCACCTTCTTCGATACCGCGGAAGTGTACGGGCCGTTCACCAACGAGGAACTGGTCGGCGAAGCCCTGGAACCTTTCCGTGGCAAGGTGGTGATCGCTACCAAGTTCGGCTGGAAGCATGGAGAAAAGGGACCGCATCCCAGTGTCGGTCCGGACAGCCGCCCGGAGCAGATCAAGCGGGTGGCCGAGGCTTCGCTCAAGCGTCTCAGAGTCGAGGTCCTTGACCTGTTCTACCAGCACCGGCCTGACCCGAATGTGCCCATCGAAGACGTGGCCGGAGCGGTGAAGGATCTGATCCAGGCAGGCAAGGTCAAGCATTTCGGGCTTTCCGAGTCTACTGCTGACCAGATCCGCCGCGCCCATGCAGTCCAGCCCGTCACGGCATTGCAAAGCGAATATTCGCTCTGGTGGCGAAACATCGAAGCAGAGATCCTGCCGACCTGCGAGGAACTGGGCATCGGTATCGTGCCTTATAGCCCGCTGGGCCGCGGCTATCTGACCGGCAAGGTTGACGAGAACACGACCTTCGACAGCACCGATATTCGGGCTCAGAATCCGCGCTTTGCACCGGAAGCGATCAAGGCCAACCGGGTGGTGATTGAGCTGCTTGAGAAGATCGGAGCCCGGAAGGGCGCCACCTCGGCTCAGATCGCCCTGGCCTGGTTGCTGGCTCAAAAACCATGGATCGTGCCCATCCCCGGCTCGCGCAAGCTTGAGCGTCTGGATGAAAACATCAGAGCGGTGGATATCAAATTGACGGCACACGATCTCGAAGAAATCGATAAAGCCATGGCACAGATCAAAGTGGTCGGCGACCGGTATTAATCCGGATCGAGAGCTCAGGTGACTGTCACTTCGTAAGTGACAGTCACCTGAGCCATAAAGTTATTCTGGAAAGGCAAAACGATGAGTATCAGTGAAACAGCCAAGAAAAACCACGCGGTGCTATTCCCCAATCGTAAATCTGAATTAGCGGAGACCGATCCGGAACTGGTCGAGGTTTTCGATAATTTCGCTTTTGATGAGGTGCTGGGTTATGGAAACTTGGAACCCAGAACCAGGCTGATGGTTATTCTGGCCTCCATGATTGCCAGCCAGGCCGTCGCCGAGTATAAAGTGATGCTAGGCGGCGCGCTGAATGTGGGGGTCACTCCGGTGGAAGTGAAAGAAATTGTCTACCAGGCGGTGCCGTATGTCGGCATGGCCAAAGTCTACGATTTTATCCTCGTCACCAATGAAATCCTGGAGAGCCGGGGTATCAAATTACCGCTGGAAGGGCAGTCTACCACTTCATTGGAAACGCGCTTTGAAAAAGGGTTGGCCTTACAAAAAGCCCTGGTTGGCGCAGAACGGATCGACAAGATGTATGCTGAGGCACCTGCCAATCAGCTCCATATCCAGAAATACCTATCAGCCAATTGTTTTGGCGATTATGTCATCCGCAACGGAGTGGATGTGAAAACCAGGGAGCTTTTGACACTTTCCATGCTGCTTTCCCTGGGCGGATGTGAGCCGCAGTTAAAAGGGCACATCCAGACCAATGTCAATGTGGGCAATGATAAACAAACCATGCTCAATGTAATAACCCAATTATTACCCTTTGTCGGTTATCCAAGAACATTGAATGCAATCAAATGTTTGAATGAAGTGGTACCAGAATAAAGATCTTATACGCAAGAACAGGAGTTCAGGTAATGCAAAAACGAAAACTTGGAAACAGCGGCCTGGAAGTTTCTGCACTTGGGCTGGGATGCATGGGAATGAGCTCTGCGTACGGCCCAGCCGCTGACAGGCAGGATATGATAGCTCTTATCAGAGCGGCTGTGGAACGTGGTGTCACGCTCTTCGATACGGCAGAGGCTTATGGCCCATTTGTAAATGAAGAACTGGTGGGCGAAGCACTTGCGCCTGTCCGCAGTCAGGTGGTGATCGCCACCAAGTTCGGATTTGATATCGATCCCATCACGGGATCGCGTTCAGGTGGCGTTAACAGTCGTCCGGAGCATATCAGGCAGGTAGCCGAAGCTTCACTGAAGAGGCTCAAGGTCGAAACCATCGATCTGTTCTACCAGCATCGAGTTGATCCGGACGTTCCTATTGAAGAAGTGGCGGGAACGGTGAGGGATCTTATCCAGGCAGGGAAGGTAAAGCATTTTGGACTTTCTGAAGCTGCGGCAAAGACGATCCGTCGCGCGCATGCCGTCCAGCCGGTCGCAGCTGTCCAGAGTGAATATTCCCTATGGACAAGAGACCCTGAAGCTGAAGTGCTGCCGGCGTGCGAGGAGCTCGGGATCGGCTTCGTTCCTTTTAGCCCTCTAGGTGCAGGATTCCTCACCGGGAAAATCGATACGAACACGACCTTTGACAGCAAGGATTTCCGCAATATCTCTCCTCGCTTTACACATGAAGCTCGAAAGGCAAATCAAGCCCTGGTTGATCTGCTTGGCAAGGTCGCGGCACAAAAGCATGCTACCCCTGCCCAAATCGCGCTCGCCTGGTTGCTGGCTCAGAAGCCGTGGGTTGTTCCCATACCAGGCACTCGGAAGCTGAATCGCCTGGAGGAGAACCTCCGAGCTGCTGATGTCGT
>Ga0209777_10007853_pt1 | contig 11755 bp, 19 predicted proteins | sample FrelakmetHBP12HB_FD_187147 | JGI IMG/M metagenome (GOLD analysis project Ga0209777, IMG submission 187147) | Freshwater lake sediment microbial communities from the University of Notre Dame, USA, for methane emissions studies -HBP12 HB (SPAdes)... | ecosystem: Environmental > Aquatic >... | reverse complement strand
TCATAATCCACCTTAACCTTTCGATAATTTAATATTTTCTTTACCTTATATATTTATTATAACACATAAGGATTAAAATGTAAATAGGTTTTTAGAAATATTAAAAAGAATTTTTATAAGATTTTTTGCAAAAGTTTTATCGATTTTCTTTAATCCGCAGAAGTAGTCTCTCAGGATGAGTAATACATTGTCTAGATGTTTTGTAAACATTTTATGTGAACCGATCATTTTGCCATCGTCTGTTTCTTCTGAGATGAGGATTGGGATTGTTTTGTCGATTGTTTGATTGAGTTTTTGAATTAGTTTTGTTCCGATACGTAAGCCTTTATAGTCTTCATGGACGTCAATATATCTCATAAGTGTGTAGAGGTCATTGATTTTTATTTCATTGCAAAGATCATAATCTGAGAGTTCTAGTGAGTATTTAAGCACTCCGATTATTGTATTCTCGTTTATTGCTATGATGAAGTTGATATCATTGTTATTGCCATAGCGTGATCCAAAGTCATCAGAGCCGAAGTAATGAAACCCATTAAATAGAGCAGAGCAGTTGCGTCTTTTTAATTTTAGTTGATTTACTATTTCTAGGAGTTCGATTGCAGATAGTGTCTCGTATTTAATATCCATTTTCATTACCTCCCTTAATTTACCTTATATATTTATTATACCATAAAATGAAAGTAATGTAAATGGTTTTTTATGAAAGTTTTTTAATTATTTATTAGCTTCTGTATTACTGACAATTTCAAAATCATATGAAACTCCAGAGTCACCATTAGCTGCTGCATTAGTAGAAGCTGCATTTAAATTTTTAACTAGAGTTTCGATTGACTTAGGGTTTCTGTTGATTTTTTTATTACCTTTCTCGTGCTGCCATGATTCTCCTACTTCTAGAGTGTAAGAATAAGCCTGGATTAATTCTGCTAATGTTCCAACCTGCTCATATTTTTGATCATTTCTCCATTTAGTCATAGTTATTTTATAGATTGTATCACACTTTTTCATATTCATACCTCCTTATATATTTATTATAACATAGTTCTTCAATAATGTAAATGGTTTTTTATGAAAGTTTTGAAAAAATTAGATAGGTTGGTAAAGAGAGCATTTTCTGAGGTGTTGTTTAAAGATGGAATGTAGTATTCCTATGTTATCTCTGAGGATTGCCTCTGTTCCTTCGAACCGAATGATGGTGTAAATCTTATTTCCTTTTTGAAATTTTGCTCCGATGAATATGAGACCATTAGTTCTTGTCATATTATCACCTTTTAACCTTTCACAATTTAATAATTTATTACCATAATATAATTATAACATATATCGAGAGTAATGTAAATAGTTTTTTATAAACTTTTTAAAATAGTTTTTTGATTTTGATAGGGATTGTTTGTTATACCGAGCTTCGGGAATCTCTGTTCCGGGACAGTCGGGTCTCGATTCTGGCATCTTCTTCCCGCGTTTCTTCCTGCGTCTTATCGTGGGTGGAGACTATGTGTCCTGAGGCCTCCGTGTCGTCGCATCTCTCCCACGAGCCGACGAGCTTACCACCCGGTCCGGGACGGTAGACGAAGGCGTTGCTGTTGCAGGTAGCCAGCACCACTGTCTATCGAATCCAGAAGCTCCTCCTTGGTATTCTCGAGGTGGGTAGAGAATTCCCTTAATTCTCTTTTTAATTTGTCTAGATCAAATATAGCTCCCATCGTCATTACCTCCTATAAATTTAATCTCTCACTATATTAATTATAACACATCTAAATTTATTTGTAAATAGTTTTTAAATTTATTTTGTTAAAATATTGTATTCTTCCTGAGTTATTTCACCGCTATTCAATTTTTGTAAAAGAATATCCAATCTTAATTTATTGCATTCATTTTTTGAAAGATATTTTATATATCCAATATATAAAATGAAAACATTAATTATTATTAATACTATTATATTTTGAATTTCCTTACTCATTAATCCGGACATAGATATGCCAATACTTACCCCACCGAAAATAAACATTGAAATAAATCCAATTGCCCATTTATTTTTAATTGATAAATTTATATTCCATGATTGTAAAAAATTATTAAATTTAGAGTTCATCAATAATCCTGGAATTATATAAGTAAATAACATATATAATGATCCAAAAGGACATGATGGATCGGGTAATGCCATTAATATCATGCCCATTAAAAGAAATAATACTGAAAATATATTAGCGATGAGTTTCATATCGAATAATACCTCCCATCTTTTTATTCCATCCATCCTTGATAATATTGTATTCGTTCTGCGTGATCTTCCCAGCTTGCAATTGTTCCTTGAGAATACTAAATCTGAGTTCCCTCTCACGCTCTACCTTTTTCATTGCTTCCAGCTTAATTCTCTCTCGCTGTATTTCCATTTCTTTTTCTGCTTGTAATCTATTTTCCTCTTCCCTTATCTTCGCCTTTCTATTGGCTATCTCCAGTTCTATTCTTTCCTTCTCCAATTTTATCTCTGTTTCGATTTTCTCTTTTTCTCTCCTAATCTCCATCTCAATTCTATTTCGTTCCACTTTCATCTCTGCTTCCAATCTTTCTTTTTCCGTCTTTTCTTTATCTCGCCTTTGCTGTTCTCGATACATTTTTTCGGCTTCTTGCTTTCTCCTGAGATCCCTGATCTCTTTATCGATTTTATTCTTTTTGTATTTCTTTATTCTCCTTACAAGATAGAACGGTAGGATCAATATGATTATTGCTGGTAAAAATGAATTTCCAAAAGCTGGAATTATTCCCGCGATCATAGCAGTCATAAGACTAACAATAATAAAACTTGCGCAGTAGTAGAGAAACTTTTCTTTAAGGATTTTCAGAAGTAAAATGAATACACAGATCACAGAAATTGAAACTGCCGCCGCCATTTTAATACCTCCCCTGATTCTTTAATTCCTCGATCTCTTTACGCAGTTCCTTGATCTGCTTTCTGAAGTAGAAGAAGCTCATCACGCCGAATATGCCGATCACGCTCTCGATTTTAGTTAGGTCCAAAGTCTTTTCCTGTAATGTCTTTAGTAGATTGGATATCTTCATTTCCTCAAACTTTTTTATAAAATCCTTAAACATAATCTCCATCAATCCCTTCAAAGTTTATTTAACCTATAATTAATTATAACATAAATTAATCTATTTGTATATAGTTTTTTAAATTTATAAATTCTTAAATAAAGATAGATGACACATCTAATGTGTCATCTATCTTTATTATCCTATAAGATTTTATTTGACCTTGTAGTAGTAGTCCTTGTCGCTGATCTTGACTTTGATCTCGAGTGGTAGATTATCGTTTTTTGCCTCCTTGGGAATCTCGATCAGGAAGTGCAGTCGGCCCGTCATCAGGGGATCGATTCCCGTGATACTGGTATAGGTGAAGTCCGTGCCCCCGTCTTTCTCAATGGTGGAGAAGGCGTTGTAGTCATACTTACTGTCATACTTGGCCGTGACTTCTGCGAACTCGCTGGCTCTCGCGCTCTTGGTCTGGAGGTTCTTCACCATCATACTTAGGTGCAGGTAGGTGTTCTCCTTGTTCTTGACCTCGTAATGCGAGTAGAACATATCGGGGTGGGATGGAATTAGATCGTCCCTGAAGTCCACCTGGTCCACCATGATCCTGCAATTGTCTGGGACCGTGATCGGTTTATTGATTTCAATATATTCCTTCTGTGGTATCTGCGGCGCCAGGGTGGATCCTATTACGGAGCTTCCCGTCGTCTGACCTGTGCCATTCGTATTTGCTGTGGGAGTTATCTGATTTGTGATAAATGAGACAATTATTCCTAGCAGCATTATACCTAATATGATTGCTGGTAGGCAGTAGTGCTTGAAGCTGAATCTGACGTCCACCTGGTCCACCCTATCCACCTTGAGCGCCCACACCAGAGCGATGATCCAACCTACGAGCGGTATCAGATTCACTGTAAAGATCGCGTTGGTTGAGAGCTTCTTCTTTGATGCAGCTATTATCGTGGGTAGAAAGTATACCGCCAGCATTACTAATATTCCTGTGATTCCCATTTTTCATTACCTCCTATAAATTTAATCTCTCACTATATTTATTATAACACATCTAAATTCATTTGTAAATAATTTTTTAAAAAATTAATACACGTCTACGTATTCGTGGCACAGGGTTAGCACGGCGTCGTAGCTCTCGGAGCTCATGGCCTTCTCTGAGAACTCCGTCGCCTTGTCCCTCTGCCCCGCGGTTTTTAGTGCGCGCGATACGTTGCCGATTATGCTGAACACGTTGCCGTCCGTCCCTATTAATTAGCATTTTGGTTTACTCATCTTCGTTACCCCCTAAATTTTATTTTATCTTATAATATTATTATACCATACAAAGAAAACCTTATAAATAGTTTTAATTAATTTCCTTTAATAGAATTTATCTTATAATATTATTATACCGCACTTAAAATCTTTTGTATATAATTTTTTAAATAAGTAAGATTATTTTTTAATGAAGTAGGGGGTTCGGCAGTGGTAGTCGCGGGCCTTCCGCTGCGAGGCGCTCACCACCTCGCTGAGTCTCTCGGGCAGTGGGACGTCCCACTCGTTCTGGGAGAACCTACCGATCCTCAGTGTCTCGGCCTCCTCCACGCCAATGGAGGTGATCTCGAGTATCATGATGTCGAAGTCCCCTCGGGAGTGCTCGGCATGCACCACGATGTCCCCCACGGCCACCGGGATCAGCGCGTGGTCCTCGCACGCGAGGGACCCGCGGGTCCTGACGTAGATGGGTCTCTTGGGATCCCCGCTGGGATCGGCTATCAGCGTGACCGATCTGGTGTTGGACAGACCCCCGCCGCCCTCCCACAGGCATGGGATGCCGGTCTTCGAAAAATTCAACTTCATAGTCGTTACCCCCTAAATTTTATTTTATCTTATAATATTATTATACCATACAAAGAAAACCTTGTAAATAGTTTTATAAAATTTAATAAATTCTGATGAATCCGCGTAGGCAGTTCCTCTGCTTCTGCGTAAAAACGTTGCCGTCCCCGATTATCTTGATGGCCGTATCGTAGAAGCGCGCGTTGTATTTTCCCGTCGATAGGCACTCTCTAGCCCGGGTCAGTAGGTCCTCATCGCTCAATCTGTCGCAGGTTTTGGATGCCCTGCAGTTGGTGGTCTCCTGTTCGTCCTCGCAGGTCATCGCGTATTCTCCCCACTCGATGGATTCCATGTATGAGGCTTCGCTCTCATCGCTCATCTCTATCGCCACCTCCTAAAATTTAAAGTCTCTTACCATGTATTAATTATAACACATGATAAGAGATTTGTAAATAATTTTTTAAAGTTTTTGAATCATATCTGGTGTTGCTCTACCCATGCCTATCTCCTTGAGAGTGGTGGAATTAAATTTCTTAATCGTGCCATTCACAGTAGAATTTCCATTTTTGTATTCGATGTGAATCTGGGTCTTAGTTATCTTGACTATCTTGCTTTCATTTCCATAGTCAAATCTCCCAGATGCCAGGAACTTTACATTCTCCCCAACTTGAAATTCCATAATTTTTACCTCCTAAAATTTAAAATCTCTTACCATGTATTAATTATAACACACAGTAAGAACTTTGTAAATAGATTTTAAAAAAAGAATATATTTTTATTTAAACATTTATAAACATTTATCAATCCTTTAACATTTTCATTAGTAAATTTAAATTTTTTCTTAATGTATCCTATATTTTTCTCAAGTTCTACTGGATTGTATTCGCTCACTGTAAATGGATCATAATCCTCATCCTCATAATCATAATACGTTTCATTATTTTCATCCATAAAAAGTGAATGGATCCTTTCTTCATTCGTCTCCTGGATAATTAAAATTTCAACTTGTGATATACTAGCTGGATGATCGTTGCTCCCTAGATAGGGCAGGAACTCCGCCTCGTTATTTAATAATTTTTCCTTTATCTTTTGATAATATAGATGTTCCTCTAGAACATAGATATTCCACTTGGGATCGAATAACCACTGCTGTTTAACAATGAGAGTACCGCAATCGCTGGCCATTCCCGTAGAATTATTGAATTCAATTATTTTCTTTCTAAAAACCCCATCGTTCAATGGTTCTATTCCTATCCTCAAACCCCTTAATTCAGTATAGAATTCAGGTAGTTCTCCCTCACTCTGATTCCATCCCCTAAGTCCCAATATGGCTCCCAATATACCAAGGAGTGCGATCTTATGAATATTATTATAGGTGAAGTATACTTCCTCGTTTACATCGGGTTTCTTAAAAAACCCAGTATTTCCACTGAGATTAAACTTAATGCACTCCATACTCGTATCCCTCCTATTAAATAACCTCAGTAATTAATTTGAAGGGTCCCTTGAGATTGTGAACCACCCTCGTGAGCGGATCGCTATAGATTTCAATTGAGTCGATGTTTTCATTAGTATTTAGAAAATCCAGTCCAGTCAGATCAATTACGTTTACAGTCTCGTCTTTGTAAAAATTAGCGTATTGAGCCAGGTCTCTCAGTACCGATCTCGAATCTTCCTTCATGTTCACGAACAATGCGAACTCATTGTCACAGCCATACTTACTACAGGTATTTAGAGCACTCGCGGCGCATAGCATGGCATCTTTTAACTTTTCATAGGCCTCTTGAGTGTACCCTTCAGTTCCAATTAATTGGGCAATATCGGTGTATGAGTAGGGATTAACACTGAATCCGTAGAAGTAATGGGCTTCGTCTACCATGATTTTTTTGCCTATTGAGGCTTGTGACGAATCTTCACTCTTTTCATTTGAATTTTTAAATGGACTTAGTATGTCTTGAACTTCGATGTTTGTATCCCTGTATTTATTGATTCCCTGCCCTATCTGAACGGCCCCGGTTAAACTGATGTTACAGTTCTTAGACGCGAATGTAGCGCCAAAATTCTCAACATCGAGAGCATTAAATAGATTTTTACAGATTGTTATCTGCTCCATCTTCTTATCATTTAAGTCATGATTGAAAACAAATTGATACCTCTCATCCAGGTCTCTCGGCTGTAGGGATCCATCCTTCTGATTTTTCTTTAGACTTTTGAAATAAAGGACTTTCTCTCCACTTCCATTCCAATAACTTCGGATTGCGTACTTTAGGGCCTTATCACTGCCGAATATGGTCCCATTAATTGTTGTCTTGGGATTGCCGTCGAAGGCTGCATTCCAATTTGAATTTATGCTTCTAATACCGCAAACACCGTACACCCTATTATTCTTTTTCATTTCCATTACCTCCATAAGATTTTTACTAATTCAATCATAACATAAAAATTATCTTTTGTAAATATTTTATAAAAATTATTCTAATTTTTTATAGAACATATTATCCTCTAAAAATCCCCTTAAAAAAATATTTTGATAATCTTTCGTTTTGGCTTCGCTATCATAGTTCATGATGTAAGTAAGATTTTCTTCAAACTTTCTGTGGTTCAATCGGAATGCATGACTGTACAGCTTATACATATTGATTATTTTTTCCTTTAGGGACTTTATATCCCTAGTATTTAAAAAGATCTTAATCACATCGTGCGACTTCTTACTGCCTTCCCCTTGATTTATTATATACCTACTTATTTGCCCCGCCAATTGGAAAAATTCATTATCATTGTTAATCATTTTTCTTTACCCCCATAATTTAATTATATCACAGCTTTTTAATTTTGTAAATATTTTTTATAATTCTCCATCTACTATTTTTTCTTTTATTTTCTTAAAGATATGATCATAATTGAAATTCATAAAATATCCAGCAAGTAAGAAGTCCATTTCTTTTTTGATACTAATGTTTTTAAAGCTACTGACGTAGGTGAGGTATCCATTGAATTCCCTATCATTCAGATCCATTGAATGACTATATTTTTTATAGAAATTAATGAATTTATCTTGAATTTGTTTAGAATCATTTAGGCAAATGAATTCATTTAAAATTTTATGTCCATCTTTAATTTTGTTTTTTATCTGTACGATCTTAATCAACTGTCCGATAATGAACATAAACTGCTTATTACTCAGATGGGTAATGTCTATATTGGAAATAAAGTTCTCGATCTCATCGCATACATTGGTTTTATCGAAGTGATCCTGCAGGCTCCAATGTAAATTTAGAGCTTGAGAAATTTTATACCAACTAGAAAATTTAATATGCTGTTTAATGCATTCATTCGAAACATTCTGAATCAATTCTTTGATATTGAATTTTTGCTTTTTGATGAAGTAATCGTATAGGGTATCTCTGTATTTGTTTACCAAGACGGTTAATTGGGCACTACAACTACTATTTATTTTTAAATCATTATACTCTAACCTTTTATTAAAAAATGTCTCATTAATCTCTTCATAGATTTCATGTGAGCTATTAACCGTATTTGATCCTATTAAATTTTTATCCTTGTCCTTGTCTGTTAGTTTTAATGGATTATGCATTTTAAATATAGTATTTTCTCTGTAATAATGGATTAACTCGTAATTCAAGATTACTCCATTTCTACGATCTATCTTTAGAAAATAATATTTATTGTTGGCTTTCGGTTTTTCTTCGATAAAAGTAGTTACATTAATGTAGTTACTCATTTTTGTAAGTGAAAACAGCCATTCAGAAAATTTATTTAGAAGATAGGCGTCCTCGAGAGATATCTTATTGCAAACTTTGAATGAAGTAGTTAAATTTCTAATAAATTTTTTTTGAATATTATCATTAATATTCAAGTTACCTAATCCGTATAACATCCCATTAAATAGAATGTTGTAGTCATTCTTATTAAATATTCGTGGTATTATATATTTTTTGTATTCATTTTTATATTCATTCAGTTCTGTATTAAAATATATTCCAATGTATCCAGAAAAATTTAATTTTGTAGATAAGTTTACAAAGTCCAGCATATTATTTTGAATAAACGTCTCATTATTGGCGATAACTTGAGTGATATCATTAAATTGAGTATACAGAGGTGAATTAGTATTTTGCATAATAGATAAAGTATTTTGAGGAATATTTTGATTTCTTAGTTTATTATAATGATCCTTAACTACTTTATCGAAAATAATATTTTTTGAAGTTTTTCCTACTATATTTTGTTTATCTATCCAATCTTGATTACTAAAATCAATACTATTATAGGAGGGATTATTCATAGTATAAGCTTCTTTTTTTGTAAAAAAGGAAAGATAATTATTGCTATGAATTTTCATAGAAGATGGGTCAATACATTTATTCGTATCGATAATGGAAGAATAATAGTTTCTGATCAGGAACCATTGATATAGGTTATTTGATGTGACTAATTGATTTTCTATCCAACTCCCATCTTTGCCCTTAGATTCTATTTCACCAATATCTTCGATCTCATCACCGTTTGTATCGATTATCGATACATTTTTCTTCTTATTAATTAATATTAATTCCAGGGAAAAATCTTTATTAACCCTAATGTACAATCCTTCCTTAAGCTTTTTTTGATCCAATATACATTTATCCCCATATCGAGTATAATAATCTTTAAACCCATCTAATAATTCCTGTATCATATAAAATTCACCTCTTAACTTATTATATTTTAATCATATCATAAATTTTAAATTATGTAAATGTATTAAATAAAAATACTTTCATTTTGTTTTTTATTAGTTCCGATGGTTTCTTCATCGAATGTTTCTACATTGAACATTGTTATTACCGTTATGAAATCCTTATCCTGCTCAATTGTATTTTTTACTTCATCTTTGAATTTAATTAGGTTTGCAGTAGTTATGTGTCCTCTAAAGATTGATTTTTGATGATGCTTAAAATATTTTTTACAAATTTTAAATACTTTCCCCAATTGTTCACTAGAGATATCATATAAAACGAAAGCATAAGTTTTTTCTAACATAGTTCTTCTCCCTTAAAAAATTCAAAGTCCTTATTCTCCATTACATTTTTAATTAGTTTATACCCATCGTACTTAATGGAACTCAAGTATGATACTTTCCGTTTTAAGGTCTTGTGCATGAAGGTCTCGTTTAGCTTATTCTCGAATGCCTCTATAAATATCTTCTTTCCGGGTTCATTCAATAAACAATAGTTCAATTCTTTATTAAAATGCTTTGAAACATGTAATTGCTTATTATTAACTAGACTGAAAATCGTTTTAAATACTATAAGTGGTTTAAATCCCTCACAGAGATCTAGAGATAGTGAGAACCTACCCTCCGATGGTTCATGAAGGAAGCTTATGGATTGATCCAGATGGGTATGGTAGATCTGCGTAATTGTTTTAGAATATAGAATACTATTTCCAAATGAGATCAATGCGTTGATCGGATTGTCCGGTGGTCTCTTAACCCTAGCGTTGCATATGAAATCCTGAGGTAAAAAATATTGAAACGTATTATAAAATTGTATCCAGATGTTTCCCTCGATGGCCAGTATCTGATTGATATTCTGGGTTTTATTTAGAAGGTTTTCTACATCTCTCCGTAGCCAATCCAAATATGGCTTTATTTCTTTTGATCCATGACGATAATAGTGATATAATAAAAAATGAATATTATTAGCGATAGCCAGCACTACTTTTCGTGCTATAAATAATCTATCATTGGAATATTTTAATGCTTGTTTGATTTTTAATTTACCGCTAATTAATTGTTCTTTGGGAATAAAGGTCCCGAAGTAATGTCCGTAATAATTAAAAAAATGAACTGTAATTCCGTCTTTGGAAATTAAATCTAAAAATTTAGAGTTTAGTGATACTTCATTGAAGCAATACAGCTCCTTTGTATCTCTGATCGGAATATAGGTATTTCCTCTTTCATTTTTAAATAAGATGGAACTATCGCATCTACTTAGTTCCCCCATCGAAAATATATATCTTGCTTGACCCTTCATGTTTTTCTCCCTTCATTATATAAAACAATATTCATAATAAGCGCATTTTCTACATTTATTTTGTAATTCAATTTCTGGTGGATCGTTTAATATTAATAATTTTTCTATTTCTTTTATAAAAGTCAATAATTTATTTTCAGTTATATCATTTAATTCTATGATAATGTTATTCTCGTCTTGATTATTTTTTTCTTTAAAAAATATTTTACCCTTTCTTTCTATACCTTTCTGCTTTAAAACATATAAGTAATATAATAGTTGATATGTTGCAGCTTCTATATCTGAATCTGATTTTTTAAATTCATATACATATTCATTTGTAATTTTATCTAATTTAATGTTTTCAATCTGTATCTCATTATTAAATTTTATTTCATGTAAAGCCTTTCCTATTTGAACATCAGTATTCTCAAACTCTAATCCAATTTGATTGTATTTTAACCAACATTGTCGTTTACAATGTATGAAATAATTAAATGTTGTCCCAGTTATTTTCATAATTTATTCTCCTATTATAATTTATTAATCGAACACTACCTAAACATAAATAAGCCTAAAATTTAAATACATTGCATATATCGGTTGGGCTTAGGAGCATTTATGCCTTTATAGAATAAAATGTTCGTTTAAATACATTGCATATATCGGTTGGGCTTAAGGAGATCGCGAAAGGAAAATTACAACGGCTATGTTTAAATACATTGCATATATCGGTTGGGCGGAGAATTCGCTAAATATTAGGAGGTGTATTATTAAGTTTAAATACATTGCATATATCGGTTGGGCTGGATTTCAGTTACTAACGTTTTTTTGATAGCGACGTTTAAATACATTGCATATATCGGTTGGGCAGT
>Ga0209777_10007852_pt1 | contig 11755 bp, 12 predicted proteins | sample FrelakmetHBP12HB_FD_187147 | JGI IMG/M metagenome (GOLD analysis project Ga0209777, IMG submission 187147) | Freshwater lake sediment microbial communities from the University of Notre Dame, USA, for methane emissions studies -HBP12 HB (SPAdes)... | ecosystem: Environmental > Aquatic >... | reverse complement strand
GTTCGTCCTTTCCCCGGCCGACCTGCTGGCGGTTCTGGGGGTCTTCCCCGTCGAGCTGGCCGCCGGGGAGCCGGCCGCCTTCGACACGCAACCGCGCCAGTACGTTCTTACCCAGCAGCGGCTGCTCGGCGGCGAGAAGGTCCCGCTGAAGCGGATGTGGTTTGACCGGCGGACGTTGCGGCCGGTGCGGATCGACCTCTTCGACGATTCGGGCGCCCGCGTCGCTATGGCGGAACTCATGCGGTACGAGCGGCTGGGCGAGACGGACGTCTGCACCGCCTACCGCATCCGGTTCTACGGCGACGACGAGGTGGACCTCGTGCTGCAACTTTCCGAGGCGAACCTCGACAAGGAGCCCCCGCGGGGCGTGTTCCTGTACAAGGCGCCGCCGGACGCCAGGGTCGAGGACCTCGACGGCGTGCAGCCTGCGGGCGACGCGAAGGACGGCGATTCAAAGTGACTCTCCCGCCAGAGCGCCGCGGCCTCAGCACCGCGCTGGGCCTTGTGGCCATCGTTCTCTGGAGCGCCACGTTCGCCGTCTCGCGCAGCCTGGCCGAGAAGATCGGCTTCGTGACGGCCGGGGCGGGGATGCTCATCGCGGGCGGCGTTCTCGGCTGCCTCTACGTGGCGATCATCGAGGGCCGCCGGGCGATCGTCTTCCGCCTGCCGCGCGCGTACCTCATCGGCTGCGGCCTGCTGCTCTGCGCGTACATGGTGTGCCTGTTTCTGGCGATCGGCCTTGCCGCAAACCGCCAGCAGACCGTCGAGGTCGGCATCATCAACTATCTCTGGCCGGGGCTGACGCTGGTCTTTGCCATCCCGATCCTGGGCGCGAAGGTCCGCTGGAGTTTCTTCGTAGGGATCGCGATGGCCGCCGCAGGGGCGGTGCTGGCGCCGCTCAGGCTGAGCGAGTACTCGGCGGGGACGCTCCTGGAGAACCTCCGCACAAACCCGCTGCCGTACGGCCTGGCGCTGGCCGGGGCGATCGTCTGGGCGCTCTACTCGGTCCTCAGCCGCCGATGGGCGGGCGGGGCAGAGGGCGGCGGCGTGCCGCTCTTTACGCTGGCGGCGGGCCTGGTGCTGCTGGCCCTCCGCCCGGCGTTTCACGAGACCTCTTGCTGGTCGCTACAGGCGGCGGGGGAACTGGCGTTCATGGCCGTCTTTCCGGTCATGATCGCGTACGCCTTCTGGGACCGCGCGATGCGCCTCGGCAACGTCACGCTCGTGGCGGCGGTGTCGTACCTGACGCCGCTGCTCTCGACCGCTCTGAGCGCGCTGTACCTCGGCGTGGACCTGGGCTGGAACCTCTGGCTGGCCTGCGGGCTGATTGTCGCCGGGGCGGCGTTGGCGCGAGAGGCGGTGGTCAAGACCAAGCCATAAGTGCTGAAGCATGGCACGCGAGGGGCACTCACGAGAAGTCTGGGCATCTTTGGGCAGGATCGCCTGGCTCGCTTACCAGGAAGGTGGGAGAAGACTCAGAAACCTGCACAAATAGGACCGGCACTCTGCCAGGGTCAATACCGGTCCGGTTGGCTGTTCGTGGACAAGTTTATTCCTGCACTCGCGCGCCAAGTGAGCTTGATCAAGCCATGTGGTTGAGGCGTTATGGCGGCCTGCAACATTATCAATGAGATCGCGCACGTGAATCCGTGGGCGATAAGAACGGCCTCGTACTTGTCTCCAGTACGTTCTCAAGGCAGCCTCGAATTCCGCAAAGAGCCTGACAATATACGTGGCTTCAAGATTACCAAGGCAGTCGGCAATGCCGGCCGGTGACAGCCCAACCTCCTGCAAAGCAGATAGGTTGCGGGAGAGTTGGTTCTTGAGAGCCGCCACGGCGATTGTTGCGACTCTGAACTCGTCTTCCGCGCCTCGTATCCGGTTGAAGAGGGCTTGTCTGTTCATGGAACTTGCGTCAGGAGCCCAGCCAGTTTCACAAAGGCGTTGCGGTTCCACTGCTCCGGCCAGTTTACGCCCGAGTCGGTTTTCAGGGTCCAGTGCCCGTTCTGTCGCACGAGAAGCATGCGGTTCATCGCCGGCGATGAATAGATGTCAATTCTGCCTTCCGCCCCGACGACATACCTGGCAACCGGTTCTACGTACAGGAAACCCTCAGGAGTTCGGATTCGAAGGAGGGGCACAATGTACGTACCGAGCAATTCCTCGGTGACATGTTTTTCGTGTTGGGTTGCTTCCCAGTCCTCTTGTTCGCACCATTTCTGGATTTGCGAGAGTAGTCTTCTGACGCAACCGATCCACTCGTCAGGCTTTGCTTGCGTCTGTTTGGCTGTTAGACTCTTGCCGGCCATTGGTTTTCTCCTTGAGGCTGTGCCAATGCCTACATTCTAACCCATTCAGGGTGTCAATCAAGATTCTTTGGGGCTTTCCTTTCGCGTGCCTCCAGCCGCCCTGCGGCGGGCCGCGACGGCCTGTTTCAGAAGGTACTCGATCTGTCCGTTCACGCTGCGCAGTTCGTCGGCCGCCCAGGCATGGATGTCGTCCCAGAGCTGCTCATCGATACGGAGCAGGAATTTTTTCTTTTCGCCCATCCGTGCGTTCTATTGCCGTTTTGCCGGTGCGCTGCCGGCTTCTTTGCGCATTTGCGTGAGCCCCCGCCGTTGCCGCGCCCACACGCGGCGACCAAGTCGAAGACTCGCCGGGGCGAGGTCGCCGGCTAAATGGCGAGGTCGCGCCGTTATCCTTTCCGGATCCCGGATCCCGAATCCCGATTCCCGCCGTTATGACGTTTAATGATAAAGCGTCCCCGTATTGATGACCGCCTCGACCTCGCGTTCGCCGCAGAGCACGACGAGGAGGTTGCTGACCATGGCGGCCTTGCGTTCCTCGTCGAGGTCCACGACGTGCTTCTCGGAAAGTTCCGTCAGGGCCATCTGGACCATGCTGACCGCGCCGTGGACGATCTTCTGGCGCGCGGCAATGATGGCCTCGGCCTGCTGGCGCCGGAGCATGACGCCGGCGATCTCGGGGGCGTAGGCCAGGTGCGTCAGTCGGGCCTCATGGACGGCAACGCCCGCCCGCGACAGCCGCTCCTGAAGCTCCTTCTCGAGGGCGGCGCTGATGGCATCGCTGTTGCCGCGGAGCGTCATCTCGCTCTCCGGGGCGTCGCCCGAGTGGTCGTAGGGGTAGCTGTTCGCGAGGTGGCGGACGGCCGTTTCGCTCTGCACCTTGACGTAGTTCTCGTACTCGTCGACGTCCATGAGGGCCTTGGCCGTGTCTTCCACGCGCCAGACGACCACGGCGCCGATCTCGATCGGGTTGCCGCGCTGGTCGTTGACCTTCACGGTGTCGGTCGTGAAGTTCCTGGCCCTGAGGGAGATGCGGTACTTGCTGGGCTGGCGCACCGCCTCGTACTTCGCCTTGTCGGCCACCTGGGCGGCCACGATCGCGCCGCGATGCACGCTGAAGGGGTTTGCCCAGTGGAAGCCGTCCTTGCGGACCGTGCCGGTGTATCGGCCGAAGAGGACCAGCACCCGCGCCTCGTTGGGCTGGAGGGTGAAGAGGCCGTTCGAGAACACCAGCGCCGTGGGCGCCATCAGGACGCCCGCCACAATCATGACGATGGCCAGCGTCGCCTGGTTGTGGGTGTCGGCCTTTAAGGCGCCGGCGATGATGAGGGCCGGCACCGCCAACCATAAGAGGATGACCACAGGCAGCATCGCCCAGCCGCTGAGGACCGTTACTTGTCGCTCTTGCATGGCACTTCCTCCAATAGGGTTCCGCCTCCGATAGCACCATGATATCACAGTAATATCGGCTGTCAAGCCCTGTTTTCAGAAATTTTTCGCGGCCGCTGCGGGTCTCCGTTCTCCCCTCTCCCCACCGAGGGAGAGGGGGCGGGGGCCTGCCAAGCCGAAGCCTTGGCGAAGGCTGGTGAGGGGAGTTGCTGGCGCGGGGCTGCCACGATCTGCGGCCGCACGCCGACGCAACGGCGCAAAGAAATGTATTGGCAAAGGTCGAATTCGCCGTGTATGCTTCCGGGTAAGATGCAGGGTCGTATTTCATAATTCGTGGAACGATACTCGTTTTGCCTTGGCGGAGGTCTCCGTGAAGCACCGCTTTATCTTTCGACTTGACGGCTCGCAGGAGAACGATGAGTTTTTCGACGTGCGACGTAGCCGCGAAGATGTGGTTGCGTATTCCGGAGCGGCGATGCTGGTCGGACCTGGATGGATTCCCGATCTCGTCGAAGTTGAGGTTGCCGACGACGGATCGCGGTTTACGATCACGCTCGTTGAACTGGAAGCGCAGGAGATCACGGCACGGGCCTCGTGCCGCAAGTACCTACCGGAGCCGTCGAATGAGATTCTGCAGCGGGTTCTGGAGTACCTTCGTGGGACGACGAGGCAATGTAAGGCAACGGCTGACCCACGACTCGACGAGTTCATGAAACTGCTGGACGCGCTCAGTAAAACCACTGCTGTTGAGGTTCGAACGGCTGGGGCGCTTCGGTCCGCCGCTGACTACCTCGAGTTGCACGCGCTGCTGGATCAACCGAACCGGAAAATCATCCTGAATTCAAGGACTCCCTTGAACACGGCGCCGTTTGATTTCGAGGGCGTCATTACGTTCAGCCGAGAGACGAAGCACGGACTCCGTCGCACTGTGCGCGTCCTTCACGCCGTCATCGCCGGACTTGACCACAGCGACGGCACTCTGCACTCATGGAGAAACTCGCGCCGCAAACCTCTCGATCTTGCGGTCGCAGGGTCGAGTCAGACGTACCCGCTACTCAATCAGCTTCTTCAGGATACGTCGGTAGCAGGGATGCGACTTGATTGCAGTCGCCTTGCCTCTGAACTTGCCGAGCTTTGGTCGACATCCGCCTCGCATCGGATTACAGCACAGGAGGTCGGCGACACCATACGGCGATTTGCTCCGAGTTGCATTGCTTTCTCGGAACATGACTCCATGCGTACAGTTTTCAAAGCCGCTCGATCCGCGCTGAATGAGAACGCCAGGTGAGTTTCGGGGACAATACTCAACTCTTGACGCGGCAAGGGGTCCGTCCGTCTCCTCCGGCCGCACTTGGAGGCTGGCGTGTTTCCAAGCCACTGCGTTGTATCGCCGTTTTTAGCCCCGAGGGGCGAAGGAAATTCTTTGGGCCGGCGAAAGGCCCGTGCCCGGCGATTCCTCCGCCCCTTGCGGGGCGGATCCGTTGAAACACGAACGCTCCCACGGGTTACGCACCGCCCGCTGTGCAGCGGTCGGTGCTCCACCCGTGGCTACAATCCGCCGCCCCTCTTGGGGCGGAAAAACGGCAGTTCCAAGTCCAAAGTCCCAAGTCCAAAGTCAGCGGCCGTTGCAGTTCCGGTTGCCGGTTCCCCGTTCCCGGTTCCCACCGTTCATCGGGCATGTTGCTTGCCGTTCCCCCCGACGTTTAACTTGACTTCCCGCCGCCCGGCGAATATCCTGCCTGAAGTAGTTATCGCTTCCGAGCAATCAGCCGGGTACGGATCATGGCGTTAGGCGCATGAAGGTTATTTGTGTTATTCCCGCCCGTTTCGGGTCCAAGCGATTCCCAGGGAAGGCTCTCGCCTCTGAAACCGGCAAACCTCTCGTTCAGCACGTCTACGAGGCCGCGGCACGCGCTAAGCGGATCGACGCCGTCCTGGTGGCCACCGATGACGACCGCATCCGTGCCGCCGTCGAGAAGTTCGGCGGCCGCGCCGTTCTGACCCGGCCGGAGCATCCTTGCGGCACAAACCGCGTTGCCGAGGCCGCACGCGCATTTCCCGACGCCGAGATCGTCATCAACTTCCAGGGCGACGAGCCGGAACTGGACCCGCACCTCTTGGACATGGTGGTTGAGGCGATGCGGAAAGACCCCGCGGTGGAGGCGGCGACGGTGGCTGGCCCCTTGGCGCCGGAAGAGGTCGACGATCCGAACTCCGTGAAGGTTGCGATGGCGGCGGGGGGCGACGCCCTGTACTTTTCGCGCGCCCCGATTCCGTGGGCACGTGATGGCGAGGCCGACCGTCATGCGCCGATGCTCAAGCACTTCGGGATATACGCGTACCGCGCCCTGGCGCTAGCGGAATACGCCGCCATGGCGCCGACGCCGCTGGAGGAGACCGAGAAACTCGAACAATTGCGCTGGCTGGAGAACGGCCGCCGGATGCGGGTCCTAGTGACGGACCGGCGCCCGGCCGGCATCGACACGCCCGACGACTACGCCGCTTTCGTCGCGCGATACAAGAAGCAAAGATGAAAAGGCTTTTACCGCAGAGGCCGCCCGCCCAGGCGGGTAAACTCCGCACGCAGAGGAAGATGAGAGGGTAAGATACAGACAGCGGACTAGCGGTCCGTCAACTTTGATTATGTGGGTGCCACGGTTGCGCCTTGTGCAACCGTGGTCGTCGGCAGGGGCACACGGCTGCAAACTGCGCAGCCGTGGCACCCACCGATTCAGTTCTGACAGGCTACTGCGGCCTCTGCGGTGAACGTCGTTGAAGTTCTTGGAATATGGGTACGCGAAAGGTGCTCTGTGCAAACAAACGAATTGCTGAAAACGCTGGCGAGCCAGACCGAGGAAACCGAGTTCGCGACGCCCATGCCCGACGGCTACCGCGTCGGCCGCACGAAGTACGTCGCTGTCTTCGGCACCGTTATGAGCGGCCTCGGCAAGGGCATCTTCGCCTCCAGCCTGGCCAAACTTCTTCAGGACAAGGGCCTGCGGGTCGCCCCGATCAAACTCGAAGGGTACCTCAACATCGATTCCGGCACGCTGAACCCGTACCGCCACGGCGAAGTCTTCGTCCTCGACGACGGCATGGAGACGGACATGGACCTGGGCACATACGAGCGCTTGCTCGACCAGGACCTTACCCGCGACAACTTCGCCACGAGCGGCCAGATTTACAAGGCCGTCCTGGACCGCGAGCGCCTCGGCGAGTACCAGGGCCGCGACGTCCAGATGATCCCGCACGTCACGGGCGAAGTGAAGATGCGTCTGCGGCAACTGGCGGTCAAGAGCGGGGCCGACGTGGTGTTCGTCGAGATCGGCGGCACGGCCGGAGACTTCGAGAACGCCTACTACATCGAGGCCATGCGGCAACTGGCCTACGAGGAGGGGCCGGGCAACGTCTGCTTCGTCGCCCTGACGTTCATCCTGGAGCCAGGCATCCTCGGCGAGCAGAAATCCAAGGCCGCCCAGTTGGGCATCAAGCGCCTCCTGGAAATGGGCATCCAGCCGCACATCATCGCCTGCCGCGCGGCCAACCCGGTCACCGACAAGGTCCGCGAGAAGATTTCCATCTACACCAACGTGCCGATGGCGCGCATCTTCTCGATGCACGACGAGGCGTCGATATATCTCATCCCCACGCGTATGCGCCACGAGCAGGTCGATACCCAGGTGGCGCACCTCCTGAACCTCGTCGACCGCGTCAACCCGCGGGCCGAGCACAAGGCCATCGAGTCCTGGGAAACCTTCTGCGACCGCATCCGGCGGCCCAAACACGAAGTGACCATCGCCATCACCGGCAAGTACACCGCCGTCCGCGACAGCTACGCCTCAATGATCAAGGCCATCGAGCACGCCGGCGCCGCCCTCGACACCCACGTCAACATCCAGTGGATCGAGACGACGGAAATCTCCGATAATGTCGCCGCCAAGGCCCTCGCCGGCGCCGACGGCATGATTGTGCCGGGCGGTTTCGGGGTGCGCGGCACGGAAGGCAAGACGATCTGCATCCGCTACGCCCGCGAGAACTATTTGCCGTACCTGGGCCTGTGCTTCGGGTTCCAGATGGCCGTTGTGGAGTTCGCCCGGAACGTCTGCGGCCTGGCGGGCGCGAACTCCACGGAGATACAGCCCGACACGCCGCACCCCGTCATCGACCTTCTGCCCGAGCAGCGCGAGGTGCGCGCCCTGGGGGCGACGATGCGCCTGGGCGGCCACGACGTGGAGATCATCCCCGGGACGCTCGCCTCGCGCATGTTCCGCGGGGCGCGGTCGGTGCGGCTGCGGTTCCGGCATCGCTACGAGGTCAACCCGGACTACATTGAGCGGCTCCAGAAGGGGGGGATGGTTTTCTCCGGCAAGGCCCCCGGCCGGCCGATCATGCAGGTCCTGGAATTGCCCGACCATCCGTACTTTGTCGGCACACAGTCGCATCCGGAGTTCACGAGCCGGCCCCTCAGGCCGTCGCCGTTTTACCTCGGCCTCGTGGCGGCGGCGCTCGGGCGGCGGGCGGTCGGCCCTGCGACGGCGGCCGAAGAACCTGTAACGGTGAAACGCAAGAAAGGCAAGAGGTGATGTTCATGTCTCCAGATGAACCCACAACGGGCGGGCCGTCCGGCCCCGGCGAGCGGCACTTGCACATCGATTCCGACTGGAAGAAGCAGGCCCAGCAGGAGAAGGAGCGCCTGGCACGCGAGGTCGAGCAGCCGGCCAAGCCGGGCGCTGGCGCGGCGGGCGCGGCAGGAACGGCGGGCATGCCCGGCGCGGGCGGCGCGCCTGGGGCCGCCGCAGGCCGTCGCGGCATTCCGCCCGCATCCTTCGCCACGCTCGTGCAGACCCTGGCCACCCAGGCCGCCATCTTCATGGCCGACCAGCGCGACCCCGAGACGGGCCAGTCCCTCCGCAACCTCGACCTGGCGAAGCACAACATCGACCTCCTCAGGATCCTCGAGGAGAAAACCAAGGGCAACCTTACCGAGGACGAGAAGCACCTGCTGGAGACGGTCCTCTACGAATTATTGATGGCCTACGTGGCCGCGGCCGGATAGGATTGCCAGGCAACGTTGCCTGGAGCACGGTGGGGCGCGAGTAGCCTGTCACGATTGAATCTGTGGGTGCCACGGCTGCGCCTTGTGCAGCCGTGGTCGTCGGCAGGGACGCACGGTCGCCCAGGCGACCGTGGCACCCAGACAATCATAGTTGGACGGACTACGAAATCCGCCGCGCAATGTGGGCAAGTCGCCGGGAGAGCGCTCGAGTGAAACCCGTGGCCTGCATCGTGGCGGCCCTCGCGCTCGCGGCGATGGGTTGTCAACAGCCTCATGCGGCGGGGCGCCCGTCGGTCCTTACGGCTGAGCAGGAGAGGGAGATTGGGCGCGCGGCCGCGCCCGTCCTGGAGGCCCGGTTGGGCGGCCGCCTCGGGCCGGCGGTCCTTCAGGCCTACGTGCAGACAGTGGGCGAACGCATCGCCCGCAGCGCGGGCGGCGAGTGGCCGTATCGTTTTGGCGTGCTCGATTCGCCCCGCACCGGGCTGTTCTCGCTTCCCGGCGGCCCGGTGTACGTGACGCGCGGCCTCTTGCTGCGCCTCGACACGGAGGCCCAGTTGGCCGCCGTCCTGGCCCACCAGGTGGCCCACGTGAGCGCAGAGCACGACGTGCGGCGTGTGGGCGATGCCTTCGGGCCGCAAGTCCTTACGGAGGCGGCGTGGGCGGCCGCGCTGGGCGGGGACGCGGCTTTGTCGTCGCCGCGTGCCGTCGCGGCCATTGCGAGGCTTGTCGTCGGTTGCGCGGAAATCGCCTATACATCCGAGATGGAGGGCGACGCGGACGGTTTGGCACTGGATTACATGGCGGCCGCCGGATATCATCCTGGCGAAATGATTCGAGTTGCGGCCCTCTTTGAGACGATGCAGGGGAGGGAGGGAGCCGAGTTTCTCGCTCTTCATCCGAACCCGAGCAATTTTGCGAGGGATGTAGCCCTGACCGTCGGCCGAAAATATCCCGGCCGGGGCGGACGCATCGGGCGCGAGGAGTACCAGCGCGTGGTGTTGGACCGTCTGAGGAAGCCTTGACGGCCCGCGGCCGTGCCACGTTGATTCAATGGCGTGCGCCGGGTGCCACGGTTGCGCCGTTCAGCAACCGTGCCGCCGTTCGACGCCGCGCACGGCTGCAAACAGCGCAGCCGTGGCACCCGGCGCCTTGGATAATGTGCAATCTGAGTGATGCACTACGGCAGTTGACGGGCTGTTTCGCCGGAGGCGGTGGAGGCTCCGGTGCAACTGGGAGGAGGCTCTTTATGCGGATGCCGATTCTTCCGGCAGGTGGGCTGGCGGTCCTGGTGCTCGTGGCGGCCGCCGGTTGTTCGAACACGCAGGCCACATCCCGGCAGGCCGACCTTACGTACCAGCGTCTGGCCGCGGGGCCCGCCGATGCGCCTGCGGCGCCCGGCCGGACCTTGCCGGATACGTCCGCGCCCCCCACCGGCCACACCCCGGTGCTCTTCTTTGCTCCACGGGCCGAGCCCGCGCCGCTCGATGCGGCGCCGGCCGAGGTGGCGGCGGCGGCCCAGCCGGGCGGGTCGGCGGAATCGCCGGCCCCGGCCAACCCCGCCGCCGGTGAAAAGACCGTCAAGCCGGGCGAGTTTCCGCCCTTCCCGGAGGGGACCTTCTGGGAGGTCGTCAAGAGCGACGTTCGCGCCGCCCCGGGAAAACTCTGGAACGGCACGAAGCTCTCCTTCGGCAATCTTACAAACATTGCGATCCTCGGAGGCACGTTCGGCATCGACCGCATTGTGAGGTACAACTGCGATGCGCGCGTCCGCCACGAACTCAATAAGGAGCAGAGCGACTGGCACGCGACAGGCGACTTCGGCGAGGTCCTTGGACATCCGGGCCTTCATTTTGGCCTCGCCGGCGCCTGGTACTTCATGAGCGTTGCCAATCGGGATGAGAAGAACCGCGAACTCTCCAAGACCCTCATCGAGGCCCTGGCGATCAACGACCTCACCACGGGGCTGCTCCAGGCTTCCGTGAACCAGAAAGACCCGAGGGGCGACTATTACTCATGGCCTTCGGGGCATACGTCTTCGAGTTTCTGCGTTGCCGCGGTGCTGCACGAGTATTACGGCTGGCAGGTCGGCATCCCGGCGTACCTGGCATCAGCCGGCATTGCCGCCACGCGCGTGGGGGATCGCAAGCACAACATATCGGATGTGATCTTCGGCGCCGGCTTGGGCCTGGTGATCGGCCACAGCGTCGTTAAGGGCGAACTGCCGCAAGTGGGCGGCTTCGCGATCCTTCCGTACGCCGGCGACGACGACACGCTCGGCGTCATGCTGCTGAAGCAGTGGTGACGTCTTGTTTGAGCCTGCTATTTCGGGTCCGCGGCAGCAGGCGCGGGCCATGACCAATGCCTGCTGTTTCCGGCCCGCCGTGGCGTTCGTGTTTAGCGTGAACGCTGAAACAGGGTGGCACGGCAGCGGCGCCTTTGCCGCGGCCGTGCTAACTGTACCCATTCGGGTAGCACGGTCACGCAATCCCGGCGCGCCGGGATGGCCGTGCCACCCGGCGCGACACGCTAAACACGTACGGCGGCGGGTTATCTTCAAACTGGTGGCCTGATGCGCTGCGCACTGGCGATGTTCGGCCTTGCCCTGGTCCTCGCCCTCGGCGGTTGTTTTCCGCCGTCGGCCGAGATGGCCACCACCCGCCAGTGGATCGTCGCCGCCGGAAACCTCAATAACCTCAACGTGGCGGTGTCGGCCCGCGTGCACGGGACGGAGGGCTTCCAGTACTGGCAGCGCGACGCGCGCGGCATGTGGCACGCCGGCGGCTCAGGCCAGGGTGAGGCCGCCGCCTTTGCCGCATGGCGCGAAGACCTCGTCGTTTTCTTCACCAGCGGCCGCTACGGCCTGTTCGGCCCGGGAAACCCCGTCGTCCAGCAGTCGCCGGTTCCCTCGTGGGTCCCCGTTGCCGCATGCGAGGACGGCCTGGCCCTGGACGCGTTCGGCTGGAACAGCGTCTCCGGCGAACCCATTTGCGCCCGCTTCGAGGAC
>Ga0209777_10007851_pt1 | contig 11755 bp, 6 predicted proteins | sample FrelakmetHBP12HB_FD_187147 | JGI IMG/M metagenome (GOLD analysis project Ga0209777, IMG submission 187147) | Freshwater lake sediment microbial communities from the University of Notre Dame, USA, for methane emissions studies -HBP12 HB (SPAdes)... | ecosystem: Environmental > Aquatic >... | reverse complement strand
AATCCTCCCGCAAATCCCAGGGAGGCCAAAGGTGAGTTTCGGTCCATTTACGACTGGAAGTTCATCGAGGCCGAGGAGCTGCCCCGAGGAATCGTGGCGCTGACCGCGGAAAGGGACGGCCGCACCGTCGAGTACGAGGTGCCTTCCGGGCGATGGGGGTTCAAGGCGCGCCCGTGGATGGATCCCCTGACTCTCGGAGCCTACGAGTCCGGGAAGGAACTCCTATCGAGAGGGGAAGCGGCGAAGGGTCTCTCGGCGCTGGAGGCTCTGGCTCGATCCGCAGAGGCGAAGAAAGCTCTTGTCCTGGCCTGTTGGCTGTTCACGAATGAAGGCGACGGATGGGTCGCGGCGGCCAAGTGGGATGAGGCTCACGCCGCGTACGACCGGGCCCTCGCGTCAGCCCGGGCTCTTGGGGAACCTGCCGCAGTGGGAGACGTCCTGGAGTCCATCGCCATCATGTACGCTAGGCGGAGCGATTTCGCCAAGGCCGAGGAGTCCTACGAGAGCCTCAAGGAACTACGGGAGAAGGCCTGGGGATCCTGCCTGGCATCGGCCGAAGTCCTCCAAAGTCTTGCTGGCATGGCATGGAAACGCGGAGATCTCGGAAAGGCCGAGGAGCTGTGCGGGAGCGCCTTGGCCGTCTTTGAGAAGCTGGCCCCGTCGAGCCTCGAAGTTGCGGGGAGCCTGAACAACCTGGGCCTGATCACTTGGCAGCGAGGGGACCTCCCGACTGCCGAAAACTACTACCAGCGTGCCCTGGCCCTCAAGGCCTCCGTGGCACCGGACAGCCTCGACCTAGCCAGCAGCCTGAACAACCTAGGCAACATCGCCTATGAGAGGGGGGACTTCTCGGCAGCGGAAGACTACTACCAAAGGACCCTCGCCATTCGCATGAAACTTGATCCCTCGAGCCCCGACGTGGGCGCGAGCTTTGGCAATTTGGGGGCCGTGGCCCGCGCGAGGGGAGACTTGGCGGCGGCGGAAGACTACGGCCGAAGGGGCCTCGCGATCTACGAGAAACTTGAACCCGAGGGTATCGACGTCGGGTCGATCCAGCAAAACTTGGGTTCCGTGGCTACCGATCGAGGAGACCTAGAGAGCGCCCAAGAGGATTACCAGCGGGCCTTGTCGATCTACGAGAAAACGGAGCCGGACAGTCTGGATGTGGCCGCCATTCTCAACAACCTTGGAACTCTCGCGCTCATGCGACACGACTATGGCGCGGCTGAGACCTTCGTGCGGCGAGGGCTAGACATCAAGCAGAAGGCCGCGCCGGGGAGCCTGGACGTGGCGCGGAGCCAGCAAAACCTTGGAGCCGTGGCTTTCGAGCGCGGCGATCTGGCGTCCGCAGAGGATTCCTTTGAGAAGGCTCGATCCATCTTTGGGAAGTACGCTTCGGGAAGCAGCGAGGAGGCCGAAAGCCTTCACAGCTTGGGCCGCTTGTACGCCAGGCGGGGAGACAGGACCAAGGCTCTCGACTTCGACAGCAGGGCCCTCACTTCCCTCGAATCCCAGGTGGGCCGCCTTGGAGGCAGCGAGGAGACGCGCTCGCGCTTTGCCGCCAAGCGCCAGGACTACTACCGTGACTACATGCAGCTCCTCATCGAGCAAGGCGGAAAGGACGATGCCTTCGGAATTCTAGAGCGCTCGCGGGCGAGGCGCTTGCTCGAGATGCTCGCGGAGAGAGACCTCGTTTTCTCGGCGGACATTCCGCCTGAGCTGGAGAGAGAGCGGCGAATGACGAATGCCGACTACGACTCCGCCCAGGCCGACTTGGACAGCTTGTCCCCCCAGAGCCAATCCGACGAAGTGTCGGAACTGATGAAGCGGCTCGCTGATATCAGGCGGAGGCAGGAAGAGATCAAGCAGCGCATCCGCAAACTCTCGCCGCGGTTGGCTTCCCTTCAGTATCCCGAGCCCTTGAGCCTGGCGCGAGCGAGGGCCGCATTGGATCCCGGCACGCTCCTGCTGTCGTATTCGGTGGGCCAGACAGAGACGATCCTCTTTGCGCTTGGACCCCGAGTGGAAGACTTCGAAGTTTACCGGCTCCCCACCGGCGGTGCAGAACTCCAAAAGGACGTGCGCCTTTTCAGGGGCCTCATCCAGAGCCACCAAGATGTGCGTAGCCTCTCTTCGAAGCTCTCCGATATACTCCTGGAGCCGGCCAAAAAGAGGATCGAAAAGGCGGCCTGCCTCTTGATCTGCCCGGATGGCCCGCTTCACTTCCTGCCCTTCGCGGCCCTCAAGGACCCTGCGTCAGGAGGCCGCCGCCCGCGGTATCTCGTAGAAGCCAAGCCACTGTCCGTAATCCTCTCGGTGACGGTCTTCTCGGAGCTCAAGCGGGGGCGAAGGGTTGTGAAGGAACCGCTGCTCGTCGCCTTCGGGGACCCCTGGTATCCAGAAGCCGCAACCGCGGGCCAGCTCTCAGGGGCGCCGATGGCCGTAGGCCGCGCCGGAGTCCCAGGCATGTCCGGCTTGGCTCCTTTGCCGTGGACTCGAAAGGAGGTGCTGGGGCTTGCGGACCTTTATCCCGGAAGAGCCGCGGTCTACCTTGGTGCGGAAGCCACCGAGAGCCGGGCCAAGTCCCTTCCCAAGGAAGCCAGGATCATCCATTTCGCGTGCCATGGCGTCTTGGACGAGAGGTTTCCTTTGGACTCCGCTCTCGTCTTGAGTCCACCGGCCCAGCCGGGAGCCGCCGGAGAGAACGGGCGGCTTCAAGCCTGGGAGATCTTCGAGAGCGTGCGCATGGATGCAGACCTCGTCACCCTGTCCGCGTGCGAAACGGGGCTCGGGGCCGAGCTGGGAGGAGAGGGTATCGTAGGCCTCACGCGCGCGTTCCAGTACGCGGGGGCGCTGTCGGTCGTTGCGTCGATGTGGGACGTCTCGGATGAGTCCACCTCCGAATTCATGAAGCGTTTCCACAAAGGCCTCAAGGCAGGAATGACAAAGGCAGAGGCGCTTCGCGACGCTCAGAAGGGCTTCATCGCTTCTGGGATTCAGAGGCCGCCCGTGAAAGAGGGCGTGATAGGCCAAACCAATTTCGACGCCTCCCACCCCTACTACTGGGCTGCCTTCGAGCTAACAGGGGACTGGAAATGATGCCTCAGCCGCGCTTTGCAGGCGGCGTGGCCAAGGTGGGCCGAGGACACCCAAGGGCCTAGGTTTAAAACAAAATAGAAAGGGGAAAGCGCAATGAAACGACGATGCTGCATTCTTGTGATCCTGTGTTTGGGCCTGCTGTGGAGTGCCGCCACGTCCGCAGCCGAGCCGTTCTGGGCGGAAGCTACTTTCGTGAACGGTGGCGTGACCTATGTGGCCAAAGGGGAGAAGGCCGAGCAGTCTCTGAAGCGAGGGGCCGTACTCCACAAGGGTGACTTCGTCAAGGCCGCCCAGTCCAGCCAGGCCTCCTTTCTGCTGAGCAGCGGGGGGATCCTCGTTGTCCGTGCGGGAACTGAGGTCGTGCTCGGCGAGACGAAAGGGGCGCAGGAGAGCGCCTCCCTGCAGGCCGTGGCCAAAAACCTTTCAAAGACGCTCCTCTCGAGGGAAGGGGACAACCCCATGCTCAAGCACCTCGGGGGCCTTCGCGGCGGCGAACGCAACATCGCCCTGGCGCCGTGCCGGACCAAGGTGCGCCTGCCGGTCGAGCTGGTGTGGTTCCCAAAAGCCGGCGTCTCCAAGTACGCCGTGAGCCTCATGGGGCCGGACGGCTCAGTGTTCGAGAGCACGGTGGCCGCCACACGCATGCAGGTGCCACCCGACAAGCTGGCCCCTGGGGCGACCTTTTTCTGGGAGGTCAGGGACGCCGCGAGCAAAGACACCTTCACCCCTCTCGGCTCCGGCTCCTTCACCACCCTCGACGTGAAGAGCGAGGGCGAAGTAAGGTCGCTGGAGAAAGGCGTGGATTCGGCTCTCTTGAAGCCCTCGGGGCCGGACGACACGACGGCCCTCTTCCTGTCCTACCAGATCTACAGGGAGAACGGCCTCGGCTTGGAAGCGCTGGCGGCCCTGCACAAGATGACCGCCAGGTCCCCAGACGATCAGGAGCTCCAGCGCTGGAGGCGCGACCTCTGTACGGAGATGGGCCTCGAAGAGCAGGACGTTCCGGCCATCTTCCCAGCCAAGTGATAGCCGCAGGTCGGAGAGGATGAAAGAAGGCAAGCGAAGCGCGACTGGGCGAGGGCGTGCCCTTTTCGCGGCCCCGATCCTGGTGCCCGCCGTGTTGTTCTTGGGCTGGCTTTTTTCCCTCAGCGGCCTGGGAATGCTTCTGGAATGGCGCTCCGTGGACCTGCGCTTCAAGGCCCGCGGAGCCCTTTCCCCGCCTCCAGAAGTCCTCATCGTCGCGCTGGACGAGAAAACCTTCCGGGACCTCAAGCTGAAGTACCCTTTCCCTCCGATCGTCTATGCGCGCCTCGTCCAAGAACTGAGGAGGCTCGGGGCCGCGACGATTGCTTTCGACCTCCTCTACTCCGAACCGACCCGGGAGTGCGATCCTGTCGGCCAGGACGCGCTTCTGGCCGCCACGCTTCGTGACGGCGGGCCGGTCGTATGGGGCTACCAGCTCGCCGATGGAAAGGTCCCGCAGGAGCCGATCAAGATCATCAAGGATGCGGTGGCGGGCACGGGGTTCTTGAACTGGCCCGACGAAAGGGACGGCCGCATCAGGAGATTCAAGCCGGAGTTCGGAGGACGGCCCTGCTTCGCCGCGGCCGTTCTCAAGGCCTACGCGGGCTTCATTCCGCGCGCTTGGACGGGGGAAGACCTGCGCCTCATCAATTTCAGGGGGGAAGCGGGGACGTTCCCGGCCATTTCCATGAGTGACGTTCTCTCAGGAAAAGTGCCTGAGGGCGGGATCAAGGGCAAGATCTGTCTGGTCGGCCCCACCTTCGCCGCGAGCCACGATCTTTTCGCAACGCCCTTCCACCACGTGGACCGCCCCGACACCCCAGGAGTTGAGGTCCACGCGAACATCCTCGGAAATATGTTGGAAGGCCAGGCCCTCACGGTCGCCGGCGGCGCGCCAGACTGGGCGGCCCTCTTCGCTCTGGCGCTCTTCGTGGCCGTCTTGATGGGCCTGGGCTACCCCTGGTGGTCACTGGCCGCCTGGCTGGCCTCGGCCTGCGCGTGGTGCGCGTGGGCGATGGTCTGGTTCCTCCACGGCTCCGTCGTTCCGCTCGTGGCTCCCCTCGCCGTGCTCGCCGGGACGTTTTGGTTGGCGGCTTTCCTGAGCTATCTGCTGGAACGGAAGAAAAGGAAGGAGATCAGGGATCTATTCTCATCCTACGTGGATCCCTCCGTGGTGGACTGGATTCTCAAAAATCCTGACAGCGTCCGGACCGACGGTGAACGCAGGATGGTGACGATTCTTGACACGGACATCGAGAACTTTACCGCGATCACCGAAAACGCCGATCCTGCTGTACTCGTCTCCCATCTGAACCACTATTTCGAAACCGTGACCCAGGCCGTCATCGAGTCGGGCGGCATGCACGACAAGTACGTGGGGGACGCCGTGATGGCCATCTTCGGCTTCCCGCTGGTGCAGCCTGACCATGCCCTCAAGGCCCTTATGGCCGCCCATGAGATCCTCGTGAGGCTCGAGCGCCTGTACCCGGAATGGGAGAAGCAGGGGCTCCCGGTTTTCAGGACGAGGATCGGGATCAGTTCTGGCGAGGTCATCATTGGAAACGTAGGAGGGTCCAAGCGCAGGGCGTTCACGGCCATGGGCGATGCCGCGAACATGGCGTCGCGTCTAGAAGTCCTGAACAAGCGCTTCGGCACGCACATCTTGCTGAACGAGGCCACCGCCCGATTGCTGCCAGCCGGCATCCCTCTCAGGGACCTGGGTGAAGTCCAGATTCGGGGCATCAGCCAGCCCGTCCGGCTTTACAATCCGTCATTCGACAAGCCCGACCCAGTGTCCAAGGAAGCCCGCGAAGCGGACAGAAGGCAGTAGGTTGGCGGTACGAGCGAGAGAGGCCATGAAGAACACCGTGCGTTTGATCCTTGTTTGCGTTGGGACGCTACCTGGCATTTGGACTGCGGCCGCCCGCCAGGATCGCCCATTCACGGGCGTCGTTGTCGAGTCGGTGGAAACCGGCGGGGCGGCGGAAAAGGCGGGGCTAAGAGCTGGGGATACGCTCCTCTCCTGGGAGCGGGCCGCGAACCCGCCGGCGAACCCGAAGGCGGCGAAGGGAAAGTTCGAGACGCCCTTCGATGTCATCGATGCCGAGATCGAGCAGGCGCCAAGGGGCAGATTCGAGGTCGCGGGCCTGCGTGAGGGCAAGCCGATCCGGGTTGAAATCCCGCCGGGGAAATGGCAGTTGAAGGTCAGGCCGGCTCTGACCGAAAAGAAACTTATGGTTTACAGGAAAGCCATCGAAACCCTCGAAGCTGGAGACGCCGCCGCGGGGATCGCACTCCTGAGGGGATTGATCGGCGCGGCCAAGGAAAGCAAGGAGCCTGACCGTGCAACGTGGCTGCTTTTCCGGGCGGCCGAGGTCCTTGAGAAGCCGAGGAAGTGGGACGAGGCCAACGGCATTTACGCCGAGGCCGCGCAGATTGCCAGTGCCCTGCGTTCCCAAGCGGACATCCACGAGGCGGCGGGGGAGGCGTTCAAGAAGCAGAACCGCTTCGATGAGGCCGCAAAAGAGCATGAGAAGGCCCTTGCCATAAGGGAGAAAATCGCCCCGGAGAGCTTGGCCGTCGCCGCAAGCCTCAACAACCTCGGTCTGGTGATCCATGACCGCGGCGATCTCGGAGCGGCGCGAGAGTACTATCAGCGTGCCCTGACGATTCGGGAGGATCTTGCGCCCGAGAGCCTTGACCTCGCCGTGAGCCTTAACAATCTGGGCGTGCTTGCCTATGACCGGGGCGACCTAGCCGGCGCCGAAGCATATTACAAGCGCTCCTTGGCCATCAAAGAAAAGCTTGAGCCAGGCAGTCTCGCAGTTGCCATGAGCTTCAACAACCTCGGAAACGCGGCGAATAGCCGAGGCGATTTGGAGGCGGCGGAGGCATATTATGACCGCGCATTGGCGGTCCAAGAGAGGCTCGCACCGGGTAGCCTAGACGTCGCCAAGAGCCTCAATAACCTCGGCGTCTTGGCAAGGAAGCGCGGGGACCTCTCCGCGGCGGAGGAGTACTATAAGCGCTGCCTTGCGATTTTGCAGAAGATCGATCCGGAGAGCCTCTGGGTCGCTATGAACCTCAACAACCTCGGTACCGTGGCAGAGAAGCGCGGAAACCTCGCTGCCGCGGAGCGGTATTACCAGAACTCCCTTGCAATTAAGGAGAAGCTCGCGCCGGGCAGTCTCGCAGTTGCCATGAGCTTCAACAACCTCGGGAACGTGGCCGACGCCCGCGGCGACCTGGATGCGGTGGAGATATTTCAGCGCCGCGCTTTAGAGATCCAGGAGAAGCTCGCACCGGAGAGCCTGGAAGTCGCAAGGAGTCTCCGCAACCTCGGGATTGTAGCTCAAGAACGCGGAGACCTGGAGGCAGCGGAGACCTTCTATCGCCGGGATTTGGAGATCACTGAGAAGCTCGCGCCAGGTAGCCTAGCTGCCGCAGAAAGCCTCATCAACCTCGGTACTTTGAACAGCATGAACCTCGCATTGGCGGAGGATTACTACCAGCGCGCACTGGCAATCCAGGAGAAACTCGCTCCGGGGAGCCTTGAGTTAGCCATGAACCTCTATAACCTCGGCCTCGTGGTCGCTGACCGCGGCGATCTCGCTGCTGCGGAGGGGTATCACCAGCGCGCGCTGTCGATCTTCGAGAAGCTTGCTCCCGGCAGCTCGGCCGAAGCGCATACCTCCCACGCCCTTGGCGGCGTGTTCAAGAAACAAGGCCCAAAAGAAAAAGCCCTGGTCTTCTACCGGCGCGCCGTGAATACCCTCGAAACCCAGCGCGGGAGGCTCGGCGGGGGGAGTGCCGCGGCGGAGCGCTTCTCCGCCAAGTATGCGGACTATTACAGGGACCTCGCGGAACTGGAAGCGGAGCTCGGCCAAAAAGAAAACGCCTTCGAAACTATGGAGCGCTTCAGGGGGAGGGCGCTCGTCGAGATGCTCGCCGAGCGCGACCTTGACTTCTCGAAGGACGCTCCCGGGGAGCTGCTCCTGGAGCAGAAGCGGGCGGACTTCGAGCAACGCAGGGTTCTCGATGATCTCGCGAAGCTGGATCCAACCAGGAAGGCCGAAGAGGCGGAGAAGCTCCTCGCGAAGCTCCGCGAAGTGCGAGCAAGGCAGGGCGATATCACCGAGAGGATCAAGAAGGCCTCGCCGCGCCTGGCATCCCTCCAATACCCCGAGCCCCTTGGTGTCCCGGGGGCGAGGAAGGCTTTCGGGCCGGAGACGCTGTTTCTCTCCTACTGCGTCGGCGAAGAGAGAACCCTCCTCTTCGCCCTGCTCGGGGATTCCTTCGAGATCTACACGATTGCAATCAAGAGAAAGGAGATCGAGTCATCGGTGAGGCTCTTCAGGAAGCTCGCCGGTGACCCTGGGGGAAACCTTGCAGCTTTGGAAGAAAGGGCCGTCAAGCTCTACGATCTGCTTCTAAAACCAGCGGCGCCGCGGATCTCTAAGGCCAAGGCCATCGTCATCTGCCCCGACGGGCCCCTCTACGCCCCGCCCTTCTCCGCCCTGCGGACCGGGAAGGGGAAATGGCTGGCCGAGGAGAAGCCCCTGTCTTTTGCCCTCTCGGCCACGCTCTGCGCGGAGGGGGGAGGCGAGCGGCACGCCCCGGCAGATGGGCTCAGCCTGGCGGCCTTCGGCGACCCGGCTTACCCCGCGGGGCCGGCGGAGTCCCTCGCCGATCCCGTGGCGAGGTGGATGCTGAGGGGCTCGCCTCTGGCGCCGCTCCCGGCCACCCGGCGTGAGATCGAGGCATTGCGGGCCCTCTATCCAGAAACCTCCAAGGTTTTCCTCGGAGAGAGCGCCACCGAGGGGGCCGTGAAGTCCCTCGGAAAAGGGACCGGCGCTATCCACCTGGCCTGCCACGGCATCGTTGACGAACGCTTCCCCCTCGAGTCCGCCCTGGCGCTCTCGATCCCCGCCAAGCCCGAGGAGGGCAAAGACAACGGCCTGCTCCAGGCCTGGGAAATCTTCGAGTCCCTTCGGATCGACGCGGACCTCGTCACGCTATCAGCCTGCGAAACGGGCCTCGGCAAAGAAATGGGCGGCGAAGGGCTCGTCGGCCTGACGCGTGCCTTTCAGTATGCTGGAGCGCGGAGCGTCCTATCGTCTCTCTGGAGCGTCTCAGACGAATCGACTGCCGAGCTGATGAAACGCTTCTATGGCTATCTCAAACAGGGCAAGCCCAAGGCCGAAGCCCTGCGTCTGGCCCAGCTCGACCTAATCCACTCCGGCGAAGGGCATCATTCAAAATCCGTCACTTCTCACTCCTCACCCCTCACTCCTCACCCTGACTACAGCCATCCCTTCTTCTGGGCTGCCTTCGTCTTGAACGGAGACGCGCGCTGAATCTCAGGGCCAATCCGCCAGCAAGACATGGCCCCGCTTCAAATTGAGATGATTTCTACACTCTCGGGATGACCCCGGCGGCTGCGCCGTGGCTCACCAGGCGAGGAGCCACCGATCGCCTTCGCGTCTGATCGCCTTGGCTTTCTGCTTGAGAAGCAGCTCGAAGGCCTCGCTGGGCTGCATACGAATGAGGGTCCCGCCTTCTCCGCCCCCCTCTTCCGGCCCGGCGTGTCCCTTCAGCGCGTAAAAGCAGCCGCACAGGGGGCATTTCAGGAGCCTCAGGCTCGCGTGGATTTCCACCTTTTCCGCGAGGCGCGACATGGATTCGGCGTGGCGCGCTGTCCCGCCCATGCCCGTGGACTCGGGGATGGATCCGCAGACCAAGCAGTTCGAAATGGCCGCGCGGGAAACGGATGAACACGGGTCGCCCGTGATTTCTTGGACGGTTTCCCTGGTCAGCGGATAGACCTTGGGAATCGGCACGGTCTTGCCGTTGTTAGTCACAACCGTAGCCTCCCGGTGAGTCTTCGTCGAGGAGCAGTGCGGCGCGTTACGTCGACTCGTACTTCTTTCGCCCTTCGATATATAGATCGCCGCCGTGGGCGTCACCGACGACGACGAGGGGCATCTCCTTCACTTCGAGAAGACGGACGGCCTCTGGGCCCAGGTCTTCGTAGGCGATGATCTCGGCCCTTTTAATGCATTTGGCGATGAGGGCGCCCGCGCCTCCCGTGGCGCCGAAGTAGACCACGCGGTGCTTCTTCATGCCCTCCTTCACGGCCTCCTGGCGCTTTCCCTTGGCGATCATGCCCTTCATGCCCGCTTCCATGAGCCTGGGCGCGTAAGCGTCCATGCGAACGGCGGTGGTGGGACCAGCGGCGCCGATGACGTTTCCAGGCCGCGCGGGGCTCGGCCCCACGTAGTAGATGACCGCGCCCTTCATCTCTAGGGGCAAGGGCTCGCCCTTGTTTAAGCCCTCCACCATGCGCTTGTGCGCCGCGTCCCGGGCGCTGTAGATGATCCCGGAAAGGAGCACCTTGTCCCCGATCCTGAGCTTCTCGGCCACATCGTCAGAAAGCGGCGTCGTCAGTTTGTATTCAGCCATTTTCACTCCTTCGGAATGGCTCTTGGCCGTTAGCTGTTAGCTGTTGGCATCGAAAGCAGCCATGAGCCAATAGCCAATAGCCAATAGCCCTAAAGAACCACTTCGCCGTGCCTGTCAGCGTGGCAGTTGATGTTCACGGCCACGGGCAGGGCCACGAGGTGGCACGGGTAGGCCTCCACGTTGACGCCCAGCACGGTGACCGTGCCGCCGAGGCCCATGGGGCCGATGCCGAGCTTGTTGCAGCGCTCCGTCAGTTCGTCCTCCATGGCCGCGTAGAATGGATCCGCGTTCCTGGAGGCCGGGGCTCTCAGGGCCGCCTTTTTGGCGAGGAAAGCCGCCTTTTCGAAGTTGCCACCCACGCCCACGCCCACCACGAGGGGCGGGCACGCGTTGGCGCCGCCAACGGAGACCGTCTCGACGACGAAGTTCTTCACGCCCTCTTCGCCGTCCGACGGCTTGAGCATGGTGAGCCGGGACATGTTTTCGCTTCCCCCGCCCTTCGCCCCGAGGGTGAGCTTCAGCTTGTCGCCCGGCACGATGCTGTAGTGGATGACGGCGGGCGTGTTGTCCCCCGTGTTTTTCCTGCGCAGGGGGTCGGCGAGGATGGACTTGCGGAGGTAGCCGGTGGCGTAGCCCCGGCGGATGCCTTCGTTGATGGCGTCCGTGAGGTCCCCCTCGACGCGGAGGTCTTGGCCCACCTCGGCCAGAACCACGGCCGTCCCGCAATCCTGGCAGTAGGGTAATTCACCCTGGGCGGCCAGGTCGGCGTTCTCCTGGAGCTGCTTGAGGATCTCTCGGCCCGTTTGGGATTGCTCGGTCGAAAGGGCCTTGTCGAAGGCGTCGAGCATGTCTTTCCCGATGTGGTAGTTGATTTGGACGGCCAGCTTCGCGAGCGCTTCCGTGACCTGTTCAGCTTGGATCGTTCTCATATGCTGCCCCTGACAAGAAGGGGGTCCCTCCGGCCCCCGAGAAAACAATGATAACCCCCATGCCTCTTTGGTGGCAAGGCCCACTCTCGTGTCCGATAGTGGTATAGTAACCGGGCAAAGCTCAGGGAATCCCCCGGCGTGAGTGCGCTGCGGGGGCGCTGTGGGACCAGAAGCACGAGACGACGAAAGGAGATTGGCAGATGTTGAAAAAAATCGGTCTCATCGGTGGTGGTTACATCGGC
>Ga0209777_10007850_pt1 | contig 11761 bp, 12 predicted proteins | sample FrelakmetHBP12HB_FD_187147 | JGI IMG/M metagenome (GOLD analysis project Ga0209777, IMG submission 187147) | Freshwater lake sediment microbial communities from the University of Notre Dame, USA, for methane emissions studies -HBP12 HB (SPAdes)... | ecosystem: Environmental > Aquatic >... | reverse complement strand
CGCTTAGCGGTAGCTATGTAGATTATGAGAAAATCTGAAGGAAAAACAGCAATAAATAGGTAAAAACATCAGGGAACACACTGATCCCAGGTTGTTTTTATGAATGAAAACAGCAAAAGCCAAATACTACAGGGTTATTCAAAGTCCTCAATTATTAAATTTTGAAGTAGTTCATCATATAAATGAAAACAAGCTTGATAATAGAATAGAGAATTTACAAGTGTTAGATGAGTGTCAGCATGATAAACTACATCACAGAATAAAGTTTTTTACTTGAAGAAAATAATCATTCAAAACAATATATCCTTTCTATCTTATGTTTTGTGCTAATCGTTGACAAACAGCTGTCTTAGTAACGGGAACGCATGTGGGAATCGCTCGAATAACAACTCCAAGAACTGTAGTATCGGTTTATACGATTACGGCATCGTTATAGGCAATGGGTCTGACCAGCTACTCTCTTTTCCATAGATATCTTTTGCTTTCACCTTGATATTGTAGCTATTTTTTGCATTCCAGATGTGTTTTGCTTCACATGTTGCTCCAGAGTTGTACGGTCCAAGCCAGCCACTGTTGTTCCCATCACCCCAATCCCACAGATAGAAGACCTGGTCTCCATCAGGGTCAGTTGTACTCGTTGTATAGGCGCATTCTTGTCCTATCTTTCCATTTGTTGGTCCAGATGGTTGATTGGGTTTCACTGGTTCATGGTTTACTGGTGGGGCCTCATGGTTTTTTATCTGGAATTGGCCACTGGTATCAAAGCCAATATTGTTGTCACTATCCATTGCGGATACTTGCAACAAGTATCCTCCATCAGGTAGTTTTGTAGTATCCCAGCTATATTCACCTGTATTTTTTTGCGGATTGTTGGTAAATGGCGACCAAGTTCTACCATTATCGGAGCTATAGTAAAGGTATATTCGAAGGTTGGAACCATCTTCAATATCAGAGGCACTCCATTTTATGGTGATAGTATCCTTGAGTATTTCACCACCAATTGGATAAAGAAGATGGACAACAGGGGGATATCTATACGGGACCATCGCAGTTGTGGCATCCTGGTCTGTTACTCCGTCATCATCTGTGACAAGAAGTTTAACTGTATATATGCCATAACCACTGTACTTGTGAGTTGGGTTCACTCCAGAACCTGTACTTCCATCACCGAAAGTCCATTGATACGAAACAACGGTTCCATCAGAATCATAGCTCCCTGAACCATCAAAGGTAATTGATTGACCTAACTCACAGGTATAGGGACCATCAGCATCTGCTATAGGAGCAACATTACTCAAAACAACATCTTTTGATGTTGAATTAATTGCACCATCATCATCCGTAACAGTAAGCGTCACATGATACGTTCCCTCATCAGCATACTTATGCGTTGGATTCTGCAAGGTTGAAGTGCTTCCGTCACCAAAAGCCCAGTTCCAAGAGGCTATTGTTCCGTCACTGTTAGTTGACTTATCAGTGAAGTGGATAACATCTAAATCGGTAGGGGAAGAAGGATTGTAGGTGAAGTTGGTAACTGGTGGTTGGTTCTGTGGTGGTAATAACCATCCATTTGGTTGCATGAACGGATATCTATCTAGGTTATTTTCATAAGAAAGATTGTATAGTGTGTCACCAATTCCATCAGACCCAGGGATGTCCTGGTTTGGCCCATGATAATTATCTGCCCCAGTGTAGTCGTACCAATAGTTACCTCCAGATGGGAGCCGTTGTCCCAAGTGCTATTGCTCGATTCAATTAGCCAAGGTGTTCCTCCTCCTAGGAAATTGTTATGATAGATGGAGAAGTTACTTCCGTAAAGTGCAATATTACGTCCATAGTTATTTATATTGTTCCCAATGACTGAATTATACTTTCCTCCTAAATCGACACCTGTCCAATAGTTGTTAGTAATTGAACTATTTGTAATCAGATTATCATATGAATTATCTATTTTTAAACCATGTAAATGGTTCGATATCAGGCTGTTCTTTATAGTATTGTTATTTGAATATAGGAGTTGGATACCAGAATATCCAAAGTTAGAAAAGTCTACGTTTTCTATACGAGAATTATTTGTATATGCAAACAGTACATTCTCTCTATTTGCCTCAATAGAATTTAAATTTTTTACTGTTATATTATTCGAATTAATTATTGCTAGATATCCGATTTCAGGGTATGTTAAAGGGTCGATTATAAGATTACTTTGGTTGACCAGATAATAAACTGGTTTTCCATTAACAGTATTTGTTGTATCCATGGAGAAGAAAAAATCAGAAAGTGATAGTGCATAATTACCAATATTTGCACCGTTGCCTATCAACTGATTATTGAATAGTTTTTCATGACCTAAACGATTCCCCCCAATCTGAAGAGCATACCAGTAGGCAAAGGCTCCACAAGATGTTATAATATTATTTGAAATAGTATTATATCCTCCTGAGCCGAAAACAATACCAACATCCCCATTCCCATTTCTAATAGTAAATCCAGAAAAATTGATATGAATACCTCCTATAGAAACCGTTGGCCAATTGGGAAAACTTCCACTATCAATAATTGTGTTATTTTTGTTTTCACCGAAGAGAGTTAGATAATTCTTATTGATATTTATACGTTCATAATATGTTCCACTGTAAACATATACTGTTCCATGTTCAGCAACAGCATTTATTCTATCCTGTATGTAGTTGAAATGGTCATACTGCCATCCAGGAGTTGAAGAATCGAAGTCATCATCGACATAAACAACAGTTGGGGATTCTTTTATGAACACATACGCAGAACCAGAACCGTATCCGTTGTCATCATCATCTGGTTCTCCGATGAGGGCGGTGTCACCATCAAGAGCAACAGAATAGCCAAACCAGTCTCCTTCTTCGCCGTCTGAGGCAAGAAGCTTTGCTTGCTGGGTCCAGGTAGCGCCAATACGGGTGAATACATACGCCGACCCAGTTGCCCAAACGTTTGCTCCTATGAGGGCGGTGTCACCATCAAGAGAAACAGACCAGCCAAAATAATCCCCTGCTGCGCCGTCTGAGGCAAGAAGCTTTTGCTGCTGGGTCCAAGTAGCACCGGTGCGGGTGAATACATACGTGGAACCAGAAAAGACTCCGTTGTCATCATCAGCATATGCTCCGATGAGGGCAGTATTACCATCAACAGAAACAGAAAGGCCAAAACAGTCACCTGCTGCGCCGTCTGAGGCAAGTAGTTTAGCTTGTTGTGTCCAGGTGGTACCGGTGCGGGTGAATACATACGCGGAACCAGACGCATCTCCATTGTCATCATCAGCATATGCTCCGATGAGGGCGGTGTCACCAGAGAGAGAAACAGAACTGCCAAAATAGTCACCTGCTGCGCCGTCTGAGGCGAGAAGCTTTGCTTGCTGTGTCCAGATACCACTAGTGTAGGTGAACACGTACCCCCTTCCGATATCAGGACCTAAAGCTCCGATGAGGGCGGTGTCACCCGAAAGAGAAACAGAACAATCAAAACCTCCAGTGCCTACTACTGAGGCGAGCATCTTTTGCATTTGAGTCCAATTCGCTGTCATGCTTATCAGAGGGATGCTTGGAACCGTTGAATTTATCGCATTATTTTTTAAAGACACTCCTACGGGAACAGCAGTAGCTATCAACAGTATACAAATCAAAATACCAATTATTTTCTTATTCATGTTCAATTTTGCCTCCCGTAAATATTAGATTTTATAAGAGTTATATATCCTATAGATTCATATAAATGTATTGTAAAAATAATTTTCATTACAAATGTAACATAAGATTATGAGACTGATTTCATTTCAACATTACAATAACCCTGTGGTTATTTCTTTAAAAACATATGCTTAGACGCTTAGGTTTTATGTTAAAAACGTTCCTTTATTTATGGTCTAATGCCTCTCCTTATACACGCTTAGTGATTTAGGGGGAGTCCCTTTTTTACCCATACTTCCATGGGACAAATCCCCTTCCCCTGCACTTTTTTATTTGTAATAAAAGGCCTGATTCATAATTCATTTCTCCCGTAGTTCATCTCTCTGAGCTTGATCGTAGTACATCGTGTTTATGTTCATTTATTCCAGTTTGTTATTTTTCGGCACCATCCACGATCCATTTTCTTCAGTCATTTCTCTTCTGTAGGGAATTATGAATCAAGCCCTGTAATAAAATTAATTTTTACATCTATTTTGTGGTAAAATACATAATAAGATATAATTAAATACTGTAAAACTGATTAAAATATTACAAGGAAAGGAAAATGGATAAGAAATTATCTCATTTACTCGCATTTTTTATCTGTGGTATTTTCCTCACAGTACTATTTACTGGATGTATTAATCAAGGACAAAAATCAGCGATATCGACAGAAACAGTAATACCAGAAGCCATATTAGACCAACCTTCTATTCTCCCAAATTGGACAGACGGAGAATATCACGATTACTATGGCACCACGGAAATGCTGAATGGTTTCAATGATAAATACCCTGATTTAGTAGATGTATTTTCTATTGGTAAAAGTGTTCTTGGAAGGGATATTTGGTGTATCAGGTTAACCAATGAGAAGAACGATACGATAAAATCGTCTTGCCTTATTGATGGTTGTATCCATGGAGGTGAATGGGAAGGTGGCGAGGCGTGTTTGTATCTTGCTGAGTATCTTCTCATTAATTTTGATGCTAATGAGACAATTGCTCATATTCTCAATTCATCTGAAGTGTCCATCATTCCTTTAGTAAATCCTGATGGTAGACAAGCAGACACACGATGGAATGAGAACGATATTGACCTCAACCGTAATTTTGATATTGATTTCGGTAGAATACGAGGAAGTGTTATACCTTTAGGTAAGTTATTTGGTCGTATAAAAATCCCTGGTCTCCCTAACTCTCCTACCAGAGAATTCACTCTCTTGCATAAATTATTCCCAAGTTTTCCATCATGGTTTACAAATTGTGGTCGCCATCCTTTTTCAGAACCCGAAACTCAAGCAATGAGAGATTTTATGAGAGACCTTGAGAATAATGATTTTTCTTTTTATGTAAATTGTCATTGTGCCACCCATTGTATTGGTTACCCTTGGGATGCAGTTAAACCTCCTTTTGAGAAATCAAAACAGGAACAATATATCTACGATTATGTAATGGATTGGGTTGTTGAGAATACAGAATATGAAAGGGTAGATAATATTTCGGCTATGGAGTATAAGACAAGTGGTGATGTAACAGATTGGTGTTTCAAAGAATTTCGCATTCCATCATTTTACTTTGAAATATTATCATTGGATTATAACACAAAGTATGGGGTAAGTAAACATGACCATCTTGTTCATTGGATGGAAACGACCCTTCCAGTTTTTATGTATCTCCTTGTCAACATTGACAATCTGCGTCTATGGAGAACACCTGATATTCAACCATCTTTGCCTGAAGGTGTGCCACCAGAACCTTTACAGTAATTTATTGGGGGAAAGTAATGAATAAGAAAATATCTTATTTAATAGCACTTTTTCTTTTTGTGATTTTACTCACCGTAATATTTAGTGGATGTGTCAATGAGGGACAAAAATCAGCAGTATCTACAGAAATAGTACTACCAGAAGCACCATTGGACCACCCGTCTGTTCTTCCGAATTGGACAGATGGAGAATACCATGATTACTATGGCACCACGGAAATGCTGAATGGTTTCAATGATAAATACCCTGATTTGGTAAAGGTGTTTTCTATTGGGAAAAGTGTTCTTGGAAGGGATATTTGGTGTATCAGGTTAACCAATGAGAAGAACAATACGATAAAATCGTCTTGTCTTATTGATGGTTGTATCCACGGAAATGAATGGGAAGGAGGAGAGGCTTGTTTGTATCTTGCTGAGTATCTTATCATTAACTTTGATGCCAATGAGACAATTACTCATATCCTCAATTCATCTGAAGTGTACATCGTTTCTTTAGTGAATCCTGATGGTCGGCAAAAGGATGATAGATTTAATGATAATGGTGTCAACCTCAATCGTAATTTTGATATTGACTTTGGTAGATTACTGCTAAAACGTGGAGGGGTGTTCCGTCTTGGAAAACTGTTTGGTTTTATTAAAATTCCTTATATCGATTTACCAGGTCAAGGGAATTTGAATATATTAGAGAATTGTGGAAGACATCCTTTTTCAGAACCTGAAACTCAAGCGATGAGGGATTTTATGAAAGACCTTGAGAATAAGGATTTTTCTTTTTATGTAAATTGTCATACAGCACAACATTTTATTGGGATTCCTTGGGAGGTGTTCAGACCTCCATTTGAAATGACAGAACAAGAAACAAATCTATTTCATTATGTTTTGAACTGGGTAGAAAAAAACACAGAATATGAACCAGTATCAGTTTTAATTGATGATAACGGAAAGAGATATTATGATAGCGGTGCAGCAAATGATTGGGTTTTCAAAGAATTTCGCATTCCATCATTTGGGTTTGAAATTCTGTCAAAGGACTATGAACCATGGATGGGGCACGGAAAACACGATAATCTTGTTCATTGGATGCAAACTACCCTTCCAGTTTTCATGTATCTCCTTGTGAACATTGATAATCTGCGTCAATGGAGAACACCTGATATTCAACCACCATTACCTGAAGGGGTGCCACCAGAACCTTTACAGTAATTTATTGGAGGGAAGTAATGAATAAGAAAATATCTGATTTAATAACACTTTTTCTCTTTGTTATTTTACTCACTGTAATATTTACGGGATGTATTAATCAGGGACAAAAATCAGAGGTATCTACAGAAACAATACTACCGGAAATACAATTGGACAAACCTTCTGTTCTTCCGAATTGGACAGACGGAGATTATCACAATTATTTTGGCACAACGAAAATGTTGAATGGTTTTAATGATAAATACCCTGATTTAGTAAAGGTGTTCTCCATTGGGAAAAGTGTTCTTGGAAAGGATATTTGGTGTATCAGGGTAACCAATGAGAAGAACAATACGATAAAATCGTCTTGTCTTATTGATGGTTGTATCCATGGGTGTGAATGGGAAGGAGGCGAGGCGTGTTTGTATCTTGCTGAGTATCTTCTTATAAACTTTGATGCGAATGAGACAATTACGCATATTCTCAATTCATCTGAAGTGTACATCGTTCCTTTAGTAAATCCTGATGGAAGACAGAATGATTCCCGATTCAATGCCAATGGTATAAATTTGGACCGTAATTTTGATATTGATTTCGGTAGAATAAGAGGAGGATGTATACCTTTAGGAAATTTATTAGGGCGTATAAAAATTTCTTACATAAACACTCCACGTTTACATAAATGGTTTTCAAGTTTTCCAGACCACATTGAGAATTGTGGAAGACATCCTTTTTCAGAACCTGAAACCCAAGCAATGAGGGATTTTATGAGAGACCTTGAGAACAATGATTTTTCTTTTTATTTAGATTGTCATACAGCCGAGCATAGTTTTGGAGGTCCTTGGCTTGCTTTTAAACCTCCATTTGAGATACCAAAACAGGAACAATATGTCTTTGATTATGTAGGAGAATGGGTTGCTAAAAATACAGAATATGAAAAACAAAATTCGTCTTTGAGTTATAAGAATCTTATATACAAGGTAAGTGGTGATGTAGGGGATTGGTGTTACAAAGAATTTCGCATTCCAACATTTGGGTTTGAAATTTTATCACAGGATTATGAACCATGGATGGGTAAGGGAAAACATGACCATCTTGTTCATTGGATGCAAACCACCCTTTCAGTTTTCATGTATCTCCTTATGAACATTGATAATCTACGTCAATGGAGAACACCTGATATTCAACCACCATTACCTGAAGGGGTGCCACCAGAGCCTCTAAAGTAATTTATTGAGGGAAAGTAATGAATAAGAAAATATCTTATTTAATAACACTTTTTCTTTTTGTTCTTTTACTCACTGTACTATTTAGTGGATGTATTAATCAGGAACAAAAACCAGCACTATCTACAGCAATAATACTACCTGAAGTTAAAGTAGACCGCCCTTCTGTTCTTCCGAATTGGACCGATGGAGAATACCATGATTACTTTGGCACCACGAAAATGCTGAATGATTTTAATGATAAATACCCTGATTTAGTAAAGGTGTTTTCTATTGGGAAAAGCGTTCTTGGAAAGGATATTTGGTGTATCAGAGTAACTAATGAGAAGAACAATACGATAAAATCGTCTTGTCTTATTGATGGGTGTATCCACGGAAGTGAATGGGAGGGTGGAGAAGCATGTCTATATCTTGCTGAGTATCTTCTTATTAACTTTGAGGCTAATCAGACAATTACTCATATTCTCAATTCATCTGTGGTGGACCTCATTCCTTTAGTAAATCCGGATGGTCGGCAAAAGGATTATAGATTTAATGATAATGATATAGATTTATGTCGTAATTTTGATATTGATTTCGGTAGAATAAGAGGAAGTGTTATACCTTTAGGTAAGTTATTTGGTCGTATAAAAATTCCTGGTATCCCTATATCTCCTACCCGAGAATTCACTCTTTTGCATAAATTATTTCCAAGTTTTCCATCATGGTTTACAAATTGTGGTCGTCATCCTTTTTCAGAACCTGAAACCCAAGCAATGAGGGATTTTATGAGAGAACTTGAGGACAATGATTTTTCTTTTTATGTAAACTGTCATACCGCTTGTCATGACATTGTTAGCCCTTGGGATGCTTTTAAACCTCCTTTTGAGATATCAAAACAGGAACAAAATATCTTTAATTATGCAAAAGAATGGATTGCTAAGAATACAGAATATGAAAATACTAATGTTACTTATAAGGGTGTTAGTTATAAGGCAAGTGGAACTCCAACGGATTGGTGTTTCAAAGAATTTCGCATTCCATCATTTACATTTGAAATATTATCACCGGATTATGACCCAGGTGGAGGTGAAGGTAAACATGACCATCTTGTCCACTGGATGCAAACCACCCTTCCTGTTTTCATGTATCTCCTTGTGAATATTGATAACCTGCGTCAATGGAGAACACCCGATATTCAACCATCTTTGCCAGAAGGTGTACCACCAGAACCTTTACATTAACAGGAGAAATCATTATTTTTACGACTAAATTCGTGTTCAAATTCCATCCCTGCACTTATTTCATCCATCTATTGTAATAACCAGACCGTCTCCTACGACCCTTATCTTTCCCTCGTTTACCCACGTTTTTAGCGTGTTTTAAGCCCTCTATCGTTCTTTCTGATATCAGAGCCCGCTCGAACTCTGCCATTGCACAGAACACGTGGAATTGAAACCTGCCACTTGCAGAACTCAAGTCGATGCTGTCGGTCAAACTCATGAACATGATACCTTTATTGTAAAGTGTCGTGATTTCCCTTGCGAGTTCCTGGACGCTGCGACCCCATCGGTCCAGTTTCCAAACACAAACACCATCATACTCCTTATCAAGAAGTCTTTGGTAAAGAGCATATTTAACCGGTCTTGTTTTCCGTGTGGATTCCTTTTCCTCAAAAAGTGTAAAATCCCATCCCTCATTCTCTGCTTTTTGTATTAATGCCTTCTTTTGCATATCTGGGTTTTGTTCCTGAGTGGAAACTCTTGTGTAGAGTGCTACTTTCTTTTTATTCTGCAGATTCATATAAGGCACCACATTCGTCGCACAGAAACATCTGCATTTTTTGATTATAGACTACAACAACATTACAGCCTTCCCTCTGGCATTCTACGATGTCCATGTTTCACCTCCTTGAGTGTTTTTTATCTTTTGTATGTTCACGCAAATTTTTCATACACTTTCTATTGGCATGGCTATTTATTGCTCTTAGTTCTTCATCTGTAAAGATATTTCTCTTAGCCATTTGTTCCATCAAAATAAATAAAATCAAACCATTTCTATCCACAATCATAGAAAGTTTGGCAAGTCCTTGTTTGTATTTGTTGATTTCATTCGTTTCTTTTCTGATTTCGTTCAAAAAATTATTGATATTCTCCAGTCGAATATCCAAAGCATAATTCACATTTCCTACTAATTCCTTGATGATACTATCATTATGTGTGTTTATCAGTTGTTCATTATCTTTTATAAGTGAATTGGAAAAATCTTTTCTGAATTGTTTTAAATCTTCCAATTTCTCCAAGAGTGCATCGTACTCTCCAATTCTTTTTTCGATACTTTGTAATTGTAATCTGAGAGTTGTTCCTTCATTTTTGATTTGTCTCAACTGTTCGTTAAGTTCGCTCATCTTGGTTTGGATATATCCATTTTTCATTTGTTCCTTTACCCTTCTTTCTGGTATCTGTTTGGTCATCACCCATAAGATGGGTTCGCTTGTTGGTCATCTGATTTTTGTTGAGGAGTTAGTATATTCTTCAAATTCATCGTTTCATTAAGAATCTTGTCGATACTCTGCTGGAGAGCAGGAAATCTCTCAAACTCAAGACTATCCATTCGCCTCTGCAATATGGACATATCTCCTTGTAAAGAGGTGATAGGGTCCCAGTTCTCTAAGTTATCAACAGCATGTAAAAGTCTTTCATCAAATACCTGACACTCCCAATTCTCCTTACTACCAGAACTATCCAACATCTTTCCGTCAATATTCAATGAAAAATCCTGTGCAACTTGTTTCGCCCATGCACTTTTGACAGGACTTGTGATGTGAGGTTTTTGACAGAGATGCAACGATGTCCAATTGAATCGTATCTTTGCTTTTTTCGCAAACCATTTTAACGCTTCATACGCAATCCAAAACAGAGTATGTCGTGCTATCGTGAGTTCTTCTTTCTTAAAGAACATTGAAGGGACGATTACCTGTAGTTTTCTTTTACCGACCTTCCTGAATTCAAATGCATTAAAATTATCGAAGATTTTCACTTTGTAGTTCCTGCAAGGGCAGTTCCCCCACTTCCATTTATTTGTTCTTTTAAGGAAATCTGTGTATTCCCTCTCGATACATATCTCATACCGTGCCTTCTGGACAGCATAGCCAGGTCTACGACCTGAGGCGGTTGACTCATATCCGTTAGCATCGAGTAGTTTTCCTCCGTCGAATATTTTTGGCGTCGCAGAATAACATTTGGGATTACCACGGGGATTGTCACAGACGATGTAACCTTCTATAATCAATTCTTTAATTAATTTTGAAATATATTGTCTGCTTACCCCATATATTTTCGAGATTTTAGCAGCACATAGTTTATAGCCACCACAATCCCTGTGAGTACCAATTAGTAGTTCATAGACGTCTAATCGGGATACTCGCTTACCCACAATCCAACCTCTTTTGGTTAACCACTTTGTCAACTACGCAAAACTTCTCGTCACCTTCCAAGAAAAAACCTGTCTTGCCATTTAACTGCTTATATCCTATGTACCATCGTCCATCAGCAAGTAAAAATAATGCAGTTATTTCAGCCTGAATTCTGCCATTAATTAGGATACGGTCACCTACTCTAACCATGGGTGTATCCTCCAGAACAAGGAATAATGTAAATTGAAAAAAATGACATCCTCCCAAAATGAATCCATCTAAAGATGGGGGTATCCAATACCCGATCTTTTTTTGAGTGTAACATGAAGGAACGCAAACCATCCTGCTTAAAACCTATCGACCCTCATGTGGTCGAGTAGTATTAAGCGATGGTTTGCTCGAACCAATCCTTCATGTTACACACATATCCGCACTTCAATCCAAACAAATATAGGCTGGACGTCAAGATTGCAGTGGTGAAAAGTGGTTTCCACTGC
>Ga0209777_10007849_pt1 | contig 11763 bp, 8 predicted proteins | sample FrelakmetHBP12HB_FD_187147 | JGI IMG/M metagenome (GOLD analysis project Ga0209777, IMG submission 187147) | Freshwater lake sediment microbial communities from the University of Notre Dame, USA, for methane emissions studies -HBP12 HB (SPAdes)... | ecosystem: Environmental > Aquatic >... | reverse complement strand
CAGGCCCTTGCAGGCTATCAGAACCTCAGCCAAGCTCTCGAACCGCTGCTTGGAGAGCACTATCGTGCATTCGTTGAGCGAGCGGAGGCACTAATCGCCAAGACTTCGCTGGACGTGGAGGCGTAGGACGATGTCCGGCAACAATCGTCGGGAGCTCCTGGAGATTCTTTCCCGTTTCGCAGGGGGCGGCGTTGCAGGCATTACTCGCCCGGCCGGTGACGATGCTGCGAGTGTTTTTCGCGAACATCTTCCGGTCGCCGAACATCACCGTGCGCTAGACCGCGAGACCCTGCTGGTGCTCGGAGGGCGCGGGACGGGAAAGACACAGCTCTTCAGGGCACTGGGAAGCGCACAGAATCCCGAAGATCTTCAGAAGCTTCGTGGCCAGAGGGCCCCTTCAACCGGGGACGACCGGTACATTCCTGGGTTTACAACGAGTGGTACAACGTTCCCGGCACCGCGGGTCGTTGAGAGCGTTCTCGCTAGGGCAGACAGTGATCCTGGGCACTTGTGGGTTGGATTTCTCGCCGGCGCTCTCTTGAAAGATCAAACGACAACTGGAGCTATGAGCAAGCGACTCGGTGATCAACTCGTGACCTTGTTGCAGCGGGAGCTTACCAATCCGGCCCTATGGCTCTCGTGTGTAGCGGAGAACGTCGCCAATGTAATGCAGGCGTTCGATGATGTGGAAACGACGTTAAGCCAGAGCCAGAGGTTCGTCATCGTAATCTACGACGATCTAGACGTATTGGCGTCGACCGTCGCCGATGTATATCCTCTTGTGCGTAAACTGCTTGCGTTCTGGTTGTCGAATGCACGCCGCTGGCGCGCCCTTCGCGGCAAGATATTTCTGCGGACCGATATCTTCGAGAGCGAGGGACTTGCGTTTCCGGACAGTTCCAAGTTGCGACCGCTGTCGGTGACGCTGCGATGGAATGCCGACAACCTCTACCGACTTGTTCTAAAGCGTCTCCTAAACGGAACTGATTCGGAGGCCTGGCCTCAGTACATCAAGCGTTTCATCAAGTCAAGCAAACTGAAAAATCGCGGTGTATGGGGCATTGTTCCGGAAACGGACGAGCGTAATCATCGTTCATTCATGGAGCAGCTGGTCGGGAAATGGATGGGAAGCGATAAGAGACGGGGCGATACGTATCAGTGGTTTCTTAATCATCTCCAAGACTCGCGCGGCGATATCGCACCACGGTCCTTTCTCAAGCTCTTCGAGCTATCGGGCGAACACCAGCTACGAACACCCGGACCGCCCGATGACCACCTGCTTTCTCCCGAACAGATCATGGGGGCACTGAGCGACGTATCCATGGACAGGATCCAAGAACTTGGAGAGGAGTATACATGGATCGGCGAAGTTTCTAGTAAGCTAAAGGGCAATACGGTTCCGATGAGCAGAAGGGATTGCTTCTCCCTTTTCAGGAAGATCGAGCCCGAGCGGCTACCTAGCATGATTCGCAGTCGCCCCGAGCAATTAGTCGATTACCTTATGAGCCTCGGCATCCTGCGGGAGACGGATGACCAGAGAATCCATGTTCCCGACATCTACCTGTTCGGGTTTGAGATGAAGCGCAAGGGCGGAATTCGGCGTCCGCATGCGTAACAGACGCCAGAGCTCTGCACTCGCGCGCCGGGAACGGAACAGACGCCGTGTTGCCAAGCGGGATGATCTCAGACATCGGGCGGAAGTACCTTCGGCTACACCTGGCGTCAGGGGTGGGGCCGATCCGGTTGCGAAAGCTGCTCAAGCATTTCGGGTCGATTGATGCCGTGCTCAACGCGTCGATGGGGGAGTTGCAGCGCGTTTCGAGGGTGGGGCCGAAGGTCGCGGAGGCGGTGTTTCGGGCTTGCGAGGACGAGGCGGTCGAACACGAAATCAAACGCGCAAGTGAATGCGGCGCGCATGTCGTTTGTCTTGCCGATGACGACTATCCCAAGCCTCTGCAACACATTCCCGATCCGCCGACGTGTCTGTATGTGCGGGGCGGGTTAGAGCCGGCGGACAGTTTGGCGATCGCGATCGTGGGGACGCGGCGGTGCTCGCATTACGCGTGCGAGCAGGCGTTGCGTTTCGGCGAGTTGTTGGCCGGCGCCGGGTTTACGATCGTCTCCGGGTTCGCGCGGGGCGTGGACGGATACGCGCACGAGGGGGCGCTTCGGGGCGGGGGGCGGACGATTGCGGTGCTTGGAAACGGTTTGAGCGAGATCTATCCGCAGGAGCGCGCGGACATGGCTGAGCGGGTGGTCGAGTCCGGGGCCCTGATCAGCGAGCTTCCGATGGACGTCGCCCCGGACAGCAAGAACTTTCCGGGACGCAATCGCGCCTCATGCGACTGCTAAGGCCGTCGGGACCGCGCCACTTCGCCGATCCGAAACCTCAACCCGCCGATTCCATCCGCAAAGCAGATCTGTAGTCTTCTTTAATCACCCAGTACATTACAAGTGTGGCAAATTGGGGCAAGTCAATACCCGCTTTATACATTCGGCGTAGCGATCGCCGGGCAGATACGGAAAGCGGATGTTGGGGAGTCTATCATCGTTTCGGCGGACGAGGTAAACTGGGAGCGCGCCGGCAACTCTGGGGGGTGCGGCGATCTAAATAATATAGAGCGTCGGCACGGAGGGCGGAGATGTTTGATCGAAAGAGGCTTGCGCTTGCCGGATCGGTAGCGCTTCTTGTCGTGGCATTTCATTCTGCCGTTGGGGTCGCGGCCGATCGGCCGGTCCGATATGACGGCTACAGCGAAGTCCGCGTCATGGTCAAGACTGACGCCCAGCTCGACGCAATCGAGCGTATGGGCGTGCGCGTCAAGAATTGCAACATTGGTCGGGGGCCGTTGGATGTGATCGCCACGCCCATGCAGATCGAGCGGCTTTCGCGGCTTGGCTTGGAAATGCAACTGCGCATTCCCGACGTACAACGGGCGATTGACTTGCAGCGCACGGAGAATGCGCAGCGCGTCGCGGCGCTGAGCACGGGCAATCCGTTCGATGACTTCTTTCTTGACTATCGCCCGTATGACGGACCAAACGGCGTTGTCTGGTTCATGAACGAGTTGGTCGCACGATATCCGACGCTTGCCTCGATGGTCAACGTCGGGACGACGCTGGAGGGAAGGCCGATCTGGGGAATGCGTGTCACCAACACAGCGACGAGCAGCAAACCGGGAGTGCTGTACTTTGGGTGCGAACACGCCCGGGAGTGGATCAGCACAACGGTTCCCACGTACTTTGCCAATTACTTGCTGAGTCGCTACGGGTTTGACGCGAGCGTCACCGATCTCGTGGATCATGTCGAGTTCTATCTCCTGCCGGTGTTCAATGTGGACGGTTACGAATACACCCTCACGACCGATCGCTACTGGAGAAAGAATCGCCGAGACAATGGCAACGGCACCCGCGGCGTGGACCTGAACCGCAACTGGAGCGTCGGATGGGGAGGACCCGGATCAAGCGGATCGGGCAACAATGAAACCTACCGCGGGACCGCCCCGTTCTCTGAACCGGAGACCCAGGTGCTCCGCGACTTTTTCATCGCGCACAGCAGCGTTCGCGCTCAACTTGATATTCACAGCTACTCGCAGCTAATCCTCTGGCCGTTCGGATACGCTCCGACGCTCCCGCCGGATCAGGAGACCTACAGCGATATCGGGGCGGATCTGCAGACTCTTATCATGGGCGTGCACGGGACGCCGTTCACGCCCGGGCCGATGAATACGACCAACTACCCCGCAAGCGGCGTGTCGATTGATTGGACCTATGCCGAACGAGGCATTCTCTCCTTCTCATTTGAATTGCGCGACACAGGCTTCTACGGGTTTACCTTGCCGGCCGACCAGATAGTTTCGAGCAACGAGGAGCTTGTTCCAGCCTTGTTGCGTGTAGCGAACGCGGATTGGGTGCGGGCGCCGTTACGTCTTAACTTTCCTGATGGCGTGCCCGATCGCCTCACCGCCGGACAAGAGACGGTTATCATCGTGGAGGCCGCACCGCAGTCTGAGACCGTGGTACCCGGGTCCGTGCGGCTGCACTACCGCTCCCGCGGGGCAGGACCTTTTGCAGATGCGACGGTGACGGTGATCGGAGAAAACGTCTTCAGGGCCGTTCTCCCTGCGATGAACTGCAGCGCTACGCCCGACTTTTATTTCACGGCACGGGGATCTGGTGGGTCGCTGGTCAGCAGTCCGAATGGCGCTCCGGATCAGGGCGATTACTCCGCACGAGTGGTCACGGGCACCGCCGCCTTTTTCGCAGAGTCGCTGGACACAAACCCGGGTTGGAGCGCGGAGGGTCAGTGGGCTTGGGGGATGCCGACCGGCGGCGGTGGTGAAGAAGGCGGATTCCCCGATCCTACCGCCGGTTACACCGGAATGAGCGTGTACGGTTACAACCTGGACGGCGATTACGCGAACAGCCTCCCGGAGCAACATCTGACCTCGACTCCGATAGATTGCTCCGGTCGATCCGGCGTTCGGATGTCCTTCGAGCGCTGGCTCAACGTGGAAGAACCGGCTTGGGATCATGCGTCGGTGTGCGTCAGCAACGACGGGATCAACTGGGTTACGGTCTGGCAAAATGGCGCGCGAGTCGCGGACTCGACATGGTCCCATCAGGAATTCGACATTTCCGCGATCGCGGACAACCACCCGACTGTGTTCCTTCGATGGACGATGGGGCCTACGGACTCGACGATTCGCTTGAGCGGTTGGAACATTGATGACATCCGCCTTACGGGCGAAGAATGCAGCTTGCTGCCCGGGGATTACAACGGCGACGGGGTTGTAGGCTGGAGCGATTATGAGGCGTTGACTGCCTGTTTTACGGGACCGGGCGGAATCGTGGGCGCCGCCTGCGTCGCGTTTGATTTAGACGCCGACGGAGATGTGGATTGCGCGGATTGGTCCGACTTCCGCGCTGCATGGACCGACCCGTCGCCGCCGCCGGCGCTGACGGCTTGTGTACAGTGGGTTGCACCTGCGGCCGTCGGCGAAGGGGCCAGATACGTTGCGGTTACGCCGTTACCGAGTGCCGATCCAGTGGCACTCCATGTTACGTCGCCCGACCAGCCATGCTTGTCGGCCTTCGTCGATTTCGATCCCAGACCGACTCTGGCCGACGCCGGAATCGCCAAACTGGTTTCGTCGCCCGTGTTCCGGACGCCGTCGGCGTGGGGCACTGTGCATGTGGCCGATCCGCGGATCGTGCCCGGGCGAAGGTACCTGTTTCGAGCGGAGTTCGGCGGCGACAATGTGTCAATCTACGCGGAAGCGACTACGCTGGTGTGGGGCGATGTCGCCGAGCCGTTCGGGGTGGTGAACTTCACGGACGTGTCCGCGGTTATCGACCGTTTTCGGGATATTCCCCAAGCCTTGCCCGTTGTGCGTTGCGACCTGCAACCGGCAACGCCGGACTATTTGGTGGACTTCGATGATGTGGCCATCACCGTCGCCGCATTCCTGGGACAACCATACCCGTTCGGGGCACCGGCGGATTGCCCGTAGCAGATAGTACACTGTAGTCCGAACCCGGAGCCCCGGCGTGCCGGGGACTGGCCCTTACCGCTCCATACCTGTCGCGGCACTGATCGGGGTCGCGCGGGCTCACGACACGTCGGGATTACATTCCGTCCGCGGCTCGGGGTTCGGACGTTGGCCCCGGGCGAGCGCAGAGAAGCGACGAATCGGCGAAGTAGAGTCCCATTACTCCTTGGGCGGCTTCATGTTCTTTAGTTCATCGCGGAGGCGGGCGGCGTCCTCAAAACGCTCCTGCTCGATCGCGTCGCGCAGGGCCTTCCGGGCGAGCAGCACCGAACCCTTGGGAACTTTTCCGTTGAGTTCCGCGGCCAGGGAACGAAGCATCTTGATCTCTTCGCAGGCGTTGGCGGTCTCGGGTCGGCCGTTCTGCTCGAAATGGGCCTTAATCTCAAGGATTCCCCGATTAACATGGGCAAGAGCACTGGCGGCCTCGTTATCCTCCAAGGCCTGATAGGCGCTGGCTCGGGCGCGCATCATCAGAACATAGGCCCGGAACTCTTCCAGAGCGTTGCGGTCATCCGCCTCAAAGGCGTAGTCGCGGCATAGATCGAAGATCGACAAACTGTGGGCTGTGTCGCGCACTACGTTTGCGAACTCCTCCAGCACGAACAGCGCGATGTAGCGGCGATAATAGAGCGAGGCCTCGTTGCGAAGCGATTCGCAATCGCTTCGGGAAAGAACAAATCCCAGCGGCGTCCCGTTGCGATCCTGGTGCTTGGCAAGGCGACGCTGGTAGTACTCAAGCAACGACGTGCAGCCGTGAGGACGGGCGCCGTCGGGACGTCCCTCGGCCTCCATCTGGATGATGCCCAACTCCACCCGCATCTGGATACGGACGGCATCGTCCGTGCCCAGGATTTTACGGACTGAGATTTTGTCGGGCTCGTACGGCCAGTCGCGCAGAGTTGTCTGCAAATCAATATAAGACATACCCTCCAACCTCCCCTCACGGCGTCTAAGAGCCTATCCCACTTGGCTGTGGCACCGGCTTCCAGCCGGTGAAATCATCCCGGCGCACCGGGAGAAGCCCGTGCCACACTGCCTACTGAGACAGGCTTTAAGGGGCATCGCCCCCCAAAATTATCGTAGGCCACGGAAAGTCTACAATTCAACCCGCCGGGCTTGATCGCCGTCAAAACGGCTCCAGACGCTGCGGGCCGCAGTAATATGAGGCGAATAGTTCGCGGACCAGCCGGGGTGAATGTGGGCAACGAGCCCCGGGTTACGGATGGGTGGAATGCGCGTTTGGGTTCAACCCAGGCGTTTGCGGAGGTAGTCGGCGCGGGCGGCGGCGCGTTCATCGTCGTCGAGAGTGCGGCCCAGCAGCTTTTGAAGATGGGCAGACTGAGTATAGAGGAAAATATCGTTGAGCGCCGCGATGTCGAATCTGTCGAAGCGGCCAAGGTGGATGCCCATGCGGATGGGCGAAAGCAGAGACTGGGTCTCTCCGCTGGTTATTCGGCGGGCGTTGCAAAGAACGCCGTAGGCCCGCCAGACCTTGTCGTCGAGCTGCGCGGCATGGTGCTGGGCGAGGGTCTGGCGAGCGGCGCGTTCGTATTCGACCATCTTGGGAATGATCATTTCGCTGAAGGTGTTGATGATCGCGTCCTCGGCCTTGCCGAGGGTGGTCTGGTTGGAAATCTGATAGAGGTCGCCGACGGCTTCGGTGCCCTCGCCGTAGGAGCCGCGGACGGCGAGGCGCAGGTCGCGGGCGGCGCGGGCAACGCGATCGATCTCCTTGGTCAGCCGAAGGGCGGGAAGGTGGAGCATTACGGAAACGCGGATGCCTGTCCCGACGTTGGTGGGGCAGGCGGTGAGGTAGCCGAGCTGCTTGTCGAATGCGAAAGCGATCTGGGAAGCAATGGCGTCGTCAAGGCGGTTCACGTCGCTCCAAACATTGTCGAGTTGGAGGCCGCTGCGCAGGCCCTGGATGCGCAGATGATCCTCCTCGTTGATCATGACGGCGAGTGTTTCGTCCGGCGAAATGGTGACGCCGCGGGCGCCCTCGGCGGCGACGTGCTGGCGGCTGATGAGGTGCCGCTCGACGAGCAGGCTCCTGTCAATGGGGTCCGCGTCTTCGACATCGACGACGATGGAATCGGCGCCGGCGGGGGTGGAGGTTATGGCGTCGGTGACGCAACGGAAAATCTCGGTGCGATCGGACGGAGCGGCGGTGGCCAAGAACGGCTGGTCGGCCAGGTTTCGCGCGAGCCGGATGCGCGAGGAGATCACCACGTCGGACATCGGTCCGTCGCCGCGGAGCCATTCGCCGGGAGTTTTCCAGAGTTCGTCGAAGGTCATGCCTCTTCCATGATCCGGATACGGTCGCGGACGTGGGCGGCGCGCTCGTAGTCCTCGCGTTCGACTGCGTCCTGCAATTCGCGGCGGAGGCGGAGCAAACCGGTCAGCTTCTGGGTGGTGCTGTCTGCGTCGGGGGGAACTTTGCCGACGTGCTGCGTCGCCCCCTCGTGGGCGTGCTGAATAAGCGGATTCAACAGGCTGCCGAATGCCGCGTAGTCATTGGGACAGCCGAGAGTTCCCTTGGTCTGAAACTCGCGGAAGGTCATGCCGCACTTTGGACAAGCGAGATCCTCCCCGGCAGCCATTCCGGCCTTGTGCTTGATGAACTGTTGCAGAATTTCGTTGGTGGTGACGTGCTTCTGCTTGATGATGATTCCTTCCTTTTCGGCGCATTGCTCGCACAGATGGCGCTCGCGTTTTTCGGGCACCGTATCGGTGATGTGCACCGTAGCTTTGGACTGGTTACATCGTTGACACGCCACGCTCATGGCGAAAGCACCCCAGACCCCGAAATCACCGCATCTAACTGTACGCCATGCTTCTTTCACCGTCAATCTTGGAACCGGTTGCTTACGCCTGTCCCGGCGCGCCGGGACTCCCGGCTCGGATTGGCGGGCGCGGCGGTGACCAACTTATCTCACGATCGCCGCGAGGTAGCGGTTGATCTGGTCAATGTGCGAGAGGTCGTGCCCGGCGAGCATCTTGAGCATGATTCCCAGAGATTCCGGCCCGCGCTCGTTATGCACCCCGGTTCGCTGGAGGTCGGTAGGCGACATCCGCTTCCACAACACCAGGTTGTTCGTCCGCAGAACGCGGAACATCGCCACCAGATCGGCAGGTTCGCGATCGTTGTGCTTCTGGCACGAAACCCAGAGATTCTGATCCATGCCCAGAATCGTGGGCTTTTCTTCGCAAAGAATAAGCCTCATGCGATAGCCGTATACCCACTCGGCGTCGGATAGGTGTCCGATGATTTCGTTGGGCGTCCACTTGTCCTTGAAAGGCCGCGTGCGCAGCGTCGCGGCCGGACCGCGCACGACAATCGCTTTGAGGATGTCCGCCGTCTCGGCCATTACTGTCAGCGGATCGCGATTGCCCAGCAAACCGGCGATCTTCTGTTGATAGGCCGCGTTGTCGCCCTTTTCCATTTTCGCAGGTGATGTGGCCATGCGTCGTCGTCCTCCTTTATAGGTTTTCCGACTGTCTTAACACATCAAAGACTGAAGTTAGAAGAGTGAAGAGAGAAACACGGGAAATTGAGACCCAACCGTAGATTGCTCGCTTCAATCTTCTCACCTCTAACTTCTCACTTCGCGGTTGCATCATGTAACAAAACATACCGCCGATAGTACGCGATGCCCAGGCAGGTCAGGGGGATCGCCAGAATCAAACCGAGGAACCCCAGCAGCTTCCCCCATACGAACACGCCGAGCAGGATGGCGATCGGGCGCAGTCCGGTGGCCTTGCCCATCACTCGCGGCGTGACCTGCGTGTCTTGAATCACCTGCACGACGGCGTAGACGGCCAGCAGCGACAAAACTGAAGTGAGGAAGCCGGCATCGCCTTCGATCGCTCGAAGCCCGGTCAGCATCATGCCCGGCACTATCGACACAACGCCCAAATAGGGCACCATTGCCAGGAGGCCGACGAACAAGCCGAAGGGGACGGCCATGGGCAGGCCGATGATGGTGAACCCGACGGCCATCAGCGCCCCGGTAAGCAGGGCTACGACCGACTGCCCGCGGAAATAGCGGCGCATGGCGGCGTCGAACTGGGCGAGGAAATCGACGGTGGCTTCGCGATACTGCGGCGGGAGGAAGCTCGGCCAAGTACGGGCGTACTCCGGGAAGTCCAGCAGCAGGAAGATGAGGTAGACGAGCACGATGATCAGCCCGGTCAGGCCCAGCACGATGTTGACGAAGAAGGTCACCACCGACCATCCTCCGGCGACCAGACGCCTGGCGGTGTTGAAGAGCAAGTCGCGGAATTCCTCGGACTTCACATAGGCGATGGCTTCTTCCAGTCCCTGGCCCATGTAAGTTCCCGCCAGCTTGCGGCGAAGTTCTGCGAAGCGTTCGCGGCGGGATTGGGTCTCGGCGTCGCGGCGGTACTCCTTCCAGCCCTCCGTCAACTCGCGCCAGCCCAGCGACGAAGCGGCTGGCGACTGTTGGTCGGCGGCCAGGTCGGTCGTTTGAGGAGGCGCTGCGCCTGTGGCAGTCGGTTGCGGGGGTGTGCTGGCCGGTTGGGTGCTCGCCGCGATGGAGGCGCCCAGGTCGTCGGCGAGCTTGCGCACATCGCTGCGGAAGCGATCCACCTGACTGAGCATCAGCGGAACGATCAGCGCGACCAGGGCCAGCCCCAGCACGCCGAGGCCGAAAAGGGTGACGGCCACCGCAAGGCTGCGGCGCCGGGTCTTTCGCTCGAACAAAGTGACCAGCGGATTGAGCAGGTAAGCCAGCACGACCGCGGCCGCGAACGGCAGGAGTACGTCAGACAAGTAGCGGAGCAGAAAAAAGAGCGCGACGAGCGCGGCAGCGCTTAGCACCATGCGCACGACGCGATCGAAAGTATAAGGTGTCGTCGGGTCGGTCATTGGCGGTATTGTCGATTGTCGATTGTCGATTGTCGATTGCAAAAAAACGATCGCCGGCGAATCGCACCCCTCGGTAGGCGGCCAAGCGGCAAGCGCAGACCCGCGACCACAATCGACAATCTGCAATCTACAATCTACAATGCGAAGTTCTTCGGGGCACGGCCGCCGGAGGGAACCGGTGACACGCTGGAACCACGACGAAACCCATGACCGACCTGAACTTAATTCGCAATTTCAGCATCGTGGCGCACATCGACCACGGCAAGAGCACGCTGGCCGACCGCATCCTGGAGTTGACCGGGGCGGTCCCCAAACGCGAGATGCGCGAACAGTTCCTCGACGACATGGACCTCGAACGCGAGATGGGCATCACCATTAAGGCCAACCGGGCGACGGTCTATCACGAAGAGGATGGCAAGCGTTACATGCTCAACCTCATCGACACGCCCGGGCACGTGGACTTTCACTACGAGGTCTCGCGGGCACTGGCCGCCTGTGAGGGGGTGCTTATCCTGGTCGACGCCACGCAGGGGGTACAGGCCCAGACGGTCGCCAACGCCTTCGCGGCCATGGAGCACGATCTTGCGTTGGTTCTGGTCATCAACAAGATCGACCTTCCCGCCGCCCGGCCCGAAGACGTCGCTCTCGAAGCCGAACAGATACTGGGACTCGACGCTTCCAAGGCGGTCTTCACCAGCGGCAAGACCGGGGCGGGCATGGACGAATTGTTCAAGGCCATTATAGAGCGCATCCCGCCACCCAAAGGCGACCCCCAGGGCAAGCTGCGAGCGCTCATCTACGACGCCAAGCCGGATATGCACCGCGGCGTGATTTGCCATGCGCGGGTGTTCGACGGCAGCTTTAAGCGCCACGACAAGATCGACCTCATGGCCATTGAGCGGACCTATATCGTTACCGAAGTCGGCAAGTACACGCCCAAGCCGATGGTCGTCGAATCGCTGGGGGCCGGCGAGGTCGGCTATTTCGTGGCGGGCATCAAGACCATCGCCGACGTGAGAATCGGCGACACCCTCACGCTTGCGTCCGATCCGACCGACAGGCTCCTGCCGGGCTATAAGCCGCCGCAGCAGATGGTCTTCTGCGACTTTTATCCCGGGACGGGCACGACGACCGACCAGCTTCGTGAAGCTATGGAGAAGCTGTGGCTCAACGACAGTTCTTTCACCTACGCAACGGTCGGTTCGGACGCGCTGGGGATAGGGTTTCGCTGCGGGTTTCTCGGCCTGCTGCACATGCGGATTATCCAGGAGCGGCTGGAGCGCGAAGGCAATGTGGCGGTGTTGCAGACGGAGAAACCCGCAG
>Ga0209777_10007848_pt1 | contig 11764 bp, 7 predicted proteins | sample FrelakmetHBP12HB_FD_187147 | JGI IMG/M metagenome (GOLD analysis project Ga0209777, IMG submission 187147) | Freshwater lake sediment microbial communities from the University of Notre Dame, USA, for methane emissions studies -HBP12 HB (SPAdes)... | ecosystem: Environmental > Aquatic >... | reverse complement strand
CCTATCAGTCAGGTCTCCCCGGGTAAGAACGATACCTTTCATCCCATATACCTGCTGCATCTACTTCATAAGCTTCGGGCAGTATTGGACTTTGTTTTGTTATGCAAACTCGTCCGGCTTATGCAGCTTCTCATGCAGTTTCTGTTCGTCAGGCCGGGACTTTGCCTCCGGCTTCTTTCAGATTCGCAGTCACCCACGACACCCTTGCCTTTGGCTAATGATTCCTACTGCCAAGTTCATAGCGGACTTACACCGCCAAGTTATCGCCCATGCCGGGCACACATAAAAAAGCTGGCTATCTATGAATAATAGATATACCAGCTTTTTTCAATACATTATTTTCTTGTTTAATACGGATCGCCGAAGCAGTACACGTGTCCGTTCCAGGATCCATAATAGACATGGCCGTCAACAAGAGCCGGTGAACTCAATGAATAGCCGGCAACCTGATAGGGATCATGCCCCTTTACTATGTACTCCGGACTTTTGTTCGCGTTGTACGGGGGCGGGTACCACTCTGGCCCCAGAAACTGGTACTCCCACAACTGGGTGAGTGTAGTGCTGTTTGAGACATAATTATAGCAGAACAGCTTCTCCCTGCCTCTTGAAAATTGCCCCTTCCAGGCGCGGTCATAATCCGTACCACTGATATAAAAGATACCCTGTGCCGGCACAAGCGCTATGGCGCTGTAACCGGGAAAATAGAACCCCGATACTGGCTGCTCATTTCCCGGCTGCCAGCTCGGCACTCCAAGATATGCCTCCTTAACCAGCGCGCCGGTATCCATATCCAGAACAAACAGGCGTCCGGTATCCGCTGCACCAAGCACCCAGCCCCTCTCTTCATCCACCGCCATAGAAGAAGCCACAGCAGTTGCCCCCATTACGCAGTAGCCGCCATGAAAAACCCACTTAACATGGCCGGTGGTTATGTCTGTGGCCCAAACATTTCCGTCTCCTTCAGGCCAGAAAATCGTGTTCCTCGGAATTGATATAGCAGGATTGCCACCCTGTGCCAGGGGTGTGGGGCCCACGTGCCACGCCTCTGCTCCGCTGTCTATATTACAAGCTGCCATCTGCCCATAGTGATAGTCAGTCACGGTATCTGCATTGAAAAATACTTTTCCTCCCGCCACCGGCGGGATATTGGTCACACCTCAACCTCCGGGATCCCAGCTCCACAGAATGTCGCCGGTATCCTTGTTCGCACAGTACGTCCATCCATCCCGGCCTACCCAGTACATCTTATAATTCGTATTAAACGATGGCCAACTCGCTATCGGATGATTGTTTGCGTCCATAACAAAGGGAAATTGTTTGAATATAGAATAAAAGCTGGGGAGAAACGACCCGAAAAAGAGCTTTCCATTATATACAGAGGGCGGGGAAAGATGCCAGGCAAACTTCTGATCATACCACGGCCGGCCTACGTTCGGCCCGCCGGGCGCTCGCCACGGCTCCCGCCACGGATGCGGCGTCGTCCCGCCATCATCAGTCCCGCTCCACAAGGACTCGCCCGTGAGGAGATTTAAACACATAAATCTGCCGTCCATAGTTCCAAAATAGACCCGCGGCGGTGAAGCCTCCAGATCAATCGTAGCAGCGCTAACAAAAACCCCCAGCCCCACACCTGAAAGATCTAAGCCTCTGATCAGGTCGACCTGACTGCAGTCAAAGGGAGTATCCGAACACTCATAGCACCAGGAAGGGCACTGCCCATTTATCTTGTAACCGCATATCCCAAGGTTGCTGCCCGAAATATCGGGGTCTGAACCCTGGCACCAGTCTGCCGGCGCACCAGCAGGCGCCGGTGGCGCGTCTAACCACAGATACAACTTTGACCAGATCAGCTCTCCCGTATATTGATCCCGTGCCTCAACAATCCCATCATTTCCCGTGAAAATGGCGATATTATTCCCCACTGCAGCAGGGGTGGTACACCTGGAAGGTTTGATATTAAATGGATCATTAGGCCGGGTCTTATCCCAGAGCAGCTTTAGAGTCGTGGGATAACCGGAATCAGGCGCTGCCCCGGTGTTCTGTAAATCGTGCCGCCAAGACGGCCACGGATAGTCTGTGGCCCCGGTCTCCGGCACCAGAAGTGCAGCATAAAGGCCTGTTACAACAAATAGCGCCATAACGCTTATTAACAAAAACTTTCTTCCCTTCATAGCTACCTCCTTGGTTAAAGGCTCAGCAATTATTTAGTCCTTTTATACCAGTTGCTTATTCTGTAGAACAATCTTGGCGTTGCCTGAACCGGCCCGTGGATAGTCCTCTTCCCCGCCGTGTCAATATCCTCAAGCTTGTAGTAATAGGTTCTGCCATTTTTCACATTCTTATCAATGAATATATAATCAGCACCTTGTACTGCAGAGCCTTTTGCCGGAATAAGCTGCTCATTAATCTTTGTGTAGTTTCCCTGCTTTGATTCTGAGCGATACAAATTAAATCCTGCATTCTCTATTTCTGACGCTGTTTTCCATGCCAGCGTTACACTCCCATTGCCTGCATCAGCATCAAAAGATATTAAATTTATCAGAGTGGGGAGCTGGGTTGTTGTTGTGCTACTGATCGTAGTTGTTGTTGTACTATTGACTGTGGTTGTTGTAGGAATAATCGTTGTCGTCGTTGAGACATTCATTGTTGTCGTAGTTGAAACAGGAGGTGCATAGGGATCGCCGAAGCAGTACACGTGTCCGTTCCAGGATCCATAATAGACATGGCCGTCAACAAGAGCCGGTGAACTCAATGAATAGCCGGCAACCTGATAGGGATCATGCCCCTTTACTATGTACTCCGGACTTTTGTTCGCGTTGTACGGGGGCGGGTACCACTCTGGCCCCAGAAACTGGTACTCCCACAACTGGGTGAGTGTAGTGCTGTTTGAGACATAATTATAGCAGAACAGCTTCTCCCTGCCTCTTGAAAATTGCCCCTTCCAGGCGCGGTCATAATCCGTACCACTGATATAAAAGATACCCTGTGCCGGCACAAGCGCTATGGCGCTGTAACCGGGAAAATAGAACCCCGATACTGGCTGCTCATTTCCCGGCTGCCAGCTCGGCACTCCAAGATATGCCTCCTTAACCAGCGCGCCGGTATCCATATCCAGAACAAACAGGCGTCCGGTATCCGCTGCACCAAGCACCCAGCCCCTCTCTTCATCCACCGCCATAGAAGAAGCCACAGCAGTTGCCCCCATTACGCAGTAGCCGCCATGAAAAACCCACTTAACATGGCCGGTGGTTATGTCTGTGGCCCAAACATTTCCGTCTCCTTCAGGCCAGAAAATCGTGTTCCTCGGAATTGATATAGCAGGATTGCCACCCTGTGCCAGGGGTGTGGGGCCCACGTGCCACGCCTCTGCTCCGCTGTCTATATTACAAGCTGCCATCTGCCCATAGTGATAGTCAGTCACGGTATCTGCATTGAAAAATACTTTTCCTCCCGCCACCGGCGGGATATTGGTCACACCTCAACCTCCGGGATCCCAGCTCCACAGAATGTCGCCGGTATCCTTGTTCGCACAGTACGTCCATCCATCCCGGCCTACCCAGTACATCTTATAATTCGTATTAAACGATGGCCAACTCGCTATCGGATGATTGTTTGCGTCCATAACAAAGGGAAATTGTTTGAATATAGAATAAAAGCTGGGGAGAAACGACCCGAAAAAGAGCTTTCCATTATATACAGAGGGCGGGGAAAGATGCCAGGCAAACTTCTGATCATACCACGGCCGGCCTACGTTCGGCCCGCCGGGCGCTCGCCACGGCTCCCGCCACGGATGCGGCGTCGTCCCGCCATCATCAGTCCCGCTCCACAAGGACTCGCCCGTGAGGAGATTTAAACACATAAATCTGCCGTCCATAGTTCCAAAATAGACCCGCGGCGGTGAAGCCTCCAGATCAATCGTAGCAGCGCTAACAAAAACCCCCAGCCCCACACCTGAAAGATCTAAGCCTCTGATCAGGTCGACCTGACTGCAGTCAAAGGGAGTATCCGAACACTCATAGCACCAGGAAGGGCACTGCCCATTTATCTTGTAACCGCATATCCCAAGGTTGCTGCCCGAAATATCGGGGTCTGAACCCTGGCACCAGTCTGCCGGCGCACCAGCAGGCGCCGGTGGCGCGTCTAACCACAGATACAACTTTGACCAGATCAGCTCTCCCGTATATTGATCCCGTGCCTCAACAATCCCATCATTTCCCGTGAAAATGGCGATATTATTCCCCACTGCAGCAGGGGTGGTACACCTGGAAGGTTTGATATTAAATGGATCATTAGGCCGGGTCTTATCCCAGAGCAGCTTTAGAGTCGTGGGATAACCGGAATCAGGCGCTGCCCCGGTGTTCTGTAAATCGTGCCGCCAAGACGGCCACGGATAGTCTGTGGCCCCGGTCTCCGGCACCAGAAGTGCAGCATAAAGGCCTGTTACAACAAATAGCGCCATAACGCTTATTAACAAAAACTTTCTTCCCTTCATAGCTACCTCCTTGGTTAAGAAGTAATTAAAAAACAGATAGAGCCCTCCTGCAGTTTCATGCAGCGCTGTGTAATTCTGTTTTCCTTTTTTGGGGATGATTTAATAGTTTGGTTAGTATGAATTTTTTTGAAAGTATTTTATATAAAAACATATATTTTTATATAATATAAGAATGAATATAATTTAAAAAATAATTACTATATTCGTAAAATGGGAGGTATTAAAAAATAAGAAAGGGTAATTTAGTTCTTCATGTAACCATATACCAGTATATGGTTACATGTCAAGCAATTTGTTTAAAAGATAAAAAGTTATATAATATAACTATTCATATTTTAAATATAGGCGAGAGCAACCCAAGACCGGGTAAAAAGGTTAGCCGCAATACGCGTATTTTTCCCGGCGGGGAAATGCGGAGGCAGGGAAGACAACTGTTTTCATCTATGATACGAGAGCTTTTTTCTTCTGCAGTGGCAGTACTGGAGCAGAAGGGATTGATGCTGACTGCAGCATGGGGCCACAGCTTAGAACCGGACGACGCGCACTTCTATCATGCCGTCAATCCGGATCAAATCATCAAGCAGCTGTTTACTGATCGGGCTGTCAACAGAGACAAAGGCGATTGCTTCCCCGCCCGCCTGTCGGCCGAGCTCAAAGGCTGCAATATTTATCTGGTTGTCGCCGAGGATGGTGCCCACTTTGCCGATGATGCCGGGCCGATCAATGTTTCTGAAATAAATGAATGTTCCCTCAGGTATGATATCCAGATGGAACCGGTCAAAGAGAACAACCCGACCTGATTTGTCAGAAAAAACAGTGCCGGCAATGGTCTTTTCCTCCCGGTCGGTCCGCAGGATAAATACAATTAAGTCATTGAACTTGTCAAACTGGTCGGTCTTTGATTCTGCAACAAGGATGTTGCGGTCCTTTGCCAGGTAGGGGGCGTTGATGAATGAGACATCTTTTAACGTGACGTCAAAAAAACCTTTCAGCGCAGCCACGGTAAACGGCTGATAGCTCAGCGGCGCGTCAAAAGTGCGCTCGCAGAAGTCCTCCTCGAAATTTTTCCCCACCATGATAATTTTAATCTCTTCGGGTCTTCCCTTGGTGAGCTGACCGGCAAGTTTGCCCATTCTCTGGATAAGGTCAAAATAGCGCTGCATGTGCTCCGGGAGCGGCGTCTTCATAAAGGGAATATTGACCGCATTAACATAGCCCCTGCCATTGAGCGCGTCCACAATCTGCTCGGCAATGAGGATAGCCACCGCTTCCTGCCCTTCAAAGGTATTGGCCCCGATATGAGGGGTGACAAAAACGTTTTCCAGATCAAATAATTTGTGGTTCTTTGGCGGCTCTTCTTCAAACACATCGATACCCGCGGCAAACACCTTGCCCGATTTGAGTGCCTCGCAGAGGTCATTCTCGCTGACAATGCCGCCGCGAGCGCAGTTGATCACGATGACCCCGTTTTTCATGAGCCCGATTTCTTTGGCCGTAATCATGTTCTGCGTTTCAGTGGTGAGCGGGGTGTGAACGGTGAGCACGTCGGATTCCTGAAGCACGTCTTCCATGCTGTCGTAAAGCTTCACTCCTATTGCCTCGGCCTTGCTCTTTTTGATGTACGGGTCATAGGCGATAACCTTCATGCCGAAGCTCTTGGCACGGACAGCGACATTGCCGCCAATTCTTCCCAGACCTATGATGCCCAGCGTCTTGTTGTAGAGCTGGAAGCCCATGAACTTCTTCCGGTCCCACTTCCCGGACTTCAGCGATTCATTGGCCAGAGGAATTTTGCGCGCAGCGGCAAGCATGATGCCCATGGTGAGCTCGGTTGCGGCAAAGGTGTTGCCGGTGGGCGCATTCATGACAATGATGCCTTTTTTACTGGCAGCCTCAATGTCTACATTGTCGAGACCCACCCCTGCCCGCCCGATAATCTTAAGCTTGCCCGGGTTCTCTATGAGATCAGCAGTGACTGCCGTGCCGCTGCGGGTGATGATGGCATCGTATTCGCCGATAATTTTTTTTAGCTCATCATTTTTAATCCCGGCGCGCATGTCAACGTCAATAAAGCCATCGCGCTTCAGTATCTCAAGCCCTTCCGGGGAGATGTTGTCGGTAACCATTACTTTAAATTGGGGCATAAACTCCTCGTGATTGCATGCGGATTGATGATTGCGGAATACAGAATATACCAGTCTTTATCTGAATTCAATTTTTCGAAATAGATAGCAAAATTTCTCCAATATAGCAAGCGCCTGTTCCATTGCAGGTATTTGTTCCACAGGAGAAGGCAGTCGGGAGGCAGGATCATTATCGTCACAGGGACTAGCTAATTATTATGCTGGTGCCTATTTGTTTTCCGTCGGAATCCTTGCAGCATAACCGGCATTAGCTGGCACACCCAGTGCTGCGTCTATTTTTTTCAGATAACCTTTGATACCTTGATGAGTTGCATGATAGGCAAGCAGCTGTTTGACATAGGGTTCTGCGCGGCTGCGGCGCTGTGCGACATCTTCTTTGCCGGAAGCGTACAAAAGGGCAAGGTCACCAATACTCCAGAAGTTCCAGGGATCTTCAGCCAGAGACTCATGATAATAGCGCTCAGCCTCTCTGGTGTTACCGAGCCTCCAGGATGCCTGTGCCTTGAAATAGTTAACCCATGTAAGAGTTACACCGTAAGGCCAGCGGCCTGCCTCGTTAAGCAAATCCAGTGCGTAAGCATAATTTTGAGTTGTTTGCAGGATGGTCTTTGCCTGTTGAAATTGTTCTCCACGGACCTTCTGCAGATAGTGCGTCGTCCCGGCGCATATGAAAATCATAATTACCATGATTCGTGAAAGCCATACAAGATACTGCTGCCGGGTTGTATTGCATCGCAGCGGCTGGCTGACACGCTTATCTAACCAGAACCAATAGATCAGCCAGCTGATAAAATATAAAGAGCCATAAATCAGGACTTCTTCAGTAAGGCTCAGGGGGGGCAGGGAATAATCAGAACCGGGCCGCCAGTTGGAAAACGGCCACAGAAAAAACCGTTCCGGCGCATATATGAGATCGAGAAAGTCATGAGCCAGTATTGAGCAGAGAGAGATAATAAAAGCCCTGATGAAGGTAAGGCGGGCAAGTACCCTAAGCACCGCTGACATGATCAACGCAAGAACTACCGCGGCGCTCAGTGAATGAGCGATTGTATCCACTCCGCGCAGTCCGGAAAATAATCCTATCTGGTAAATAATGTCGGGTAAATAATTGAGGAACAGTACAATCGTTACCCATAGGGTGGCCCCTACCGAATCGCGTGCCCGCGGCTTTGTGTATTGCGCTGCGCCCAATCCGACAAAAGCATGTCCGAATACCGGCATGAACACGAACCTCCTGATACGATAAATAACTAATACCTGTAGAGGTAACTAGTTTAGCTTGCCCTGTCAATATAAAATACAAAGGCAGCACCATCGCTGACACTGCCTCTTTTTTGCCCGTTATTCCTGCTTCCGCTGGAATAACAATTTTCACATCTTGCAATCTGTGTTTATCTGCGTCCTGATTAAATTACGCGGACCATCAGCACACCCTCGATCTTTTTCAGCTTGTCCATCAAATCATCGCTGATGTTGTTGTCAACATCGATAATGTTGTAGGCAAAGTCTCCCCTGCTCTTGTTGAGCATGTCAGCGATGTTTATCTTTTTCTCGGCTAGCACCGGCGTAATCTGCCCGATCATGTTCGGTACATTCCTGTTGGCGATGATAATGCGCTTTGCGCCGGACTGAGGAAGAATGCACTCCGGGAAATTAACTGAATTCTTAATATTTCCTCTCTCCAGAAAATCCATGAGCTGCAGCACCGCCATGACCGCGCAGTTCTCTTCTGACTCAGGAGTTGATGCCCCGAGATGCGGTATGGGGATGATATTGTCCATTTTCAACAGCTCTTCATCCGGAAAATCCGTCACATAAAAGGCCACCACACCCTGGCTGATTGCTTCCTGCAAATCTTTGTTATTCACCAGCCCGCCGCGCGCGAAGTTTAGAAGGCGCACGCCCTTCTTCATCAGCGCCAGCTTATCCCTGTTGATCATGCTCTTGGTCTTGTCATTCAGGGGCACATGCAGGGTGATGTAGTCGGATTCCGCAAAAAGGCTGTCAAGACTCAGTGCCCGCCTGACCGTGCGGGAGAGGCCCCAGGCAGAGTCAACCGTCAGAAACGGGTCATAGCCGATTACTTCCATGCCAAGGGATTCCGCGTCATTTGCCACCATTACGCCAATGGCACCAAGGCCCACCACGCCAAGCTTCTTGCCCTTGACTTCCGGGCCGTCAAACTGGGACTTTCCGTCCTCGACCAGCTTGGGCACTGCGTCGCCTTTGCCGATCAGGCCTTTTGCCCAGGTGATGCCCTGGTACACTTTGCGGGATGACATGAACAGCGCCATCAGCACCAGCTCCTTCACCGCATTGGCATTGGCACCCGGCGTATTAAAAACAACAATGCCGCGCTCCGAGCACTTGCTTATGGGAATGTTATTCACCCCTGCCCCGGCCCGGGCAATCGCTTTGAGAGACGGGGGCAGCTCCATCTCAAGCATGTTAAAGCTTCGTACCAGCACGGCGTCGGGACCGACTATTTCCGAGGCATATTCGAAATTATCCGGCGGCAGCAGGCGCATCCCGTTGGGAGATATCTTGTTAAGTGTCTGGATTTTAAACATTGCAACCCTCCGTATCTATTAAATCCAAATTCTAAAATCCAAATGCCCAATGAATTGCAAAATCTAAATGTTCAAAACTGAATAAAGTTCTATTTTGATTTTGTCATTTGACATTCAATTGACATTTGTAATTTGTCATTTGGAATTTATGGTTTATTTATTCTCCATTTCAAACTTTTTCATGAAGTCCACCAGCTTCTGCACCCCTTCGACCGGCATGGAGTTGTAGATGCTGGACCGCATGCCGCCCACTGATCGGTGTCCGGAAAGCTGTACCAGACCCTGTTTTCCTGCCTCAGCGATGAACTTTTTATCAAGCTCATCATTGCCGCTGACAAACGGAATGTTCATGAGCGAGCGGAATTCCCGGGTAACCGGCGACTTGAACATGGCAGACGCATCGAGAAAATCATACAGAAGATTTGCTTTGGTTTTATTGATCCCCTCCATCGCCGGGATGCCGCCCAGGTCCTTCAGCCACTCAAACACGAGCATTGCCATATAAATGCTGTAGGTCGGCGGGGTGTTGAACAGTGATTTATCTTTCACGTGGGTCGCGTAGTTCATCATGGTGGGGGTGATGTCCAGGGCTTTTCCCACCAGATTATCACGGATGATTACCACGGTCACTCCGGCAGGGCCGATATTTTTCTGCGCGCCGGCAAAGATAACACCGAATTTGCTCACATCCATGACCTCGGAGAGTATGTGTGATGACATGTCCGCCACCAGGGGCACGCTGCCGGTATCGGGATAAACCGGATAGCGGGTGCCTTCGATGGTGTTGTTGGAGCAGATGTAGAAGAAATCAGCATCAGGGGTGAAGGTGCTCTTGTCAAGCTGGGGGATGTAGGAATGTTTTTTATCCTCTGATGATGCCAGGATATTGACCGCGCCGTAGCGCTTTGATTCCGGGATCGCTTTCTTGGTCCACTCCCCGGTGTGGACAAAATCAGCCTTCTTGCTCTTTGAAAACAGGTTCATCGGTATCATGGAGAACTGCAGCGATGCGCCGCCCTGCAGAAAGAGCACCTGGTAATTGGCGGGGATTCTCATGAGTTCGCGCAGCAGGGCCTCTGCCTTGTTAATAATGGCTTCAAAGGCCTTGGAGCGGTGGCTCATCTCCATCACCGACATTCCCGCATTCGGGTATTCCACCAGTTCGCTTGCCGCTTTTTTAAGAACCGGCTCCGGCAGACAGGCCGGGCCTGCAGAAAAGTTATACACTCGTGCCATATTGTTTCTCCTTATCTCTTGTTTCCCTGTCCAGGGTTGTTAATGAAACGCTCGCCTTCAGGCGAAAACCTAGCCGACAAAATCTTATCTGTTACGCTGGAAATTAAAAAATCATCTGCTGTTAGTCTTATGAGTTCCTGAGTTCCAGATTTTTATTGCCTCATTTTTCAATGTTGTTCCATGGTAAACAGCGCGGATAAGAACCTGAATTCGCCCACTATATCAAAATTGCTCACATAGACTTTTTCTTTATAGGTTGCATGCAGCGGAACTGATGAGAAGTTCACGATGCCCCTAATCCCGCCCTCAACGAGCCGGTCGATAATATCCCGTGAAGCATGACCCGGCACGGTTATAACGGCCAGCTCTATGCCCTGCTTCCTGATGATGTCAGCCAGATCATAGGCGGGATATACCGGTATATGGGTTACCAGGGTTTCAATTTTATTTATGCTTGAGTCAAAGCCTGCTACGATTTTAAAGTTATTGGAAAAGAGTTTCTCATTCTGCAGGATGGCTGTGCCGAGTTTCCCCAGACCAACCACACAGGCTTTGCGCTCAACATTCAGACCGAGCTTCTCACCAATGTGCTTCTTCAGCTTTGCAATCTCATAGCCTGAACCAACGGTGCCGATCTCCCCGATGTAGCTGATGTCTTTTCGCACGCTATGAGAGCCTACCCAGATTTTTTCGCCTATTTCATTGGAGGAAACAGAGCTTGCGCCATTTCCTTCCAGTTCCTCCAACAGGCTGTATATTTTACAGAGTCTGCCAATTGATGGTTTTGGGATACGGTTGGTCATAGTTGATAGCAGTTATTTAATTGAAAGTTTTCCTATTGTGAAATAATTCACTATTCTTGTCAAGTATATTTACTGATAAATAGTCTTATTTATGATGCCATGTCAAAAATAAAGGTAATTTCTATTGCCATTCACAATATCTGTGATATATTTCACAAATACAGCTTTCAGCTATTAGCCATCAGCTCACAACTAAAACTAATATCTGCTTGCTGACTGCTGATAACTGTTAAGCTTTTTATGGAGGCATCATGGCTGCAATCAAGGAATTCAGGGGGCTGAGACCTAAACCGGATATGGTAACCCGCATAGCTGAACTGCCCTATGACGTGGTCAGTTCAGAGGAGGCACGAGATATTGCCAAAGGCAATCAATACAGTTTTTTCCATGTTTCAAAACCGGAGATAGACCTGCCTGACAATGTTAATCTCTATGCTGACATTGTCTATGCAACCGGCAGAATAAATTTCGACAGCTTTATCAGCCAGGGCATCCTGGAGCAGGATGAAAGCCCTCGTC
>Ga0209777_10007847_pt1 | contig 11764 bp, 11 predicted proteins | sample FrelakmetHBP12HB_FD_187147 | JGI IMG/M metagenome (GOLD analysis project Ga0209777, IMG submission 187147) | Freshwater lake sediment microbial communities from the University of Notre Dame, USA, for methane emissions studies -HBP12 HB (SPAdes)... | ecosystem: Environmental > Aquatic >... | reverse complement strand
TCAATCTCCGATAGATATCCATTATGATACTATGCAAAGTGAAATGCAGAAAATCTTTAACATAATAGGTGTTGCTGCTTAATCACATCGACAAAAAATTGTCGATGTGAGCGCCGTAAGCGCCTAACTGTATTCCAGGTCACATCACATCTTGTTCAGGATTTCTATTTTCGTGCTTAGGAGTTTTATCTTTAGTCCACGTAGTACTCAAGCCCGAGATGCGTGATAAGCTCTTCACCCATCAGGTAGCGCAGGGTGTTTTTGAGCTTCATGAGCTGGATGAAGAGGTCATGCTCGGGATAAAGGCCCTGGGCCACCATGGGGCTTTTAAAGTAGAAAGAGAGCCACTCCTGGATGCCGCTGAGGCTGGCCCGCTTGGCAAAATCTGCCAGCAGCACCAGGTCAAGTACCAGCGGAGCCGCCAGGATGCTGTCGCGGCAGAGGAAATTCAGTTTTATCTGCATGGGGTAGCCGAGCCAGCCGAAAATATCTATGCAGTCCCAGCCTTCCTTATTGTCGCCCCGCGGCGGGTAATAATTGATTGCCACCTTGTGATAAAAATCTTTGTAGAGATCCGGGTACAGTTCCGGCTGCAGGATCTGCTGCAGCACCGAGAGCTTGCTTTCCTCCTTGGTCTTGAATGAGCCCGGGTCCTCCAGCACCTGGCCGTCGCGGTTCCCCAGGATGTTGGTTGAGTACCATCCCTCAAGGCCCAGCATCCGCGATTTAAGGCCTGGCGCAATGATTGTCTTCAGGAGGGTCTGGCCGGTTTTAAAGTCTTTGCCGGCAATGGGAGCTTCGTGCTTCCGGGCCAGCTCCGTCAGTGCGGGCACATCAACCGTGAGATTGGGGGCGCCGTTGACAAAGGGAATGCCGCTGGTGAGAGCCGCATAGGCGTAGATCATGCTGGGGGGAATGTCGGGGTGATTTTCCCTGAGGCCCTGTTCAAATGCCTCGATAGTCTGATGAACCGGTGAGGGCTGAAGATAGGTCTCGGTGCTGGCGCACCATATCATCACGCATCGCTCAATACTGTTTTTCCCGGTGAAGCTCTTAATGTCTTCTTTGATGGCATTGGCAAGGTCAAGATAGGTCTTTTCAGATTTCACATGATTACCGTCGAGGTTTTTCAGGTACTGCTTGTTATAGACTCCTTTGAAGGGCTCTATCCCGCTTAGAAATGGCTGCAGGCGTTCAATCATCTCCTTTTCCAGCACCCGGGCTTTTTTAGCGGCAGCATAGCAGTTGTCGCTGAATATGTCCCAGCCGCCAAAGACGATGTCTTCAAGGCCGGCAAGGTTTACGAAGTCTTTGATATACGGAACGCGGTTGTCGGTCCGTTTTCCCAGGCGTATGGTGCCCATCTGCGTCAGAGAGCCGATAGGCAGTGCCCATTTATTTCTTATTGCTTCCACCCCGGCAATAAATGTGGTGGCTACTGCTCCGCCAATGCCAGGGATGAGGACCCCCAGCTTTCCCTGTGCTGCCGGAATTTGTTCTTTTTTTCTTACCGTTTCAGCTTTCACTTTTCTGCTACCTCCTGATTGATAATGCCTGCAGGTACCTGGTTAGTAATTATCAAAGCTACACCAATACTTCATTGGGTGTCAACAATGAAAATAGACCACGCTGGGCGTGGAAAAGCAACAGGTACGGATACACCCGCCTTCGCTGGCGCTACAGCGCGGCAAAAAGGCACAGAGAAAAAACACTCATCGTCCACGCGCCACGAGTCACTTCTAACTCAGCACTAATAAAGAACGCCGGGGTTGACAAATATGGCAGGCTTAAGTAATATCGCAACGCTATAGCTATTAAACAAATTAGAATTTCAGGTTTAGGATTTCAAATGAAGTATGTGGTTCTCCTTGGCGACGGCATGGCTGACTACCCGCTTCCGGACCGGGGCAATAAAACCCCCCTGGAACTGAGTCATACCCCGCATATGGATTTCATGGCGCAGCACGGAGAGGCAGGCCTGGTAAAGACCATCCCCGATGGCATGCCGCCGGGAAGCGATGTGGCCAACCTCTCGGTCATGGGGTATGATCCGTCCCGCTACTACAGCGGCAGGGCGCCCATTGAGGCGGCAAGCATCGGCGTGAAGCTGGGTAAAAAAGATATTGCCTTTCGCTGCAACCTGGTGACCCTGTCCGGTGCAGGCAGCACGCGCTCAATGGATGATTACAGTGCCGGTCATATCACAACAGATGATGCCCGGGTTATAATCAATGCATTGAAACAGGAGCTTGATTCGCCGGAGATAACTTTTTACAGCGGCGTCAGCTACCGGCATCTGGTTGTCTGGAGGGGCGGCAAGGAGAAGATGGTCACCACGCCGCCGCATGACATAACCGGGCGGCAGATTTCATCATACCTTCCGCAGGGAGACGGGGCTGACACGCTCATTGAGCTCATGAATAAGTCGCGTGCGGTACTGGCAACACTCCCTCTTAATCAGGAGAAAATTAAGAACGGGCTGAAATCTGCCAACAGCATCTGGCTCTGGGGCCAGGGCCGCTCCCTTTCTATTCCAACGTTTCAGGAGAAATACGGTATCACCGGCGCGGTCATATCAGCGGTTGATCTGGTCAAAGGGCTGGGCATGTGCGCAGGACTAAAACCCATAGAGGTGCCGGGCGCCACCGGGTATCTCGATACCAATTACGAGGGAAAAGCCTGGGCAACGCTTGAGGCACTGCAGTCAGTTGATTTTGTCTTCCTCCACGTGGAAGCACCTGACGAGGCATCCCACAAGGGAAGCCTTGACGAGAAGCTGCAGGCGATTGAGGATTTTGACCGGCGCGTGGTGAAGCCGGTGCTTGAAGGGTTGCAGGAAAAATATTCTGATTACCGGGTGCTGGTCCTGCCGGATCACCCGACGCCAATCGCGATAAAGACACACGCATCAGACCCGGTGCCGTTTGCTCTTTTAAGCTCCGGAAAAAACACTGCCACGGGTCACACAGCATCAGGCTTCAATGAGCACGCTGCCGGAGCGAGCGGGCTGTTTATTGAAAATGGCTGGGAGCTGATGGACAGATTTATAAAAGGCACATAGGCACAAAGGCACAAGGAAATTGCAGATTGCAGACTTCAGATTGCGGAATGGAGAAAAAGCTGGGAAATTGGGGCGCTAATAGCACTCAAAAGTAAAAACTCAACACTCAGCCCGTCCTCCGTAGCATCCGTCCTCCGATCAGCATTCAGAAGCCTTGCTTAGAGCAAGAGTTCTTCAGAGGATGTACTGCGGAGGGTGGACACTCGTTACTCATCACTCGGCACTGATTATAACGCTGACAGCTTTTACAAAGGAAACTCCCATGAAAATATTTACAACAGAATACCGAGTTATCTACGGCGACACCGACCCCTTTAATGTGGTCTATTATGCCAACTACTTTGATTTTTTTGAGCGCGGCAGGACCGAAATGTTCCGGGAACTTGGCGTCACCTATAAGGAGGTTTCAAGCATGGGCGTTTATCTGCCGGTGTCGGAGACCTATTGCAAATATCATAAACCCGCCCAATATGACGACCTGCTGGTGATCGAGACGCGCCTCGCTTATGTCAAGCGGGTGAGCATCAAGTTTGAATACCGGATTTATGTGAAAAATTCCGACGAGCTGCTCGTAGAGGGCTATACGGTTCATGGCTTTGTGAATAAGGACCGGAAGCTGGTGCGCGTGCCCGAGGATATATATAACCGGGTTAAAGACCTGCTGCCGCTTGACGGGGAAGAGAAGTAGCGATACACTGGTAAAATAAACCATTGACATTACATTGCATAGTTAGCTATACTCAAAAACACATTGATGCGGGGTGGAGCAGTTGGAAGCTTGTCGGGCTCATAACCCGAAGGTCGTTGGTTCGAATCCAACCCCCGCTACCATTGATTTATCAGGCACTTGAGATTATATCTTGAGTGCTTCTTTTTTGTGCAAAAATATAACTCCCCGCATTACTCCCCGTATATTTACTGCAATTCTTTAGAACTCTATAGACTCTGAGGTAACGACAAGTACATGAAAAAAGTCCCCCACCCCCACAGACTCTGCTTGTCCGATAGGGGCCTTTTTACTGGTTTTACTTGATTGGAAACTAAGACCCGATCACGAGGGGATTGAGAATAAAGGATGAATTGAGAAGGCAGAAGGATGAAAAAGATTTAAAGGGATTAGTAAAAATAAATTCCTTCATTCTTTCATTTTGTTATATGTGGGGTTAAAGTGGTCACTGGGTCTTCAATAAAACTGAATTTTAAAAGGAGGGCATTGCAATGACAAAGGAAGAAATGGTAGCAAAAGTGGCAAAGGAAGCAAAGATCAGTAAAGCAGCAGCAGGCAGAGCTGTGAACGGCGCTATTGATGCTATAGTCAAAGCTCTGAAAAAAGGAGACCGTCTTATACTTCCTGGGTTTGGGAGTTTTTCTGTTGCCAAACGCAAGGCCAGAACTGGCAGAAATCCTCGAACTGGACAGCCCATAAAAATTCCAGCAAAAAAAGTAGCCAAATTTAAAGCCGGTGCCGCGTTGAGTAAGAGTATTCAGTAATCTCACTTATCGAAATTCAGAATTTATACAAAAAAAGAGGCACACTTTTTAGCCTTTTTTTTCATTCAGCACAATAAAGGCCATCCTGTCAAACCAAACCCTTGCCTGGAACCACCTTACAAACAATCCGCAGCCCAGCTTCCTCATTCCTGATAATGTTGCCTTCTGACATCGTCCAGGCCATCTCAGCGTAGTGCACTATTTTCTCCAGATCATGGGGTTTCATCCGGTTCTTCCAGATGCGGAAAGCATACTTCAATACGTTCCAGATGCATATAATTGGGCTATTAGTTAATGCCATCAAATCAAATCCGTCATTACCATCTGCGGTATATTTCTCTACAGTATGTTCCCGGATATAGTCCTCCATGTGTTTTGAGAATATCTGCCAGTTTGCTATTCGGTCAATCACCATGGTGGTGCTCCTTTCGGTTTGCATTTTAATTTTCTTTTAATCGCGTAAAAACATATCTGGGGTAGGTGTTGATTCCTTCGCTATCCATAGGGTTCAAGGTAAACAGTTCTCCATCCAGAGATAGCTTTACTTTGTTTGTGCGGTAATTTAACTGGTAGGTGTGGCATATTACCGGGGCATGGAGGAAGACACCCATAGGCCAGTCTTGCTACGTATTTACTCCGATTACGGGGCTAACTGTCTTAATCTTTACTGGCTTTATTTTCTCAACAATAGTAAGATTTTCTAAGTATAAAAATACAGGGGCTTCTCCCGAGTGCGTGAAAAAATCTAACACGCTACATACAAATAATGGTGACGAGACATGACGCTGAGCGGTGATTTTATCTACCTTATCGCCTATTGCATATTCCTTATCGGCGCTGCCAATTCCTTCCAGAACAACGTACCGCAATCATCCATCTGGACCATGAGTGTCGCGGTGGTAATTGATTTTCTGGGCAGCGTCCTGCCGGTCATGAGAGTTAAATCACTGGCGATCAATCTCCCGGGTAATCCTGCTATAACCGTTGCGATATTTTTGGGAATACTGGTGTGGCTGCTGTTCCTGTTTGCCCTGTTTATCTGGAAAATAAAAAAAATTCGCCTGTTTCATGTTATCATTCTTTCAATTGAAATCATCTGGTTTATTGATTATGACCTGCTGCTGTACGGTGTCTACCAGGTGCCGCTGCGCTAAGAAGCCCGCACAGGGAAAATTTTGGAATACGGCCGGCAGGCTGTCCAAGGGGGGTATGGTTATAAACAAAAAAACAAGGCCCTGTTTCGACCTTGTTTTTAAGTAAATTCCTGCCCGAGAATATTATTCTCAATAATAGGACCAACCAAAGTCCAAACTGTATCCCCGCTTTAGACCACGCTGAATAGGATTTATTTCCGGATCAAAAAGGTCATCGACCGTGGAATAGCTCATCTGCCGGATCCAAGTTTTAAGGTACGCTGCCATTGCATTGTGCGCGATGTACATAAACTGGTAATGCTTATTGTACTTCGGATTCGTATTCGGTTTGCCGGATAGTTCAAACTGACGCACGACCGCTTCCTGTATTAGGTCCTCCTTGATTGAGTATGCAACATCATCCCGGTAAAAGTTTTTGTAAAACACCCGCTGGGCTATTTTCAAGGACCTGTCATAGTCAAACTGCGAGCGGTCTATCATGATCTGACGCCCGGTGTAATTCTTTACAAAGTAACCTTTTTTCTTCGCACCATCCGCTGTTGATGAGGGCAAATTATACTTCCTTTTTATCTCTGCGATAGTGAGTGATGTGTCCACATAGACTTTCTCCCTCCGAATCTCAATGGGTTCGGGCATGCGTACCTCCTTTCAAATACGTTATGGTTGTCTGGAAGTTATTTAAAAATGATTGTTGTGCTGCGTTTAAGGGGACTTACTGGAGTGATGTGAATAAGGAATCTACTGGGGAAAGACGTGTGGTGAAAAATGCTTCAGATAAAAAAGTTGTCAACTACGTTTATTAATATATTTAGCTTGGGTTGGCCATTCAAACCGGGGTGCGATAAAGGGGGGAGTTACATGGATGGCTGAGGCATGAGAGATATGTAGAAGGGCTTAGCGGAGATAATGGAGTTGGTGAGATTTTTTTAATAAGGTATTTATAAATACTATGGGTATATGGAAGGAGAGTGAAGGTTCATAGCCGTATCTTGCACTTTCTTGATGGGATAAAATTGCGAGGATTGCAGTAGTAAAGTGCAGTAATTCAGCTTGCTGCATTTGATATATTAGTCCGCAGTTTTCTTTCTGTAATACCCACCGCAATATGCTAATGTTTATCCGGACAATCCCGTCCCTATCGTGGGACAGATTAATTATTGACACACAATCTTCCCCAGCCTATATTTCCTAAATCCCAAAGCGATTTTCTATCAAGTCTTTACAACATTTTTATTGCTCGCGACTCCTTAAATAACCACAACATTGATATAAGACAAGGAGGAGAAACATGGCAGGGAAAAAAGGACTAATAGCTTATGAAACCCAGTATGGCTCAGCAGCTGATATTGCATACTGGTTAAAAGCATTGATCGGTTTTGAAAATCATGTGGATGTAAAAATGTATAAACAATTTTTAACGGTAGAGCCCTATGACTATGTAATAATCGGTGGATACACAAGATGGGAAAAACCGCATAAATCGACATATAAATTTATTGAAAGATTCCATGATAAACTTACAAAAAAGGAAATTGCATACTTTCTTACCTGCGGTGAAATTGATGAAACTATAATCATATACATGCCCGGGAAACCGCCGCACCTTTCGAGCGGGCGAAGTTATTTCTTTGATACACTTGAAAAATTCCCCAAATTAAAACCGGTAACATTAGGGGCATTTGGCGGGCGCCAGGTAAACCGTTATCTCAATCCAAAGGATTCAAGGCTGATATGGATCCTTGGGAAAACCATGCCTGCAGATAAAGTGGGATGGACAGGGCTTGACATGTGGGAATCACTTATTCCTGAAAGGGTAGAGGCCTTCACAAATGACATACGTACAAAGATTCTCTCTCTTGTGCCGCTGCAAGAAAAAGAGGTAAAAAAATATCGAAGCTTCTGGGAGTCATTACAGCCTGGAAATCTTGCTGATAAAAGCAAAGACAAATTATCAATCAGGCCATGGACAATTACACAAAGCGATAAAAGATGTTATTTTACCCGGCTGCGCGTTAAGGCAAATCTTGACAAAGCAGCCTCATTATTACATGACTGGGCAAAACAGAATGACATTGAATTTAAAGAAGAGAAAAAAACCTATTATAATACACATTTTGTTGGGATAAAAAAATATAACGGAAAACTATTATCCATGCATATTGTTACAGCAGATTTAATTGAAGATCCGGGAAATGTTCATATCTCCCTTCGATGCTATGCAAAACCTGAAATCAGGGGCGGTGCGGAAGAAGACATAAAAAAAGCAGTCGCAGCCTTACAGGCTGACGGAAGAAAATTAGATTAAATCAGAATGTGGACTTAATAAAAGCGGAAAGCCTACCATATGGTTTTTCCCGGTTAGGCGTAGTACCTTCTCATTAAAAATCCATAATAAGTTCAACTGCCGGTATGGATATTTCGAGAACCTTTCGGGCGCAGGCTTTTATCAGCGACTGCTGCTCAAGAAATGCTGTAATGCGTGCGCCATTGCCACAGTAGAGCGCTATCAGCTCTTTCCCGGCAGCGCTTTGTGCCAGCATGGTATCACGGAACCGGCGCAGCGTGCCGAGCCTCGCGTCAGCGCTTCCTAAAAGATAAACCACCGGGCAGGTATTGTCTTTAAACTGCGCAAGGAAATCTGAAGTTGCTTTAATAATCTGCTTCTGCTGCTCTTCCCGGGTAATATCTGCGGGGTTGTCACCTACCTGAACGAAATTCTCAGTTACCCCATCCCAGTAATAACCAAACTGGGTGTGGTTACCCCCTGCAATTTCCACCCACACGGTGTCCGGCGGCAGATGTATTTTGTCTGCCTTGATGTCTTCAACAGCAGCGTCTTTGGTGCCGTAAATGGATATGGCTTTAAGCGGTTTATCATCAATCCTGAAGCTTTCGGATGGAAAGGCTGCCCATATAACCACACCCTGTACTTTGTCAGTGAACTGTTTGGCATATGCGCATGCCATTACGCCACCGAGGGAATGGCCGCCTATTATCCATTTTTTAATTGCAGGATAGTCAGTTATTATTTTATCAGCTCGCGTATAACTGAGAATTGCCAGATCCTGTACCATTTTAACAATAACCACTAAATACCCCTGCTGCGCGATTGCACGGGCAGTGGGTGCGTATGCAACCGGATCAACCAATGCGCCGGGATAGATTATAAAGCCCACTGTGGGATCTTTAAAAGCGGGCTTGAAGGCATAATAAAAATTGGTCCCTTCCTCCCACTCAGCCACTTCGGTCTTTGTGACGTTCATTCTGAAATCCGGGTCCAGGGCTGCCACTGCTTCCGGCAGGGGCGGATACGTATCATGCAGCGGTTCCTGCGCCTCGCACGTGCTGAAGATAAACAGCAGTACCAGCGATATGCTGCCGGCAATAAGTAGTTTTTGTTTCTTCATAGCAGTTCTCCTCATATGTTAAATACCGTTATGCTCCGGGGTCCCCCAGCAGTTCGTAAATACGTTGACAGTATTGGATTTAAAGCTTAAACAAGTTGTACATAATATCAAGATTATATTTTGATTGGAGAGTAATTAATGAAATATAAACGTATGACGTCAACCTTACCAACGCAGAAAATAAGTTGCATTCCCACCCACAAAACCATCTTTATACTATAAATTCTATTACCGGCAGTACGGCCTCCAGAATATTCCTGGCAGCGCTTTTAAAAACCGGGCGCTTCTCAAACAGCGCAATCAGTTGAGCGCCGTATTCCTTGTACAAACTGATTATGTCCTGACCTGCTGAGTTTTTCGCCAGGAGTTCATCGCGAAATTTTCTGACCGTGTTTACCCGCGGGTCTTCTTTCCCGAGGAGATAGACTACCGGGCATATGCTCTCTTTAAATTGTTTCAGAAAATCTGTCGTAGCCTGTACAATCTGCTTCTGCTGCTCTTCGATGGTAATGGTGGCGGGATTGTCCTGCTCAAGATAAGGATACGGATAGGGGGAAGGATCAATCCAGCCGAACTGGGTATGATTTCCACCCTCAATCTCCACAAAAACCGTATCCGCGGGTAAATAAATAGCAGCTGCCCTGACCGCTTCTGGAGTTGCCCTGCCGTCCAGGGAGCCGGTAACAGAAAGAACCTTTAATGCGGTGTTATCCAGCCTGTCTGCTTCGTCCACATAACATGCCCAGATGACCACCCCGCTGACCCTATTGGATGTTCTGGCATAGATAGCTGCAGCGAGTCCCCCCACCGAATGTCCGCCGATTGCCCATTTCTTAATCTTTCCATAATCGTTAATTATTTTGTCTGCTCTCGTGTACCCTGGTACTGCAACGCAATTCGGCATGGGGATGATGCAGGTAAAAAAACCCTGCGCTGCAATGGCGTGGGCAGCGGGTGCATAGGAGCGGGGATCACAGTTTCCGCCCGGAAGTATTATAAGCCCGACCGTTGGCGCGGTTCTTTTCGGCTCGAACGCATAATACATATTGTCATCAGCAGGGGCCGGGTTCATGCCGTCCCAGCTGTCAACGGTAACGGTGGAAAAGGCAACCGCACTGTCTGATGCGAGCGCATCGAGCGCCGGCGGCAGCGGTGCGCGAATACAGGCAATGGCGTTTACCGTGAGAGAACCAGAGAATGCCGTGAAAACAACGGCTGCTGCTACAGCGAGAAGTCTGGTAATTTTCATAGTGCTTACTCCCGGTGCGTTAGATAATTTTCATTGTACACAATGCCGGACATCACATGGCTGACACCGGTTATTTGCCCAGCTGGGCCGGGGTGAAAAAGTCAAAGCCCCCACAGCTCTTCTCCGGGTCAGCGGTGTAAATATTCCAGATAAACTCATTAGTTGCCTTACAATGAATAACGCAAATACCCGTCAGGCCCATGTACCCGGGTATGTAAGCCGCAATTTCTGACGTTCTTTGACTACACGGTAAAGGGCTATATTTGGCGTTTGTGTAAGTGGGGCTGGTTTCACATTTCTCCTGTGCACTTGCAGGGGTGAATCCGGAACCTGTGAAATCAGAGCAGTAATAGCTCTGTGCAAGTTCGAAATAGAGCAGGCAGCTGCCATTTCCGGAGTCAAATGATGATGGACCGTCACATATTGGCTTACTGGGAGTTATTAAAACCGGGTTGTCTTCAAAACTCTTCTGAAGCATCCAGGAAAGTATTGCCTGGTGAGTCAGCAGTTTGCAATAGCGGACCCCACGTAATCGTTCATCTGAGACAGTAGTATCATCAAATGCTACATACAGGCTCAGCGGTTCATAAAAATAATTGTTGCCGTCATGGGTTACTTTTGTGGCCGGGTCAACATCAAGCCATACGCTGCCATTATTTACCGGGTTGGTGGTAGTGGAGAGCGGCGGCTGGGCATCATCGGGAATAAAGGAGAGCGGTTTGCCCTGGGGCAGGTATTTGTCCCGCTGCTCTTTTGTCAGGACGTTGTTGAGCACTGTGTCATAAACTTCCTGCTGTACATCAGCACAAATTCCCTGCGGCTCGTTGTCACTGATTTTAAAGGCAGCATCCACGCTGTCCTTGGACTTGAATTTAGCCAGCACCACATTATTGATGCTTGCCGACGGTGTGGGATACGCGCCGGTTTCAGTGATAAACGTATAAAAAGGCTGTATCCAGTTTTCCGCCGCATTCAGCGTTGCATACGAGCCGCTGAATTCCAGCATGGGCAGCTTGGTGGCGCGGATGTCGATATCTTTTTTCTCAATGTGGGTCATGGTCTTCTGGGCATTCCAGACCAGGCAGTCATCATAGGCTCCGGCAAGGTCATAGCCTGTTTTGGAAGTATCCACGTCACAGGTAAAAGTCAGCGGCTTTGTGCACTGGATGGCAAGCGCGAGCAACAATAAAACAAGCAGTCCAAAAAAGAAATTCTTCATCGTTGCCTCCCTTTTGTTGTTTTTATTCTTCTTGCTTTAAATAGACGGATCGATTTTATACATAGCGCCTTAAATAATTGCGCATAATTTGCGTAAAGTTTCGTTGCTCGATTTCCACAGATCAAACTGACATGAGACAACATTTAAGAGATCCTCAAGTTCAGGAAAATAGCAATTGTGCGT
>Ga0209777_10007846_pt1 | contig 11765 bp, 9 predicted proteins | sample FrelakmetHBP12HB_FD_187147 | JGI IMG/M metagenome (GOLD analysis project Ga0209777, IMG submission 187147) | Freshwater lake sediment microbial communities from the University of Notre Dame, USA, for methane emissions studies -HBP12 HB (SPAdes)... | ecosystem: Environmental > Aquatic >... | reverse complement strand
CAGGTCGCGGATAGTCTCGATCCAGGGGGTCGTCGAGCATGTCTTCGCCTACCACTCGAGCGGGTTTATGACGAAGCCAGACAGGGGCTTGGGGTAGAAGTAGGTCGACTTCTGGGGCATCACGTCGCCGGCCGCCGCAACCGCGACGATCTCGGCGACCGGCGTCGGCTCCAACAGGAAGGCCGCGTCCGCGCCGTCGACCGCGCCGTCGACCCAGGCCATCGCCTCGGCCGCGGACTTCGTGTACGCCACGCGTCCCCCGGAGGCCGTAGCGGCCCGGTCGATCCCACCGAGCTGCTCCAGCGCCGCCGCCAACAGGGTCACGTCCAGCCGGCGCAATGCATCGCCACCCGCCGGCAGGAACGCGCCGAAGGCCTCGCGCCGAGCGGTCAGGATGGCGCCGCCCGCCCGCGTCCAGAGCCCGAACCGGCCGGCGCCACCCGGCGCCAGCGCGGCCGGCCCGAATTCCCGGGCAAGCGTCGCGGCATCCGCGGGCTCGACATCGAAAAGCGCGTGAGCTGTCGTCAGCAGGCCGGCGCCATCAGCGAGACCGCGGGCCACGCGGTGTGTCGGGAAGACGGTCAGAGACCCGCCGCCCGTCTCGAGCAGCAGCATGAGCAGGTAGTCGAACGCAGGATCCTCTTCCTGCGAGCTGGTCAACCGCCGCTCGTCGCGGTAGCGCAGCGCCGTCTCGTAGCGGTGGTGTCCGTCCGCGATCGTGATGGGATCTCGCCCGGCGGCCTCCCGAAGCGTTGCGACCGCGGCCGCCGTCGGCCCATCGTCGGGAAGCATCCAGAGTCGGTGCTGGACGCCGTCCTCGTCGGTCACGTCGGCGATCGCGCCGCCCGCCGCTGCGTCGGCCAGGAGCCGCGATGCGGCGCCGGAGGAGTCCGAATAGAGCCCCATCACCCCGGAGAAGTTCGCCCCTGAAGCCCGCATGAGCTTGTGGCGATCCTCGCGCGGACCCCTGAGCGTCCGTTCGTGCGGCAGGATCCCCGAGCCGGGTCCGAACGCCTCCAGCTTCACCCGCGCGTAGAAGCTGCGCTGGGTGCGGCGGGCCCCGGATCCGGGGGGCGTGTAGGCCTGCTCGTACACGTAAAGCGCCGGCCGTGGATCCTTGGAGAGCGTCCCGTCCGACCGCCATCTCGCGAACGTGCGGGCCGCCGCGCGGTACTTGTCGTCGGGGTCGGTGGCGCCGGGAAGGTCCACCGGCAGGTCGATGGCAACCACGTTGCGCGGATCGCGCGCAGCGAGGACCGCCCGCTGGGCGGGCGAGATCACGTCATACGGCGGCGCGACGACACGGGCGAGGTCCGGCACCGCGTCGGGGTTGTAGCGCAGGGCGCGGAACGCGCGGATCTCGGGCACGCGACCTCCTGGAAACCGGGCTGGAACCGGGGCGGCACACCCGGCCGGACGAGGCGTCGCGGTCGCGGCTGGGCGCCATCGAGAGTGTACCGCCCCGGGCCGTCCGGGTACGTGCCAGCCTCCCGGCACGCCTGCCCGCGGCGCCCCGGGCCGCGGTGGGTAGCTGACGGCTCCAATCCGGCTCCGGTGCTAGCCTTTCAGGCATGACCGAGCTTTCAGGCGTGACCGACCCGAGCGCCCAGCCGGCCGCGATTGAAGCACCGCGGACCGCGGTGCAGGCAGCCCTGGATAGCCTGGACCGGGCGATCCTCGTCGCCCTGCGCGACACGGGTGCCAGCGCGCCGGACCGGCTCGCGACGCGCGTCGGTGCCAGCCGTGCCAGCGTCCTGCAGCACCTGCGCCGGCTCGAGTCGCGCGGTTCGGTCGTCCGCCAGGCAATCCGCCATGGCGTGGGCCGGCCACGCCACCTGTATGACGTGACGGCAGAGGCGCAGCAGAGCCTTCCCGCCAACTACGACGGGCTCGCCACGACGCTCCTCGAGTCGATCACCGAGGTGGGTGGCGACGAGCTCGTCGAAGCGGTCTTCCAGGCGCGTCGGCGGATCCTCGGGGAGCGGATCCGGGCCCGCTTCGCGGAGGCGCTGGGGCCGTCGCCCTCGCTCGCGGCGCGCGTCCGGGAGCTGGCCGCCATCCAGGAGGAGTCGGGCTACCTCTGCCGCGCCACGCTGCTCGACGGGGTCGACGGGCCGCTGGAGATCCGCGAGGCAAACTGCGCGATCCTCGGCGCGGTCGCGGGCCACCCGGCCGCCTGTCGCGCGGAGATCCAACTGTTCGAGGAAGTCCTCCAGGCGCGCGTCACCCGGGTCACGCACATCGCCGCGGGCGACCGCTCCTGCACCTACCGGATCGAGCCCCGCCAGGCCTGACGGGCTACCGAGGCCTGACCGGCTACGCCTCTTCCCGCTCCACCTCGACGCGGGTCGCGGGCTCCAGGAGCGGCAGCGGCACTTCGCTCACGTTCGGCACGAACGACGCCTGCATGGCCGTCCGGGCCACTTCCTCCTGCTCCTCGAGGCTGAGGATCCCCAGCCGTCCCAGCATCGCGAGCTCGTCGCGGATGTACGTCTTGAGCAGCTCCGGGCCGTCCGTGTTGATCGTGAAACGGATCTGGTTGCGCCGGAAGGTGTCGAAGATCCAGCGGAACTCATCCCAGCCGGAGACCACCCGGGTGTTCAGGTTGGAGGTGGGGCAGACCTCCAGGACGATGCCGCGTTCGCGGATCATGCCCATCGTCCGGGGATCGTAGGCGGCCTTTACGCCGTGGCCGATCCGGTCTGGCTCCAGCTCCTCGATGACGTCCGCGATCTCCTCCACGGGTCCCGACTCGCCCGTGTGGACGGTGATCCCCAGGTGGTGCCGCCGCACGCGCTGGAAGAGCCGGCGGTATTCCTTCACCCGGAAGCCGGACGACTCCGGGCCCGCGATGTCGATGCCGACGATCCCCCGGTCGCGTCCGCTGATCGCCTTCTCCGCGATGATCTCGTTCAGCTGGTACGGGAAGGCGCGGTCCAGGCAGAGGATCAGCCCGGGCTTGATCGGGTATTCGAGGACCGCCCGGTCCATCCCGCGCATCGCCGCCGCGATGATGTGGTCCAGGTCCTGTTCGCCGCCGCGGTTCCGCTTCATCGGGTTGAAGCGGAGTTCCATGGTCGTGACGTTGTTCTTGCGATACGCCCCGCCGACGACCTCGTAGACGGAGCGCTCCATCGCGATCGGCGACGACTGGATCAGCTCCGTCCAGTGGAACAGGTCCAGGTAGCCGTCGAAGGAATGGCCGTGCCGGCTGGAGACCGTGATCATGTCCCGGAACTCCCAGTAGTCCTTCGTCGGGAGCCGGATCCCCTGGCTGTGGGCGATCCCCCACATGATGGCCGGCGTCACCGCGCCGCCCAGGTGGCAGTGCAGCTCGGCGAGCGGGACCTTGCGCGAGAGCAGGCGGGTCATGCTCACAGGATACCGCCGGCGGGGGCGACGACTGGCGTCGGTCGGCGTTCGATTCGGCGCTCCCGTGCTGCGGAACCAGTTGCGCACTGACCCACCAAGTCACTACGCTAGTGGCCCTGGCATTGGCGACCGGGAGTCGCGGTCACCGCGATGGTTCCGGTGAGGGTGCCGGGCCGTCGCACGAGGAGGAGAAGCTCATGTTCATGTCACGTTCCCGGGCGTTCGCGCTCGCGGGCACGATGGCCGTCGTCCTGGCAGCGTGCTCCGGCAGCGCGACGCCTACCCCGGCCGCCTCGCCCTCACCGGCGGCAGCGGCATCGCCCTCGCCCGCCGCGTCGCCGAGCCCGGCCGAGTCTCCGAGCGCCGCCGCGTCGCCGAGCCCAGCACCCTCGCCGTCAGCGGCTCCCAGCCCGGTCGCGACGGTCCCGGTCGCCGAGCTCGTCACGGCCGAGAGGCTCACCGTGTGCTCGGACATTCCCTACCCGCCGCAGGAGTTCTTCGACGCGAACGGCAACCCAACCGGGTCGGACATCGACCTGGGCGCCGCGATCGCCACGCGGCTCGGACTCACGGAGACCGTCAACAACACCGTCTTCGACACGATCATCGCCGCGCTCCAGGGCGGCAAGTGCGACATCATCATCTCGGCCCAGAACATCACCAGCGACCGGATCAAGCAGGTCGACATGATCCCGTACTTCCAGGCGGGCCAGTCCTTCGTGGTCGCCAAGGGCAACCCCAAGGGGATCACCTCGACGGACAGCCTGTGCGGCCTCAACATCGCCGCGGAGACCGCCACCACCGAGATCAACTACCTGCAGGGCACCGGTGACTACAAGGGCGCGGGCCTGACCCAGGCCTGCACGAAGGCCGGCAAACCCGCGATCAACGCCAAGGAATACGAGAAGGACAGCGACGCGCTGCTGGCGCTCCAGGCCGGGCAGGTCGACGCCTACTTCGCAGACTCGCCGGTCGCCGGCTACTACACCGTCCAGCACGCCGACTCGTTCGACCTGGCGCCGGTCCCGCCGCTCGAGCCGGCCCGCGAGGGCATCAGCGTCGCGAACGACGCCGGCCACAAGGACCTCGTGACCGCCGTCCAGGCGGCGCTCGTCTCGATGATCAACGACGGCACCTACCTGACCATCCTCACGAAGTACGGCGTGCAGAGCGGCGCGGTCACGGCCGACATCGCCGGTCAGCTCAACAAGATCAAGTAGACCCGACCGACCTGCCGGGACGCCAACCCCGTGCCTCACTCGCGACACCCGCGGCTCCGGCCGGCCCTCGTGCCGGTCGGAGCCCTGGTCATGGGCCTGCTCGTCGCGGGCTGCTCGACCAACGCGTCAGCCAGCACCGTGCACCTCAACTGGAACTACTTCTTCGATTCGGTCCTCCACCCTGACAGCCAGATCCAGAACGGGTTGTGGCTGACCGTCTCGATCGCCGTCACGAGCCAGCTGATCGGCGTGACCCTGGGGACCTTCGCCGCCCTTGCCAAGATGGCGAAGTTCCGGCCGTTCCGGATCATCGCGAACATCTATATCTGGCTGTTCCGGGGCACGCCCCTGGTCGTCCAGATCGTCCTCTTCTATTTCGGCCTGAGCGTCGCCCGCGTCTACGGCTGGCCCGCCATCAGCTTCATGGGGATCAACATCGACGGCGCGATCCAGGCTGGTGTCTTCGCGCTGGGCGTGAACGAGGGGGCCTACTTCGCCGAGATCGTCCGGGCGGGGATCCTGGCAATCGACCCCGGACAGATGGAGGCCGCGAAGTCACTGGGGATGACGTACGGCCAGGGGATGCGCCGGATCGTCCTCCCCCAGGCGGCCCGGGTGATCGTGCCGCCCCTCGGGAACGAGTTCAACAACATGCTCAAGACGACCTCTCTGCTCGTCCTGATCAGCGTCCCGGAGCTCTACACGGTCTTCAACCGCAAGCAGGGGAACTATTTCGCCCCGTTCGAGTTCTACCTGGCCGCCGCCGTCTGGTTCCTGCTGCTGACCACCATCTGGAGCGTCATCCAGGCGTGGATCGAACGGCGCCTGGCCAAGGGAACGGCCGGGAGCGCGAACGCCGGGCCGGGTTTCTGGGATCGGCTCTTCGGCCGGGGAGCAACGGCCGGCGAGAAAGCTCCCCTGATCAGCGGAGGACGCTGATGGCCCTGGAGAAGCCCCGCGACCTGCTCGGTGCCATCGGCGGGGTGCCGCTGCCCGCGACCGAGGTAGTGGTCGAGGCAACCGGCGTCGAGAAGTGGTTCGGGCGGCTGCACGTCCTCAAGGGCGTGTCGATGACCGTCAAGCGGCAGGAGGTCGTGGTCGTCATCGGGGCGTCCGGCTCCGGCAAGACAACCTTCATCCGCTGCGTGAACCACCTCGAGAAGATCCAGGGCGGGCGGATCTCCGTGAACGGCCATCTCATCGGCTACCGCGAGGTCAACGGGAAGCTCGTCGAGGATCGCGAGAAGAACATCGCGAAACAGCGCCAGGAGATCGGGATGGTCTTCCAGCGCTTCAACCTGTTCCCGCACATGACCGCGCTCGAGAACATCATCGAAGCGCCGCTGCTGGTGCGGAAGACTCCGAACGCCGAGGCGATCGAGATGGGCCGGGCGCTCCTCGCCCGGGTCGGCCTGTCGGCAAAGGAGAACGTCTACCCGAACCAGCTTTCGGGGGGCCAGCAGCAGCGCGTGGCGATTGCCCGGGCGCTGGCGATGAAGCCGGCCCTCATGCTCTTCGACGAGCCCACGTCGGCGCTGGACCCGGAGATGATCGGCGAGGTCCTCGAGGTGATCAAGCAGCTCGCTCGCGAGGGCATGACGATGATCGTCGTGTCCCACGAGATGGGCTTCGCCCGCGAGGTCGCCGACCGGGTCGTGATGATGGACGACGGCCAGATCATCGAGGAAGGCACGCCGGAGCATTTCTTCACCAGCCCGACGCACGAGCGCACGAAGAGCTTCCTCTCGAAGATCCTCTGAACCCCGGCGGCGCTCCGGGCGGGCAACTCCTCGGCGGGCCGGTTGACACCTGGTGGCGCCTGCCTGGAGCCAACCGATCCTGTCAGGCCGTCGCGCCAGGGATCACCCGGCCGTCCGCGTCGAGCGCCGCCCGGCGACGCAGGGCCCGCAACTCGGCACCCGGAACCTGGTCGCGGGCGCGGTATGACGAGCGCACCAGTGGTCCCGACTCCACGTGCCGGAAACCCAGCGCAAGCGCCTCGGCCTTCATCTCCGCGAACTCATCCGGGTGGTAGTAGCGGACCAGCGGCAGGTGCGCGGCCGTGGGCCTCAGGTACTGGCCGATGGTCAGGATGTCGCAGTCGACCGCGCGTAGGTCCCGGAAGGCCCGCGAGAGCTCCGCGCGCTCCTCGCCGAGGCCCACCATGATCGAGCTCTTCGTATGGGCGGCACGCCCGAACTCGGCGGCGTATGCCTTGGCCCGCTCTAGCACGCCCAGGCTCCGATCGTAGCGAGCGCGTTTGCGGACCGGGGCCTGCAGCCGCTCAACGGTCTCCACGTTGTGATTGAGGATGTCCGGACCGGCCGCCATCACGGTCCGAAGTGGCGCGTCGTGCCCGTTGAAGTCGGGAACCAGCACCTCGACGCCCATCCCCGGGCAGCGGTCACGCAGCCGCAGGATCGTCTCCGCGAAGACGCCCGCGCCGCCGTCGGGCAGGTCGTCGCGGGCGACCGAGGTGACGACCACGTGCTCCAGGCCCATCGCCGCGACGGCCTCCGCCACCCGCCGTGGCTCGTCGGGGTCGAACCACGTGGGCCGGCCGGTGCTGATGGCACAGAAACCGCAGGACCGGGTGCACGTGTCGCCCAGGATCATCACGGTGGCTGTCCTCTGGTCCCAGCACTCCCCGACGTTGGGGCAGCGGGCCTCCTCGCAGACGGTGTTGAGGTTCAGGCCGCGGACGAGGCGGCGGAGATCCTGGTACTCGTCACCCGCGGCGATCTTTGCCTTGAGCCAGTCGGGGTGACGACGCGCGGCGGAATCGGGAGCGACGCGGGCGTCGACCGGGGCGTCGTCCGGCGCCGCGACGGCGCCGGACGGCCCGGCAGCGGGGACCGGGACGCCGGTCGGCATGACGGACTCCCCGGCCACGACCCGCTCTCAGTAGATCGGCGTCTCGGGGCCGACGCCCTCCAGCCACGTCTTCACGTCGCGGAGGAAGAAGCCGGCCTGGGCGCCGTCGTTCGCGCGATGGTCGATCCCGATGACCATGTTCATGATGGGTCGGATAGCGATGACGTCGCCCTGCGGGGTCTCGATCACGACGGGGCGCTTCGTGATCGCCTCCATCGTGAGGATCGCGACCTCCGGGACATTGATGACCGGCAGCGTCAGGTTGCTGCCGAACCAGCCCGTGTTGTCCAGGGTGAAGGTCCCGCCCCCGAAATCATCTGCCCGGAACCGGTTGGCGCGGGCGCGGACGGCCACCTCGGCAACGGCCCGGTTGATCCCGTTGACGGAGAGCTGGTCCACGTCGCGGACGACCGGCACGATGAGGCCGTCGTCCACGGCCACGGCCACGCCCAGGTTGACGCGACGTCGCGCGAGGAGCCCCTCGTCTGTCCAGACCGCGTTGAAGGTGGGCTGCTTGCGGAGCGCCTCGACGACCGCCTTCATCACGAACGGAACGTAGCTGAGGCCAATGCCCTCGCGCGCCCGGTACTCGCCCTTCACAGACTCGCGCAGCCGCACCAGGTTCGTCACGTCCACCTCGACGTGCACGTACGCGTGGGGGACCTGGAGCGCGCGTGTCATCTGCGCGGCGATCCCCTTGCGCATCTTCGTCATCGGCACGAGGACCTCGTCCGCGCCGGGCGGGAAGACGACGGCGGGGCCCGTGGTCGGGGCCGCCGGCGCGGGGCGACCCACTGTGGGGAGAGCGGCCGGCGCCGGGGTTGCGGTCGGAGCCGTGGCGGGGGTCGGTGCTGCCGGCGCGGCGCCGGTGAGGCCGGTGGCGCCGGTGCGAACCGCCTCGACGACTGCGAGGACGTCCTCGCGGGTGATCCGGCCGCCGCCGCCGGTCCCGCGGACCTGGGCTGCCGAAAGGCCCTGCTCGCGGAGCAACCGGCGAACTGCCGGGGTCATCCGCGCGTCGGGGTCGGCAACGGCCGGGATCGAGGCGCCAGCGGGAGTCGGCACGGCCGCGGCCGGCGCGAGCGGAGCCGTGGGCGCGGGTGGAGCCGGAGCGACGGCAGCGGGCTGGGCGAAAGGCAGCGGCATCGAGGCCGCCTGCGCCGGCGTGCGGGGAGCGGCCGCCGTGGCATCCGCGTCCGACGTCTCGATCTCCGCGATGTCGGCATTGTTCGGGACGGTCGCCCCCTCCTCCGCGAGGATCGCGGTGAGCGTGCCGGCGAAGGGAGACGGCACCTCGGCGTTCACCTTGTCGGTGATCACCTCGACGATCGGTTCGTACTTCTCAACGCGGTCGCCGGGCTTCTTGAGCCAGCGCCCGATCGTGCCCTCGGCGACGCTCTCGCCGAGCTGCGGCATCCTGACCTTCGCCACAGAGTCCCTCCTCCGCGGGACCGCGTCCCGCGTCTCAAGCTCGTACGCATCGGGCGCCCCGCCGGTTCAGCGAAGCCCCGGGACCTGCTAGTTTGGCCCATCCCGCCCCCACCGGCACGCGGGCGGCGACCATGGGTGAAGTCACGACGCCGGGAACTCGATCGGGCGGGACGCTCGGACGTCGCACGTCGGCCTGTCGGTGTCCGTAGTCACTGCATTCCTGTTCCAGGTATTCCGGCCGATCGGTGGCCCCGGCAGACTCCATCTCCAGGCTCGCACCGCCCCCTTGGCCCACCCCGTATGCATGGGCTGACTGGCGGCCCGCTCAAGGTGGAACTCCGAGCGCGTCGGTGCCCGGCGGATCACCTGCGGCCGTGCCGCCCCCCCAGGTTCAAGCATGGAGTGACTGCGGCCGCGGTCAGGCCCGGTTGACGATGCAACCCCGGCCGCCGAACCCGCCCGGCCGAGCCAACCACGCCGGCAGACCTCGGCGCGCGCAACGAGGTCGAGGGCTCAGAAGTTGATGGCCCGCCCGTCCACCGCCATGGCCGCTTCGCCCAGGATCTCCGAGAGCGTGGGGTGCGGGTGGGTGGCCGCGCCAATCTCCCACGGCTGCGCCTGGAGGGTGCCGGCCAGGGATGCCTCGGCGATGAGATCCGTGGCATGCGGCCCGATCAGGTGTACGCCCAGCGTGTCGCCCGTCTCGGCATGGCCGATCACCTTGGCGAAGCCCTCGTACTCACCGCCGATCAAGGCCTTGGCGATCCCCTGGAACGTCGCGCGGCCCACCTTCACCGGCAGCCCGCGCTTCTCGCACTCCTGTTCGGTCAGGCCGACCGACGCGATCTCCGGCCGGCAGTAGGTGGCCCGCGGCTGCGCGTCGTAGTCCATGGCGTGGACGTCGGGGTCGCCGGCGATCGTGTGGACCGCGGTCAGGCCCTCGTGCGCGGCTGTATGGGCCAGCTGGAGCCCGCCGACGACGTCGCCGATCGCCCAGACGTGCGGCTCGGCGGTTCGCATGTGGCCGTCGACCACGATGATCCCGCGGTCGGTCGCCACGCGCGTCGTCTCGAGCCCCAGGTCCTCGATGTTGGCCGCGCGTCCGGTGGCCACCAGCAGGACGTCGGCGGCGATCTCCTTCGCCTTGCCACCCACCGGCCCGACGGCCAGGCGGATCCCGCCCTCGCCGACGACCAGCGACCCGGCGTCGAAGCGGGCGCTCGTGACCACCTCCAGCCCGCGCCTGACGAAGCTCCGCTCAAGCTCCTTGCTGACGTCGCGGTCCTCGAGCGGGACGATCGCCGGGAGGTACTCGAGGAGTGTCACCTTGGCACCCAGGTCGTGGAAGCACGAGGCGAACTCGCAGCCGACCGCGCCCGCCCCGATGACGACCATGCTGGCCGGTAGCTCGACCAGCCGCAGCACGTCGTCCGAGGTCAGGACGCGGACGCCGTCCGGCGTGATCCCGGGCAGGCTCTTCACGCGGGATCCGGTGGCGAGGATGACGTCCGTCGCCTCCAGCACGCGCTCGGCGCCGGCGCCCGGCGTGCCGTCCTCGCCGTGGAGCCGGACCCGAACCCTGCCGGGTCCCTCCAGGCGGCCGCGGCCGGCAACCCATTCGACCTTGTTCTTGGCGACCAGACCCTTGAGCCCGGTCCACATCCGGCGGACCACCTGGTCCTTGCGCGCCGCGATCACCGCGTAGTCGACGGCCGCCTCGCCCGGGATCATGATGCCCAGCTCGCGGCTCTTCGTCCGGACGCGGTGGGCGAAGTCGGCGGATTCGAGGAGCACCTTGGTCGGGATGCATCCGCGGTGCAGGCAGGTGCCCCCGATCTTGTCCTCGTCGACCAGGGCAACCTTCATGCCAAGCTGTGCCGCTCGGAAGGCGGCCGAGTAGCCCCCGGTCCCGGCGCCCAGGACCACGAGATCGAACGAGTTGGACGAGCCGACAGCCATGGGTCAGGGCACCTTTCGGGCGCCAGGCTGGCCGCGCGCACGCAACGCACAGCCGGCGCCGGGCGCCGATCCGGGCACGGGCACAGCCGCCCGGCCAGTTGGGGGAGGGATCACGCGGTCGATGGTACGCGGACCCTCCGCGGACGCGCAAGACTGCTCGCGGCAGGACCGCGAGGCCGGAGCCGCGGGACGCGCCGCGGCGGCGCGAACGGGTAGCCGTGGACCGGCTGCTTGCGCGACAATGGGCCGGTCGGCGGCGGTCGCCGGTCCATGCACGGGATGTCACCACGATGTCGACGCTCACCCCTCGACTGACCGATCGGACGCACGCGGCGCACGCGAGGCGCGCGGGACGCGCGGCGGGGGCGCTCGGCGGGGCGCTCCTGCTGATCGCGGTGCTGGCCTCCGCCGTCCTCGGCGCGAGCCCGCGGCGCCTCGCGACGCAGATCACGGACGATGTCGAGGCCCTGGGCGGAACCAGGAGCGCGGTGCAACAGGCGCTTGATGACCTCCAGCGCGCGGACAACGTCCAGCTCTGGGTATGGTTCACCGACACGACCGCGAGCCTGTCCGCGCAGGACTTCGCGACCCGGACCGCCACGCTCAGTAGCTTCGGCGGCAACGACCTCCTGCTCGTCGTCGCGATGAGCGACCACTCCTACGGCTACTCGAACTCCAACTCGAGCCCAATCTCGAACGCCCAGCTCGACAAGGTCCTGGGCGCGGACCTGGAGCCTGCGCTGAGGGCCGGCGACAACAGCGGCGCCATCGTCGCCACGGCTGAGGGCATCCGCGGCGCGATCGGCGGCCCCTCCGGCGCGGCGACGACCGGCCCCGCAACGCCCGGCGCGGGCGCCACCGGCTCGCCCGGCGGCGCGGGCACAACCGGCGGTGGCGGCTCGCCGCTCG
>Ga0209777_10007845_pt1 | contig 11766 bp, 7 predicted proteins | sample FrelakmetHBP12HB_FD_187147 | JGI IMG/M metagenome (GOLD analysis project Ga0209777, IMG submission 187147) | Freshwater lake sediment microbial communities from the University of Notre Dame, USA, for methane emissions studies -HBP12 HB (SPAdes)... | ecosystem: Environmental > Aquatic >... | reverse complement strand
TATCTGCATCTATTGCTTTCTGTTGCGTTAAGGGTTTTCGGCAAAATTATCCTTAACAAAACAAAGCAATAGATGCTATTTTCTTTTTATGCGGGCATTATTTACCCACAGTTTCCGTTATAGATCCTTATTTCTGAACCCTTGCCGAATATAGAGGTAGTCACATTTTGTGTCAATCTAAAAAGGTCTGAGTTACAGACACACAGGCCGTGGGCTTGAGCCCTCATATTATCAATATGCTCAAAATATCTTCTTCAGATTATTCCAGCCGGCCCTTGTGCATGGTGTTCTTTTTCAGCATGTCCCTCAATGTCTTTTTTACAAACATAGTTCCCATGTCCCATACTACGTCAGGCTGATGGAAAAGATAGCTCATTTCCCGATAGCAGGAGTACACACAGCCGGGGCATGCCCTTCTGTATCTTTTTGCATCCTCCTGCAGTTTTTTGCTTTTAAATTTGAGGATAAAATTTCCTTCCAGAATATTCAGCCGCTCAAGCCAGCTGCAGTCCTCGTACCGCATGCAGGGCAGAACTTCTCCATGAGGGCAGATGGTTATATAATATTTAATTGCATCGCAGGCCCAATTGCGCTTTTTTTTTGTGAAGAAGGCAACTGAATCTTTCAGAAAACGGTCTGATGATAAAATATTGTACCCTTTCTTTTTCATCCGGATGAGTTCGTCGTATATCTTTACAACTAAAGCACCCTGCTGATTCTTAATGCTCATCTCTGTACAGTCGCTCATGCCGAGCACACCAGCTTCTCCTTCATCTGATGACAAATGTACCGGCTGAAAAATGGAATATGCACCCAGTGAAGTAATGTATTTCGCAATGTCAGGCAACTCATGGATATTAAGTGAGGAGACAACGGTTATCGCACAGACCATGCCCCCCTTTAGATTGCTGCTGGCGTATGCAAGGGTACTGTTTGCTTTTTCCCATGTGCCCTTTACGCCCGCGATATCATCATGGATATCCGGATTTAAAGAATCAAATGATACCTGCAAGGCATCGATGCCTGCATCAAGTATTTGTTGAAGGCGATTTTGCCCGACAAAGCTTGCCCCATTTGTTACTATGCGTACTGAAAATCCTCTTCCAGCAAGAATTTTGACAATTTCAGCCAGGTCTTTCCTTGCAAAGGGTTCACCTCCAGTAAGAAGAATGTTTGATATTTTGAGCTGTTTAAGCTGGTCTGCCATTTGTGCGACTTCACGCAAGCTTAGTTCACCGCGGTTTTGAACATCAATCTTTTTAAAATCTTCCGGTACGGTGCACTGCTTGCACTTGAGGTCGCATCTGGACGTAACATAAAAGTGGCAGAAGTATGGGTGACCGAGCAATTTTGAGGAAAGGTACTGGGATGCACCCTTTACCACCTTCATACATGTTGCTCCCTAATGAAGTTAAAATCAATTTTATTTTAGGTTATTTTAAAAAATCGATTTGGCAGGTGTTCTACACACTTTCCGCCCATATGTCATGCTGTAAAAAGACGTGCTGTTGAACTGCCATATTATACAAAATAGTGTTCATAGAAAATATTTCACAATATAGTTATAAAACAAGCAAATATCAATTGAAATTTTAAGCAATTCAGCATCAATAAAAAACTTGTTTAATTGAAACAAAAAAGTTAAAATTGATACTGCTCTGCTACTAAAGATTATTTTCCCCTCTTCCGCCCAAAATGTCTTTTATTTTGCGATTGACAGCGCATGCAAATTAGGTTGTGCAAGAGGATCGGGTTGGGTTAATGTATAGTAAATTTCCTTCAAGGAAAAATCATGATATTAGAACCCATAAAATTATCCGGTGAGATATTTCGAAATATCTGGCTTAAAAAATATCCTTTTCTTCTTTATTTTAAACCTACTGCTCGATGCAACCTCCGCTGTAAATCCTGTAACCGCTGGCAGGATGAAGCAAGCGTATCCGAGGAATTGTCCCTTAAAGAAATAAGTGATATTTTTAAAAAATTTAGAAAAGCGGGTTTTTCTATTCTTACGCTCTGGGGGGGAGAGCCGACGATAAGAAAAGACCTGCCTGAAATTTTTCTTGAGGCAAAGAAACTGGGATATAGAACCTCTATGTGCACAAACTGCTTCCTTTTGCCGCGCAAAGCAAAAGAAATTCTTCCTAATTTAGATGTTCTGCTCTGTTCCCTGGACGGGTACGGTTCAGCCCATGATGAGTTTCGCGGAGTGGACGGGTTGTTTAATAATGTTGTAGAAGCTATTAAGGTAGCAAAGACATTTTCTCATCTCTATATCAAAATTTGGGCAAGTATACACAAGAAAAGCGTTGATCAGGTTGAACAGCTCTCTGAACTCGCTAAAAAGCTGGGAGTGGGGATAGAGTTTTTCCCGATTTCTGCAATAAAGGGCTACAATGATGAATTGGTGCCTGATAAAAATGATCTTAAACAGGCATTTGAAAAAATTTTACAATTAAAACAATCAGGTTTCCCTATTTATAATCCTGAACGCGTATTGCACATAATGAAAGAAGGGGCTCCTTTTATGTGTAATTTTGGAAAGCTTGCTGTTTTTGTTGATCACAAGGGTAATGTTTCTTCTTGTGAGGACTCGGCGGGGAATCCTCAGCAGTTCTGGTGTAACTACAGGGAATTTGACCCTGATATTATTTTTAAATCCTCCGATTTCCAAAAAGTTACAGAGCGCTTAAAAAAATGCAATATTTGCAGCTTGCCTTGTATGCTGGAACTCTCAGGAAGTCTTCCCAGAGCTTTAGCAGAAATGTTTTTTTCCAGGGGACGCGGTGTCAGATAGCTCCGATGCATCAGTATTAGTCACATAAAGACTAAAAAAACTAATCCTTTTGGGGAAAGCCTGTATGAATAATAGTGTTTTAATTACCAAAAGCAATATTTGCTGCAGACTACTTATTGATACTTTGCTCGATAGATTAAAAAGGTTTGAAGCAAATACTCTCTTTACAAACTTTGTTTTGCTCATAGCATTTCATTTTAGTTTGGCTGATTTTATTATCAGGATGGCCGTTACATTTTATGTAAACATGCTTGCGTATTTCATAAATGATTTTATTGATGTTGATGTTGACCTTGCCGCGGAAGGCAAGGACCATGCAAAAGCTTTATTCTTAAAGGAAAATAAAAGGACTGCTTTGGCTCTTATTGTTTGTTTGAGTGTGGCCTTGCTGGTTTTTACCCTTTTTTACAGCACGAGCGTTTGCTTTGGTATCATCTTTGTTGTGTTCGTTATTTTTATATATACGGATTATTTTAAAACAAGAGCATACTGGGATATATTCGGTTGTTTTCTGTGGGCGATATCTCTTTCCTGGATTGCCATTCCTGATTTTTCTTTTGAGGGAATAAAATTAATACTCCTATTAGGACTTTTTTCGTGCTGTACCGAGACTGCTCAGTGCATAAAGGACTACGAGTCTGATAAAAAATACGGCCTTAAGACAACGCCCATAGTACTGGGTATTTCCAGAACATTTCTCATGGTTCGCATTCTTTATGTTGTTGCCGCCCTATATACAATTTTCATTCTTCGCCAGCCGGTTGGGTTTCTTGTTTTAGTGCCGATTTTTTTCAGCACTTCACAGCTTATAACGCGGTACTGGCTAAAATTGCGCATTGTTTTTGGTATCGTATGGCTTGTTATCATGGTGCGAGTTTATTTTAATGTTTAAAATGTGCTCGAGAGTAAACTATGGTGAGCGTTGAACATGAACCAACAATTGTTTTGCTTAACCCACCCCCATTTCGCATTGCTGAGGAGTGGGATACCCCAAAATACCTGAGCATCGGCCTCGGTTATATTGCGGCCGCGTTGCACAAATCGGGATATTCAAAAGTCTTGCCTATTGACGCCAAGTTCGAGCGCCTGTCAATGCAGGAAACAACTGATCGTATACTGTCCTTTGATCCCGACATCGTCGGGATGACTGGCCTGATCATAGATGCTGTACAGAACCAGATGATTGCCAGAGAGCTCAAGCAGCGTAAGCCCGACACCACCATCATTGCCGGAGGCGTTCACGTTTCGATATTGCCTGAAACTTCGTTAGAGGAATCCCCCGAGACTGATTTTATAGTGATCAACGAGGGCGAGCATACCCTTCCGCGCCTTGTTCGGGCACTCATGGACGGCAGTGAGCCGCTCGCCGCAATTCCCAACCTTTGTTTCCGTGATACGGGGGGTATTACACGAACGCAAGCTGCCGACTGGATTGAAAACCTTGATGAACTTGCATTTCCCGCATGGGATTTGTTTCCTCCGGCGTCGCAGTACCCTATGGTCACCAGTCGCGGCTGCCCCTTCGCGTGTAAATTCTGCCATCCTTTCGGTAAACATGTCAGACAGCGATCTGTAGATAATGTCTTGGCTGAGATGAAGTGTTTAATTGAAAAGCACCACCCCGAATTTCTTATTATGTTTGACGAAACATTTGGCCTGAACCCTAAACGCACCAGCGAACTGCTCGATGGATTCATTGCGATGGGCGTTGCCGAAAAGCTACCATGGTATGCAGCGCTGCGTATCAGCACGACCACGCCAGATTTGATGGAACATATGTATCGGGCTGGGTGCCGAACGGTTGCCTTTGGCATAGAGGGCGCAGCGGAGCGGGTGCTGCGCGAAAAAAAGCTTGACGTAAAAAAAGCAAAGCAGCTCATAGATTTAGGAAAAGAGCTTGGCATGGAAGTCGACACGTTTTTTATCTTTGGACATCCGGACGAAACTCTTTTTGAAATGCGGAAAACCGTCCAGCTTGCAGCACACCTTAACCCTACGCTGGCAGTTTTTGGAATTATGACACCGTATCCGGGCACGGAAATCCATGAACTTGCCCGCCAGGGCATGGCCGGTTATCAGCTTACTGCAAAAACGTGGAACGACTACGGCAAGCACATCGGTAATGCGCTTAAGTTTACAAAAGTCGGCAATTTTAACGTTGAAATCATCAGGATCATTGCCTATTTGTATTTGTATATTTATAACTTCCGCTTTCTGGATTTAATGAAATTTTTCCGCAGTTACTGGAAAACTGCCTTGGGCGTGTTGCAAAATGTAATTCGGAGCAGAATTTAATAAAGGGACTATCTGCGACAAGACAGAATGAGTATGTCTCCACCGTGTGCATGCAACCAAGCTTACACGCAAAACTCTTGGGGAACTATTCGAGAACCCTCCTTTTATAAGGCAGGGCAGGGAGGATTTTAACACTGCCACATCCGGTGTAAAGTAGATAGATGTGGCTACGATTAGCTTATCATTTGGGAACTTTATAGCACGTACCGTGACTTTTCCAATGAGGCCTGGAGTTCTACCTGTTTGGTTCGTATGCAAAAGGTATCAGTTCCGATGATAGCGATATATTGACCTTGCAATTGTTTCAAAGAGTTTTACGGGGGATCGCTTCAGCGACAGACGTCTGCTTGTACCTTTATGAAGGAATGTGGATAGAAGAATCGAGCCTCTCCCTTTTTGGCCTCAGGATTTCAAGGAAAAGGATCCGCTTGTTCTGGAAGTCATCAGGAATGGAATAGAAATAATTTAAAAATCTGAAACGCTATGGGAATAACCCAACTGAGAAAACTTGATCATATCAGAATCTGCCTTGAACAGCAGGTTGAAACCGGGGCCCCTCTTTGGGATGAGGTGACGCTTGTTCATCAGGCCCTGCCGGAATTATTTATCGACGATATTGATACCTCCTGTACATTTTTGGGGGGACAGCTTGCCTTTCCGCTGGTAATCGCCGGCATGACCGGGGGCTGTGACGAGGCTCGCGAGATTAACCGTTCACTTGCTCTTGTCGCGGAAAAGAAGGGGGTTGCCTTCGGTGTGGGATCGCAGCGTGCGATGATTGAAAAGCCGGAGCTTGCCCCTTCCTACATGGTGCGTGATATTGCTCCAAATGTGCTGCTCTTTGGCAATATCGGTATAACCGCTTTGAAAAAGTATACCCCTGCCCGTATTGCAGAGGCGATGCATACCATTGGTGCCAACGCGGTGTGCGTACACATAAATCCTGCCCAGGAGATTTTTCAAAACGAGGGGGACAGGGATTTTTCAGGCTGCCTTGCCGCTCTTGAAGTTTTTTGTAAAGCTCTTGCCCTGCCGGTTATCGCTAAAGAGGTGGGAAACGGGATAAGCCGTGAGTGCGCCTTGAAATTAAAAGATGCCGGAGTTTCTGCTATTGATGTCGGCGGTCTGGGCGGCGCAAGCTGGGTTTTGATTGACAGTATCCGATCCGGTATTGATGCCTCCAATTTTAAAACCTGGGGCATCCCGACTGCAGCCTCTATTATTGAGGCTCAGGTCGGCCTTTCTGTTATTGCAACCGGCGGCATACGCAGCGGCCTGCATATGGCCAAATCCATTGCTCTTGGTGCGGACCTGTGCGGGATAGCGCTGCCGTTTCTGCGGATTCTTGATAAAGAAGGCCGTGAGGGAGTACAAAAATACATTGATGCACTGAAAACCGATTTTATGAGGGCCATGTTTTTAACGGGGTGCGGAACGGTCGCCGATCTTAAAAGCGCGCGGTATGTGCTGAGCGACGACCTGAAGAAACGGTGGGGGTTGGAAATGACGTACATTGGAACAAAGAAGGTCATATAAGAGTTGTCGATACGTTGAAATTTATACTTGAAAATATTCCAGGCAAAACCACTCATTAACAACACATTAAAGGGGGCATGACGTATGTCAAACAACAACAGTATGTACCAAAAAGACATTCTTGCTGCGGTTTTTTTGACTTCTCTTGCAATTCTTCTGTTTGAAATGGCGCAAATCAGGGTTTTCTCGTTTTCATTGCCCGCAATTTTATCGTATATGGGAATAAGCCTTGCGATGCTTGGTTTCGGAATTGGCGCAATGCTACTTTCAATGATGCAGGGAATTGCCGGGAATAAACCCAGGGTGAAGCTGACGGTGCTCATTATTCTGCAATCGCTGTCTATGGTTGTATCAAGCATATTGTTTGCAACTTTTGCCTGGGACTCTGTCGTCAATATGCACCGAGGCTATCTTCCGCTGATTATGAAAATTCTATTGCCGTGCACAATGCCCTATTTCTTCGCGGGCCTTTTCATCGCGATTGTCTTTTCCTCTGCCAAAGAGCGCATCGGCAAACTTTATTTTTGGAATTTGCTGGGAGCGGGCCTGGGCGCAGTGCTGATCACCATTATTTTAAGGCAATTAGGTGCTGAGAAGGTTATCTGTGCCGCGGCAATGCTCACATTAGTTGCCGGCCTTTTTATTGCCTGGCCATCCCATCGTGTTCTATCTGGCGTAACAGCGGCAATGCTTATTGCGCTGGCGTTCATGTTTCCCAGCAGCAAATCGCTCATGAAGTTTACCCCGCGGCCGGACGATGGAACCGGCTATTATCAACTCCTGGCAGCAAAAGAAAAGGGTATGGGAGGGGAAATAACAAATGAATTTTCCGAGTGGAATATTGTCGGGCGCATCGATATCTGGAAGCAGGCCGGAAACAAGCTGAACGTCCCGGAAGAAACAGACTATCGATTGCTGACAGTTGATTCGGGTGCGGCAACCGTTCTGGTGGCAGACCCGGGAAAAGAGAACTGGGGCGGAGAGCTTTTTGAGGAAACATGCTATGGATTTGCCTATCATGCAAAGCCAAATCCTGAATCAGTAGTTGTCATCGGACCGGGTGGGGGTAAGGATGTACAGACAGCTTTGCACTGGGGGGCAGGTAAAATCACCGCCGTAGAAATCAATAGCACATCGATCAGCGCGGTAACCGGCCCGTATGCCTCTTTTCTTAAATGGCCGCTGTCTGAAAAGGTCACGCTGGTGCATGAAGATGGCCGGAGCTTCATGAAAAACACAAAAGAGCAGTACGATGTCATTCAGTTGACCGGCATCGACACCTTAACCATCAATGCAACCGGCGCATTCAACATGGTGGAAGAATCTCTGTATACCGTTGAAGCGTTTGAAGATTTCATCAAGGCCCTGAAACCCGACGGGGTTTTTGCCGTTGTACGGTTTTTGGAGACTGATCTGCGATATACTACAGTTGCAGCAGAAGCGCTGTTGCGCCAAGGAGTAACTGAGCCGCAGTATCATATTGCAGCATTCAGGCAGGGATTGATGGCGGCAATCGTTGTGAGCAAAAGCAGGTTTACCGAGCAACAACTAAACGCACTCCATCGCATGGGCGAGCGAACCACGCCAAACAATGTTTCAATACCCCCGTATGAAGTTTTTAAATTCCGTCTCAATGATCCTGTTTCAATCATGTATCTGCCGGATATGGTAGCTAATCCGAAATACACAGCTCTTTTTGATGTCATGAATGCAGGTTCTGAGAAAAGACAGGACAGGCTGAAAAAAGCCGCTATCGCCTCTGATGATAAACCTTTTGACATAATTATGGGTTTTCTTTACGGCATGATAAATTTACCGATACGAAGCAATTTTAAACTTTTTAAGCAATTTTGGGTCGGCATAGTTATCCTGGCATTTATTTGTATCATGTTACCCGTCGTGGTTTTGGGGAGAAAAAGTATCGCCAAACCGTCCTTGTGTTGGCTTCTGCCCTATTTTGCCTTGATCGGCCTTTCATTCATGATGCTTGAAATCAATATGATCAACAGGTTTACTATTTTCATTGGCTCACCAGGCGCTTCAATAGCGGTAGTGCTCACATCGATTCTTATAGCATCAGGGGTTGGAAGTTATGTGTCGGGGTTTGGGGCATGGGCGCCTCACAATAAAATAGCCTTTGCAACGCTGATTCTGATCATTGCCGCCTTGTCGCTGAAGTTTTTTGCACCTGCCATTTTTAAGACCTGCTACGCGCTCGGTGCCAACCAGGAACTGCGGGGACTTGTTGCGGGAATGATGCTTGTGCCCTTGGGGTTTGGCATGGGCTGGTTTTTCCCCAGCGGTCTTCGGGCCATTGATCTAAGCTTTTCTGAGGCAGGCCACCTTGTCCCGTGGGCTATCTCGATCAACGGTTTTGCATCGGTTGTGGGATCTGTGGTTGCGCTACCGATAACCCTTTGGTTCGGATTTAACAATCTTTTCTGGCTGTCGCTTACGGGCTATATTCTGACCGGACTTTTGACCTTCACTTTTTTTAGAAAAACTGTATCCTCTTAAAATCATGAAACGGACAGGGGATTTTTATCCGGGCATTGCATGGTCTGACATATAAATAGGATAATAAGGCAGAAGGTAAGTAGTCGTGAATTTTGAGGTGCTTCTTAATGGTACTCAGGTCTGTGTATGTGCGGGAAATTTATACATTCTGTCAGCAATCAATGCAACCCCGATGTATTCTAGGGCATTGAAAAAGGGTTGAGCCCCCCCTTTTTTTGCCCTTACTCCTTGCATAGTTTTTCCGCAGTCCTCACAATACTTTCACAATCAAGCCCGCAATCTTTTCGAAGCTGTCCCTGACTGCCCTGCTCGATGAATCTATCGGGAATTCCGATAAGCTTCACATCTGCTTTTACATTATTCTCATGACAGGCCTCAAGAATCCCGCTTCCGAAACCACCCAAAACCGTATTTTCCTCAATTACAATTGCCTTTCCCGTTCTTCTGATATGCTCCACAATTGCTTTATCGAGAGGTTTTAAAAATCTTGCATTGATAAGGGTATTGGAAATTCCTTTTTTATCCAACAGTTCCGATGCTTTCTGCGCCTCGTAAAAAAGATGCCCTATGGAAATTATTGCAAGCTTATGGCCTTCTTTTATCACCTCACATTTACCAAGTTCCAGTTTGCTGGAAATTCCATTTCCTGAAGTAATGCATTGCCCCCGTGGGTACCGAATGGCAACAGGTTTTCCCCATTCCACACTGGTAAAAAGAGCTTGTCTCATCTCCTCAGCATCTTTCGGCGCAATAACTATGAGGTTCGGGATAAGCCTGAGGTAGCTTAAGTCAAAGCAGCCATGATGAGTCGCGCCGTCTTCACCCACAAGCCCTGCACGATCGATGCAAAATATCACCGGAAGGTTCTGCAGACACACGTCATGTATTATTGCGTCATAGGCTCTCTGCAAAAAGGTTGAATATATCGCACATACCGGTTTGAACCCTGATCTTGCCAGTCCTGCAGCAAACACAACAGCATGCTGCTCTGCAATCCCCACATCAAAAAAACGATCAGGAAACTGTTGCTTAAATCCATTGAGCCCTGTACCATCAGGCATCGCAGCTGTTATCGCTACTACAGACTCATCTCTTTCTGCGAGTTCGATGAGTGCATCACCGAAAACCTTTGTAAAAGATGTTGCTGCAACACACTCCATATCCAGGCCGGTTTCAATATTAAATGGATTTACGCCGTGATATTTTACCTGCTTCTTTTCGGCGATTGAATAACCCTTTCCTTTGGTTGTTCTCACATGAATCAGGGTAGGACCCTTTTTGTCCCGCGCTTCTTCAAAGGCTTTCAGCAGGGCATTGATATCATGTCCAGCCACAGTCCCTATATAATCAAAGCCGAGTTTTTCAAAAAGAAGATCCGGGGCACCGATTTTCTTTATGTGGCTTTTTAGCTCAATCAGTTCTTCCCGCAGCCCGTTTCCTTCCTCAAATAATTTTTTTATTGAATCTCTGACGGATTGATACGTCTCGGTCTTTTCAATCCGGTGAGTATACTTTGAAAACGCTCCTACGTTTCGCGCTATTGACATTCTATTATCATTGAGAACGACAATAATTTTTGAACGCAAATATCCGGCCTGGTTCAATGCCTCAAGTGCATTTCCTCCGGTAAATGCGCCATCTCCGATCACAGCAATCACTTCATGCTGTTCATTCTTCAAATCCCGGCCTTTGGCAAAACCTATTGCAGCAGAAATGGAAGTAGATGCATGACCTGTCCCATAGACGTCGTGCTCGCTTTCAGTGATTTTGGGGAAACCACTGATTCCTCCATATTGTCGTAACGTGTGGAAACTGTGTTTTCTGCCGGTAATGATTTTGTGTGCGTAACTTTGGTGGCCGACGTCCCAAATTATCTTGTCTCTGGGGCTTTCAAAAAAATAGTGGAGCGCGAGCGTAAGTTCGACAACCCCGAGGGACGAGCCGAGATGTCCACCCGTTTTTGAAACAGTATTGATAAGAAACTTCCTAATCTCATCAGCCAACTGGATCAACTGGGCCACGGTGAGCTTTTTTAAGTCAACGGGATTTTCGATTCTTTCGAGTAAGTTTGTCTCAATTTGTGGACTAGTCATCAGAGAGGATAATTCCATGACCTTCATACCTGAAAATTGTTTTACATCTATCAGAGTTCGGCAAATTGCCTCCTATAATTTAGCCCCGACTTGCTTCTAATAAATAAAAAATAGCTTTTTGATGAAATAAGTATAAGTAAAAAGTAATTGATTGTCAAGAAATAGATATAAATTAGATAATATTTAATAATAAGTGAAAAATTATTTTTTTAGGGGTCTTTACGGTTAAAAGGGGACATCCTATATTGCTCCGGTCAAGGAAAAAGTTGAAAAATAAAAACAATCGTATTTTCAATACCCTAAATATTCCCCCGGATTTTAGACGCACCACTATCCTAGAACCTGTCCCAAACTTGCCAATTTCAGTTGTCAGTACGACGCACAGACCATTTTCGGCAGATACCCGGTCGGCTGACTGCATCAAAACTGAGCACTCCTGCGCTTTTTTCAGTTTAACCCCTTATTGTGGGCGCAACTCTCCTGTGCGTTTCTTCCTGCGGTCTTGTTTTTTTGCTTCTTCTCTATGCA
>Ga0209777_10007844_pt1 | contig 11766 bp, 10 predicted proteins | sample FrelakmetHBP12HB_FD_187147 | JGI IMG/M metagenome (GOLD analysis project Ga0209777, IMG submission 187147) | Freshwater lake sediment microbial communities from the University of Notre Dame, USA, for methane emissions studies -HBP12 HB (SPAdes)... | ecosystem: Environmental > Aquatic >... | reverse complement strand
CCGTCTCCATACGCGCTTCTTTCGCCTGCGCCGCGACGATATCCACCGGCACGGGGTTAACCGGCATGCCGATAAATACGACCTTTCCGCCCGGGCACAAAGGCTGGAAAATATTAGCGATGGCTGCCTCGCTACCGCTGGCTTCGAAGATAACATCGACGCCCCAGCCTCCAGTGACATCACCCGCAACTTTTTGAAGATTTTGTTTTGTAATATTGACTGGTATCATACCATAGCTCGCGGCTATCTTTAGTTTAGGGTCGATTACGTCCGTAATAATAACCTTGCTGCATCCTCCGGCTAGGGCCGCCAGCCCTGCCAAGATACCGATAGTGCCGCAACCGGTGACAAGGGCCACATCCCCGGGTTTGATGTTCGCCTTTTTCACCGCCTGGAGTCCGACCGAGAGCGGTTCGGCCATAGCGCCTTCGGCATAGCTCACATTGTCCGGCAGCTTGAAGGTGAACATCGCCGGGTGAACCACCGTTTCCCGCAGACAGCCATGGAAAGGAGGCGTCGCCCAGAAAACGACGGCTGGGTCGAGGTTATACATGCCTTCCATGGTTGCCCGGCTGCGCAGGTCGGGCACGCCCGGCTCCATGCATACCCTATCGCCGGCTTTTAGTGTCTTAACGTTTTTGCCAGCCTCGATTACCGTGCCGGAGGCTTCATGTCCCAGGATCATCGGTTCCTTGACGATGAAATTCCCGATTTTCCCGTGCGTATAATAATGCACGTCACTGCCGCATATGCCTACGGTGTGTATCTTTATCCGTACGTCATCTGGGCCAAAGGTTTCCTTGACATCCATGTCCATTATCGCCAATTTGTTTTTTTCTTTGAGCACTAATGCTTTCATATGACCTCTTTTTGGATTTCATTTTCCCCAATATTCTATATTAAGTGAAACTAGATGGCAATTTGAAAAGCAGAAACACTTTAAGTTAGTAGTTTTTCCTGACGTCCTCCCCGAAAACGATACCGTATATAGTATCGCCAAAATGAGCGAATACATTTAAAGGAAAGATTACACAGGCAACAAGTCATTAGTTAACTTGAGGAAGCCGAAACCCTGCTAAATGGGGGAACACCGTTGGAGCTACTTGTCGGAAGATTGTAACTAATGGCCATACGTGTTACCCCGTTAATATAGTTAAAAAATAGTCTGTTTAGACGTGTCCGGCTTTATCTTCGTGAGGTCGGAGTATCCTTGCTTAATCTGGAGAGGATCGGTAATTAACAGATATTTATCGGTGATGTGGTCCCAGGCCGGCCAATCAACAAGCCCTTTCACGCTGGGATTGCCCGTTCTGGCGAAGTTGGTCCATATTGTAATGATATTTTCGGCTACTACCCGGTCGGATTCGGATACCAAAGGTACTGGTGATTTTGCGCCGGAAGACGTGTATCCAGCCTTGGCAGCCGCCCAGGCTTCGGCATCATCAAGCGCACCGAATACGTAATGTAGTTCCATGCCATGGGCCGCCACACAACCTTCGTGTTTCCAGCCTTCTGGTGCCCGGTCGAAAACCGCTGCATATCCCCGAGAATTTGCGGCACTTGGCCCCGTCAACAGCCTTAAGTAATCCTTGATCATCATATCAGCGATAAGCGAGCCAGGGCCGGTCAATTCTCCTTTATTAGCTACTACAAGATAGGGTACCTGGTTCCTCCGCCCTGTCTGGAACATGTTGACCAGCGTATCCGGTAAAAACCAGCCGTCATGTACGACCTGCCAAGGCCCCATGAACATGTATTCTGATCCCATTTCAATGTTTAATTCCTGGTCGGTATCGATAATCGTCTCCCAGGGGAGTTTACGCACGGCCGCCAGGGGATCTTTTTCTTTGTCTATCCCTAGTTTTCGGAATAGTTTTGCTCCGAATGCCTCCATTTCATTGAGAGGTACCGTATCGAAATAACGTCCGCCGCTTTCTATGATGGCCCGCTGGAACAGCCCGGTTGCCAGAGGTGAAGCCATCAGCGTTGCAACTTTCAATCCGCCTCCGGACTCACCGAAGATTGTTACGTTTTTCGGGTCGCCGCCGAAAGCGGCGATGTTACGGTGTACCCACTGCAATGCGGCGATCATATCCAGGAACATATAATTGCCGGAAGCGTGTTTTAAAGATTCCTCGGTGAGAAGATGATGTGCCAATAAACCCATCACTCCTAATCGGTGATTTATATTCACCTGGACGACGCCGTGGAGCGGCAGCCCGAGGTTGACGGATAAAGGAAAGTTGCCGTTTCCATACCTAAGGCCACCACCGTGCAGCCAGACCATTACCGGTAATTTATCAGTATTCTTTTTGGCCGGCGTCAGGATGTTAAGGTAAAGGCAATCTTCACTCGAAGGTAGTTTTTTTGCTCCATCAGGTGAATTTGGGTCCGGATACTGGGCTGCCTGAATACTGAATTCAGTACATGCCCGTACACCTGACCATGGAGCGGGTGGCTGCGGCGGTTTCCAGCGTAATTCTCCAACAGGAGGGGCGGCATAGGGAATCCCTTTGTATATATAAACTTCCCGGCTGGCTTGACTTTCTTTGGTACCTGTAATATAACCGGTATCCAATTTAATCTTATTCATGAGAGCCCTCCTTAAGTTGTTTGGAATAAGTCCTAGGAAACATAAACTAGTTAAAGCCGGTTATTTGCTTAACTTTATTTTACTAGCATCTCCCTGGGTATAATATGCTGGGGTTAGAGGAATGGGATGAAAGAGGACCGGTTTACCAATCCTCTTAAAATTTATCGGGCAATGAAACAATCCTTTGGGGATATATACAATTGTTGCCTTGTTGATTTTATATATCTCTCGTTCCTTGCCCATCGATATTTCTATATCAGCATCGAAATCGAACATGTTTTCCAGATTACCGCCGAGAAAACAAAGAAATTCGTCAAACTCAGGATGAGCGTGGGGTACTTCATCCATTATCATGGGTTTAGTAAGATAACGCCATGCCATGGAAAAGTTTGAATCGGCACCGAAGTGTGTTTTGGCTTCTACAAGCGCACTGGGTGCCATTCCCGGAATTGCAAACTTGGTTCTTAATTCGGGTTCGGCTAAAAATAATTTATTATATTTTTTCTCCGTCATTTCTTTTTCCCTTCTTAACTAAATTCTTTTTTATTGTTGCCGGATTGAAAAGGTTTCATGAATCAAATAAGGATTTTACTGCCCTTCCCAACCTTGCGCCCTCGCTACAGCCTGTTTCCAGTGGTGATAAAGAATTTCCCTCTCATCTGCACTCATCTTTGGTTCAAACGTAGCAGTACTATGCCACTGTTTTCCGATTTCCTCCACGCTGTGCCATACTCCAACAGCTAAACCGGCCAGATAAGCCGCTCCCAGTGCGGTGATTTCGGCTATCTGAGCCCGTTGAATAGGTATGCCAAGAATGTCTGCCTGGAATTGCATCAAGAGGTTATTGACGCTGCCGCCGCCATCGACACGCAGTACCGGTATCGTCGAGTCCGATTCTCCTTTAATAACATCAATGACATCACGGGTCTGAAAAGCTATTGCCTCTAAGGCTGCCCTTGCCAGATGCCCTTTATTGCTGCCTCGGGTGAGTCCGAAAATAGAACCCCGTGCATACATGTCCCAATGAGGAGCGCCCAATCCCACGAAAGCGGGTACAAAATACACACCGCCGTTGTCAGGCACAGTGGCCGCCAGTATTTCACTTTCGGCAGCGGTATTGATCAGTCCAAGATTATCCCGTAACCATTGAATGACCGCCCCGGTAATAAAAATGCTTCCCTCCATAGCATAGGTTGTTTGGTTTCCGAGCCCCCAGGCTATAGTAGTGATAATTCCTTTATCAGAAAATGCCGGCTTTTCGCCCGTATTTACCAGCACAAAGGATCCGGTGCCGTAGGTGTTTTTAGCCATACCCTTTTCATGGCAGGCTTGACCAAATAAGCTCGCTTGCTGATCTCCGGCTATGCCGGAAATGGGTAGATGCGTATTGTCAAATATTCCATCAGTGGTTTTCCCGTAAACCATACTAGAGGGTAGAGCTTGAGGCAACATAACGCTCGGGATGCCCAGCATTTGAAGAATATCGGTATCCCACTGCAGCATATTGATGTTAAATAACATGGTGCGGCTGGCGTTGGAATAATCAGTAATATGGATTTTTCCCCGGGTGAGATTCCAGACCAGCCAGGTATCGATCGTACCGCAAACCAGGTCTCCCTGTCTTGCCCGCTGCCAGCCGTTGGGAATATTATCCAGTATCCACATAATCTTGGTGCCGGAAAAATAGGCGTCGACCGCAAGTCCGGTCTTCTGTCTGATAAGTTTTTCCAGCCCTTTTTGCTTTAACTCTTCGCATAGACCGGAAGTGCGGCGGCATTGCCAGCAGATTGAGGGATGGACCGGCTTACCGGTGGCCCGCTCCCAAACCACCACACTTTCCCGTTGGTTAGTGATACCCAGACCATTTACTTTAGAGAAAGGAATACCGGCTTTGTGTACAGCTTCATTTCCCACGGTAATACAGCTTTGAAAAATCTCTTCAGGATCATGTTCCACCCATCCCGGATGTGGAAAGATCTGGTGTATCTCCCGGTATGCCCGCGAGATCACGCGGCCTCGTTCATCAAATAATAAGGCAGTGCTGCCGGTGGTACCCTGGTCTATCGCCAGAATATATTTCCCCTTGGCCACTAAACAGCTCCTTTTCGGAATTTCTGACTTAGAGCTACTAAATCCCCATAATCCCGGATTTGTTTTTGCTTTTCCTGGTTGTCCCAACCTAACAATAATGCCATTTCTTGAGCGACCGATTCTACAGTATCCTGCCCCTGGGAGGGGCTTAGACCAAGAGTGCTGCGGCGTAACAAAAAATCATTCACTGTCAGGGCTTCTTCCTCCGAGACTGCATATTTTATCTGAGCGTATATGTCAGGATATCCGGATCTGATATTTCTGGCCAGACGACTGTCTTCGTTAACGAGAGTCAGCACGGAAGTTAACCTTGAACCGTAAATACTCGCAAGGTAGCTGATAGTCTCAAAAAGCAGTCTTTGTTCCCCGGCTAATTTAGTAATATCCTTTTGATTGACGGCTGGTGCACCCGGAAGCGGGATTTGAGCCGTTTGACAGGGAGCCGTAACCTTGAGTTTCTTGCAAACCAGGTCGACAGCTTCTTCAGCAATAGCACGATAGGCGGTTATTTTTCCTCCTAAAATTGATATTAAACCTTTCACGCCGTCTTTGCGTTCGTGATCTATAAGTTTATGGGCCCTGGAGTTACTGGATTCTTTTTTCCCCCTGGTTGCTACCAATGGTCTCAATCCTGCCATAGTATAGTAAATATCGTCCGGTTTCAACTGGGGAAAATAATCACGGGTCTCCGATACGAGATAATCGACATCCGAGTTATCAGCGCTAACTCTATCCAGAGCACCTGAATAGTCGGTATCGGTTGTTCCGATAAGCGAGCAATCATTCCAGGGAATGATGAAAAACAGGCGGCCGTCGCTTTTAGCGAACAGTACCAGAGCCTGGTTAGTCAGCTTCCGAGTTACCAGATGAATACCCTTAGTCTGGCGGAGATTGTACTCGCGGCAGAGGTTGACTTTATTCCAGATCAGGTCTGCCCCAGGTCCTGCGGCATTGATCACCATACGTCCACGTGCAACGTAATCACGCCCAGAAATCCTGTCCCTAAGATTAATCCCCTTGACCGTGCTACCCTCTAAAAGTAAGCCGGTAGCTTCAGTATGATTCAGGACGCAGGCGCCTTTTTCCGCTGCACTGAGAGCATTTTCCAGGCAAAGCCGCTCCATGTAACGGGCTTGGCAATCGTAAAAAAGATAAGAACCTACTAAATCTGGAACACTGGCCAGAGCCGGCTCCAGGTCTAGAGTTTTTTCACGTGAGAGATGCTTCCGGGACGGCAGACTTTTTCCCGAGGCTAGAATATCGTATAAGCAAAGACCAAAAGGTAATGATATACGGTATAATGGCTTACTCTGCAGCAGGGGAATGACGAAAGGAAGGCGGTCTACAAGGTGGGGTGCGATATGTAGCAGGACTTCCCGTTCGTGCAGGTCCTGCCAGACCAGCTTGAATTCGAGCATGCGCAGATACCGTAGCCCCCCATGGATAAGCCGCGTAGAACTCGAAGTTGTACCGCAGGCAAAGTCTTCTTTTTCAACGAGTAATATGTCCAATCCACGGAGGGCGGCATCACGAGCGATTCCAGTCCCTATGATACCTCCCCCGATTACAATCAAATCGTACGTTTTCTGGTTAAGATCTCCAAAATATCGCTTCATGAAGCATCCTTTGAAAATTATCAACGTGGACGCGTTCCCCTTGCGATTTACCGTGTCCCCGATGGTCCATGGCATAGACAGCATAGCCCCTGGGGACGAAGTAGTTGACAACATTACCGTAACGCCCGCTATGCTCAGCAAACCCGTGGGCAATCAATAATATTGCTTCAGGGTAACTTTCCGGCAGCCAGCACTGGTAATAGATATTGAAGTCCTGGTATCCTTTAAAATTAGCTTCGTGGTGCTTCATTGAGATATTCCTTCTTGAGCTTAATGATCAACAGAATTCGTCTCTTTTATCATTATTTTCTGTAAAATTATATGATTTTGCTGGGATTAATGTGGTGGCCAATGTAAGTACATTGACAATCGGTCTTAACTACTGTTAAGTATTAGTGAAATGTTGACTAATGTTTACATATTTGACAAATAATGTCAATATGTATAATTATAATATCGAAACCTAAGACGTGAAAATGGAGCTTGTAGATGAAAGACAAAAGAAGCATCACACGCAGTCAAATTATTGATGCTGCCTCTGCTTGTTTTGCTGAATACGGTTATGACAAGACAACCTTCGATGACGTAGCCAAAAAAGCGGGAATATCAAGGGCTCTGATATATACCTATTTTAAAAGTAAGCAGGAATTTTTCTTTGCCTTGATGGACGAGAAACATAAAAATTATCTGCTCCAATCTCAGGAAGTGCTTGAATCTGATCTTTCAGGCAAGGGAAAATTACGTAAAATAATCGATATATGGATAATAGACCCCCACCGGATCATATATAAATCCCCCTTCCCGAATATCTGGCTTAAACCGGTTAAAAGTATCCAGGAAAGTGAAAATCTATTAAGGGGAGACTTCATAAATTCACTCGTCCCTTTAATCGGTCATGATTTGGCAGAGGTGATTGTATACTCTTACAAAGGACTTCTGGATGACAAACCCTCGGTTGATATTTTGGAAAAACGGACCGATATTCTTATAAATAGTTTAAAGTTATAGTCTGATGCAACTATACGCCAAATTTTGGGTATTTCGGAATCAAACCTCGTCAAGATTTTACTTACTATTTTTTGAAGAATTTAATGTTTTTACCGAACTCGCTGTAATATGCGGGCGTTAAGGCGATAGGGTGGAAGAGGACGGGTTTATCGATACGTTTGAACGTAAGCGGAGTATGCACCAGCCCGGCTGGAATATATACCACGGTAGCCTGCTCGATAAGATACATTTCCTCTTCTTCACCCATGGATAATTCAACGGTGGCATCAAAGTCAAACATGTTTTCCATGTTGCCCCCCAGGAAGCAAAGAAACTCATCGAACGGGTGCGAATGAGGAATCCTGTCGAATAGCATCGGTTTAGGAATGTAGCGCCAACCCATAGATAAATTAGCCTGCGAACCGAATTGAGAAGAGCTATCGATATAGGCGCTCGGGTTGGGCATTGGGATCTTCGGCTTATTCACTAATTCCGGTTCGGTCAAGAAATACTTACCATATTTTCTGTCTTTCATTTCTTATTTCTCCTAGATTGTTTTATTTTGCCGGAATAACCGGTAAATCTATATAAGAAGCATGTCCGTTCTGATGAAAAACTGTCTGTAATGCTGGTATACCTTTGGCGTCTTCTCCGGTAGGATTACCGGTATTCATATTCCGGTCGAATGTCGGGAAATTGCTGCTGGTAATATCGAGGCGGATGCGGTGCTCGTGACGGAACAATTGACTCACCTGTCCCAGCCGGATAACGAATTCGACTATCTCATCGGGCTTCAATAACTCAGGGATGGAAAAAGAATTGCGGTATTGCGCGCGGACAATACCATCAGCCACATTGTAAGCCCGGCCGTCAGGAAAGACATCCACCAGTTTGGCGGTAAAATCGGTATCTATACATGAAGAGGATGCGAACAGATGTAGTTCCAGGGAGCCGGTTACTTTCATATCCTGTTTCAGTTCTGGAGTTGTATAGCATAACACATCCTCCCGCCGTTCAACGTAAACCTGATCGACCGGGCCGTAAAGGAAGCCGTTCTCAACAATACCCCCCCGTCCCCCGGATGTCGGGACCGGGTTAAGGGGGTTATATGTAAAAGTGTCGGCAGGCTCGTTTGCAGGTTCGTCAAGGCTGAGTAGTCCGTTACCGGAAAGGGAGTTGGCGCTGCCCCGGCTGTGCAGAAAGAACCTTTGCCATTTGGTCTGAGGCAGCGGCCAGCTGGAGGTATCGTGCCAGGTGTTGCTGCCCATCGTGAAATAACGTACGGTCGGCAGATTAATATCTTTCCCTTTAAGGTACTTATCGAAAAAGGACAGGAGGTACTGTGAAGCTCCGGAACCGGCCTCATCGGCATAGGGCCCAAAATCAACATGTCCTAGGACGCGCTGCGGTTTGCAATGGCACCATGGGCCGGCAAATATATGCTGGTGTTCGCGGGCATACTTGCTTCCGCCGTCTGTTACCATATTAGAGAAAGAGCGGAAAGAATTTCGGGCGAAAGGATCGTACCAGTTGGTAACGCTTAAAGTCGGGATTTTCACCTTATGAAATGGATAGGGTTCTACGTTAACGGATTTCTGCCCGGAAGCGCCCATGTGTAAACAGGTGTTCCAGAGCTCACGTATACCCGGAAAATTATACTGCGGTACATCCTTGAGCGGCAGGTAGTTATACGCCAGTGACGGTTCATTCCTTACTTCATTCAGCATCCGGCGCGCCTTCGCGGTATCTTCTCCTCGGGCATCTATTTTGTCGAGCACGTCACCGGCCAGAATTAGTAGCAGGTTTACGGCAATGTTCAGGTTGACCGGCGCATCCGTTGTCTCCGGCCCGCTTTCCCCGGGAGCTCCGGCGATGCCGGGGGCGATAGCTTTCAGGTGAGGCGGATTTTCCCGCGCGGTCCGCCATTGGACGGTGCCAAGGGCAGATTCCCCGGCCATGCCGATGTTGCCGTCACACCACGGTTGAGTGGCTACCCACTCGACCGTATCATAACAGTCCGCTCCCTCTATGTCCTGTGGGGCCCTCAGGTCATACTTCCCTTCAGACCCGAATCTGCCCCTGACATAGGCAATTACCAGGGCGTAACCGGCCTGCACAGTTGGGATTACTTTGATATAACTAGAACCACCGGATATCATTTCACCGGAATAAGGAGTGCGCATTATAATCGCCGGATATTTGCCTGTATCGCCCGGGCGGTAAACCTCGCCAGCCAACTTCACTCCGTCTCTCATTTCCATGGTTACTATCTGGTCGTAGCGGATTGAACTAAACATCAAGCTCACACCCCTTATTTCAGATTTTAGTATAAACAATCTCCGGCTTTTTTCTAAACGAAGCGTTCAATTTCCATCCATCTCCGATAGATTCAAACTAGCCGGGTCTTAAAATAGAATATGCCCTTCTCTGTGTAGTTAATCTTATAGATAAATAAATGGTTCTCCTGCGTCTGCAAAACGGACTGTTATTTCTTTCAAAAGCGGCTGTAGCCGGTTAGCCAACTCTTTCATGCCCGGTTCTTCGCTTCGTTCATGCCCGACGATAATCATAGCTTTATTGAAGCCTAAAGCCGCGGCGTCACGAACATAAGCACTAAGGGTCCATTCCGTAATTTCGCCACAGATTATTACATCCAATTGTTGATCGTTCATCAACTTAGCCGGCATTTCTTCATGGCCAAGACCAAGGCTGCCACCGCCGACCAGTATCCCAACCCGTTTACATTTCATTTTCGGGTCCCCAACAACCTGAATAACCTCCATACCGAGTTTCTTCTTTAAGAAACCAACCAAAGCAGTAACTGTTGTAGTAGGAATCGTATAACAATGTGGTAATGGGAATTCTGTGTTTAGATAATTTATCCATCCCAAGTCTTTTAACAACCCGGAATAAATCAGATCGGAATTACCGCTATGCATATGATCGTGGTACCGCCAGATTGATATCCAGTTATCGTCAATCAAAGCCTTTTTTCGTTGATAAACCGGATCATCTTTCACCCACTCTATGTGGTCTGAACCGGTAAAATAAGTTGGTTCATGGGTGATGATCAGGTTGCAGCTCATGGCGATTGCCCGGTGAATCACGTCCACCGTTGCCATGAAAGTTGTAGCAACACCGGTAACCTGTTGATCCCAGTTGCCTTCGATTAGCTGATCGCATGTTTCTTTAATTTTTCTTCCACCATTTAGTGCCAGTGTGATTTCGATTACTTCTCTTACATTCATTTTCGTAACTCTCCGGAGATATAAATTATATTGCCTGAATTCTGCTTATTCCTATCTGGTTCGGAATACATAATTAAGCATGCATATCACGTTGTTTTATGACAGCCGTTAATCGTTTTCTAAGCATATTCGTTTGGCTAAAACGATTGCGCCAAGAACCCCGGATAGGGAGATATTGGACTTTAAATCCACGAGAACCGGGTGGACTAAGTAGCTACTAATCTTTTCCAATGAGTCCAGAGCAGCAACGTATTTATTCAATAATTTCTCAACTTTTTCCTGTACTTTTTCCAGCAAATTGGGATGATTCATGATGCCACCACCCAGTATGATCCGTTGAGGCGATAATGTACATATCAAATTATATATCCCGATAGCAATGTAGTTTGCTTCAAGATTCCAAGCGCGAATATAATCTTTATCACTTTCCAGAATTTCTTCGGGGGGCTTTCCCCATCGTTGTTGCATTGATGCTCCGGAAGCCAAGCCTTCCCAGCAACCAAAACTTGAGTTATTACGGAGATCGTACTTATGGAATTTGCACGAGCCTTTAAAACCCAGCTTATCGTTATTATCGCGCGGAACTCGGATATGTCCCATCTCGGGGTGGACAAGCCCGTGCATTAAATCCCCGTTTATTATGCCTCCACCGCCTATTCCCGTCCCCAGGGTAATGTAGACGGCTGTTCTAAGACCTTGAGCCGCGCCCCATTCCTGTTCGCCTAATGCGGCACCGTTTACGTCAGTGTCTATAGCCACTGGTATATCGAGCGACTCATTTATGATACCGGCCAAATTAACATTCATCCAGCCAGGTTTGGGCGTGTTAGTAATGTAACCATACCGAAGGGATTCCTTATTAAGATCAAGAGGTCCGAAGGATGCAACACCAATCGCTGCGAGGCGCCTGTCGGCTTCTTCGATAGTATAAGGTTTGAAAAACTTGATGACTTCCTCGATGGTCTTTTGAGGTGTTGTAGTTTCAATGCGTTTGATAAGCAAGTCTGTTGGGCTTGTACCGACCGCGCAAATAAACTTGGTGCCGCCGGCCTCGATTCCGCCGTATATTGTGGTTGAGGTCTTCTTCATAAAAAACTCCATTCGGCCTTGTCAATCTAGTAACGCTTTTTGCCAGACGAACCACTGTTGAATTGTAGTCCAACGAGAAGCGCTTTGACAATACATGGAATTCACGGTAGCATTTATTCTGTGGTTAATGATGAAAACAAGG
>Ga0209777_10007843_pt1 | contig 11766 bp, 6 predicted proteins | sample FrelakmetHBP12HB_FD_187147 | JGI IMG/M metagenome (GOLD analysis project Ga0209777, IMG submission 187147) | Freshwater lake sediment microbial communities from the University of Notre Dame, USA, for methane emissions studies -HBP12 HB (SPAdes)... | ecosystem: Environmental > Aquatic >... | reverse complement strand
CTGATACGACTTCTCTGGACTCTGTTTACCACGATCGCGTGGCTTTTCCCACCGATCACCACCATCCAGCCCAAATACCCTCAAAACACTCCCGCCTCAGCATGAAACCAGGTTTTTCAACAGTCCCGAAGGCGGGAATCCAGTGCTGGGGTGGGGTTCAGGAGTGCGTGTCAGCGGCGCCGGCCATTCCCGCGAAAACGGCGACCCTGGACAATCTTTGAAAGGCATAGCGAGACCGCATAGACCATTCATCCGCCACCGGAAAACGCAGGTCGAGGCCCGCTTGTTCTTTGACATCGCGAATAGCACTACTCGCGCCATATTGTAGCTAAGCTTCGTGCAGACATCTGCCTGCGTGTACTACACTCCGGGCAGCAAGCACCGCACTTCGTGATAGGTGCGGAAGCCGAAGGAATGCCTGCAGAATAGAGCCGTTCTCACAAGTTCAAGATGTCCGTCACGCGCCGCTCGGGAACAAAAAGATAGTTCGCATTTGCAAGAGTTGGATCGCCAACAATCTGCTCCTTCGCCATTAAGCCGTTATCAGTGATCCAGAAGTACTTATATCTCAGCGGATCGAGTAACTGGTGCAATTGACCTTCATGCCCTCGCGGCAATACCTCACAGAAAATCAGAGGCTTCGACTGTGCAATTGCGCTTGACCCACCTTTGATTACCAAATGCTCAGTTGCTTCCGTGTCGATTTTGATCAGATCAATGCCCTTCAGATGATGTATCGCCGCAAAGGAATCGAGCCGCGCTACATCTACCATCACAGAATTGCATTTGTCCTCTTCACGGAATCTCTCAACAAAGGACGCTGTGGTCGGAAGAGTCTGACCACCGTAAGGAACATACAACGGCATTTGTCCGTCGAAATCGGAAAGGACAAGCTTAAAGGTCTTCATCCTTGCCGAGGCATTTCTGGCAGCGTTCCGCTCCAAGTGTGCATAGATACTTGGCACCGGTTCGAAGGCATAGGCCATAACCTCGGTGTTACTGGATACCGCCGCCAGAGCGAAGATACCGGTATTAGCCCCTACATCGAGGACTGTACGTGAGCGTGATGCAAGTCTCACGAATAGCGACAGTGTCTGCGATTCGTAACTCTCCAGTCCCACCCAGAAGATTTCCGTGGCAAGTCGATCGTCACCATCACTAACCATAATGAATTGCCCTCCTCCAGGTATCCTGGCCGTGATCTCTCCGACGATCGGAAGACGAATGTAGTTTGCCTTGGACATGACTCCACGAATCGGCCCGGACAAGAGTCTTATCATCCGGTTGACGATGCGCAGGCACAAGAGGCGCTTAAGAAGAGACTTTGGTTGGTACTTGATCAAGATAGTTCATCCCTCCCACTTTGGTAGCAAACACCGTGCTTCGTGATCGGTGCGGAAGCCGAGGAAATAGTCGGCCTGCATCAGCTTGTGGATTTCGCGGGTGCCTTCGTAGATGGCGGCTCCTTTCGAGTTCCGGAAAAACCGCTCCACCGGATACTCGTCCGAGAAACCATAGGCGCCATGAATCTGCACGGCGTTGTACGCCGCCTTCTCTGCTTGGTCGGTGCAAAACCACTTTGCCAGCGAAGTCTCGCGGGTTGAACGCAAACCATTGTTCTTGAGCCAACCGGCTTTAAGCCAGAGCAGTCGTCCGGCCTCGTAGCCGTATATCATCTCCGCGAACATCTCTTTGACCAATTGATGATGGTCGATGGTCTGTGTGAAGGTCTTGCGTGTTGAAGCATACTCCTTGCTGGCATCCATGCAGGCGCGGATCAATCCGGTCGAACCTGCAGCAACAGTGTAACGTCCGCCATCGAGGCACGACATCGCGATCTTGAATCCCTCTCCTTCGTATCCAAGCAGATTGGCAGCGGGAACTTCGACATCCTGCAATGCTATCCAGCCGGTGACTCCGGCGCGCACACCCAGTTTGCCATGAATGGCGCCGGTCGTAACACCGGCAAACTTGCGCTCGACGATAAACGCCGAGAGGCCAGTATGATCGCGCTGTTTCTGTTTCTGGGTATCGGTCCAGGCGAAGATCAGGAAATTGTCGGCGACATCAGCCAACGAAATCCACATCTTCTCGCCGTTGAGAATGTACTTCTCCCCCGCCTTGCGCGCGGTAGTGAGAATGCCGATGGCATCGGATCCGGCAGCCGGTTCGGTCAGACCAAATGTCGCGATTTGTTCGCCTTTGGCTTGCGGAATCAGATATTTCTGTTTCTGCTCTTCGCTGCCCCAGGTGTAGATCGCCATTGAATTCAGTCCGATATGCACGGAGAAGATCACACGGGCGGCCGTGTCAACGTATTCCATTTCTTCGCAGACCAATCCGAGTGCAATGTAGTCCAGCCCCATGCCACCGTATTTCTCAGGGAAACAAATGCCCAGCAAATCAGCGTCCTTGAGGTGCCTCATAAATTCAGGGTCGTGCTTCTGTTGACGGTCGAGTTCGGCGATCTGCGGTTTCAGGTATTTGTTGGCAACATCGCGGGCAAGATCAGCCGCGGTCTTATGGTCGTCGGTTAATTCAAGATCAATCATCTATTCTCCTGTTCAAACACTCGCCAATTCTCCACTAGTGGGAGCTCATGGATTCTTGGCAAGAGTGCGACGATTATACGGATTTAGTGGATTGCATGCAAGACTAAGAACGGTCGTGCTTCCCCTTAGGAAGCCGGTTCCCCGATCAGTTTCTTGAACCGCGGATTGCTTCGAAGTGGATCCCAGGAGGGGTGAATACGAAGATCATTGATGTTGTAATAAGAGGGAATGGTGAGAAGATACTCGATCTGATCGATTGCCAATTCCGGTTCGTTGACTTTGACATAGACGCCAGCCAGACTTCCCAGAATTTCCATGCCATAGAGGGCATCTTCGGATATCGGCATTAGCTCCACAGCCTTCTTTGCTTCTTTGATTGCTTCTTTCTTACGCCCCAGACCAGCAAACGCATATGCGAGGTCCATGTGAAATTTTGCGGCATCCGGATGCTGTCGCAGCCGATCTTGAGTAACGGCAAGAGCTGAATCGTTATATATCCGACAATTTACTTTGTCTCCCAAACATTCATAAAACTCGGCCTTAGAACTGTAATAGTCTACGCTGTCCCGGAACAATGCGTCGCCGACGGATTTCGCCTGCGTTAGTGCCGTTTGGCAATCGTGAGACATCCAGTAATAACTCTCCCACTGGCTCGCAAGCCGATCCTTGTCGACCAATTGGCTCGCCTTGTCAAGAATCTCCTTGAATTTGGCAAGATCGCCGTAACGGGCGAAGGATATCCAACTTTTCATAACATAGCAACCGACGTTGTCTGGCGCCAATGCCAGGGCGCGATCGACAATTTCCTCGGCTTCGTCGTACCTGCGCATCAACATGGCTGTCTCGGCAGCCTCTGATGCCGGTGAAAAGGAACGAGGGTCAAGCTGGGTCGCTTTCAACATGTTCGAAAGGGATTCATTCCATTCCCCTTTCCTTCTTTGGACGTAAGCTATGGCGTTGATAAGCTCGACATTGTTTGGCTGCCCCTTGAGAGCGATGTCGAACTGCCCCAAAGCCTTGTCGTAGTCACGATCCCCGTAATAGTAATAGTATCCCATCGCCAGATAGCCCTCGGGTTTCCCATCGGCGTACTTGAAAGCCTTTTCTGCCGCCTCCTTGGCTTGCTGCAGTCGTTCCTTGCCAGAGACCTTACTGAAGAACTCGTTGGAGTAATAACGCGCCAACAGGGCATAAGCCTTATAGAACTTCGGATCAAGAACCACCGCTTTCTCCAACATTTGCAGTCCGAGTTTGTATTCCTTCAGGCTCTGAGCTTTGTCTATATAATCCTTTCCACGAAGGTAGAAATCGTATGCCGCGAGATCTTCGGTCGGTTTGGACTCGATCGATTTCTGCTCGCCTTCACCAAGTGTGACATCGAGTGCTTTGACGATCTGCCCGGCGATGTCTGACTGCACTGCGAAGACCTGAGTCAGGGGACGCTCATAGATTTCCGACCAGACGTGTCTGTCGTCGGCAACCCTGATAAGCTGGGGGGTTATCCGCACCCGACTGGTGTCTCCGGAGCGGTCCCAACGAATGGTCCCTTCGAGGACATAACTGACACCCAATTCCTTGCCGATCTCTTTCAGCGGCTTGGTCGTGCTCTTGTACTGCAAAGCGCTGGTGCGCGAAATCACCCCAATCCCCTCTATGCCCGCAAGCCGTGAAGTGATCTCGTCGGTGATTCCATCTGCAAAATAAGCCTGTTCAGAGCCACCGAGATTTTCAAAGGGGAGCACCACCAACATCTTGGAACTACCAATCTCCGCACCCTTTTGCTTTGGCACAAGCAGAACGATGACCAAAATCGCTACTGCGGCCAGGGCGACGGCGCCAAGAATGAAGGTTAAAGCTGACGAGCGTCTCTTTATCGGCGTGATTGTCCCAGTTTGGCCACTGATCGCGAGTTTCTTGAGGTCGGAGATAACACCAGACGCGGTCTGGTATCGTAAGGCTGGGTCTTTTTCCAACAGCTTTGAGATGATTCTTTGAAGATCTTCAGGAACGTTGGCGCGATAACGTGCCAGCGGCTCAACTGCGTCCTCGGTAATCGCCTTCAGGGTGGCGGCATCACTGTCACGACGAAACGGAGTCTTGCCGGCAATCATTTCATACAACACCACGCCGAGCGAGAACAAATCCGATCGCTGGTCAACTTCCTGTCCATGCGCCTGTTCGGGAGACATATAAGGGACGGTGCCAAGTGTCGAGCCGACTTTAGTCAGCTTTTCTGCCCCCCGAACCGAAGCAAGGCCGAAGTCAAGGATCTTTGGGCGACCATCGCCATCGACCAGCACATTGGCGGTCTTGATGTCACGGTGAACGATGCCGAGTTGGTGGGCTTTGCTTAGCCCCTCGCACATCTGGATTGCAAGGTCAACAATCCGGCCGATGGAAGGCTCTTTGGTCGCAACATAATCAGACAGTGACATACCTTGAACGTGCTCCATGGCAAAGAAGGGACGTCCCTGATATTCGTTAACTTCATGAACCGTGACAATGTTGGGGTGACTCAGAGCCGCGGCTGCCTTGGCTTCACGCTTGAATCGGGCGACACAGTCCGAGTCCGACACATACTGCTGGGCCAGGAACTTCAGCGCCACACGACGATTGAGTGTCGTGTCCTCGGCAAGATACACCTCTCCCATACCGCCGGAACCAATGCGTTCCAGTAGCTTGTAGTGTAACACCATTGATCCGATCGAAAGGGGAGCGACGATTTTGGTGTTATCTTTCGTGTTATCCGGTTCGCCCATCAGGTAAAACTCCGAGTGCCGAGTTCGACATTTTGAAAGTAGGTAATATCGTTCCCCGCAGTCCGTCTCGCAAGAAAAAAACCTGCTTCGAAAACGCAGTGACCTTAACCAATTTACAACTCTTAAACGACCGTGTAATACAAAAACGTTTGTGAAATCACCGTTATTAGCTGATCATTATGCGGTGACGAAGCTAAATTCAGTGTTTGCCGCCATGGTCTTGTCGTGCAATGTCGAGCTCTGTTTAGCGGTTCAACTTGACTCTACCCATTTGTCCGACATTCGTCGAGGCATGAATTTGACCATGGTCGAGCGGTTTGACGAAGCACGCCAAGTATTCGAAACGATGATCGACCGCGACACGACTGACCATGCGGCCTATCTGCTACTTGCCGGAGTTTGGCATGCGGAGATGTTTGACCGCGAGGACTACAGCACGCGTCCCAGGTTTGATTCCTTGATCAGCGAGGCGCTGTCTCTGGCAAAACAGGCGATTGCGGAGAATCGCAATCCGGCTTGGGCGCACCTGACTCGGGGAAACGCTTACGCCTATATTGCCACATTGGAGACCAAAGTCGGATCGTGGTGGGGGGCACTGCGCAAGGGTCTGGCTGCTAAGGACGAGTATTTGGAGGCGCTCAAGCTCGATACAACTCTTTACGATGCCTATTTGGGATTGGGGAGTTATCACTACTGGAAATCGGCCAAGACGGAGTTCATCAATTGGCTGCCGCTGATCCCGGATAGAAAGGACGAAGGTTGTGCCGAATTGCAGTTGGCAATCGACAGTTCACTGTTTTCCGGCGATCTGGCGGCCAATTCACTTCTCTGGATCTATCTTGATCGGGGTCGGCTTGACGAAGCCTACGATATCGCCACAAGGCTGCATCAAGAGTTCCCTGACAGCCGTCTATTCACGTGGGGGTTGGCATTTTCCAGCTACTACAGCGGGCATTTGCGTGAGGCGCTGGAGAGCTTCGGCAAGATTCTTGACATGATCGAACACCAGCCCGGGCAGAACAATTTCAACACGATCGAATGTCGATTCCACCGCGCCAGAATCTTCCAAATGCTGCATGAAAGGGACAAGGCGATAGCGGAACTGCAGACGTTGTTGAGCTATCCGGTCAGCGAAGAGATCAAGGATCGACAGCACGAGAAGCTGAAGGCGGCCCGCGAGTTGCTTGAGGAGATGCAGAAGTAAACGCCTCAGGACCAAAGAGGGTTTTCCTACTCCTTGTTTCGTAACACTGCAAACTTCTCCATCGCCGCTGCTGCAATCAGACTCGTGGCGGTCTCGATAGAGATTGTCAGGTGGTTGATCACCAGATCGTAGTATAGCGGATCGTCAATCGATTTGCCGAAAGTCTTCTTCACAAACTCGCCGCGCTCGCGGTCGGAAGCATCGACGGCTTTGGCGGCCTCTTTCTCAGACAGCCCTTCGTACTGCATGAGATTACGAGTTCTTTCACTTCGCGGAGCGACCACGCGGATATGGAAGCCGAGGTCATGACCGACGATAAAATTGGCGCCGCGTCCGATCACCACGACGCCGCCAAGCTGCGAGATCGAATAGATGATTTCCAACAAATGCCTGGCGTAATCGGAACCATCGACGTATTTCCCCGCCACCATCGCTGCAAACCACATTTCCATTTGCGACTGAGAGTGTTCGTCGAGCGATTCAACCAGGCGGCGTTTGTAGCCGGTCGATTCGACTATGCGGTCGATGATGTCGCGATGCAGCAGCGTATAATTGAAACGGTTCGCCAACTTGCTGGCGATGAGCGTGCCGCCGGAGCCGCGCTGGCGCGAGATTGTGATTACAGGTTGATGTCGTTGTTGCTTTTCTTCCGTCGTCAACTCGGCCGCGCGGATATTGCTTTCCAGTTCCCAGCGGCGTAACTGACGGTCAATGATGGCTTCGATTGAGGTCATGGAATCCCCTCCCTATGTATCTCTGACTAATATACGTTTCGGCGGCGTGCGCCGAGAAGAATAAAACCTGGATCATGCCAGCAGCGATCTTGACTATCTCGTTCCACTCGGGCGCAGTCGATATTTCGGATGTTGTCTATTTCATCTCATACAGCTTCTCAGGACGTGGGTGACCCTGTGCGAGATGTTGAGAAACCAGTTTGACACATTGCGAGACGTCGCCTGTTTGCGCGTAAGCTTGGTGAAATGCTGAAGCGATCAGTTTGCTAATAGACTGCGTGAGCGTTAGACACTCACATCAACATAGACTTGTCCGTCTTCTACAACCACCGGGAAGGTCTTGAGTTGTACCCAGGGTTCGTTGAGGCAAGCCCCGGTCCTGATATCATACTGCCAGCCATGTGCGGAGCAGGTGATCGTGTGGCCCTCGATCTTGCCGCGTGCGATCGAAGCTTTCATGTGTTTGCAATTGGCTTCCAAACCATAAAGCTCCCCTTTGATTCGGATAACGGCAACCGTACGAGCCATAACTTTGGCGGTTTTGACACTTCCCTCCGCCAGGTCCCGCTCGCGACAGATCTTGATCTTCACAACCGCAATATAGTGCTGTCGGCGACCTTTGGCAGCAGCAAAAGATGTTGCTATCCGGGTTAATGCGAGCATAAGCCAATTAACAACAACAATTTCACCGAATTGGATAACAAATCTGCAACTGACACGGTTGCCGAGCGGAAATGGAGAGGACTTCTTGACTCGGCTTTTCCCCAATGCCGAGACGTTTATCTTTTTGCTTGTGAATTAGTTAACCCCCAATTTTTCAGCGGAAATCGAGAAAAAGGGCTTGACAAAAGCAGGGCATTTCTGCATACTGAATCTGAAGTTACTCTGGTACTTCAAAGGTACTTCAACAATTAAAGCTGTAACAGAATTTTTGTGGTGTTGGGTGGTGAGGTCTTCAGAGAGTATTGCATCGATGAAGCCATTGGAACCGACATTGAATGAAACAGCATGGTCTGCAACACTTATACAGGTGCAATTGCTGTTCCTTGATGTTTTTTCGGTTCCTTTGCCGGTAGGACAACCTTTAGTGCGGAGAAGCCGTTAGCCGAAAATACGGTAAGGTACACTCGAATTGATCATGCGGCACAAGGCCGCAGCCAAGGGGCATGGATTGTACGGGAGTAGTCTACCGTGCTATTGGTTTTGTGCAGAATGCGACGTTCCATGAAAAATGATAATGATAATAACATCCTCACAACCTCTAGACACTGGAGTCACTATGCGTAAACGTTTAACGGCGTTCCTTGGTGTAACACTTCTTGCGGGATTGTGTTTCCTCAGTTTCGCCCCCTCGGCCCTGGCCGCCGGCGGTGACAAATACCCCTCGGATACGATCAGCGGCAGGGCGCTTGGCGTAAATGAACCGACGCTGCAAGACGTTTTCAATAGTCTTGGCTACGGCTACATCAATGTTAGCACCGACGAAACCGGTATTGAAACCTGGTGCGCACTGCCCGGACAGAATCTTGCGACGATGATCTGTGAGTATGCCGGGTCGGCAGCGACTGCGAAATCTGGATGGTACGTTAACGGTGTTCCCGGCGTGCTCAATCAGCTATTCAGTGGGGGGGACCTACCCGGTGCTTCGGTAACCTTCACGGTTTCGGGCGGCAGCTCCATCGGTTTCTATATGAAGCCAGGGTTGAGCGGGCAGGAAACCAAAGTCTGGTATACGCAGAACGCCCTGAATACCGACCCTCCACCTTGGCCCAATTATGACCATGCCTGGGTCTATCGCACCCACGTTCCTCACGAGTACATAGTCGCCTGGGAGGATTGCCCCACCTGCGGCGATCAAGACCATCAGGACCTTGTGTTGAAGATCACGTTTGCCAATCAGATCCCGGTTCTCACACTTCCTGCGGATTATTCCGTATTCCAGTGTTCTCCGGCACCGATATGTTTCAATATCAGCGCTACCGATGCCAACTGCGAAGGCGATATTCTGACCCTGGAGAAAATTTCGGGTGCCGGCACATTTACGACTATCAACCAGGCAGCTCCCATAAATACGAGCCACTGCTTCACTCCTACGACAGCTGGCGTCTATCCATTCACCTTCAAGGTGACTGACATTGCAGGCGCCACCGATTACAAGACATTGAATATCACGGTGACATTGAATCGGCCACCGGTTGTTAGCTGTCCCGGCAATTCGTCGCTCTTGGTCTGCAATCTTGACCCGATTTGCATCAGCGGATTCAGCGCCACTGATCCGGACGGCAATCTTCCTCCCTCACAAGTTACAGTGACAGCAAATGGTGTCCCGGTCCCGCTGAACGCTGGTCAGGTGTGTTTTACACCGGTGGTAGGTGTGAACACTCTCAACCTGACTGCGATCGATGCTTGCGGAGCCACGGCCAGTTGTATCACCACCGTGACGGTGACATTGAATCAACCGCCGTTTGTTACCTGTCCCAGCAACTCGACGGTCCTTGCCTGCAATCTTAACCCGATTTGCATCAGCGGATTCAGCGCCACTGATCCGGACGGCAATCTTCCTTCATCGCAAGTAACAGTGACAGCAAATGGTGTCCCGGTCCCGCTGAACGCTGGTCAGGTGTGTTTTACACCGGTGGTAGGTGTGAACACTCTCAACCTGACTGCGATCGATGCTTGCGGAGCCACGGCCAGTTGTATCACCACCGTGACGGTGACATTGAATCAACCGCCGTTTGTTACCTGTCCCAGCAACTCGACGGTCCTTGCCTGCAATCTTAACCCGATTTGCATCAGCGGATTCAGCGCCACTGATCCGGACGGCAATCTTCCTCCCTCACAAGTGACAGTGACAGCAAATGGTGTCCCGGTCCCGCTGACCGCCGGTCAGGTGTGTTTTACACCGGTGGCAGGTGTGAACACTCTCAACCTGACTGCGATCGATGCTTGCGGAGCCACGGCCAGTTGTATCACCACTGTGACGGTGACATTAAATCAACCGCCGTTTGTTACCTGTCCCAGCAACTCGACGGTCTTTGCCTGCAATCTTAACCAGATTTGCATCAGCGGATTCAGCGCCACTGATCCGGACGGCAATCTTCCTCCCTCACAAGTGACAGTGACAGCAAATGGTGTCCCGGTCCCGCTGACCGCCGGTCAGGTGTGTTTTACACCGGTGGCAGGTGTGAACACTCTCAACCTGACTGCGATCGATGCTTGCGGAGCCACGGCCAGTTGTATCACCACTGTGACGGTGACATTAAATCAACCGCCGTTTGTTACCTGTCCCAGCAACTCGACGGTCTTTGCCTGCAATCTTAACCAGATTTGCATCAGCGGATTCAGCGCCACTGATCCGGACGGCAATCTTCCTCCCTCACAAGTGACAGTGACAGCAAATGGTGTCCCGGTCCCGCTGACCGCCGGTCAGGTGTGTTTTACACCGGTGGCAGGTGTGAACACTCTCAACCTGACTGCGATCGATGATTGCGGAGCCACGGCCAGTTGTATCACCACCGTGACGGTGACATTGAATCAACCGCCGGTTGTTACCTGTCCCAGCAATAGCACAATGCTCGTCTGCAATCTTAATCAGATTTGCATATCCGGATTCGGCGCCACTGATCCGGACGGCAATCTTCCTCCCTCACAAGTGACAGTGACAGCAAATGGTGTCCCGGTCCCGCTGACCGCCGGTCAGGTGTGTTTTACACCGGTGGCAGGTGTGAACACTCTCAACCTGACTGCGATCGATGATTGCGGAGCCACGGCCAGTTGTATCACCACCGTGACAGTGACATTGAATCAACCGCCGGTTGTTACCTGTCCCAGCAATAGCACAATGCTCGTCTGCAATCTTAATCAGATTTGCATATCCGGATTCGGCGCCACTGATCCGAACAGCAATCTTACTTCAGTGGCAGTGACAGCAAATGGTGTCCCGGTCCCGCTAACCGCCGGTCAGGTGTGTTTTACACCGGTGGCAGGTGTGAACACTCTCAACCTGACTGCGACCGATGCTTGCGAAGCCACGGCCAGTTGTATCACCACCGTGACGGTGACATTGAATCAGCCGCCGGTTGTTAGCTGTCCCAGCGATGTGGCGGTCTTTGCTTGCAGTCTTGCGCCGATCTGCATCCCCGGATTTAGCGCCACTGATCCGGACGGCAATCTTCCTTCATCGCAAGTGACAGTGACAGCAAATGGTGTCCCGGTCCCGCTGACCGATGGTCAGGTGTGTTTTACACCGGTGGTAGGTGTGAACACTCTCAACCTGACTGCGATCGATGCTTGTGGAGCCCAGGCCAGTTGTATCACCAAGGTGACGGTGACGCTGGATCAAGCTCCGGTGTTCACCGATTGTCCGATTTGGGACAATGATCCCACCCAAAACCTCTATGATGTGTGGGGCGCGACATTGAGTGGTAAGGCCACCGCTGCAGATCCGGACGGCGGCCCTGATGCCCTCAAGTACACGCTGATTGACTTCTCTGGCCCAGTGACTAAGGGTCTTTTCG
>Ga0209777_10007842_pt1 | contig 11767 bp, 10 predicted proteins | sample FrelakmetHBP12HB_FD_187147 | JGI IMG/M metagenome (GOLD analysis project Ga0209777, IMG submission 187147) | Freshwater lake sediment microbial communities from the University of Notre Dame, USA, for methane emissions studies -HBP12 HB (SPAdes)... | ecosystem: Environmental > Aquatic >... | reverse complement strand
TGTTATCGCACCACCTGTGGTAGCAGCAGTAGTAGAAACATTACCTCCACCAATAATAGTTACTGCGCCGCCCGGTCCAGCACCGGCACCAGCAGTATTTGCACCACCCGTAATCGTTACTATACCGCCGGGGCCACTACTCGAACCGGCTGTGATATTAACGGCTCCCCCGAGGTTCGGATTACCTGAACCAGTACCACCTAAAATATTTACTGCACCAGCAGAATAACCAGTAGTAGTTCCACCCTGAATTGTTACTGCACCAGCATTACCACTTGATGAATTAGTTCCACCTTGAACTATCACTGCACCGGCAGCAGAACCAGATGCACCACTGCCGCCGAGAATTGACAATGTACCCGGTGAACCGGATGATGTTGTGCCTGCTTGAATTGTTAATGGATTAGCACCGGCTGAAGTAGCTGCCTGACCAGTTATAGTTTGTGCAGTGTTTACTACTGTACCTACAGTGGTTGAATTTCCTAGAGTAATACCCTGCCATGTTGGTGGAGTACCCGAGCCATTTGATGTTAACACCTGACTCGATGAACCAACGTTAGTACCAGCTGAACCAACTGACCAGTCACCAGTTGCAAGAATACGGAAACGTTCTGTAAGTGTTGCTGAAGCAGCAGTTTGAAAGACAATTACACCACCAGCGCCGCCAGCAGTAGGATTACCTTTACCAGCATTGATATACATTACGCCGCCGCCAGCAGATGATCCACTATTAGCTGCATCGCCAGCAGAAAGAGTTAATGTATTACCAGATGAACCAGATTGAGCTATTCCCGGCTGCATAGTAAGACCACCGCCACTTGCTGAGCCACCGCTCGTTGTAATTGTAGAAACACCTGTACTATTACCGAGCTGGAATGTATTTGTACCAGAAGTATAATAGATATTACCGAATGCTGTTGTGCCGGCCGCAGACTGGAATGGGATTTGGTTTGTTGTACCACCAGCGATATTGGTTGCTGATGACGGTGTAAAAGTCTGCCAAATTGGTGCTGCATTGCCTTGTGAGGTTAGTACCTGTCCTGTTAAACCATATGCAACACCACTAGAACCTACTGACCAGGCACCGTTATTTAGAATACGGAATCTTTCTGTATAAGTGAGCGCACCGGAATTACCTGTGCGAATTACAACTGAATTACCTGTGCCACTTGTGCCTCCGTAACCACTTTGCAGATATAATACACCAGCGGTTGTACCAGATGCAAATGCTGTACCTGAAGTAACAAACACATCACCACCTGTATTTCCGCTTGCCTGACCAGCACCACCACCATTGATATTCAGTGAGCCACCATTACCAGAGACGCCGCCACCGCCGCCAGCCTGAATTACCATTGAGCCACCGGCTCCAGTATTTGAGCCATTACCCGATGAAAAGTTTGCGTTACCGCCTGCACCACTTGTGCTGGTACCAGCAGTAATATTGATTGCACCGCCCTGACCTGCAGATGAATTTCCACCTGTAAGATTCATTGTTGCGGCAGTACCAGAAACAGTTGGCCCCTGAATTGTAATGGCCGAAGCACCAGAACCGTGCGTGAATGTTGTCGCTGATGTAGATGTAAGCGATGATGAGACTACGTTAGATGCAAGTGTTGTGCCAGTTAATGTACCGGCTGCTGCTGCACCTGCTGATGGGGTCTGCCATGTTGGTGTTGCGCCTGCGCCTGCTGATGTTAATACATATCCAGATGTACCAGCTGATCCACCTACCTGAAGCGGTGAACTTGCACCTGCCAAATTCAAAGCACCTGTTTGAGTTGTTGTACCTGTTACTGCTAGCGAACCTAATGTGCCAACACTTGTTAAGCTCGAAGCCGTAACACCCGACGCTAATGTCGAACCAGTTAATGTACCTGCTGCTGCTGCACCCATCGCTGCCCAGGTTGGTGCTGAACCAGTTGTTGCTGTCAATATCTGTCCGGTTGTGCCATTTGTTAAATACGCAGTTGTACCAGAAGCTGATTGATATACAACAGTATTCGCTCCGCCGGCCGATAAGTTAGTTGCTGTAGTTGCTGTAGGAACTGTACCGGTAACAGCAATTGTTACCGCACCTGTACCACTTGATACAGAAATATTAGTACCTGCTACAGCACTTGTAACACCTGTGTTAGAAATAACATTAGTTGTAATATCAATGCCTGTACCTGCTGTATACGAGCCCGAACCTGCAAATTGAGTAAAAACAATTGGATCTATACCAATCTGTGTATAATCGCCCGGCATACCTGTACCAACAGATGTCATAACCCATTGTGTACCATTTAAAGTTCCTTCCTGGACATAAGTCATATCTCCTGCCGAAACTTCGCTTGTTGGAGTTCCATCAAAATCAGTAGCACGAATTAAGACCCAGGCTGAACCGCCTCCCCCCGGTGCACCAACAACGGAAACATTATAGATACCATTTTGTAAGGTTGTTGCCTGATTCTTAATGAGTACACGCTCACCACCTACCCATCCACCAGATGGAGTATAACCACCTATAGCTGGTAGAACACCGTTCGCATTTGCAGTTAATGTTGCTCCAACACCACTACTTCCATTATTATATGTACATGCAGGTAATGGTGCGACTGTTCCTGTTTCACATGCGGCATGGACATGCACACCTGCAACGACTGCCGCCACTGCTGTATCAACATATTGTCTTGTTGCTGCACCGAGAGATACAGCTGGATTGGCATTCAATACTAGATAACCGAGCATTGTATCACCAGCTTTATTAACTGGTGTATATGTTAATGCAGTTGTTATATCACTGGCACTAACTGCCGATGTAGCTGTTGTAAGTCCCTTACCATTGACAGTTATTTTACGGAAAGTATCAGTTTGTGGCGAAACATTGACAGTTGCTAAGGTTGTTGCATTACCGATAGATGTTATATCACCGGTTAAATTTGCATTTGTGACCACTGTGGTTGCATTACCAACAGATGTAACCATTCCAGTTAAATTAGCATTTGTTGTGACAGTAGCAGCATTACCTGTAATATTTGTTTGATCGCCTGTGTTTGTTCCTGAACTGGAGCCAGAAAAGTTTGATCCCGATAATGTTCCGGTTGCTGCTACACTCGAAGGGGTGATATCACCAAGTGTCAATGTAATTGCAGGAGTTGTAGTTGAAGTGGCTACCGATCCACTAACACCATTTGCTGTTGTTACAGAAACAACAGTAACTGTACCACCGCCACCTCCGCCGCCAGTTACCCATAAAACATTAGTTCCATCGGTTCCTAATACCTTACCATTTTGACCCGATTGACTCGGAAGCAAGGCATTTATGGCTAAAGGAGCAGTTGATTGGCCGGTTCCACCTTCTGTTATAGGAAGTGGATTTGGATCTACAATATAATTTACACCTGAAATACGAATGGCCATATTATTTCCTTTAAAATATTAATCATATTTATCAGAAATAACTTTTATGCATCATCAAAAAAGCGCCCGGAAGGCGCTTTTTTGTGCAGGTTTAACCAATCAATTCGTGATCAGCTCTATCACTGGGTCCAGTACCCTAACGTTGATCTCACCATCGATTACATCTACATGAACTCTGCCGCCGGCATCCTTAAGCTTGCCAAATAAGATTTCTCTGGAAAGAGGTTTCTTAACCTTCTCTTCAAATAATCTCTCGAATGGACGTGCGCCCATCTTAGGATCATATCCATTAAGAGCAAGCCAATCACGTGCTTGTTGGGTGACGTTAATAAAGATGTTCTTTGGAGCAAGCATAACTTCAGTTTTCTCAACTTCAGCATTTACAACCAAATTCATCTCTACCATTGTTAGCTTGTTAAACTTAACAATACCGTCCAAACGATTCCTAAATTCGGGAGTAAAGAACTTCTTAATTTCTTTATCTACCGCACCTGCATTATCCTGATCGCCAAAACCAATCTTTAGTTTTTCAGCATCAGCAGATCCCAAATTGGCTGACATAATGATAATCGTATTTGAGAAGTCAACGGTCTTACCCTTAGCAGAAGTTAGACGACCATCGTCCATCACCTGCAATAGTACCGTCAGAACATCAAAGTGCGCTTTTTCAATTTCGTCAAGTAATAAAACACAATTTGGATTTGTATCAATAATTTGAATAAGTTGTCCTTCACCCATCTTACCTTCACCGTGTCCAACGAATCCCGGAGGAGCACCAATAAACTTAGATACTGTATGTTTCTCCATATACTCTGACATATCAAAACGTGCAAAGTGTACACCAAGTGCTTCGGCAAGTTTCTTTGCGGTATATGTCTTACCTGTACCAGTTGGACCAGTAAACAAGAAGCTACCAATAGGCTTGGTTGGATTACGCAAACCTGCCTTAGACATAAAGATTGCTTCAACCAACTTATCAATTGCCTCATCCTGTCCATAAACCTTATTCTTAATTCTAGGAGCAAGGTTTGCAAGTGCATCATTTTCCTTTAAGTCAATCATATTAACCGGAATACGTGCAATTCTAGATGCTTGTTTAACAACTGTATCAATACTAACAGTCTTCAATTCTTGCAGTTTAGCAATTGCACCAGCCGAGTCCATAATATCAATAGCCTTATCTGGGAAGAATTTAGATTTCAGGTATCTCTCGGCCAAATCGACACACATATCGGTAGCACCTTCCTCGAATGTAACTCCATGGAATTTTTCGTATTGGTAAGCAATGCCTTTTAGAATAAGTTTTGTTTCTTCTGCTGATGGTTGAGTAATATCGTACTTTTGGAAACGACGCAGCAATGCCTTGTCCTTTTCAAAATGTTCGTGGAATTCGTCGTATGTGGTTGCACCAACACACATTAATTCACCCTTAGCAAGCATAGGCTTCAATAAGTTGCCTGCATCCATCTGACTACCAGTTGTAGAACCAGCACCAAGGATCATGTGAATTTCATCAATGAACATAATGCAGTTACCAAGCTTCTTTACCTGATCAAGAACACCCTTTAAGCGTTCTTCAAAATCACCACGGAATTTTGTACCTGCAAGCAATGCACCCATATCTAAACTATAAACAACCTTATCTTGTAAGGCCTTAGGAACTTCCTTGTTTACAATCTTCAATGCAAGACCTTCAGCAAGTGCAGTCTTACCAACACCCGGTTCACCCACATAAATGACATTGTTCTTTTTGCGACGTGCTAAGATTTCAATGGTATCGCCCACTTCCTTCTCACGTCCAATTACCGGATCAATTGTGCCATCTGCTGCTTCCTTATTCAAGTTGCGTGTAAATTGATCAAGTGGTGTTTCTTCTTTTTGTCCATCAGTCTCGTCTACCTTGCGTAGTTGAGTAATAAGTTTTTCTCTTGTTACTCCATTGCGTCCTAAGAAATAATAGGCATGACTGGTTTCTTCGCTTAGGATACTAATCAGTACAGCTTCGTTTGTTAACTCATTTCTTCCACTAAACATTAATTGTGTCATTGCACGCTGAAATGTTCTATTTAGAACTGCCGTACGTTTTGGAGGAATATCCTTTAGTGCTTCGGGCTTCTTTAAGGCAGGATCACCCAAGAATTGAATTACATCTGTCTTAATCTTTGCTGGTTGTCCACCAATCGACAGAATAAGTTCGTTTACTTCTTTCTCATGTAACAGTGATAGAAGGATGTGTTCGAGCGTAACATATTCGTGATTGTTATCATTGGCAATCGCGACTGCCCGCTCCACCATCTTTTCTACTTTTTTCGTGCTCATTTATTATCCTCAAATATTAATTGATGTTCTATGCATTATGGATTTTATAGCTGTCTTTTCTTCTTCGGTCAGATTTCTCGGAGTAACAATAGTTATACGGACCATCATATCACCTATTCTATCAGTTTCCGGATTTTTCATTCCCTTATTTGTTAGTTTTACTATCTGGCCATTCTGTATTCCCGCGGGAATATTAAACTGTAGCTTAACACCATCTAAGTGCTCAAGTACAGCCTCCACGCCGAGTATCGCCTCGATAGATGATATTTCTATATCAACTAACAGATCATCGTTCGATCTCTTGTATTTAACATGCGGCAATACATCAACCCTATAAATCTTACCATTTGAGTATAATCTGGTACCAGACCGTACCCCCTTCGGAATATGTATTGTTGCACCCTTATCAACTTGAACTGATCTGCCAATGTATGCATCAGTCAAATTAATAGTTATCACATTTATTTCCTGCCGAGGATTAGTATGTGTAGACTGCGTAAAATGCGCTTCCTGGAAGGGTCTATTCTTGAATATCTTATCAAAGATGTCAGTAAAGTTATCTGCATCCGTACCATTATTCCATGACCATGTATTTCTTGTATTGCCATGAGCAAATGGTTCTCTGTGTCCAAACTGGTCATATTCCTGACGTTTGACAGAGTCTGAAAGAAGTTCATAAGCTTCTTTAGCCTCTTTGAACTTATCTTCGGATCCGGGTTCTTTGTTTCGATCAGGATGATATTTCATTGCGGCCGCTCGATAGGCCTTTTTTATATCATCATCTGTAGCTGATTTTTTAAGCCCCAGGATTTCGTAGTAATCCCGTTTGCTCATTAATTACTTCCTGGTTATTTTTTTGAAACGCCAGTCATTAAATTTCTGACGACAATATTCATAGGACTCGTCGCAAATCGTGAATATCAAGAATCTAATGGCAAAATACCAAGCTTGTATTGTAATATAAATATTTGACATTTTAGAAGCGATAGGTAATACGCCCTAGATTTAAGTCGTAAGGACTCATTTCAACTTCTACTTCATCGTCGAGTAGAATCTGAATGTTATTCTTTCGAATCTTACCACTGATAACTGCATTTAAGACATGCCCGTTCTCCAGTTTAACTTTAAAACGTGCTCCAGGTGCTGCGTCAGTAACGCGGCCCTTTGTAATAATCATATCATTGTTGTCTTTAGCCAAGTTATCGAGCTCCATAAATCATTTGTGTATTTTTAAGCAACATTACCTTGTCGTCCCTACTGACGCAAAGGTATTTCCCCAACGGAAGAATCTGACAATTTCCAATCATGCCTTGTAATACATTAGCCTCGAACGGATTTTGCCCTAATCTAAAGGCAGATTCGCTTAAGAAGTTCCTACCTATAACAGTATCATAGTCGCCAACATCAACTACCTCAGTGACGATTTTTTTCCTATTATGTGTCAGTGTAACAACATTACCATCAATAGTCAAGTTTGTAGCATAGGAAGCATTAAAAAACTCCGCAATTCCTTCTTCGATTTCTTTCATTTTGAATTCATCCTTTGGTACATATTCTGTTGGATTTAAAATAAGGTAATTAAATAGCTCTGGATCGTTAAATGCAAATTCTCTATCATCGGATAGATATGTTTTAACTTTCCAATCCATGCTGCCGGATAAATTCTCGACATCTTTTAGAAGTGCCTGGAACTTGTTTGGAAAAGTATCATCTCTCGACATTTCGACGAAGACGAGATAGCGCCCTTCCTCATCTGTATTGGGACTTACTTCAACATCCAGGGTGTCGATATACCCGCGTTGGATGAATGTATTAAGGTCTTCTGCGGGGTCCTGATCATTAAAGTAAAAGGCAACAACAATGACATCCTTGTCATCCCCTGCCTTAGGCTCATACTCATCAATCGAAACTTCCGGCAGAATGGTACCTGCTAGATCGCCATTCTTTAAGCTCATACTTGTCCTTCTTCTGATGGAGGTCCACCCATGCCCATATCTTGGCCCATGTCTTCTTCTCCACCAACTTCTTCACCCGACGCTTGGTCATCATAAGCGTCAGCTAATTCTGCATTAGTATTATCGATGTCTTTCTGAATTATATCGTCAATCTGTTCAAGTCCACGATTAATATATTTTAATGGCAAATCAATTGTGACTAACCATACCTCACTATCAATCATTTTGGCACGTTTTGTTTCTGGATCTGCCCAATCCGCTGGTCCCTTAACCTTTACAGGTCTTTTAAAATTCCCCTTCTTAAAGCTAACCTTAGCTCCTATTTTTGTTAGACGTAGACCACCATTTGGATCTGGCATCATTTCATATGGATACATCCATACTGTTTTAAACCAATAACGACCGATTTCTGGTCCTTCTACAAGTTCTCCGAGGATCCAGTTCTTATAGGCAAAAATTTCTGCATTGTCTAATGTTCTTTCAAACTCAAGCAGAGTATCTAGGATGGTATCACCCTTAGAAATTCCTACTAGCGTTTTTTTGATCGAGTCTAAATCTGTGGTCATTATTACCCTCTTTTGATTATTTATCTAGAATATAGAAGTTTAACAATGTTTTGATTTCCTGCCGTTTAAACAACTTATAGAAAATAAAAGACATAAATACTCGGTATGACAAATACTCTCGATATATCTATCGACGACCTCATTGGACAGTTTATGTCCAAAAATCCTGACACTCCAAAAAAACCCACACTAAGGAGCATAACCTTGAGCAAAAACCGTAAAATGGCAAAGCCAATGCCACAATCTCGTTCATCACGTTCACACCAATATCGTGTTGATGAAACACAATCCACAAATGTTGTCAAACTAGGCAACAGAAATTACAAGAGAGTTGAGATGCTCCCACGTAATACCGCACAGGAGACATATGTAGAAGCATTACTAGGAAAAAGAATGGTATTTGCTGTAGGGCCAGCAGGTACAGGTAAGACATTGCTTGCCGTATTAAGATCAATTAAGGCATTAAGAGAACAGGAGGTTACAAAAATTATTATCACACGTCCAGCGGTAAGCGTTGATGAAAAACATGGGTTTTTACCGGGAGACTTAAATGCAAAAATGGAACCTTGGACCAAACCAATATTTGATGTATTCGAGGAATACTACGGATTGCCAGAAACAAAAAGAATGTTGGAGGAGGGCACAATTGAAATTGCACCTCTCGGCTTTATGCGAGGAAGAACATTTAAACATGCTTATATCATCGCAGATGAAATGCAAAATGCTACACCCGACCAAACCAAAATGTTATTGACACGTATCGGTGAAGGTAGCAGCATGATTATTACAGGTGATCTAAAGCAGCACGATCGCGGATTTGATCAAAACGGTCTAAAAGACTTTCTAGAACGCTTTGCAGCCAACAGAAAGAATACTATGGCTATTTGCACATTCGGTAGAGAACATATCGAACGTGATCCGCTTGTTGCGGAAGTATTAGAAATATACGGAGAGGATTAAAAAAAGGGCCCCAGGGGCCCTTTTTAATTATTGTGCATTCTTAATTTGACTTCTTACCAGTTCATTTAGTTGTTGCTGGTATCTATTTCTCATTGCCTGATCAACTGGAGTAAGTTGTTGGTTCTTTGCCTGGTCTTTCTTAAGATCTAATTCGAAAATTTTATCTTCTAACATTTGTTTACGCAAGGTATTTGATGATTCAACTATTTGCTTCTGAGTTTGATTTTGTGCCTTCTCAACATCCGCAGCATGAGCATACCTAGCATCTAAAGAAAATAATGCTGCTACAAGAGCAATAATAGATCCGGACGACCCTAATAACATAGTTGTTGGATTTTCTTTTACTGTTTGAATTAATGCAGTCATTAACATAATATCATTCCTCGAAGATAGTATGTTATTTATCTAAATTATATTCCTTACATACCATATTATAAATTTCGTTCCAAGGTTTCTTATAACTAACTCTTGGGAAAAGATCTGTATGATAATGAGAATTATAAGGATGATCAATAAGCACAGTTTTTAATCCTGCTTCATAACCAGCTTCAGCTTGACGCATATGATCTTCAATCCAGAAATATCCAGAGCCTTCCCATTTTGTTAATTCGTGTGCCTTACTGATACCCATTTTCAAACAATGGATTTCGTCAAAAATATCACCAAACAAGCCTATTAGATTCTTTGTTCTATAATATTTTGCCTGTGGTGCATCACTAATACTTGTCACCACAGTAAATTTGAATCCTTTATCAACAAGTTTCCCTACATATTCCACAGAATCAGCAAATGGAGTTAAATCTGCAATATAAGGACTTTCATTGAATTCTTTAATGAATTCATGAACTTCAGTCAATCCCAAATTATGTCGTATCGCCATGCTATAATCATGATCAGTTCCCGGAACTTTTGGATGTTTCTTCATCTCCATAAAGGCTTCAAAGCCTTTGTTCCAGTCTACTAGGCAACCATCGCAATCAGTGAGAATAAGTCTTTCCATTAAGCGTGATCGAAGACTGTTCGAGCCCTTATGTTACCGAATTGGTCTGCGAATACTTCCGGACTTTCTTCTTCGACTACCTGCTCTGCACGATATGCTGCATCTAATTCAGCCATTTGCTTACCGTACTTTGAACGAATATAATCTTCAAATTTGTCATATTCTGTAATGCCATAGCGTGCGCCAGTAATCATTTTTCTATTTAAATAGTCGGCAATAGCAGAAGATGTTTCGATATGCCTCTTCTTAATCTGATTTACAAACTCAACACTTTCAGCAACCTCCCATTCTGCTGGACGACTTACTGCTGCTCCAGTTCTAGAACCAGGCTTTAAACTATTCTTATGTGAAACTATAATAAACACTTTTTCTTTACTCATAATATACCCTTTGCAATCATTTCAAGTTCGACGAGTGTCGCCGAAAGGTTAATCTCCACATCAGCACATGATGTATGCTTTATTAATCCATCACGAATAGTAAGAATGGCCTTATTCTGCTTTTCATCTTCTTCACCCCATACATCCAAGTTTTGATACATGAACCTATAGATATCATCATATTCTGCAAGACTTATCTTTGAACAAATTAATTGCCTTGCTTCCTTATATTTCCCGGCCCTAAATAATGCAATCATTTCTAGATTTACATCTGAAGTAGTCTCACTGTCTACATCCGGAGGAACCAGCTTACCTCCAAACGAATTCGCCTGAATCATGCTTATTCCACGACGCAAATCCGGATACACCTTCTGCACTATTGCCTCAAGTGCATCTGGATCGATTTCAATGTTTTCCTTGTCTAATACATTAACAAGACGCATATAGAATTCGCTGGTATCTAGCTTTTCAATATGCATACGGCCGGTTTCACAACGCGACTTAATGGCATCGTGTATTTTATGTGGATAGTTACAGGTCAACAGAAAGCGTACAGAACTTGCATACCGTTCCAATGTTCCCCTTAATACATTTTGGGCATCATATTTCATCCCATCAGCTTCGTCCAAAAAGATATACTTCATTTCACCGACACCCATTGTCTCGGAAAATTTAGTAATTCTATCACGAATAAAATCTACACTGTTATCTTTAGAAGCATTAACTTCTAAGACATCAAATGGATCTACACCAAGTTCGTTTAATAATACTTTAATGAGTGTGGATTTACCCGTACCCGGGGATCCAGATAACAGCATATGTGGCAGGGCGCCGCCAGCTATCCATTTTTCTATTTGCTTTTTTTGTTTTGGATCCTTAAAGACATAACCGTCTATGCCTTTAGGCCTATATTTTTCTGTCCAGAGTTCTTTCACAGATAACCTTTATTGTTTGTGTAAGTGTAACAGTTTGACGCAAGAACGTCAAGCCCACTGCGAAAAGATTACTGTCTCTGGATCCTCATCTGAAACTAACATTACAGATTTAGGCCATTCCACGCCCCACATCTGTAAATATGTACCATCCTCTTGTCTAACCTTAACCATTCTTGTCCAACGACCGTTCTCGATTAAAATCCATTGTCCGGGCACAATTTCAGTAATGTCCTCACCCACTGAACAT
>Ga0209777_10007841_pt1 | contig 11768 bp, 15 predicted proteins | sample FrelakmetHBP12HB_FD_187147 | JGI IMG/M metagenome (GOLD analysis project Ga0209777, IMG submission 187147) | Freshwater lake sediment microbial communities from the University of Notre Dame, USA, for methane emissions studies -HBP12 HB (SPAdes)... | ecosystem: Environmental > Aquatic >... | reverse complement strand
TGATCATATTTTTAAGCTTTGTTCGAACAAAGGCCCCGCCTTTTCCTGGTTTGACGTGCTGGAAGTCAACTATCAGGTAAGGCTTTCCTTCCAATTCAATTTTAAGTCCTTTTCGGAATTCTGCGGTGGAATACATAGTACAGCCTTAAAACCATCCTTTACAGTGCGCTTAATTTTTTAAAGCTTGTTTCCTTTCAGTTGAGAAAGCCAGCCGGTCAATGTGGACAGTACCTTGGAATCCCCAACGGCTTCTCTTACCGTTTCTGTTTCGCTCTTGTTATTCCCCGGAGTGGAGAGCGATATTTCTTCCTGAAACACTTGGGAATAAGTTTTGGTTTCCGGATCTCCTTTGGTTGTGTTTTCGAGAACCGGGGTATCTGGGGCGGATTTGAGTTCCTCTTTGGGGAAAATGGAAGGAACAAGGGATTCTGCTTTATTTTCAAGACCTTGTTCCGGATATTTTGAAAGGATTTGATTAAGTTGACCCAACCATTCCGATATGTTGTTTGGTTCATTTTGCTGGAAGTGTTTGGTGATGGATTCTAAGAGAGGGGCAAGTTGATTGAGTTCCCGGGACACCGCCTTAATTTCCATCCAGGCCTTGTCCTTTTCGGAAAGATCCAGATAGGCCAAGGCCGATCCGATACGCAACCCCAGATTTCCCGGGAAATAATTCAGCCCCAGTCGGCAGAGTTCAAGTGATTGTCTGGGTTTTTTTTGAGCCCTAAAAAATTGAACGGTAGCCATAATGAGTGGATAAGAGGGCTCTATCTCTATGGAGAGAGTTTTGGCTTCCGGTTGTTCTTTATCGGCCATGGGTAGGCTGGGTGCCACTGACATTTCGAGATGCCTCCTTGGAATGACCTTCGTCCAGGAAAAAGATGATTTCATCAGGTTTAACTAAACCGAATTCTCTCCGGGCGATTTCTTCCAGATAAATCGGGTCATTTTTAAGACGGGAAATTTCTCGATACATTTCCTCGTTTTTCATGTTCATTTTTTGATTGGCCAGGATCAGAGTCTCCCTTTTTTGGGCCAATTGTTTGATCCTTTGGAGTTCTTGATATCCGTTAATTACCAGAAAGATAAAACCAATGCCGAGGAAGAGCGTAAAAAACCAAAGGGATAAGCTTTTTAAGCGGCTAAAAAAGAAGTTCAAGTTTGAATGCTCCCCAACGCCATTAAAGCCCGGAATAGGATCAGCTCCTTTCCCGGGATTTCCAGATAACAGTCTTCCTGCCTTTCCCGGTAGTTGGGAAAAATATTATTTGATAATACACGGATATTTATTTAAAATCTACTTTTATCTTTTTAAGACAAAACGTGTCCAAGGTCAAGAGAATTTATTGGAAAACTGTGTATTTGATTGAGAAAAGAAAATAGTCTATGATAAAAATATTAAATTTGAAAACAGGGTTCGAGGGTTCGAGGATTCAAGGGGTCAGACGCTCGACTTTACGGTCGGCTTTGCCGACCTATAGAAGAGGCCTCCCAAGGAGGCCGGCGTCGAGCTATAGAAAAGGTTCCCGCACGGTCGGCTTGGCCGACCTAAAAGGGAGGCTTCCGAATGGAAGCCGGATCGGGGAACCGCGTGGTTATTTTTTAAATGAAAAAAATATTTCTCGTGAAGCCTGAAGGGAAAATGAAATTTTTTGCTTGGAAAGGAAGATAAATGAAAAAGGGATTAGGATTTGGAATTTGCATCGTACTGGGGATTATACTGGTGGTAAGTTCTGTTGCCCAGGAAGGCGTATTCTGGGTGGATAAATTTTCTGAAAAAAAAGTATCTGACGGCATCCCTGAAGGTTGGAAATTGGAGAAAAAGACCGGTAATCCGGAAATAAAGGTGGAACAATCCGGAGACAATGCTTTTGTCCTGTTACGTTCCAATAATTCATCTTTCGGCTTAACGAAAGAGTTGAACTTTGAACTTAAAGACTATCCCTATTTGAACTGGAAATGGAAGGTCACCCGTCTGCCGGAGAAAGGGGATTTCCTTAAAAAAGAGACCGACGATCAAGCAGCTCAGGTAGGTGTTGTATTCCCACGTTTTCCTACCATGCTGAATACGGAACTTGTCGTTTATATCTGGGAAAGCAATCTCAAAAACAAAGGTAAAGAGGGGGTAAGCCCGGCCTGGTCCAAGTCCAAGGTCATTGTTCTGCAGGCCGGACCTGAGAAGTTGAATCAATGGATTCAGGAAAAAAGAAATGTTTATGAAGATTATAAGAGATTATTCAAAAAGGAGCCTCCCAAAGTAGGAGGGATCTCCATCTATACTAATACGCAGCATACCAAAGGTAGGGCTGAATCTTTCTATGATCACATTTATTTTTCCAAAAATTGATTAAAAATAGGGTTCAAGGATTCCAGGATTCGAGGGTTCAAAAAACGTTGGCTTAAGGTATAAGGTGTACGGTATAAGGTTTTCCTTGAGCTGTTTTCGTCTATCTGGTCTATTTAGTCTTTTGTTTTACTTCTTTTCCTCATTCACTCATTCCCCCATCCCCAGCTTTTTTCCTTTAAGCCCTAAGCCCTGTGCCTTGAGCCCTAAACCTTTATAGACGACTTTGTCTTACGACCTCATCGGCAATGTTTTGAAAGGCCTGAACTACGGCTGAATCTTCATGGCCCTGGAAATAGGGTCGGCCGGCATCAGCCTCTGAAACCAGGATGGGATCAATGGGGATCCTGCCCAGGAAAGGTACTCCCCATTCCCTTGCCAGGGTTTCTCCCCCGCCCTGTTTAAAAAGATCAATTTCTTGGTGACAATGGGGGCAGATCAGACCGCTCATGTTCTCGATCACTCCGACGATGGGCAGGGAGACTTTGTCCAAAAACCGTAAAGACCGGCGAACATCCTCTATGGCCACCCGTTGAGGTGTGGTAACCACAAGGGCCCGGACATCGGGAATAGATTGGGCTATGGATAGGGGTTCGTCTCCGGTCCCTGGAGGGGCGTCAATAACTAAAAAATCCAAAGGTCCCCAGAGAACGTCCCCTAAAAGCTGCCGAATTGCCCCTCCTTTGCGAGGGCCCCGCCAAATGACCGCCGCATCCTGATCCCCCAGGATGGAAGCCATGGAAATGACCCCCAAGTTTTCATTATAGGCGATGGGTTTAAGAAAACCCCCTTCAACTGTAACTTTTTGACCGGAAAGTCCCATCATTTTGGGGATGCTGGGGCCATGAAGATCGATATCCAAAAGCCCGGTCAAAAATCCTCGGTTGGACAGGGCAACAGCCAGATGAACGGCCACGGTGCTTTTCCCCACCCCTCCTTTTCCGCTCAGCACCAAAACCTTGTTTTTGATTAAGGCCATGTTTTCTCGTATCTTGGCCTTTTTTGCGATTTGATCCGGAAATTCCAAAGTTCCTCCTAAAAGTTGTTCGAGGACCGCTGGGCTATGCGAACTCAAGGGCCGCTGCGCTTGAGGATCGTTCGCTATGCGAACTCAAGGAGCGTCCACCTTCGGCGGACTTGAGAATATGATGAGTTACATTAGGCCTAAAGCGAAGCGCTCCTTAAGTCCGTTCTGACGGACGCTCCTTAAGTCCTGCCTATGGCAGGACGATCCTTTTACGATTTTTGAGCCCTTCGTCCATACTACCCGAACGAAATCCTTTTAGATCAAGGGTGATGTAAGTGAATCCCAGAGTAGAAATGCGGGATAGTAAATCGTTTTTCTTCTGTGGGTCGGAAAAAAGATAAAAATCTTTTTCCGGGACCTCGATTCGAACTAGAGCATTGTGGACTCGAAGCCGGCATTCACTGAAACCCATCTGGTGAAGTACTTCTTCTCCCAGGGCCAACCGCTTGATCAAAGGCAAGGTAATGGGTTGGCCATAGGCGACTCTGGTGGCTAAACACGGGGATGAGGGCTGATTCCAGGTGATCAGATCTAAACTCCGGCTGACCTCGCGAATTTCCTTCTTGCTCCAGCCCAAAACAGCAAAGGGACTGATGACCTTGGCCTCTTTCGAAGCTCGAATCCCCGGACGATAGGTTTTCAGATCATCGACATTGGTTCCATCAAGAAGGAATCGAATCCCCATTTGCTTCAAAATCGGCCGGGCTTGACGAAACCGGGATTGCTTGCAGAAATAACAGCGGGTCGGAGAATTTTTTCTGAATCTCGGATCCAGATATTCTTTGGTTTTCAGCCAGTGCAGCCGGACCTTCAGTAAATCAGCCAGTTCTTGAATCCTGTCCCGTTCCTTAGCTGTCAACAAAGGGGAAACAAAGGAGACGGCCAAAGGGGGAGCAGACCAGGCTTCACGGGCCAGATAAAGAAGCAGGGTACTATCCACACCCCCGGAGAAAGCCACGGCACCAGGCTGATATTGTTTTAGATAGGAGGTCAGGGTTTTGGTTTTAGAAGAAGACATTTATTCTTTCTAGATACTAGATACAAGATACTGGATGCTGGACAGGATGCAGGGCGTTTCTAACAATCAAATATCATATACCATTTCTTTATCATTTGAGATTTTTTATAATTTGATAGAGTCCGCTCGAAATTATCAATTAAATTTTATGGTATCGAGCATCGAGCATCCAGCATCTAGTATCGGTCTTAAGTAACAGGATGCGGAAAAACTCTTTTTTACAGGTTGCTCAAAAAGGTTCTGCCGGCCTCCTTGGAGGCTTTTTATATAGGTCGGCGCCGGCCTCCGTAGGAGGCCTCTTCTATTAGGTCGGCAAAGCCGACCGTAAAGCCGACCGGCTACAAGGCGTCCCAAAATCCCGAGGAATGAGGCGTACATATAAGTACGCCGCAATAAGCCTGCCCCGCCAAAAGGCGGGGAGGGGTGAGGGCAATCCCGCCGTTGGCGGGATAGATGGGCCTTTTTGTTCGCCCCAAATCTCGGCTCACTCCCACTCCTTCGGAGCGGTTCCCGGTTTCAGCAACCTGTTAATCATTCAATGGACGAAATGACCCGATGCCCTTTCTTTTCCAGGGCCTGGATGATCGGGTCCAAGGGACACCGTTTTAGGCGGAACAAATAGGACTTCTTTTGCCCTTTGCCTATCATTCCCACACTGATGATTTGCCCTCCTTTTTGATGGATGAGGCCCGAAACCTCCTCAAAGGCCTTTGGCCGGGCAGCGAGCTGAATATCCAGACGGGAACTGGCTTCCAAGACCCCCATCAACTGGATAAAGGCTGCCAGAATATCCGGGGTAGTTATTATCCCGACCAATCTTCCTTTGTCGACGACCGGAAGTCCGCCAATTTTGTATCGGTAAATCAAACGGGCGGCTTCTTCCAACGATTCTTCCGGGCCGATGGTAACCGGGTTCTTTATCATGACCTGGTCAAGACGCATTTCTTTTATCAGGGAGGGGATCATGATCTGCCGAAGATCATTTTCGGTGATTAGGCCCTTAAGGATTTTGTTTTCCACCACAGGAAGATGCCTGATGGAATATTTTTTCATCAAAGTCAAGGCTTCCATGATTTGGCCATTTTCAGAAATGGTCACCACTTTTTTGATCATCCAATTTTTAACTTGCATCGGCCCTCCTTAGTTATAACAGAGTTTAATCGTTTGGGGATCAAAGGTTTATTTTCTTGTAGTTATCAGGTAGTTCACTTGGATCCTTTGAGAGCTTTGAAAAACATCCCCTTTTGCCCAATCACGGCGTCAGACTCAAATTTTAATCCTCGAAATATTCCATATATTCCTGTGGTTAAAATTTTCGTCTTCCTTGACCTTGAACAAAATTGAATTTTATTCAAAGCTCTCCCTTTCCACCCCACCCGGACTTGACCTCCTGGACTCTTTTTAATCCTTCGAGGGAGCCCCGCAGGGGGCATGAGACTTTATTACACCACCATATTAGAAGATTCAGATAATTTTATCAAGGGAAAGGGCAGAAAGGGATCAGTTGAGTTGACATTTTTTATATTTTAGGTTAAGTTCCTTCCATATTGAGGGATTGTAAGGGTTGTAAAAACAAATGAAAACAAAATTTATTTTTGTTACCGGCGGTGTTCTTTCTTCATTGGGAAAAGGGTTGGCTTCGGCCTCCATTGGGGCCCTTCTCGAATCCCGAGGGCTCAAGATCACTTTTCAAAAATTGGACCCTTATATCAATGTGGATCCGGGAACGATGAACCCCTTTCAGCACGGAGAGGTCTATGTAACCGATGACGGGGCCGAGACGGATCTGGATTTGGGACATTACGAACGATATACTTCGGTCAAATTGACCCAGGCTAATAATTTTACCACCGGCAGAATTTATAATTCCGTCATCACCAAAGAACGACGGGGAGACTACCTGGGAGGCACCGTCCAGGTGATTCCGCATATCACCGATGAGATTAAAAACAGCATCCTCCTGATGTCCAATGATAACGATGTGGCTATTATCGAGGTCGGCGGCACCGTCGGAGACATTGAAAGTCTTCCCTTTCTTGAAGCCATACGTCAATTAAAGTCCAATTTAGGAAAAGAAAATGTCCTTTATATCCATTTGACCTTGGTCCCCGTTCTTAAGACGGCCGGGGAAGTCAAAACCAAACCTACGCAGCACAGCGTTAAAGAACTTCGAAGCATCGGTATCCAGCCCGATATCTTGCTTTGTCGGACCGAGCAGATCCTTTCCCCTGAAATCAAAGCCAAAATCGCCCTCTTTTGTAACGTGGAAAAAGATGAGGTTATTACCGCCAAGGACGTGGAAAATATTTATGAGGTCCCTTTGTCTTTTCACCAAGAAGGCCTGGATGACAAGATCGTTGAACGGTTGAATATTTGGACGCGCGCCCCACGGCTTGAAAATTGGATCGCCCTGAATAAAACCATAAAAAATTTGACCATTCCGGTTCGAATCGCCATAGTCGGGAAATACATCCATTTAAAGGAGTCGTATAAGAGTCTAAATGAAGCCCTGTTTCATGGGGGTATTGCCAATAACTGCAAGGTCATTCTGGATTTTGTTGACTCGGAAGAGGTGGAAAAGCAAGGGGCTGAACATTTTTTATCTGAAGTGGACGGGGTGCTGGTCCCCGGTGGTTTTGGCTCCAGGGGGGTAGAAGGCAAAATTGCTTCTGTTCGCTACGCCCGTGAAAACCTCGTTCCTTACTTCGGGATTTGCTATGGCATGCATATGGCCGTAATCGAGCTGGCTCGATCAAAGGCCGGTTTGGGCGGGGCGAATACCACGGAAGTGGACCCGAACACCCCTTATCCAATTATTTATCTGATGAGCGAATGGTTCGATTACCGCAGTCAAAAAATCGAGCGTCGTGATAAGAATACGGATTTAGGAGGGACCATGCGTCTGGGGGCCTATCCCTGTCGGCTGAAGGCCGATACCTTGGCCTATGCCAGCTATCAGCAAGAAGAAGTGTTTGAGCGCCATAGACACCGTTATGAATTTAATATGGCCTTTAAAGAACCCTTAACGGAAAAGGGGCTTATATTGAGTGGACTTTCTCCGGATGGTTCTCTGGTAGAGATTGTCGAATTGCGTGATCACCCTTGGTTTCTGGGCTGTCAGTTTCACCCGGAATTCAAGTCCCGTCCCATGAGTCCCCACCCCCTGTTCCGGGAATTTATCCGGGCCTCTTTGGAACATTCTCAAAAGAAATAAACAGGCAGAATCCTATTGAAAGAAATACAAATAAGAAACTGGAAGGTCGGAAAGACCACCCCTCTTCTGGTCATTGCCGGACCGTGCGTCATTGAAGATGAATCGACGACCGTGACTGTCGCCCGAGAACTTCATGGGATTCAGAAACGGCTGAACATCCCTCTTGTCTTCAAAGCTTCTTACGATAAAGCCAATCGAACTTCGATTCGCAGTTATCGAGGTCCCGGCCTGGAGGCAGGTCTGGCCCTTTTAAAGATTATCCGAGACCGTTTTGAACTTCCTGTTTTATCCGATGTCCATCAAGTCAGCGAAATTGAGAAAGCCGTGCAGGTTCTGGATGTGATTCAGATACCGGCCTTCTTGTGCCGGCAGACCGATCTATTGACGGCTGCAGGCCGAACAGGCCTGCCGGTCAACGTTAAAAAAGGCCAATTTCTTTCTCCCTGGGATATGCGCTTTGTGGCCGAAAAAATTGCCGCCACCGGAAACGATCAGATCCTGTTAACCGAAAGGGGAACCACCTTCGGATATAACAATCTGGTGGTGGACATGAGGTCTTTTCCTATATTGTCCGGTTTTGGTTATCCGGTCATCTTCGATGCCACCCATAGTGTCCAACTCCCCGGAGAGGGGCAAGGGGTTTCCGGAGGAGAAAGGAAGTTTATCCCCTGTCTGGCCAAAGCGGCAGTGGCGGCCGGTGTTCAAGGGGTCTTCCTGGAAGTTCATACTGACCCGGAAAAAGCCTTGTGCGACGGGGCCAATTCCTGGCCGTTGGATCAACTGGAACCTCTTTTGCGCAGCTTGATGGCGATTCATGAGGTAGTCCGAGAAAAAGAAAAAATGGTATAAGGTACAGGGTACAAGGTATAAGGCTTGAGGCTTAAGACAAAAAGACCGTTTCTTTCCTAACAACCATTTCCGAGGGATCTGGTCTTCAATTCCTTTAACCTTGTGCCCTGAACCTCGTTCTCTGTACCTTTCACCTTGGAACGAATAAAAACCGATGGATTCCATACTCCGGAAGGCCAAAAAGATCAGGTTACTGCTGCTTGATGTGGATGGAATTTTGACCGATGGCCGGATACTTTACAACGAAAAAGGTCAGGAGATCAAATGCTTTTACGTTCAAGATGGCCAGGGAATCCGCTGGCTGCTTGGTGAAGGAATCAAGGTGGGTTTTCTTTCCGGACGTTCCTCAGGGGCCGTTAAAATGAGGGCCGAAGAACTGGGGGTTTCCTTTCTTTTTCAAGGGATCAAAGATAAAACTAAAATTTTTGAAAAACTCCTCCAAAAAACAAAACTTGACCCGGAGCAGGTTTCTTTTATGGGCGATGATTTTATGGATCTTCCGCTGCTTAAAAAAGTCGGTCTTTCGATCAGCGTGAGTAATGGCCATCCCCTGGTTCAGAAAAAGGTGGATTATGTCACCAGAGCGGCTGGGGGCCTCGGGGCTGTACGGGAAGTGTCTGAATTGATTTTCAGGGCTCAAGGGAAATGGGAGTCCATCCTCAGAGACTATGGGTTTAATAATTAAAAGCAGAATTCATTGACTGGGGGATTGGATTTGTTTATTGTGGATCATGTGAAAAAAATAAAGAATATCCTGATCATTGGTATTCTTTGTGTGGTTGCTTTCTGGCTGGGGTTATACGCTTTCAGGACCCAGAAGCCGCCAACCCCGGTGCCCAAGGTATCAAACGCCGGGACTACCCCCGGCAATGTCGGACTGCAAGAAATCAATTTTGTTCAAGTTAAGAATGGGGTTAAGTTGTGGGAACTTAAGGCCGAGGCGGTTGAATATCAGCAACCGAAGAACTTGGTCTCCTTTAAAAAGGTTACCCTGACCTATTTTCCTAAAGATGACAAACCAGTCAGCCTGGTGGGGAATCTGGGAAGTTTGGATACTCAAACGAAAAATATTTTTATTGAAGGGCAAGTGGTCATTTCTACCCCGGATGGATATGAGCTTAAAGTCCCTTCCCTGAATTATCGGGATGACCTTAGAGAAGTTTCTACGGAAGGGGCGTTCACCTTTAAAGGCCCTGATCTATTTTTAGATGGCAAGGGGATGACCATGAACCTTGATTCCCAGAAAGTTTGGGTCAAGAAAAAGGTCAGGATGACACTTTTTCATTCTTTTTTTGTGTCTTGATGAGGAGGGCGGACATGGCTTCATTAAGGAGATTACTCCTGGCTTTCATGACTATCACAGTCGTGGGATCAGGATTTTTTGTACCGCAATGGGGATTTGGGAAGAATAAAGATTCCTCAGACCCCCCCCGGCCTATTGTAACTACTGCCGACACCCTGGAATTGGACAATAAAAATAAAATAGCCACTTTTTCAGGAAACGTCGTGGCCAAACAGGAACAACAGGGGAAAGAGCCCATCATCATTTATTGCAATAAAATGGTGATTTATTCCATTGAGGAAACCGGCAAAAAACCTTCTCCCTCTTCGTCAAAAGAGAGCGGAAAAAAGAATCTGACCCAACAGAACCAGGTGGATAAGATTGTGGCCAGTGGCCAGGTCAAGATTCTTCAGGGCAAAGATGTGGCTACAGGAGAAACGGCCGTTTTTTACAACGCCGATCAGAAGATCGTCTTATCGGGTAACCCAAAAGTCTGGCAGGGAAAGAACCTGATCAAAGGAGAGGAGATCACCGTTTGGATAAAGGAAAATAGAAGCCTAGTTACCAGCAAGGGGTCCAACCGGGTGCAGGCGGTGATATATCAAGAAGAAAAATAATGAAACAGTTAGCCGTTCGGGACCTGGTAAAAATATATCATAGAAAACCAGTGGTCAATAAGGTCAGCCTGCAGTTGACCGAGGGGGAGATCGTCGGTTTATTGGGGCCGAACGGTGCGGGCAAAACAACCACCTTTTATATGATTGTCGGCCTGACTCGCCCCAACCAGGGAACTATTTTATTAAACGAGGAAAGTATTAGTGAACTCCCCATGTACCTTAGGGCCCGGAAAGGTATCAATTATCTTCCCCAGGAACCTTCGGTTTTTACCCGGCTGACGGTGGCCGAAAATATAATGGCTATTTTGGAAACCCTGGATATTTCAACGGTCGAGCGGGAAAACCGTTTGGGCGATCTTCTTCAGGAACTCAAACTGACCCATCTGGCCCATCATAAAGCCTATTCCCTTTCTGGTGGTGAACGGAGGCGGGTGGAGATTACACGGGCCTTAGTCACTTCACCTTCTTTCATCTTGCTCGATGAACCTTTTGCCGGGATCGATCCTCTGGCCATCAATGATATCCAGAACATCATAGAGACCTTGAAAGTCAAGAATATCGGAATTCTGATCTCCGATCACAACGTACGTGAAACTCTTTCGGTTTGTGACCGGGCCTATATCATTAATGAGGGGGTGGTTCTGGAAGAGGGGACTCCCCAGGAACTGGCTGAAAGCGAGACGGCTCGAAAAATTTATCTTGGAGAAAAGTTTCAATTACCCTGATGGCCTTAGAGATCAAACAACAACTTAAGCTAACCCAGCAGTTGATCATGACCCCTCAACTGCAACAGGCAATCAAACTGCTGCAACTGTCCCGGTTAGAGCTTTTGGATAGCCTTCATCAAGAGTTGGAGGCCAATCCGGTTTTGGAAGAGGCCTTAAGCGAGGACCTGGAGTCTACCCAGACAGAAAAGGCTCCGGGAGAACCGGAGGACGAACCGGAAGATCGACAGGCCGAGGTGACTATCGGGGAACAGGCCTTTGAAGGTACGGATTGGGACAATTACATCAATGACTATTATACCCCGCGAAGTGAAGACATTTCAGAAGACCGGGAACTCTCTTCTTATGAAAATATGGCGTCCAAAAAGACCTCGTTGGCCGATCATCTTATGTGGCAGCTTTCACTTTCCAATTTGACCCCGGAAGAAGAAACGATTGGCGCCGAGATTATAGGAAATTTGGATGTTAATGGTTATCTTAAGGCTTCCCTGGAAGAGATTTCCCAGAGCACTCATCGGGAAACGGCCTTTGTGGAAAAGGTTTTGGTACGCATTCAGGAGTTTGATCCCCTTGGAGTGGCCTCCCGAGATCTTAAAGAATGCCTGCTTATCCAGGCCCATCATCTGGACATTCAAACTCCCTGGGTTGACTTGATTATTAAGGATCATTTGAATTTGCTGGAGACAAAAAAT
>Ga0209777_10007840_pt1 | contig 11768 bp, 14 predicted proteins | sample FrelakmetHBP12HB_FD_187147 | JGI IMG/M metagenome (GOLD analysis project Ga0209777, IMG submission 187147) | Freshwater lake sediment microbial communities from the University of Notre Dame, USA, for methane emissions studies -HBP12 HB (SPAdes)... | ecosystem: Environmental > Aquatic >... | reverse complement strand
TCATATTAGAAACTGCTGATAAGAAGACTGCGGTCGATCCGATTGCATCGTTCTTGGCACGCGGTTCACAATATATGTATGAATAATTAGCTCTTAAAAAATGTTAACACAAAAACAATAAATATTTTAAAGATATTTAATCGGAGGATACAAAATGGATATCAATGCTAATGCAGAACAATATGTAAGAGAATGGTCTGAAATTCAGGGCCCACTCTCTGTTAAAGGAATTGGCGATCGTTACGTTCGTGAGAACACCGCGATCTTGTTACAAAATCAGAAGACACAAGATTTGGGCAAGGCTCTTTTTGCTGAATCTTTCCAGGGCAGCGTTAATGCACCTGCAGCGTTGAACGTCGGCTTCCCAGAAACTGGAAACTACGGTTCATTCGCTCCTATCGCATTGGCACTTGTTCGCCGTGTGTTCCCTCACCTTTTCGCTAATACACTTGTTGGTGTTCAGGCTATGACTGGTCCTGTCGGTCTTGCTTATGCGCTTCGCTTTGTGTATGCTGATGGTCAGTTGAATGAAGCTGGTTGGAATGTTGTTCCTAACTATTCGGGCTTCACTGGTTCGACTCGTGGCACCTCTTCAGTTTCTGCTGATGTTGGAACCGGTGTTGGTACCTCTGCTGCAGAAGCTTGGGAAATTCAAGGTAACCCAGCAATGCCTGAACTTCAGTTGAAGTTGGATCGTACTGCTATCATTGCATTGACTCGTAAGCTTGCTGCTAGCTTCTCTCTTGAAGCTGCTCAAGATATCAAGGCTATGCATGGTCTTGACATCGAACGCGAAATGTTGAATATTCTTCAGTATGAGATGGCCGCTGAAATCGACCGCGAAACCATTCAGCAATGTAAGACTGCTGCTCCTACCCCAGTAACCTGGGATATTGCATCATCTGCTTCTGATGGCCGTTGGTCTCAGGAAAAGTTTACCAATATCACAACTCAGATCATCAAGGCCGCTAACGACCTTGCTACTGCTAACCGTCGTGGTGCTGGTAATATTGTGGTTGTTTCTGGTAAGTTGGCTACTGCCCTTCAGGCATCTGGACCAATCTTTACTCGCAATCAGTCAAATGTTAACCCAACTCAAGTTATTCCTGAGATTGGTACTATCAATGGCACCATCAAGGTGTTCCGTGATCAGTATGCAACTACCGATGAAGCACTTGTTGCTTATAAGGGCCCAGGCGTAACCGATGCTGGTGTTATCTTCTGCCCATACATCACCGGTCTTACCAATCGTGCTGTATCTCCAGATGACTTCGCTCCAAGAATTGGTGTTATGAGCCGTTATGCGTTCACTAACAACTTGCTTGGTGCTCAGAACTACTACCGCAGAATCATATTCTCTAATCTTTCTAATCTTCTTTAATTCTGTTAAGTAAGTAAAAATCAAAACCGATTGGCCTAACCGCCAATCGGTTTTTTGTTTCTCTATATAAATATAAAAAAGCGAGAGGTGATTACATGGCAGAAATTTCAAACATCATTGGTATGAGAGATTATATTAAAAGACAGCTTGGTTCTCCAGTTGTTTGTGTTGAAATTGCCAATGAACAACTCGATGATATTATTGGCGATGCTGTAAAGGATATGCAAAGATATTTGATCGGTGAAGGTTCATATAAAGACTATATGAAATTTACTTTGACATCGGGTGTCAGCGCATATCAAATCACTGATGATCTTGAAGCCGTCGTAGATTTTGACACTATACAAGGTTTTAATGGAGTGAATCAGTTGTTCACTATAGAACATAACATTCTTTATAATGACTTGGTCGGTGGAAATCTTTTGGGTACGGGTCCAACTGCTGATGCAGGTGGTCTTCTTAGTAATTGGAATACTCAAATGATGTATCTTGAAGAGATCAGAAATGAATTCTCTGTGATGTATTCAGTTCAATATAATGCATTAAGTAAGACGATGATTGTTGTACCAACACCTAAAGAAAATGCTGTAGGACTTTTGCAAGTGTTTAGAAGAGAAACATCTGAAATGTTTTATAATCATATTTTATTCAGAAGGTTAGTTGTTGCAAGAGCGAAGAAATTGTGGGGATTGCATTTGAAGAAATATGCATTAACACTTCCTGGCGGCGGTTCAATTAACGGATCGGAAATTTATTCGGATGGCGTTGCAGATGAAGAGAAAGCATTCGAGGCAGTTCAAAAGGAAGCAGCACCGGCAATGTTCTGGGTAGGATAATTTAAAAGGAGCAATATGAAAGAATCATTAAAGGATTGACAATCGAATTTAGAGAATAAGATGACAGGAATATTTGATGTCGTAAATGTAGCATGGCAATCGCCGTACTTCCAATATAAAACAAACCCTTGTTATGCAAACGAGAAATTGCTTTATAGTCACTTGGAAACTGAAGCTTTCGACAATTATGGCATTAAGTATATGTACTATGCAATGGACTTCAATGAAAAGAGAGATCGACTTTTTGGCGAAGATATGGATCGTTACTGCCAAAGAAAATTTATTGTCATGGCATACATTGCTCAATTGCCACCATTGATTCCTCAGTTTGCTTTGTTAGGTATTATAAATCCTGACATCATCACTATTTATATAACTATATCGCATTTCAATCAGGCTTCAACATTGACATATGAAGATGACTCTTTGATTAAGCCTCAAAGATTTCCTCCCATGGTTCCTAGACAAGGCGATTATATAAAGTCTGTTTATAACAAAGTATTCTATGAAATTATAAATGTTAGAGATTCCGAAGAGAGCTCGCAATTTCATGAAACAAAAACTACATACACTTTGAATGTTAGAGTGTGGAAAAACAACAACTTCGATGTTAGTGCAACAGAGGGTGTTCCTACATCATCACTTTTTGATATTTCAGCAGTGATGCATCAACCTGACTTCCTTGCAACAAATGATGAGATATCAATTGAAGATGACTTTATAAAATATGAACAGAAAGCTGGTGAGATAGACCCAACGGATCCTTTTGGAGGGTTTTGATGCATCAATATCATTATCTTTATAAAATAATAAATCTTATCAATAATAAGATCTATATAGGTGTGCATTCGACTGATGATATCAACGATGATTATTTTGGCTCAGGAGTTGCATTGCATAGAGCAATAAAGAAATATAACAAAGATAATTTTAAAAAAGAAATTCTTGAATGGTTTGATTGGAAATGCGAATCTTTACAAAGAGAATCCGATATTGTTAATGAATGTTTTGTAAAAAGATCTGATACTTATAATTTAAAGACTGGCGGTATTGGTGGTTTATTATCATGTGATACTAAACATAAAATTAGCAATTCACGTATGGGCATAATATTTTCAAACGATCATAAAGAAAATTTGAGAAGATCACATATAGGATATAAAGCAACTGATGAGACTAAGAAGAAAATATCAGATGCTAATAAAGGATGCAATAACAAGTTTTTTGGAAAAACTTTTACTGATGAGCAATTAAATAAAATAAAGGACGCTAGGAAGACACAAACTAAATTAGCGACAAAGAGTGTTATAATAAATGACATAAAGTTTGATAGTATTAAATTAGCATGTGAGCATTTTCATCTTCACGCATCTCAAATAAGTGTTCGCTTAAAGTCCGAAAAATTTTCAAATTATAGGTATGCATAATGTACTATTATCCAGCAACCATTCGTGGCATCGTTACTTCGGTATTAGCATTTTTCAATGACTTACATATACATCGTCTTGATGATTCTGGAAATATTGTAAAAGACTTAATTGTGCCTCTGAAATATGGGCCTGTAGATAAAACTTATCAGTTTAGAACCGAGCAGGATTTCGGCGCTAAGTATTATATTTCATTACCGAATATAACATTCTCTTTGGGTGGTGTTCAGTATGATTCTGAAAGAGCGACGGGCGTAAATGAATATCGTTATTTTTATGATGAGAAAATTGGTCTTGATAACTTGGATGATTTTTGGTCTGATGCTCAACCCGTTCCTTATGATTTTAATTTCTCAATGAGTGTGTTAACTGAATCAATGGATGATTGGTGTCAAATAGTCGAACAGATTTTACCTAGATTTTCTCCTGCACAATATTTAAGAGTAAAAGAATTCTCTTTTCTTGATATTGAAAGAGATTTACAAATGGTGCTTAGCAATGTGTCAACTGATTTCCTTATGGAACAAGGAGAAGAAGACAAGAGATATATCAATGGCACTTTAGAATTTACAGTTAAAGCTGTTCTGTATAATCCAATCAAGAATGCCAAAATCATTAAACAGATTCAAACCAAATACAATGTTTTTAATGGTGATGATTATTTGCAAGTGTCACAATATAACACAAGTGCCAATATTGATTTGTCAGCAGCTCCCGTGACGAGTGCTTATAATAATGAAGGAACTTTCCCTTATAATCAGTTGACTTCTGCGGGTGTTAATGTGTCTGGTAATTGGTATCAGAATATGAAGAATTATTTTTCTAATGTTGGACAGTTTTAATTGAGGTGTGTTTATGCAAAATGGATTTGAAGGTTTGGATAAAGCCATGAATAATGATTTTTCAGGTTCACTTGATGATGCTGAAAAACGCATCGATAATTTTGTTAGTGTCAAGACTGCAATGGTTGAAAAAGCCAAATCAGGCACTTACACATTAGAAGATGAAGAGTATTTGAGATTTGAATTAAAGACCCTTATACAAGGTTCAAGAATGATCATGGATAAACTTGAGAGAGATATAAAGATAGGTTCTCAACCGAGAGTGTATGAAGTATATTCGGCACTCTTAAAAACAACATTCGATGGGCTTAAAGAATTAAGAGAACTTAATAAGACGGTTACTGATTTGGAAATAGAGAGTGATAAACCGAAGATAAGTCAAGATGGCAAGGTAATAAATAATACTACGAATAACTTTGTTTTAACCGGCAAAGATTTACTTAGTATGATTTCAAATGCAAAGCAGAGCAATCAATTAAATTCTATTGAAGCAAAATTTGAATTGGGATCGGTCGATAAAATTTAGAGGTATTATAATATGAGTTTCTTATCATTTTACAACTTACAACGCAAGGATAAAATATTCGAGCGTACATTTGATAAGTTCTATAAAAACGGACATTTTGGAAGTTTGAATAAAACGCTTATAAAAGAAGATCAAAAGGAATGGTTTGATAAGTTGGTCAATCTTATTAAGGATAAGAACGGGACTGAATTGTTTGCTGTTATGGAATCGTTTGAATCAAAATTTAGTAGAGAATGTTTTGATAAAATTGTTGGAACCAAGATCAAATATAAGGACCGTGATATTTTAAAAAGCGAGATACAGAAATTTATCATGGGAGATTCAAAATGAAGTCATTGCAATATTTAAAAGAAAAGGTTGACGCATTACAAACTCCTGAAGAACTTAAGAAGGGTATTAAGTATAATGAAGAAATGCTTGAAAAGGCAAAAAAGAAAAAGGACAAGGATGCTATTGAAAGATGGGAAGGCGCTATCAAAGCGAAAGAGGCTTTGCTAAAGTCCAAAGAGGATAAGGGGGATAAAAAGGAAGAACCTGAAGATAAGAAGGACTCCGAACCCGAAGATCTTGATAAAAAGTTTAAAGAAGCTCATGCGAAATATAAAGCTGCTGATGCTGCAGGTAATGAAGAAGAAGCGACTAAATGGGCTAAGATCGCAAATGATACTGAAGACGAGATTGATGCTAAAAAGAAAAAAGAAAAACCTGAAGAAAAAAAGGAAACTGAACCTGAAGATCTTGATAAGAAGTTTAAAGATGCCCATGCAAAATATAAAGCCGCAGATGCGGCAGGTGATGAAGACGAGGCAAAGAAGTGGGCTAAAATTGCTAACGATACCGAAGATGAGATAAATGCAAAGAAGGAAAAGAAACCTGAAGAAAAGAAACCTGAACCTCCTAAAGAAAGTCCTGAAGAGAAGGATGCAAAATCTGTTAAACCACAAGAACCTGGTGAAACTGATTCAAGTAAACCAACTGAAACTCCTGCGCACCCAAGTCTTCCAAACCCTCCTACTGATATGTTAGATCCTGATGCAAAGGAAGATACTGAAAGTGATAATAAGGAAACTGCAAAAGCCGCAAAGAAGAGAGAAGATAAAGAATTAAAAGACCTTGCAACAAAAACGGCAAATGACGAAATCGAAAATGCTAAAACTTCAAAGGCTAAAAAGGCCGCAACTGTTGCGAAGGATGTTGGCTTGCATATTCTTGGTCGTCTAGGAAAAGGATTTCAAATAGGTGATACATCTTTAACCGATTTGGTTAATAACAGCAAGGCGACTGCACTTGTAAAAACTGGAATCGAAAAGATGAGTGATAAGAATAAGAAGGCCGCTCTTGATAAAATTAGAGGTCCTTTTGAAAAGCAGATTGAGGAATTGGAAACAAAGATTAAAGAATTAGGCGATCAGATTTCAGATGCTGAGGAAGAAGATAGTGATGATAAGGAATCTCAAATCGAGGACATTGATGCAGAGCTTGAAAAGATTGAAAATAAGATAAAAGATCTTAAGAGAAAAAAGACTTTTGCTTGGGAAACTGAAGTTAGAAAATTGGGCGAGAAGAAATATGAACTTTCAAGTAAGAAAAAAGAATTGAAAACTGGTAATAAGGAAGTTGCTGAGCTTAAGAAGAAAAAGAAAGAACTTGAAGATCGTTTAAGCAAAGCCAATGATACTTATAAAGAATTGATGTCAGCAGCAAAAGAAGCAAATGAATCTATAAAGTATTTGTTTGGTTCAACGAAAGACATAAAAGTTATAACTGAAAAGGTTGACTTTTATAAGCACGTCGATGCAAAGGATTATATAAAAGAATCGTTGAGGTAAAATGTATAATGTTCTTTCGATAGATGGTGGTGGAGTTTGGGGCTTGGGAGTCGCAAGATTTATTTTTGAATATGAAAAGCTAACAGGCCAAAAATTCGCAGATAAGTTTAAAGCATTTTCAGGAACTTCGACTGGTGCCATAATTGCTGCTATGTTATGTGAAGGATTTACGGGTGAACAAATATACAAACTTTATAAAGAAAATTTGAAGAAGATATTTTCTGCCCCTTGGTATTATAAGATAAACCCATTCTGTCCTAGATATGATAACACATACTTAGCAAATCTTTTAAGAAATAATCTTAACGGATATATGAATGGATTCACTAAACCGATTTTCATTCCGGTGTCGTGCTCTTTAGGAGATCAAGAGAAAGTGTTTGATAGAAGAGATTCAGATATTTCTAAATGGAAAGCTGTATTATGTTCGACATCAGCGCCGTTGTATTTTTATCCTATTGATGATATGTATATGGATGGTGGTTTGTTTTTGAATAACCCATGCGCAGCATTGCAGGCTGGATTGGTCGGCACTGACTTAGACGGAAATTATCGAATGTTATCATTTGGAACGGGTGGATCTACAGTAGGAAGAAAACTCGATCCTAATATGTCTGTGATAGGATGGGGTAAATATTTAGCGACTGAATGGCTTGCTAAAGCTGGTGAATCGGGTTCTTATATTGTAAAGAAGAATATAGGAGAACACAATTTCATGAGACTTAAACCCATTCTTACTGATGATACAAATTATTCTGCCGATGATGTCTCTAATATGGATAACATTGAAAACATTTGGGTTAATGTTTTCAACGAATCAATTGTGAATTTGAATACTTTTATAGGGTGAGGTTATATATGCAATCAATAAAGAATTTTTTCTTCGGTATTTTGGCATTTTTCAATTTGACTGATAACTCAAAGAGAAAGTTATCAATGACAAATATTCTTTTCTATATTATGATTTGGAAATTCTTTACGATACCTCTTGCTATTGCATCAATCACTCAATTGGTCGCAGCAGCACTTTCAGTTGTTGGTTTAGGCGGAGCAGCAGCATTGTATCATATCAGAAAACCTTCTGATAAACAGACACCTGTAAATACGGTTGTAGATACAGTGAAAACTCTTTTAATAGAAAATAAGGTTGAGGATAAAAATGATGGACCTAGTGCTTAATTATAGAGCTGCTTATGATATTCTTATAGGCCTTTGTAAAGAACGCGGGCTTGATAAGAAATCAATATCATTCAAAACACATAAGCATCATATAACTCCAAAATGCTTAGGCGGTTTAAATGAAGATTCTAATTATGTATTATTAACTTTACAAGAACATAAGAAGACGCTCAATTGATAGGAGATGAGAAATGAAATTTATTGAAGAATTGAAGAATCCAAGAAACATCGCAGCACTCGTTGCGATTATTCTTTGTGCGTTTATTTATCTTTCATCACAACAAAAGATAACATCCGTATCTCAAGAGTATGATAAGAAGATTTCTGTTTATACCGAAGAGATGAGTAAGGATTCAGCAGCACTTAAAACAAAGCAAGTCACAATCGACAGTTTTGCGCTAACAATTTATAAACATTCCGTAGAAACCTCATCATCTAGTTCCGTCAAAAAGGGCACTGGCGTGAAAACCGTGGTAACCGTGATCGAATCTACAGATGGCAAGAAAACGACGACCACAACCTCGGATTCGTTCACTGGAGAGATTGTGGACAATAATCTCAGTTCAAAGGTTGTAGATTCGGTTGCAAACGTGTTTAAAAAGAAGACGGATTCCTTGTCACAAGAGATATCAGTGCTTCAGGAAAAGTCTAAGGTACAAAAGATTGATACTGTGATACATGAAAAAATCGTAACAGTAATAAAAGAACCGACTGAAAAGAAACTTGATCTTAGTGCTTTGATAGGTACTGATGTAAGCACTCAAAATAGCTTTATCGTAACACCCGTCATTGGTGTTGGCGCAAGATATGATTTTGCAAAAATATTCTTTGTGCAAGCGGATGTAAGAAAGGTCGGAAATATAATAACATTTGGTTCAGTTGACCAATATAAATTTGGTACAGCGATAGGATTGCATATTGCATTATAATTGAAAGAGGTTCGTGAATGTATAATAAGGATCCGCAACTTAGGTGTGCTGGTGAACAGATTGAATACACCCGTGAAATGCTTGAAGAATATATCAAGTGTAAAGAAGATGTAATTTATTTTGCTGAACACTATTTCAGAATCATATCTGAAAAAGGCGAACATCTTATCGAGCTTAGAGAATATCAAAAGCGAATGATTAGAGCTATGGTCGGCGGAGATGGTGATCCTAGACCGTATATTGCCTGCGTTGCTGCTCGCCAAATAGGCAAATGTTGTAATTATGACACTAACATAAAGATTAGAAATAAGAAGACCGGCGAAGTTATTGAATTATCTATTGGTGATTTTTACAGGAAAATATTTACAGTTTTTTCCAAATTGACATAAAAAAATAACTCCTATGTATATAAATAATTTTGAGAACCTACCAAAGTCTCGAAACGATTTAATATATGGAGTTATTGTTATGAATATTTATATATGTAAAGTTTGTGGAAAGGAATGCAAAGAATTTAAAGGTTTGTTTATTCATCTTAGAAAACTTCATAAGTTTGATGATTTAAAATGCAAAGAATATTACGATGTTAATATTAAAGATTCGACAAAATGCAAATTGAATGGATGTAATAATAAAATAGGTTTTGAATTTGTTGGCTATCAAGGTTTTTGTTGTGCGGGCCATTTAAACACACAAAAGAAAATTGATAAAGGAACCGCAAACTATGAATGCAAAATCTGTAATTCATATTTTGAAAAAATTGATTCTTTGTCTAGACATATTCAGGAGTTTCATAAAGACATTACAATTGAGAATTATTATAAGATGTATATGATGAACGCTGGCGATCCTGATGGTGAATGTTTGCAATGCGGAAATGAATTAAAATTTGTTTCCATTGCAAAAGGTTATCAAAAATTCTGTCATAATTCGTCCTGTAATGTCTTGTGGCATAACAAAAATTCCGGACGATTAGTACAATCGTCCGGAGGTATTAAACTGGCCAGATCATCTGGAGACAATATTCCAACACAACTTGGGTATTGGTTGAAGAAAGGGTTTTCTGAAAATGACGCAAAGCTGAGATTATCGGATAGACAGAATACGAATTCATTAAAAAAATTTATTGAACGACACGGTGAAGAAGTTGGCATTAGAAAGTGGAATGAGAGACAATTGAAATGGCAGGAAACTTTGAATGCTAAATCTGATGCAGAAAAGGCTAGGATAAATAAAGCCAAAGCCTATGGCGGAATAAATGCATTGGCTAATATGCATTCTCCGTTTATTTCAAAGAACGAACGCGAATTATGCGAATTATTAAAAGGCGAAGCACAGTTTTGTATTGAATATGATAAAACTAAGCATTATTTTTACGACATAAAGGTTGGAAATAAAATCATAGAATACAATGGCGATTATTGGCACGCAAATCCGAATAAATTTTCGTATAAAAATATATTTACTAGAAATAATCAAAAGATGACTGCTCAACAAATTTGGGATAATGACAAAACGAAGATTGAAGTTGCTGAGTCTCAAGGTTATAAAGTATTGACTATTTGGGAATCCGATTGGAAAATAAATAAACAAAAATGCATTGATGAGTGCGTGAGGTTTTTAAATGGTGACTAAAGTTGATATGAATAATGAAAAGTTTATCGAATCGTTTTCGATTGACGATTGGGAGATTGAAACTGAGGACGGCTGGAAAGACATAACTCATATACATAAGACTATTAAATATGATGTATGGAAAATAAAAACAAAAAGTTTTGAACTCAAATGCGCGGATGAACATATTGTATTTACTGATTATTTTCAACAAATTTTTATTAAAGACTTAAAACTTGGCGATTGGATTTATACAAAAAATGGTTATGAAGAAGTAACATTTATACAAAAATCTAAAACAGAAGAACATATGTATGATGTTACGGTCGATTCCGAAAATCATTCGTTTTGGTCAAACGGAATACTTTCTCATAACACAACAATCTCAACAGTTTATCTTACACACTTTCTTTTATTCAACGAGAATAAGAATGTTGCTATTTTGGCTAACCGTGAAAAGACTGCGATTGATATTTTGAATAAAGTCAAACTTGCATATAGAGGTCTTCCTCTTTGGTTGCAACAAGGAATCTCTGATGAGAAAGGCGGATGGACAAAAACCGCATTCGGTTTAGAGAATGGTTGCAAGTGTCTTTCAAGTTCAACCGCTGCTGCCGCAATTCGTGGTATGTCAATCTCTTTACTTTTCCTTGACGAATTTGCATTCGTCCCTCAAGAAATTGCTGATGATTTCTTCTCTTCTGTATATCCAACAATCACTCGTGATCCAAACGCTAAAATTGTTATCGTATCGACTCCAAACGGTCTTAATCATTTTTATGACATCTATAAAGGTGCAGTATCAAATGAAAATAACTTCAGACCTATCAAAGTTAATTGGTGGGAAGTTGAAGGACAGGACGATGCTTGGAAGAAAAGAATTATTCGAGACATTGGACCTGTTAAATTCAATCAAGAATATAATGGTAAGTTCTTAGGTTCATCATCAACACTTATTGATGCTGATGTTCTTGAGAGAATCAAAATACAACAACCTGTTGCTACAAAGTTTGGCGACCTCATGGTTATTTTTGAGCAACCTAAAACAGGTTCGCATCATTATATTTTGGGAATCGACTCGGCAGGTGGAACAGGTGCCGATTATTCGATCATCCAAGTTTTGAAAGTGAACTCTTATAATGATATAAGACAGGTTGCAACATACGCAAACAATATGATATCTCCTCATGCATTTGCCGAGGTTT
>Ga0209777_10007839_pt1 | contig 11769 bp, 9 predicted proteins | sample FrelakmetHBP12HB_FD_187147 | JGI IMG/M metagenome (GOLD analysis project Ga0209777, IMG submission 187147) | Freshwater lake sediment microbial communities from the University of Notre Dame, USA, for methane emissions studies -HBP12 HB (SPAdes)... | ecosystem: Environmental > Aquatic >... | reverse complement strand
CGGCGTGCAGCCTCCTGCTCGGCGGTGGCCGGCACGTCGTCTTCCGCCGCATGCACATAGATCCAACTGCGATTCCAGAAGTCCTGCCACCACGTGCAATGCGCTTTCCAGGCCTTGTCCAAACCCGTCTTGCGCTCCTCGGCGACAATGCCATCCAACTTCTCCACCCATTGCCCAGCGGTGTCCGTCTGCGCGGTGAGCACGTGGATGGCGACGTCCAGCCGACGGGTCGGCGCCGCGGTCTTCAAGGCCTGCGTCGCTTCGCCGGCCTCGGCTTGGACAAAGCCCTTGCCGCTGATACAGCCGCCGAAGGTGTTGTGCAGGATAGGGTCATGCACCAGCGGCAGCAGACTTTCCACGCCCTGAAGCTTCATCGTCAGCGGAACGATGGTGAATTCGTTGCGGTGATACCAGACGATGCGGTTGTCCCTTTGCGGAAGCACCGTGTCGGCCTTTTCGATGAGCGACTCGGAGGTTTGGCTGATATACCCGACGTTCCCATTTCCCCGCCAATCGCGCTCGACCGTGCGCCAGGGGTGCAAGCCGACCTGGGCCTGCATGTCCTTCTGCGATTCCCCCTCGATGTGGATCACCGGCCTATTGGCATCAACCCATAGACGTATTTCCGATTTTCGATTTCCGGTTTCCGATTGAACCAACATGACACCTTTGCGGATTTGCAATTCCTGGCGGAACGGCCTGGTTGCCAGCGACGGCGTTAGGCGCACGCGGACCTGCCCCAGCTTCACCAGGCGACCGCAATCCGTATACGCGTCGGTCTTGGAAATGAAGAACACCAGGTCGCCGTTCTCCTCCACCCACGCGTTCAAGCCGATGTCGCCGTTGCCCAGCGGCATCGAGCCGCCGGAATCCTTGCTCGGCGAATCCCAGACAACGTTACAGGCATCCAGCAGGTCGGCCGATTTCGATTCCAAACCTGCTGTTGCCGCCAACACAACCGGACACACGATCCAGGCCAGCAGAGCGCCCGTGGCTGCGGCCCCTATTGTTCTTTTTATATTCATTACCGGGTTTCCTTTCATTTACTTGGCAGCACGGACCGTCTCTGCCTGTATCTCGGCGTTCTCATCTCGGGATCGCGTCGGCCACCGGAAGACGTACGCGAAAACTCGCCGGATTCGTGCCGCTCCTGACAATAACGATGTTCTCGCCAGCCGTGGTGGCGAAGGTCAGCAAATCGCTCGACATCGTTTCGCTCTTGGCGTTGTTTCGGTAAAGCTCAACGCTCTGCGTCCCCCAAAAGTTGCGCAGCGTGCAGGGTCCGCCGAGGTTCGAGGTCACTTTGATGAAATCGACCGTGCCGGATTTCATCAGGGAGGTCACGATGAAACCGCCCTTGGCTCGCAGGCTGAAACTCGCGTCTATGTCCTGCGGCCAGGCGGGAAAAACTCGGATCACCGGGGTTCCGCCAGGCGAGGCCGCGCCTGACTGGAGCAGCGCGGCCGAGAGCCCCTCGCTAAACGTGGCCTCCTGCTGCCAATCGAGGGCAAAGCCTCCCTCCGGATTGTACTCACGGATGCGATTGAGGAATCTTGTGGGGGCATCAGGAGTCAGCTTCCAATACCGCTGCTCGAAAACAAAGCATTTCTTTACCCACTCGGAGCTGCCTATTCTCGCAGCTTCGCCATAGAACCTCGCCAGCGGCGACCCTCCGTCGTTATTGGCCGCCACTCCTTTGGCAACCTTCAGACTGGCCAGCGTGTTCATCGCGATTTGCCATTCTTCGGGTCGGGTCAGCTTGGATTCGGTATTCACCAGATCAAAGATGCTCACCATCATCATGCGCGGGTTATGGTCCGATCCCGGCAATGTGTGACTCCCGATGCCGATCGCATAGACCGGTTCTCCGGCGGTCTGCAACACACCCATGGCCTTAGGAGTAGAATTGGTCGGATAGGGTGCCAGTTTATCAAGCATATCCTGCCACAGGGGAACAAGCTCGGCATCGACCCTGAGCAGTTTCGCGGCTTGGATCGCGACCGGAAAGATCCCGCGGACAGAGGCCAAATCATTGATGCCGTCCCGTACCCCACCATGGTACGTCTCCGCCCATCCTAGGTTGTTGAGGTGGTATTTCCCGTCGGCCTCAAGCTTTGTCAGGGGATGGGTCCGGTACAATTCGGCCGCACCTTTGACCATGGGATAGGCCTGGTCCCGCAACCACGCAAGGTCCTTGGTATACTCATACCGTTCCCAGTACCACTGCACCGCCTCGGCCGTATTGTAGAGGAGATGGGTATGATAACCGGACGATCCTCCGCCCATGCTCCAGCGAGACTCCCACTCGCTGCGGCTGGTTCTGAACTTCTGGAGCTCCGCCGACTGGCCGGCATTGTTTACCAGCGTCTTCTTGAGATCCGCGGCGATATGGTCAGGCAGGACCTCCGGCCCATCGAACGAGAATGTCTCCTGGATATAGATCGCGTCTTTCCCGGCGCCCCATTGTTGGATGGCGGCCTTGTTGATTCTCGGGAATTGCCTGGAAAGCATGGAAAAATAGGGATCGGCAAGCTCGGGGTGGTTGGCCTGCTCGAAGACCGGTGCCAGCGTCTGACGGGAACTGTTGAACCACCAGTACATAGAACCCCAATACTGCCAGCCGTCCTGCACATTGAAGATTCCACCGTTGGCATTGATCGGGAACTTGCCCCGCTGGCAGGTGTTCATGCAGTAGAGATAATAGAGCCAGTGCTGATCGAAACTCGAATCAAACGACTGATCATGAGTTGCGGGGAGATAGATGAACGATTTCCGCCAGAAGTCGTGCCATTGCGCCGCGTTGGAGTCGAAGATGGCAGCGAAGGTGGTGGCCAACGCAGCATTCACCTCTGCGGTCGCCATGGCCACGACATCATCCGCTGGCGTCATCGAAGCAGCGCTGCCGATGTAGATGGTGAACGTGCCTTGACCGCCGGGGATGGTCAATTGGCTGTTGGTCGCGGTCACCGTACGGCCTTGCACCGCAACGACGCAGGCTGATGCGCAATGGAAATCATTGACCGATATTCCGGTGCTGCACTTTTCGCTGAATACCTGCTTGAGTACCAGCATCTTGTCCTGCTGCGATTGCGTCGACGTGTTGCTGTAGAGCCCCCTCACGGCATCGGGCATCATCTTGGCCAGATCGACGGTGATGGCAGAGGGCGCTGAGCGATTGTCGGTCACTTCGATGGCGAACACGTCGCGGTCCCGCCAGGCGACGATTCTCGCGCTGACACCGGCACCTTGCACGCTCTCATAGCCGTCATACGCATGAAGATGCTGAATGCAGGTCTTCGAAAAAGGACTCCCTGCGAAGCCGATATCGACATGTCCGACCTTGGAGTTGCCGTCGGTGTGGCTTTTGTTGCTCCAGGTGGTCGTGGCGCTGCCCATGTAGAAGACATCCGGCCGTCCAAAATTGAACTCCATCTTGGAACCCGAACCATCAATCCAGACCAGCGTTCCCATTTTGCCGTTTCCCAACGGGATGCCCTTGATCGGTTCGGTCGGCTTGGTGAAGTGCAGATCGATGGGTGCGAGATAGCGTGCGTAGTCCATGATGATCATGGAGGAGCGCGTCTGCGATTCCGCGGCTTCAGCGGGCGCCCCTGAAGACCCGATGCAGAACAGAAGAGCCAGTGCGGCGATCATCCGCGAATGCATGTGAGACCTTTCATTCGATGACTGCGATCTCCCGGAGGAGGAGCCTTGAGCCGCCTCAGTTGACCAAGTCCGTGGAACAATGCAAGATCAGACAGCCGTGCCTTTCCGTGTCCTAGTTGGAAGAGAAGGCCATGTGGACCATTTTGTGGACCACGACACGCATCCGCGGCGGGACGTGGCGGGACAACAGGGGCTTGTTTTCCCAGGGGTCCACGAAGCAAATGGGCATTGGGAGTCACCCACGCGGCGCCAACTTGCCTCAAACTGCTCGCCGCAACATGCCGCCGTTCGCAACCAATTTCGCACGGTTTGAAATCCGTAAAGCTGCTGACTTTCGGCGTCATTCCGGTTTAGTGTATGGAGACGGCGTGGTCATCGCTGCAATTGTGAATGGGATGAAAAGGCAAGGATGTAACGAAAACGATGAAGCTTCACCATCTCGCCCTAACCGCCTTGCTGCTGGCTCCGCTGGCCGCGCATTCCGCAGATAACAGCCGCTCTGAGGTGCTCGACCGCCAGTGGGTCGCCTTGGGCGGGACGGGAACATTGGAATACAAGACGACACCCAAGGGGGACACGTGATGAACACGCTAAAGATGATGCTGGTTGCAACTGCAACGGTGCTGCTTCTGGGTGCCGCCGCACCGGCATATGCTGCTTCGGCTGTGACTCCAGTAGTGAGCGTGGATTATAGGAAATTGGTGTCCGCGGCGGACATCGATTTCACCGGGTTGACACGCAAACCCTATCACGGGATGCCGATCGGCACGGGCGCAATGGGCAGCCTGGTCTGGAACAGCGGCAACAGCGCGCTGAAATTCCAGATTAACCGCTCCGATGTGTTCGGTTGCAACAGTGCGATCACTGCGGTGACCGGCGACATGCCCAATGACGAGGATGTGACCAAAGTGGTATCGGACTTCGGCTATGGTTGTGCCTTTGTCACGGTGAATGTGGGAGGCAAACCCTTTAGCTCCACCACATTTCGATTTATGAGGGCAAACTGAGCGTTGCTGGCGAGGGAGTGCGCGCCGAGATCATCGCCGGTGTGGATGCGGATGCGTTCATCGTGAAACTCAAGGACAGCCGTGCTGAACCGCAGGATATCCGGGTGGATCTGACCATGCTGCTAAAGGCCGGCGTCAGCAAGCGCCCGCCCTTCATTTGTAAGGAAGTGGGAAAAATGGGCGAGACCGCGGAGTCACTGCTGGCCAAGGGGGCGATCAAGCAGCACTTCTCCACCTTGGCCAACGGCTCGGAACGCACGCAAATCTGGCTGACCCAGAAATTTGAACAGGCCGCCGCCACGGAATTCCGCGAGTTTGACCATTATTGCGGATCAAGCGTCGTCATCGACGTCGCGGGCCGCGACGCCACGGTATCCAAACCCAACGCAGAGACCCTCAGTTTAACACTTAAGGCGGGTGTCGGCGAGGTCTTCGTCTATATCGCGAGCGCCGCGACCCTTGACAGAAACGTCAGCGTAGACCAAGTACTTGCCACAGCCAGGGATCGTGCGAACGCGGCGAAAGCCAAGGGGTATGAAAACATGCTTGCCGCCAACCAGGCTTGGTGGCGGGATTTCTGGTCGAAATCCTATATCTATCTTCCTGCGGATCAGGTCTCCCTCTCGATCCAGAAAAAATGGTATTACTACTTATATTTAATGGCGAGCAGCACGCGGGGGCAATAACCCCAACTGACGTTCTCGCGGGCCATGCGGACGATGACTTCGCGAATGTCTTCCGGCTTTCGCGGTCGCCCCAGCCCGCGCTGGGCGCTCCCATCGTACTTTCTTGCGATGAGCAGCCGATACCACCCCATCAGCGTCTCGGGCCTTACGATGCATCCGAGCTTCTGAAGCTCGCTCCGCCCGATCGCCTTGGCCCTCGCGGCCAGGCTCCCTCGTTGAGCATCTGAGAAGCGGAGCCGCTTCTTCCCCAATTGTTCGCGAAGAACGCCGTTTTCCTCTTGAAGATACTCAATGATGGCCAACTGTTCTCGATTGACCCAGCCTGCCAGAGCGATCAGAAGGAATTGCCACGGGTGTAGAATCATGGGCACGATTTATAACCACGCCCAGCCCGTCGGCGTAGCCCAAAAGCCACCGCTTCAGCGCCAACATAACATCCATCCCTCTGACCAGTTATGCGTCGGCTCAATTTTGGAACAATACGGGGTTCGCATCCCTACTTTATCGGCACGTTTACATCCAAACGTGAACTGCTCTAATTTGGGTATATCTTAGGTAGACATTCCCACGGCCCCAAAGAGGCGTGAGACGGCTGACGTCCTGCCGCTCGCGGTTCACCCAGCCCGGCAGAACCACGAGCCAGAACGGGAATGTGTAAGTCTTCAATGCCCGTACCGTATCCAGCCGCCGTCACCTCGCTTCGGCCGAATTGTGGAACATTACGGGAAATCATGAGTTCAGCTTCTTACACAGAAGGACAAGATGAATAACTGCTCACGCACAGCGTAACGATTGACGCGTTGCCTTCCCCATTCTCCGAGCAAGCAATGCAGGCGAAGTTGTCAACGCCTTTGAAGCCCGGTTTTCTGCTTGTGCAACAGGCACCAGCAGCAAGGAAATAAGGATGGGCAATACGGCAAGCTTCATACGGCCTGGCTGAGTTGCTCTTGCGACATTATTGTTCTGCGGCGAGTTGCGTCAGCAGTTTTTGGGCACGCTTCATGATCGCTTCTTGGTCCGGCGCGGATTTGAGCACCTTCTCCAATGCAGCCTTCGTCTCGCTGACATGCTGCTTTTTTGCGCGCTTCTCCGCGATCGAGAAGATTGCCATAATGGCTTCCTGCTTCACGCTGGCATCATCCAGATACGGAACGATCAGGCCAAGCGTTTGGGCATCGGCGAGACTGCTGACAGCCGCCAGCAACAGCCGCTTTTCCTCCGGTCGCTGAATCAGCGGCGCTGATTCCCGGCACAGCGCCAGTCTCGCTTCGGGAGCAATATCGCGTTGCGCAGCCATTCCCAAACAGCCGCGAAGAGCCAATATCCGGTCTACCGGTTCGGCCGCACTCTTCGCCAGTTCCAGCAGGACCGGCACGGCGTCAGCGGACTTCCATTCGCTGAGCACTCGAACTGCTGCCGTATGAACTTCCTTGTTGCCATCATCAACCGCCGCCCGAACTGCCTTGATTGCGTTGACTCCGCCCGCCACTCGCAGCGTTCTCAACAGCGCCTGCTTGGCTTCGGGCACTGACTTGCCCAAGGCTTCCACCAGTTTCACCACACACGCATTCGGATCCTCGGTGCTGCCGCAGATCGCCCCGAGTGCCTTCTCGAGCGCTCCGATCTCGCTTGCGCTGGTGTTCCGCTCCAGCCTGACCAGCAGCCCGGGAAGTTCCGGCATTCCGGCCAGTTCCCCGTAAGTCATGATGGCCGACAGCCGCACACCCTCATCCGGTGCATCCATCATCTGGCTCAACGCCGGCAGAGCCGTCATCATTCGTCGCTTACTGACGATCTCCAAAAGCTTTGGCCTCAGCACCTGGTCTGACGTCCCGAGTGCCTTAATCACCTCATCATCTACATCCGCACCGCGCAGCCCGGCAAGTCCTGCTCCAGCGGCCTGTGCCACCGTTGCTTCGGGATCCTTAAGCAGTGCGATCATTGTCGCGGCCGCGCTAACGTCGCCAATCTCGCCCACCGCCTTGATCGCCGCCACCCGGGCGGTCTTGTCGCCAGCCTTTGCCAGACTAAGCAGGGCGGGAAGCGCCGCTACATCCCGGCGCTGGCCCAACACACCGGCGAACAGCACCTGCCGATCGGGCGACATCTTGCCAATCTCTTCGGACAGCAGTTTCGCCACTCCGGAATCCGCTTCGAGGGCGATTCGCGCTGAAGCCAGAACCAATCCCCAGTCCGCGTTGCGCGCTGCCTCCATAATCAACGGCAGGGCCTCATTCTTCCGCATCAGAATTGCGCCGCGCCATGCAGCCGTCCGAATTTGGTGTGGCACTTGCGGCAGGGCCCGCACGGAATCGTAGATTGCGATTGCCTTGTCGGCCTGACCTGTCGCGGAAGCTGCTTCTGCGCAGCGGAACAACCCCTCGCACAGCGCCATCTGAATGGCGCCCTGCGCCCCGGCCAATGCCGCGCTCAACCCTTTGGCGGCGTCTTCGGTGCCGATTGATCCCAGAGCACGCGCTGCGGCTTGCGCCACCAGCGCATCGGCGTCCTTCAGCAAACCAGTCAGGGCGCCCACAGCTTTGGAGTCACGGCGCACGCCCAAGCTGTCAATCACGCCGACCTGTTGGGTGCCCTTCACGTTGCTGAGCGCTGCCCGCAGGGCCTCATCCACTGCGTTTCCGCCGATCTGCTCAAGGCCATACCGCACCGCGCCTGAGAGCTTCTCATCGTTCAACAGCGCAGCCAACGCTGGCACAGCCTCCGCGGTGCCAACCAGCGCAAGTTCACGGCATGCATCCATCTTCTGCAGGACCTCCGCATTGGACTTCAGCACAGCGATAGCCTTCGCCTCTCGCTGACCGGGCGTTTCCTGAGCAAACAGCCCAAGGCCAGCGCAAAGCATGACAGCAAGTACACTTGTCCGCATGATGGTCATGGCTTCGTTTCCTGTGGTTGTTCCTTCAAAATGATGTTCTTGAACTGGATCTTTATTGGCTCGTGGCCCGGATGCATCTGAAGGGCGATGAAACCGTTGGGAACGACACGAGGCGGGAACTGATCGACCGCCTGGCTCATCATCACCCCGTTGAGATAGAGCGTGATCTCATGGCCACGACAGACAATCCGGTATGTGTTCCAGTCCTCAACCTTGAACCCCTTGAGTAACTCTTTCGGTTCACCGAGTGTCTCTACTTCGCGTTTGCCCGCGGGCGTAAAAGCCGGAGGCGGAGTCTTCCCCTTTGATCGGGCGACCTGATCCTCCTCGCGGCTGCCCTCGGGAGCAAACCGGGCTTTCTCGCCGCGTTTCGCAAGGAACTCGTGAATACCACCCTTCTGGTAATAGATAAACCCAACATACCCGCCGTCACCCGTCATATCGGCTTGGTAACCATAGGTGTCCCATTCCGGCAAGATCTGGGATCGGAACTGGATGCCGGAATTGGCGTTCCTGCTGATCCGGAAATCTACCGAGAGCTCGAAATCAGCCGGCTGACTGCCTTTCCAAAACAGGTAATGACAGTTCTTGCACGGCTTCGCCTCCGTACTTTCACACGTCAGCGCGCTATCTTCGACCCGCCAGCAATCAAGCTTTCCATCCCAGCCGGTCAGGTCCTTGGCGTTGAACAGACTCTGTTCCTGCGCGATGCCCCCGCTGCAGAGCGTAACGAACAAAACCGCCGTTGCCAATCTCATTTCATCTCTCCATGCCCGCGCCGTGCATGCTCAGACCTTCCACGGAGCGCGCACCGCCCGGGACCTGAAGTGGTTGGCTTCCGGATCACCCACGAATTCGGCTTTTGCCAGATCGAGTTTCAGGTTTCGCTTCAACATGTCGCAGATGTCAGCCGCCAGGCAAATGGCCATCGAGGTGTACATTACAACCGGGCTGGCAACGGTCTTACGCCGCGACTTGACGCAATCGAAGAAATCTCGCACGTGATTCAGCGACCGTTGCGTCCGCGCGGTGTACTCCGCCATAACCTTCTTAAATTCAGCAAAGAGCTTCGGCGAAGAAACATCCGGCTTGGAATAGCCGTCAGCCGCTGCGGTCCAGTCCTCGGGACCGTCAAACCGTTCGCCACACGATCCATGCCAGTATTTGCAGGGCTTCCAGCAATCGCCGCCAGGTTCCCGGAAAAGGACCATCTTCACCCCATTGGACAACGTTGTCATCATTGTGGCATTGGGGCCACCGTATTCGAATTCGATTTGTGTCACATTGGACATGTCAATGCCTGCCAAGGCCTGCGCAACCGTATGCGCTCCCCACATAGCGATATCGGTGGCGAAATCGTAGAAGTTGTACCACCCGCTGCTCAAGTATCCTTTGTTGTAGGGCCGCCACGGGCACGGCCCAAGCCAGACATCCCAGTCCATTTCCCCCTTCGGCGGTTCTGGTTCCGCCGGGAGCCAGTCGTGCCGCGAACCGCCGCGGTATCGGATGTCGGCGTATATGGTATGAACCTTGCCAAGCCGGCCGGTCCGGGCCATCTCGATCGCGAAGATGTGGTTGGGCTCACTGAGCCGTTGGGCGCCCGTCTGGTAGACCCGACCGTACCGTTGCGCTGTCTCGACCACTTGCTGGCCCTCCGCTATGGTCAGGCAGGAGGGCTTTTCGCAGTACACATCCTTGCCCGCCCGCATCGCCATGATCGAAGCCGTCGCATGCCAGCGGTCGCCCGTGGCAATCAGGACTGCATCCACGTCCGTGCGCTCGGCCAGAAACTGGCGGATGTCGCCGGACGTGGCGCAATCCTTAGTGCCGTACTTGGCATCTATGGCTTGCTTGAGCCTTTCGCGCTGGCTTTTTCTAACGTCGCAGACGGCCACGAACTGCACATCGGGTTCAGCCATCATCCAGTTCAGATCGCTGCTTCCTCGACCGCCCAAGCCGATCCCGCCCATAATGATCCGATCACTGGGCGCCACCGCCCCGTCGCGCCCCAGCGCGGATGACGGGATGAAGTAAGGAAACGCAAGTGCACTCGCAGCACTTTTGAGGAACCGGCGTCTCGCCGTTGTTGTAGCGTGATGATTCATGGCTGCTTCCTCTCGCGGACTTCCCTGCGGCTCAGGGCTCATTGTCAGGTTCATTGCTGGTTAGGTTAGGAGCTCTCTTCCTGTGGCTTGAACTGCGGTCTCGGCTCCATCGTAACCGTCCACAAGCTACCGCAGGGGCATGAGCCGTCAAGGATAGCTGGCAACCAAGCGTGGCGCTGTTGGCGCGCTGGCAATCATGGTGTCATCCCGACAAACAACTCGCCTGCGCTAACGGCCACAGGCAAAATGGTCTAGCCTGCGAAGATTCCTACCGCTATTCTTATTACAAAGCTCCTTCGCCGACATTCCTGGTTCGGTTTTTTTGCTGACGGGAACAGATCAAACTGCTGCACAGGGGCGTCAATCACGAGCCGAACCTGTTGCGCCGTGACCGGGTCGAACCGCTTGCTGAAGATCTTGCCATAGATGGATGCTTTATAGACCGTCTTCCACGAACCTTCCTCCTGTTCAGCGTCAAGCGTGAATCCTGTCCCCCCGAATAATTCCGTCTCCCTTGCTGCGCAACGACTTGCACGTTGCTTGATTCACAGCTTTTGAGCGCTATGTTTCGACGATGAACGCCCTCGGCGACATCTTCCGGAACGCCGGTAACGCCCTCTCCTGCGTTTGGCAAGTGCTGCGCTATCTCGGCAGCCTCCTCTGTCTACTGTTGCTGCCCAAGGCCGTACTGGCCGCCAGAATCCTTGCGCTGCAGAGCCAACTGGCCATCTGCAAGCACCGCATTGACGTGGGCAAGGCTCCGCAGCCGCGCTTCAACCAGGCATTCAGAATCCTCTGGGTCATCCTCTCCAAGCTGCTCGACAGATGGGAAGACTTGGCTGGGGTGATGAAGCCGGCCACCGTCAAGAAGTGGCACACGGCTCGGTCGCTTTGGTCTCGAGAATGCGCGTGCGGAATTCTCCGCGCGTCTGGATGGGATTTGTAAGATCGAACCACAAACTTCGGCTTGGCGTTGGATTCCATGCATGAGAGTGCACATTTTCTTGCAGGACGCATTCTACCTATGAAAAAAGCGCAGTTTTCGGCTTTCTGGGGAAAGTGGCGGGAAAATCCGGCAAGGATTGGTCACGCTCGCCGGGAGCCTCATTTCCTCCCAAGGTCATGCCAACGGCCACAAAGAGGCGGGAGACGGCTGACGTCCTGCTGCTATCGGTTCACCCAGCCCGCAAGAGCCACGAGCCAGAACTGGAATGTGTAAGTCTTCATGGCCCAGATCGTATTCTGCCGCCGTCACTTCGCTTCGGCCGTATTATGGAACATTACGGGGATACTGGAACTACTACTGCCTAGGAACAACGGCCAAGTTGCGCCGAGACCTGGACAAGTATCTCTGGGAACGGATGCGGATTTGGGCCAAGCGCAAGCACGCACATCCACGTAAGCGGAAA
>Ga0209777_10007838_pt1 | contig 11771 bp, 9 predicted proteins | sample FrelakmetHBP12HB_FD_187147 | JGI IMG/M metagenome (GOLD analysis project Ga0209777, IMG submission 187147) | Freshwater lake sediment microbial communities from the University of Notre Dame, USA, for methane emissions studies -HBP12 HB (SPAdes)... | ecosystem: Environmental > Aquatic >... | reverse complement strand
GTGCTGGTCTATTTTTTCAGTAACTTTAACCCGAATCAGGTCGCCGTGTCTACAGGTTGGTTTGTGATCTTTGTCATAATTGGTTTTGTCACATCCTCATTTGCGGAAGGACTTAAAGAAGAAGAGAGAAAATACCGGGAGATCTTCGAGAATTCCCAAGCCGGAATATTCACTTTTGATTTCACAACGCAACGCATCCAGGAGATGAATGGAAGATGCGCACAGATGCTAGGATACGATCGAAGTGACCTGATCAATGAAGAACTAAGCCGCATCTTTCCTGATTCTGCGGAGCGGAATACGTTCATCATCCAGATCCAAAAGAATGCAGAAATAGGCGATATTGAGCTCATCCTTCATAAGCGGGAGGGTGATGCACGCCAGTTCCTTGTTTCTGCATCTCTTTCCCCGGGGAATATTGTGATCTGTTCTGCTATCGATATAACTGAGCGTAAACTCGCAGAACGGGTCATCCAGAAGGCACGTGAGGATCTCGAGAAAAAGGTAAAAGAGCGATCTGAAGAACTCATTCGGGCAAATGAGGGACTCAAAGCGGAGATCCTGGAACGGAAACATTTTGAAGCAACACTCCAGCTCGCAAATCGCAAACTTAACACACTCTCCTCGATTACCCGCCATGACATCCTCAACCAGATAACTGCGATTGTGATGTATGTCTCGCTTGCAGAAGAGATGGTCCAAGATCCTGCGCTCCTTTCATATCTCAAGAAGATCGAACAGACCACTCAGATGATCCAGAAACAGATCAGATTTGCCCGTGATTATGAGGATCTTGGGGTAAACTCTCCCCGCTGGCAAAGGATTGATGCAACCATCAGTAAAGCAATTGCCGGCCTTGAACTTGGCAATGTCCAGGTAGAGAAGGATGTGGGGGACCTTGAGATATATGCGGATGTGCTGCTTGAGAAGGTATTTTACAATATCGTGGATAACGCATTACGTCATGGGCAGAAGGTAACAAAAATCCGGTTCTCATCACAGGAGGGGGGACCTTGAGATATATGCGGATGTGCTACTTGAGAAGGTATTTTACAATATCGTGGATAACGCATTACGTCATGGGCAGAAGGTAACAAAAATCCGGTTCTCATCACAGGAGAACGGTGAGGGTACCACAATTTTCTGCGAAGATAACGGTATAGGAGTCCCGAAAAGTATGAAAGAGGGAATTTTCAAACGCGAGTATTACCGGAATACCGGTTATGGGCTCTTCTTGGCCGCAGAGATCCTGAGCATAACCGGCCTCTCCATTAGCGAGACCGGAGAACCGGAATCAGGGGCACGATTCGAGATCCGGATCCCAAAAGGGATTTACAGGCTCAGTAAAAAGCAGACATCTCCTGAATCAAGCTGACATTTGTTTATTAATTATTCATTCAGAGATTTTTCTTCCGGCCACTTGCATCCCGCATATAATAGCCAAATTCACTTTTAAGAAGTAAATCTCCGGAAAACACCGGGCCATCCCTGCAGACCCGGAGGCCTGACGGATCTACGCAGCATGAACCACAGATACCTACCCCGCATTTCATATAGCGATGCAGTGAGAATTCCGTTTTGTGGGCAATTCCTTTTTCTTCAACTTTGGCAAGGACAGTACGCATCATCGTCTCTGGACCGCAGACCGCAATCCTGTCATACACACCGAGGTTCAAATCATCCATGAGAGTAGTTACAAACCCGTGCTGTCCCAATGACCCGTCATCAGTCGCGATGAGCACATCCGTACACTCATCCAGCTGGTCAACAAACAGAAGTTCGGATTCGGTTCTTGCCCCGAGAAGAAGGGTCATAACGCAGTCGGTCCGTGCAAGCGGAAGAAGGGGCGCAGCCCCAACACCTCCTGCTATCGCGAGCACTTTTTCACCCTTGGTAAAACCATTCCCAAACGGGCCGCGGATTCCCAGCTTTTCGCCCGTGCCAAGAGCGAACATGGCAGTGGTTGCATCTCCGGCTTTTTGCACTGTGATAGTGTTTTCTGACGACAGCGCCATCGGAATTTCATCAACTCCGGGAATCCAGACCATGACAAATTGCCCCGGGGAAAATGAAAACGTGCGGTCAAAAACGAATGTACGGATGAGTGATGTTTCTTTTTTCACCCGCAGGATTGACACGGTTACAGACAGGTTATCATTCATGATGAGCACACCCGATTATCTCTTTTGGCGCCAATCCATCCTTTTTATAGAGTTCAGTTTTGATTGTCTCAAAAACTTTTACATTATTAAGAACTGCACTGCCAATCTCCACTGCACTAGCCCCGGCCATCATCATCTCAATGACATTATCTGCAGTGGCAACGCCCCCGCAACCGATGATCGGTATTTTGCATGATTCATAGAGCTCGTATACACAGCGGACAGCAATAGGGAACACGGCACTCCCAGAGAGGCCGCCATAGCGGTTCCCCAGCACCGGTCGCCGCATCTCTGTTGATATCCTCATCGCTTTAACCGTGTTGATCGCAACGATCGCACTTGCCCCCCCGCGTTCTGCTGCTTTGCCGATCATGGTGATGTCTGCTACATTCGGCGTAAGTTTTACCCAGGTCGGGATCCCGGTTACGCTAACTGCCCTGGTACATGCTTCAACAAGTGCCGGGTCGGTTCCGATTGCTGCACCGTACCCTTCTGCATGGGGACAGGACAGATTCAGTTCAAAACCGGCAGCCTTGCCCTCAAACCATCCGGCAACCAGGGTAAATTCGGCAGGATTTGTCCCAAATATGCTTACTATTACGGGTTTTTTAACGAGAGGTATGATCTCATCCACAAACTCCTTTGATGGGTTAGGGAGACCCATGGCATTCAAAATCCCGTCTTCAAGTACTACAAGACATGGCCCTGCATGCCCGTCCTTGGGATAAGGACCAATCGACTTGGTCACAACTCCCCCGGCCCCTGAAGAGAGCATCCGGGCAAGCGACGATCCGGTCGTTCCGAGAATCCCAGCCGCGAGTAGCAGGTGATTATCGAGCGCCACGTTACCCAGAGTAACCGGACCCGGCCTGATCGATACCATGCATCAGGAAATAGTCGTCATATAATAAAAAGGGCATCTTTTTTGTGTTCTGGCTAAAAGGTATTCTGAGGTCAGAATTGCTGAACCGATCGAACATACAATAATTCAGGACTGTTATGCGTTATCTGCCTGTTGTGAGTCACTTAATTATTATCAGCATTCTATACTGTATCAGGATGGCACGCCTCGCGGTAGTGGGAGTCGGGAGAATTGGCGGTGAAGTTGCTTACCTCGTCACGTCCATGGGAATTGCAGATGAATTAGTCTTGTATGACTGCGATCCCAATATACTCAGGGCACAGGTGCTGGATCTCGAGCATACCGGGCTCCAGATACCCATCAGTACCGATAGCACTGCAATCAGGGAGTCGGATATCTGCATTTTTTCTGCAGGCCTGCCACGGAACCCGTCAGTAAAGACACGCGCCGATCTGCTTGAAATTAATCTGTCTGCAACCCGTGACTGTATCTCGCTGCTTAAAGGATTTTCAGGTATTCTTGTCACGGTTACAAACCCGATGGATGCAAACAATTTCGTACTCTGCAGAAAAACCGGCATCGGGAGGGAGCGATGTATAGGTTTTGGCGGACAGCTTGACAGCGCACGATTCGGCCTCGCACTCAGGAACCGGGGAATAACAGGATTTTCTTTTGTGTTGGGAGAGCATGGCGAACATCAGGTGCCGTACTTTTCCGGCCTCGCATCAGCGGTGGACATCAGCCAGCGGGAAGAGATTCTTTCCGAGCTGAGAGGTGCAAGTATGGAAGTGATCAAGGGAAAAGGGGGCACGGTTTTTGGTCCGGCTCTCCACCTTGCCCATCTTACCCGCATCATTCTCAAAGATACACAAGAACTGATTACTTGTTCAGCAGTACTTGATGGGGAATATGGTTTATCGGAATGTTCCCTTGGGGTTCCTGCCCGTGTCGGCCGCAGCGGAATCCAGAAGATTGAAGAATGGGAGCTTGATGCATGGGAGACAGAAAAAATGAACGAAGCGGGAAAATTTGTTAAAGACCTCTGCGCACGGGCGGTGTCCTGATATGGCGTCACAATCTTCACAGTCAGAGAGGTGTGTGATTACCAACAGTACGCTCGACCAGTTTTCCGGTATAAAAATTGCCATTAACCAGGTCGAGTACAGTAATTCACCGGATGGTCCAATCATCCATATCTTCGGGAGGGATGTGAAACAGAGAGCAATCCGTCTTGATATCACGGGGTTCAGACCCTATTTTTATATACCAGCTGATCAGGCGGAAAGTATAGTCCCTCCTCCCCAGGTGACGATTGAACCCGGTACAACCTATAGTTCAATCCGTGGAGAGCCTCTTCGACGGCTTTTTACCCAGCGCCCGACTGATGTGCGGGACGTGCGTGAGCGGTACCGGCACTTTGAAGCCGACATACCGTTTGCCACACGCTATATGATCGACAGCGGACTTACCGGGGGAATTGCAGTACCCGCAAATCCTGTGAATTATCATGATGTTGCTCCCGCAAAAGTCGAGACCCCCGCCCGAATTTGCATTCTCGATATCGAATGCGAGGATGAGCGGGGCTTTCCCGATCCCCAGCGTGATAAGATCACCTGCATCACCTGCCATGACTCATTTGAAAACGATTATACAACATTCCTGCTGGCTGCTGGGGGTACCCCCGCCGAGATAACCGAAAAGGAATCTGCCGGTGGCCTGAAAAACGGTTGTTTCCGGAAGGATATACACACGGTCTTCATCTATGACGACGAAATTGCTATGCTCAAAGCCTTCGTCGCGTATATAATTGCCCGCGACCCGGATGTACTTTCCGGCTGGAACTTTGTAGAGTTTGATATGCCCTATATTACCGGGAGGATGGAAAGACTGGGACTCAGATCTGATACTCTTGCCCGCATTCCGGGGCAGACAGAACGCAACGCCCTGAGAGGGCGGGCGCTCTTTGATCTCCTCACGGCATACAAGAAGATGCATGCAACGTTAAAAGAGTCGTACCGTCTCGATGCCGTAGCATTAGAAGAGGTGGGGGAGCAGAAAGTCCGTTACACCGGGACAATCTCCGATCTCTGGAAAAAAAAGCCGGCACTTCTTGTGGAATATAATTTCAAGGACGTTGAACTCTGCGTTGCGATTAACAAAAAAGACAATATCATCGAATTCTATCGAGAGATTGCCCGCTATGTAGGCTGCCCGCTTGACAAGACACTCAACTCGTCGAGCGTGATCGATGTCTATGTCCTTCGCAAAGCATCAGGACAGTATGTCCTTCCCTCAAAGGGGTTCGCAAACGCGGAGGAGTTTGAAGGAGCAACCGTCTTTGAACCGAGTAAAGGTGTCAGGGAAAACGTGGTTGTACTCGACCTCAAATCCCTCTACCCGATGGCAATGATGACGATTAATGCATCTCCTGAAACGAAAGATCCCAATGGTGAACTCAAAGCACCCAACGGTATCAGGTTTAAAAAACAACCGGACGGGCTTACCCGCAGCATTATTTCCGAGCTGTTAAAAGAAAGGGATGAGAAAAAAGCTTTGCGCAATACTTTTGCATTCGGTTCACCGCAGTATGTCATGTACGACATGCAGCAGAACGTGCTCAAGGTAATTATGAACACATACTACGGCGTTTCGGGATATACACGATTCCGGCTTTTTGACCGGGAGATCGGTTCTGCAGTTACCTCAGTTGGGAGGGCAATCATCGAACATACCCGGCGTGTGATCGAACAGCAGAGTTACAAGGTCATCTATGGCGACACCGATTCCTGCATGGTGCAGCTGCCACCGCTCGACCAGGAAAAGACAATCGAACTTGCCCGGATTATTGAAAAACGCCTGAACGAAAGTTATCAGGAGTTCGCAAAAACCGAACTGAACGCGGACACCCACTTTTTCTCCATCAAGTTCGAGAAGATCTATGCTCGGTTTTTCCAGGCAGGGAAAAAAAAGCGATATGCTGGATCGCTGGTCTGGAAGGAAGGAAAAGTTGTAAACGAAATCGATATCGTGGGTTTTGAGATCAAACGAAGTGATACGCCGCAGATAACCAAAGTTGTGCAGATGAGAGTGATGGAGATGATCCTTGCTGGTGAAGGGTACGCAGGAATCAAGTCATTTCTTGCCGACGTGATTACGAAGTACCGGGGGGGGAAATATTCGCTCGATGAGATAGGAATCCCTGGCGGTATCGGAAAATCGCTTGACGATTATGCAACCGATGATGCACAGGTGCGGGGCGCAAAATATGCCAACCTGCACCTTCACACCGAATTTGGCAAAGGCAGTAAACCCAAGCGGATCTATATCCGGACTGTAACTTCAAAATATCCCAAAACCGATGTGCTTTGTTTCGAATATGGTGATCAGGTGCCCAAAGAATTTGTCGTTGACTGGGAACTGATGCTGGACAAGACTATCAAACAACCAATCTCGCGGATTATTGAAGCGCTCGGTTGGGATTGGACAGATGTCGATCCGCAAAGAACAACCCTCGCAGAGTGGGGTCTAGGATAAATTATAAGAAATGAGCTTCTCTCTCATTTCACAGGATAATTCTTTCATTTTATTCACTAAAAAACTCAGATACCAGCGAGAAGCAATCATCGAGGATTGCGTACTATCGTGATTTGATAGATGAGATTCAGCCAATACCGTGTTGAAAAGAATACAGTCCGGATTTAACAATCATTCTAACCGATATAAAAAACTAATAGTACAAAAACCCGGTCTAATTTTTATGAGAACGTTTCCCTGCCTCACGTAATCGTTCGTTCAGTTTTTTAATCTGTTCACGCAGGGCAATCGCCCGTTCAAAGTCGAGACTGTCCGCTGCATCCCGCATCTGCTTTTCGAGCTCGATGACCACATTGGGAATTTCTGTCCTGGGTACATGCCTGGTATCCTTGACTTCAACTTCTTTTTCCTTGACCGGTTTCCTGATGGTCTGCGGGATGATGTGATGCTCTGAATTGTATTACGCCGCCTTTTTGTCTCGGCAATCGCCCGCTCCATCGAATCGGTCATGACATCTGCATACAATACAACGTTCGCGTTGACGTTGCGGGCCGCACGACCAATAATCTGGATCAAACTTCGTGCATCGCGGAGGAATCCTTCCTTATCCGCATCGAGTATGCCGATGAACCCGACCTCGGGGATATCAAGTCCTTCTCTCAGGAGATTGATCCCGACGAGCACATCGAACTTTCCGAGCCGGAGCTCCCTAATGATTTCACTACGTTCGAGGGTCTCTATTTCAGAATGAAGGTATCTGGTCCGTATTCCCTGGTCTGCGAGAAACTCGGAGAGCTCTTCTGCAAGTCTTTTAGTGAGTGTTGTAACAAGTACCCGGTCACCCCGTTTGATAGTGGCCTTTACTTCGCGTATTACATCATCTGTCTGACCCTCAATCGGGCGAACCTCAACCATGGGGTCCACAAGCCCGGTCGGGCGGATGATCTGCTCGACCAGCTGGGCTGATTTTTTTAACTCGTAATCACCGGGCGTTGCTGACACAAAGACCACATTACCCATATACTGCTCGAACTCGTGAAACTTCAACGGGCGATTGTCATATGCACTCGGAAGGCGGAAACCGTAATCAATCAGCGCCTTCTTCCGGGAGCGGTCACCGTTGAACATGCCATGAAGCTGGGGGATGGTCTGGTGGCTCTCATCAATGAATATCAGAAAATCATCGGGGAAATAATCAAGGAGACAGTAGGGTTTCTCTCCTGCTTTCCTTCCATCGAAATGCCGGGAGTAATTCTCTATCCCTTTGCATGAACCGGTCTCCTCGATCATTTCAAGATCGAAATTTGTCCGCTGTTCGAGCCGGTGCGCCTCGATCATCCCAAGTGTTGGGAGAACTTCATCAAGTTCCTTGCGGATCGATGCAATTGCCGCTTTCCGGGTGCCTTCCGGGGTGACAAAGTGGCGGGCCGGGTAGACATAGAAATACCTCATTTCCTCTTTTTTTGCACCCGTGTTTTTGTCTACCTCGCGGATACGTTCAATCTCATCGCCGAACATCTCAATCCGGATAATGTTGTTGAAGTACCCGGGAACTATATCGATAATGTCCCCTTTGACCCGGAACCTGCCGGGCATCAGTTCGAGGTCGTTTCTCTCAAAGAGGATATCGATAAGCCGGCCTATGATGTCGTTCCGGGTAATTTTCTGGCCTACGGAAAGCTCAAACCCCATATTCCGGAAATTCTCTGGATTACCAAGGCCGAAGATACAGGAGACCGAGGCGACGATGATCACGTCCCGCCTGAACGAAAGCGAGGCAGTGGCTGAGAGGCGTAACATCTCTATTTTGGGATTGATAGCAGAGTCCTTCTCGATATACTGATCCTTTGCAGGGATGTAGGATTCCGGCTGGTAGTAATCGTAATAGGAGACAAAGTATTCGACCCGGTTATGCGGGAAGAAATCGGAGAATTCCTGGTACAGCTGGGCTGCAAGGGTCTTGTTATGGGCGAGTACAAGTGAAGGTCTGTTGCCAGCTGCGATCACGTTTGCCATGGTAAACGTCTTACCCGAGCCAGTAACGCCCAACAGTGTCTGGAACTGGTCATTGTTTTCCAGTCCATCGATTAATTTTCTTATTGCTTCCGGTTGTGAGCCGGCGGGAGCAAAACTGGAGGTGAGCTGGTACTCTGTCATGAGTGCTTAGGATTTCGGACGCGTATATTAAAAGGAATCGGGTTGAGGCAGGAAAATAGGGGGGATCCGATGTAAAATCACAAAAATAACTTAGTTTATTATTATAATTCTCGTATAGAAGGTGCTGGAGGGTATCTGGTATTCACGACAGGATGTTGCGTGGTATATTTTCCGAATAAAATATCCAAATTGGAAAAAAAAGAGGAAATCTGTTCCTATAAATAAGAAAGATCCGTAAAAGGAATCTATCTACTTCGGTTTATAATGCCCCCACTTATCCAGCGCCTCTTTAAGTTCTTTTGACTTCTTTGCCTTTTCTTCGAGGCTGATACCCTCCTGCCATGCTTCGATTGCCTGCATAGTCGCTTGCGCCCCTGCGCGGGTACCCTTCGGATGTCCGTGAATACCACCGCTTACGAGGAGTACAAGTTCATTACCGTATATGTTCAGCACATCAGGTACAAGTCCTGGATGGAGACCACCGGAAGAGACGGGAAATGCTGATTTGATCCTGCCCCAGTCCTGCTCAAGGAGCATCCCCTCGACAGCAGGGGTTTTCTTTTCCCGCAGCACATCAGCAAGGGCTACGGCTTCCCTTTTTGTCCCGGTCAGTTTGCCAACTGCCGTACCCGTATGAATCTGGGATACTCCTATGAGCCGCATGAGTTTTGCGAGGACCTGCATAGTGATACCATGCTTTTTATTCCGATCAAACGTTGCATGCATCGCCCTGTGTGCATGGATCGCGAGACCGAGATCGGAGCAGTAGTCCCGCATCGTCATAACACTTGCAGTCCCCGCAACGACTACATCAATCATTGCGTAGTTCCAGCTATACTCCGCCAGCAGATCTGCCCTTTTTTTCATGGTTTCTGTGTCGGCGGATATATTGAGGAACGCAGATTTTTTCTCCCCGGTCTCTTGTTCTGCCTTGTCACGCATCTTCGAGAGCATTTTTACCCTTTCTCCAAACCGGTTAAAGGGGGTCGACGTGAGGTTCTCGTCATCCTTAACAAAATCGAATCCACCCATCCAGGTCTCGTAGCCGACCTCTGCATGTTCCTGTGCGGAAAACCCGATCTTAGGCTTGGGTACAGCGCCTGTCAAGGGGCGTTTGGTGACCTTCATCATTTTCCTGATTCCGTCATTGCCAAAATGCGGACCTTTGAAATGATTAAGATATGCCTGGGGTAAAGCGACATCGATCAAACGCAGGTTTCTCACCGCCTTCATTCCAAAGACGTTCCCCGCAATCCCACTCAGAAGCTGGACCGCGTTACCCTCCTCCCAGAGTGCAAGAGGATATGCAATTTTTACTACATTTCCTTCGATATCAAATGCTTTTGCCTCAAGACTTTTCATACGGGGCGGAAGAGTATGGAGTGTTGTCCATGTGCCTGTCGAACTTTCCGATGCAATCCTTCCCGCAGCTTCCTTACTCCGGATCCCGGCAGCAGGTTCAAAATAAAACAGGCAGATGAGGTCATCAGATGCAGGCGTGTAGTCCAGGTTAACAAATTCTTTGTACCAGTCAATTGTCATAGCTGTTCCCGTACTACCAAGGTAACCAATAGTAAAAAAAGTTCATGGTAGCAGACAAAGAGAAAACCCTTCTTAATAGAAAAACCAAAAAAAGATCAAGCGAAGGGATATCTGCGGAGATGACTCCTGATCGACAACAAGATTATCATATCAGCCGTATGAGATTTTCCCGTCCTTTTTTTATCTTTTGGATAATACCGCGTTGATGGAGGTCGTTGAGGGTTGCACTTACCGTTGATTTGGGCAGTCCCAGATTTTTCACGATCTCCGACTGGTACTGTTCTCCACCGGTTTTTTTCAACAACTGTATAATCTTCTCTTCAATACTGATAATGTCCGTTTCAGATAACTGGACTGCCGTTTCGTCAGGGTCATTCGCTTCACGGCGACGTTTTTTTGAAATGATCACAATAACCCCCAGAATAACAAAAAAGGCAACGCCCGATCCCAAGAGAACCCAAAACAAGGGAAGACTGGATTTTTCAAAGACCAGATGGGGTTCGCCTGCCCCGAATGAACGCAGACCGTACCAGATAAGTCCGTCCTGCAACTGGTCTGGTGCAGGTTCGGCAACACTGACCGTATACCCTGAGGGATACCGGACGATGAGGGTATTTTCTTTTGCCAGGTACAACCCACCTGCTAATGCGTCACCCATAGTAAGGTCGTTTCCTGTTGTTTTTGCAAAACCTCTCCAGCTGAACGAATAAAACACAACCCCATATCGACCCGTGGGGGAAGTCTGGATGACAGCATCACCGGCAAAATCGGCAATTTCCATGGGTCGGGAAGTAGCAGCAGCGGCCTGTGCTGCAGAATGCTGCATGAGATCCTTAAACTGGGGAAGATAGGTTGACGATACATTATTAGCATAGGTATCAAACATTTCAACGTCGTCATCGGATGCGAGAAGCGTCCGGTACTCCACATGCCATAACGCTGTACCATCCTCCTGGATTGCAATAGCGTACGTTATTGATGATTCCGGTGGAGCGGGTGCCGCGTCTGCAATTAGAGGAATGCAGATCAGGATCGCCATGAGAGTAACAATGCTGAACCGGGTCACATAATCCATGGATCACCTGTCTGTTGTTTATTATTGCTCAGAAGTATAAAATGTAATGAGAAATTTGAATTAATCCTGTGATATTTTAGGGGGATCACAGGTCGCGTGACTTTTTACTTACGTCCCTTTTTTTCCGTGCTCTTCCTTGTTTTCGGGTTTGGGGGTGATTGTAGTGTTAACCGCAATCGTATCTTTTTGATTTTTCATCCTTTCCTGGTTCTCCTTTCTGTCCTTGACTATGGTTTTGGCGTGAGTGCTGTTATTCTCAACGGCCCGGGTCGGCTCCCTGATGTCCAGACTCTCGACATTGAGGAGTGTCTTATTATCCTTTCTCATGAAACGGGTGAATTTCATTGCTGACTTCTGCTCAAATTTCTGTCCGAGTAAAAGGCTGTTGTTGTAAGCCGGGTAAGACCTGTATTATCCGGATGAGAGAGCAAAAGATTGG
>Ga0209777_10007837_pt1 | contig 11771 bp, 32 predicted proteins | sample FrelakmetHBP12HB_FD_187147 | JGI IMG/M metagenome (GOLD analysis project Ga0209777, IMG submission 187147) | Freshwater lake sediment microbial communities from the University of Notre Dame, USA, for methane emissions studies -HBP12 HB (SPAdes)... | ecosystem: Environmental > Aquatic >... | reverse complement strand
CTTTTTCTAATACAGCTTTAAAATTCTTTTCTAAATTAAAAATATTTAGTAGATTATTATAGACTTTACGACAGCATCCGAAAGTCTTAAGGAAAAGACATATGGTAGCTAAAGTAGGGTAAAGACGAAAATTATAAGTTTTTAATATTTTTACTTTCATTTATTAATTATTATACATTAAGATTAAAATATTTCAAGTTTATTTGTCGCATTCATCCACGTCCTTTAGGATGGGGTCTTCTGCAACGAAGAAGATAAAAAAAAGTTGAATAATTTTGTACCTAGGAGTATCTTCTTTTTTTCCTGTCAAATATATCAAGCATCCATCTACGTCAAAAGCTATTGTAGTCATTTTTTAAAAATCTCCCATTTATCTGACAAAATTAAACTTCCTGAAAAATATACATTTAATTTCCATTTTCCAAAACAATCTACATAGGAATATTCAAATACATCTCCCTTTAGACGATATACAGCTTTAAATTCTTTATTTTGTACTAATTCACCTAATCTCATTAATTCTAGTGCGTCTTCGAATTTCATTTAAAAAACTTATCCCTAATTACTAACATAAAAATTATACATAGAAATATCAAAAATGTACCTAATACTAGGTTAGAAAAGTCGATAACCATCTTCCTCCTCCTCTATTAAAACTGTAAATTTCCCACAGATATTACATTCAATTCCTTTATCTCTAATGAAATGAATTGTTTCTCTTTTACATACTGAGCAAAAACTAAATTTCCATTTTATCATTATTATTCTCTCTTATGTTAAAGAAAAAATCAAGATTTTTTTCTTTTTCGGAATTCTTCAAGATCTAAAATGTTATTTTCATCGGGAGGTATTGAAATCATCTGCGGAGATTTAGAATATTTTTGCTGCACATACGCACTATATGCTCTAACATCTTGACAATGGGGACACACTTTCGCTTGAGTATACTCTTTATTGTGTCCTAATTGAGAAATTATCAGATACCCTTTTTGATCACAAAATTCACATGCCACAAATTAAATCTCCCAACTATTTTTTTCTAATTCTCTTATTGCAATTGGACAGATATTAGACTCATTAATTATTCTCAACATAGATTCCGCTACAAATCGAATTTCTTTTTGTGCATGATCTGAAATTCTTTGTTTAAAGTAGTTACTTAAACTTCTTAGATTAAATATAGATACTCTTTCTACTAAAAGAGATTGAGGTAATACTCCTCTGAAAACTTCTCGGACTCTTTTATATTCTTCTAAATTTATTGTATTTTCCTTTTCGCAGATTTTTAATTGAGTCATTAGTTCTTTATATAACTGGGTCGCTGATTCACATATTTCGAAATATTCAAAATCATAATCTTTTTTAAGATTAGCTTTTTTTATAATTTTTCTTACATCTGTGGGCAATTCATAGTAATCAGTAGGGAGTATTCTATATCTGGCCGAAATACCATTTTGTGAGGAATTTCTATAAGTCATATGCTGGCGGTCTATGAAAATAGGCATATTATACCAGAATTTAAATATTACAGATTCAAAAGGAGTGCCATGTCTTTCCTTTGCTAGCATGATAACTACTCTTTCTACATCTGCATCCGTTCTGCCTTCTTTTTTTTCTAAGGTAGTAGAACTAGTCCAAGCACTTTCAGCAATAGCTCTATCATTTCCCATACTATCTAATAATTTTACTTCTATTTGTTTCATAATTAAATCTCCTCTATTTTGTTATTATACTAATTTATTTATTCATTTTAAAAATAAATAAATAAAATTAAAGGTATAAGTTATGAGGTTACAGAAAAAAGAGATTTTAAAAAAAGTATTAGCTAAGCTTAATGTTCTGGAAAAAAATAATAAAAAAATTTTAATTGCTAAAGTAATTAAAAAACTAGCTAGAACAGAGACTAATCCTCAAATATTATCTTCTTTGTTAGAGGATATTAAAAGAATTTATCAAAAAAATAAAAATAAAGATTTTGATGATCTCACATTACCTAAAGAAGTATTAAGAATAATTGGAAATTTTATGGACAAATTTATTTTAGAACAAAAAGATAAACTTTTTATTTTAAAAGAAGCAAAGAGGAGTAATTTTTTTGATTTTACAATTAATAAAAATTTAGAAAAAGCATGGCGATTAATTTTAAAAAAATGGAAACTTTCTCATTATAGGCTAGAAGGAGGATTGTAAAAAATCTAACAAAAATTTAGCTAAATCATCTGGTCTTTTTTTATCTTTTATGCCTAAAACGTTTTCTAGATATCCTTTTTTATCTTGTACATTTACCAAATACTCTATTAGATTCCATCTAATTATTTCTTCTTTTAAAAGAGCTTTTGATTCCATTAGTAGCATTTCTAGACCTTTTTTCATTTGTTCTGCATAGAAATCTTTTTTAATTCCTTTTTCATAACATTTTTCCATTTTAGGTAAAGCTAACCCTATCTCTATTAAATTTTGAATTCTAGGTATATTTTCTTTTAAAGAATTTTCATTATTTTTATAATAATCCAAAGAAAACAAATATCCCCTATGAAAAACATAATTCATGAATATTCTAGGATCATCAATTTGAGCTAATAGAGTAGGTAAATAATCTAAAGAATCTTTAACAGCAGAAGTCGCTATTGCTATATCAAATAGAGCATTTCTATTTCCTTCACTGTCATAAAATGAAGAATTTTCTATCCCTTTCTCTACTGCTCCCCAAAACTCATTCCTTTTCATATACTTGCTCCCCCTATATCTAATTATACCACACTTTACCACGCATTGCAAGATATGAAGATAAGTCAAACTGTCCCAGAATACTGGGTATAAAATTTAAAAATAAAATTTATTGACACTTTAAGCTTTTAGATTATCCTTTTTATACTAAAAGCTAAAGGAGTCTTATATATGAATAAATTTATTGTGTCTTATGACATACCTGATTCTCCGAAAAGAAACGAAATATACATTAATTTGCTAAATGTTTTACCTAAAATTGGTGGTACTAGAAAATTAGTTAATGTTTGGGAGTTTGAATCAAATTTAATGAAAAATGATCTTACATCTAAAATTAAAAATATAATAGGCGCAGATAGTTCTCTTATGGTTGCTAAAGTAACCGAAAATCCTGACTACTATAACCTAAAAGATTTAGATTGATTTGGGTTGTGGGTTTTTCCCCGATCCCCAAATTCTTGTTTCGCCAATAGCAATGTCCATTCTAAATAAATAAGCTAGTGCTTTTAAAATATTAAAACATATATAGTTTTGAAACCAATTAATTCTAAAGCGTTCACTACATCCAGTATAATAATTCATAAAATTTTCTCCTTTCATTATTCTACAAAAGTAGAAAATTTTATTAAACTTTAAAAAATATTATATTTTAATCTATAAAAATTTTCGTCAAAAATCTTTTTTCAAGAGGGAGTTGGTGAACAATTATATCAAACGTATCAAAATTAATATTATGCTCTGCTCTTTCTAGGTTTTTATATGTTCCTTCGCTTATATTAAAAATTTGTGCAAATTCTTTTTGAGTTTTCTCGCTTTTTCCTCGAAGATAGCATAATACAACTGCTAATCTCTGTTTAGAATTTAACCCTAAATTAGTTAAAATATAATTTAGATGTTTTTCAAAATTTTCTACTTCATAACCAATAATTTGATCCCTATTAGCTTTTGCTACAAATTTTGAAATTTCCTCATTTGAGGTTTGTACTAAAACATTAGGTATCCCAGTGCTAAAATGTATATACATTAAGCTTGTTTGATTATTAATTTTTATCATCATAAGAATCTCCTTCTTTAGGATATAAGATTTCTCCCGATTTTATATAATCTGTTTCATACGCTGTATCTAATTTCCCAAAACCATTTCCTAAAACAGATACAACAACACAAAAATAAAGTGTGCCAAAAAGAGGAGAATTGTTAACTTCTAAAGCATAAAATAAACAAACCTTATTGTTATGTTTGCTTTTTATAACTTTTATAGGGTTTACTAAAGTTTTTCGTATCTTTTCCAAACTTACTTCTGGGTGACCCTCTAAAGCGTGTTGAAAATCGTCACGCCAAATTTCAATTTTTAAACCACCAATACTATCTACTATTCCTATAAGAGCTTCATTTAATTTTTGTCCCATACTATATATTAGCAAATATATTAACCCTAGTCAATATATTTGCTATCCTATTTTAGATAAAAAATTACTAAATAATTAAACTTTAAGTTTATATTTATTTGTCAAAGCAATGAAAAGCCAGAGATGATGCACCAGATTTTCAACTTTCTGAGTAAAACCCCAAAATCTTTTTTTAAGTCTTGACAATCTTGCTCTCAAAACAGCACATTTTTGATTGATATGAAATAATGGATCATACGCTTTAATTACTACTTTTCCGTTTTTTCTTCTTTTTATCCACAAATTATCCCAATCAATATCTTTCTTGAAATTTAAAGAATCAAAACCATCATCATTTAATTCTCTTTCTCTCCTCTTTAAATCTGCGCCAGAATGAGTAATATAAGTCGCCAGAGGAAGTTCTTCCTTTACCCATGTTCTATATTCACTCCATCTATCAGAACTGATCTCTAATTGTTCTTCTGATTTAGCTGCTTTTTTAACATCTCTTAACATTGCTCTGACCGCCTTCTCTTTATTATCTTCTCTTTTTCCATATTTCTGAGTGGAGATTTTATTAAGATTATTTGTACAAGGTTTGGTATCTACATGAGCAGTTATTATATTTCCCTCTATGGGATCTATAGCGAAAGCAATAGTGAGAGGTAAGCATTGTGTTCTGTGAGAAGTTTCCAATTCATCAAATTGCACCTCTTCAACTTTATTTTCGGGTTTAGTCCAATTTTCTTCACATACTTCTCTGGAGTTTTTCCCTAGAAAAACTAATTTTTTTAAAACGGTATTTTTAGAAATTTCTAATTCTCTGCCTGTGCCTCTAATAGTATTTGCTTCCGAAAGTGCTCTTCTTATTTTTTCATTTAAATAAGGTTTTTTCTGTTGATATGTCTTTCTAAAAGTGTGAGTAGAAAAAGAGGTCTTACAAGTTTTACAAATATATCTAGGTACTTTTTGAGCATTCCATTTAGTGACAAAGTATCCCTTTTTGGAATAAAATTTTCCTTCTGGGTTTGTATGTTGTGAACAATTTTTATTTGGGCAACATTTTATTTTGGTGTACATAAGAATAGTATACCAAAACCTTCAAATATTGCAAGGAATAAATTGATCTACATGGTCAATTTCTTTAGAAATCAAATATTTATGAAATTTTTAAAAAATTTTATACCCAGTATTCAGAGACAGTTTGAGATAAGTCATTGATTTTATTAGATATTTAAATAGATTTTATTGAGGAATATTGTATAAATAATTTTTAATGTTTTGGAGGATCAAAAATGTCCCAAAGAATATTATTTATTAAATTGTCTGGATTTTCCGATTGTTTTTTAATTTCTTTATAGAGATCCATATCAATCATTACTGAAATTTTACTTCCTCTAGTATTTACAATTTTTTCTATTTTTTCTTTATAATGTTTCCAAAATTCTTTTGTTTTTACATAATAATCAAAAGCAGTACCAGGATTTTTATATATTTTCATAGTTTTATAATTTTTGTTTTGTTCGTGATAATATAATTATTCTTTTCGCCTTTATTTATATAATCAGAAATAGTAAGAACTGTGAAATTTACTACAAAATTAATAAAAGATACTGCATCTCCCATTGAACAAATATCTCCTTGTCTAGAATCTACATCTCCTGGTACATCATATTTTTCTCCCCATATTATTTCTGCTGTATACATGGGGGAGAATCCTACGTGTAGAACGTCTCCTAAACCACACAGAAGCTTCCTAGAAGCACTATTATCGAAACAGTCTATATAGAGATCCCCTGCTTTAAATACTTGTGTTGTCTCTATTTTCTTTAAGATAGGAGTATATTTAAATTTACGTACATACCGAGATCCTAATACAGGAATTGCTAATGCTTTAGGCATTCCTACCTGCTCTATAAAAAATGCTTGAGTGCGTAAATTTCTTTCTTCAATTTTGTCAAAATCTACACCTACGTAATCAAAATCCGGAAATTGCTTAACAAGCTGTATTATCAAGTTCGACCCTATCGCACCGAGTCCATAAGTGGTTATTTTCATTATTTTCTCCTATCATTTCAAGTACTTATCTACATTTCTAATTTTAATTTTTCTAAATAACTCTTATTGTCAAAAATCGCTGTGGGGTTTTAGCAAAAAAGACCTACCCCAAGAAATCCCCTGGCTCTTTCCATGGAGCTAAAGAACGATAGACATAACTCGCCTTCCAAAATTTTCTCTTCAATCCTAACGCTCTGCTTGATTCAGTTTTTAAAGTATTAATTACTAAAACAGGATTAAAATTAATTTTATAATACAATTCAAATCGTACTAATGATTTATTAAATTTTATGTCACTCACGTTGTAAGGACGATCTATAGCAGCATCCTTAAAAACATGAATGATTGTATCCTGCTGCTCTTTAGTGATGTTTTCAGTAGCATTTATTTTTAATTCTAATCTAATTTGCCCTTCAGGTTTCATTCCACCAATTCCTGTTATTCCCACTATTCCTGTAACCGTTTATACTGACCGTACTCTTAAACCTTTGTAGTATTATACAGATTTTATTTAATTTCCACAGTCCTACGTCCCAAATCTTATGGTAAATCAAAAAAGATAAGACTGTATACTGAAAAATAAATAAAATTAACTGAAATACCCAACCATTGTGCTTTGGATTGACTTATGGTATAATAGATGTTTTGGAGGAAATTATGAAAACTTCTAAAACTATTAATACAGACCTTACTACAGGATGGTTTGGTCAAGAAGGAAAAAATAATGGTACTCAAGTACACATAAGAAAAAGTGATGGAGTTTGTTTGTGTGGATACAAACCTCATAAAACTTACAAATATCAATGGTGCGCTTACGGTATTCAAATGGATTATATTGAATGTCCTAAATGTAAAGAGAAAGCTAAAAAAATTTTAAAAATTCTTAAGGAAGGTTAATGTATGAAAATAACTAAAGAAGAACTAATTGATTATTTAAAAAAACATTTAAATATTTCTATAAAAATTTCCCGTGAAGATAATACTAGATATATTGAAGTAAATTTACATTTATTAAATTCTCCAAATGACTTTCCTGACAAAAAAAACATTATAGCAACTTCTTTGGACACTATAGATTTAGATTAGAGAAAAATTATGAAATTTATATTTTATAAAATTAAATATGCTTTGAAAATTTATTTCTTAAAAAGAAAAATAAAAAATTTTACTGATCAACATTATGAAATAAAATTTTGGTTAGAATCAGAAAAAGAAAAAATAAATCCCCACACTAGAACAAACCAAAATTTAAAAATATTAGAAGAAGGAGAATTTTTGTTCCTAGAATCCCACGATTTCTGTTCTTAAAGTCCCACACCCTTGAAAGTTTTAGTTTACCCATAAACCAGTAGCTTTTAAAGCGGCTAATGCTTCAAAATTATCTTTAAAAGGTTTACCTGATTTTGTAGCCTCACTTTTAATTTTAAGAAAATTAAAAGCATTAACCTCTGATTTAGAATTTAAAATCTCAATATATCCTTCCATATCTTTGTTAATTTCTTCTTTATTAAATTCATTTTGATATTTTTTAAGTTCGAGAACACAAATTTGAATCATTCCTAAATAATTTTCTTCTGTTTTCATATCTGTCATTTTCACTCCATTATGAGGTAATCTGCTACTACCCCAAACTCCTTATAAGTGATTGATCTTATTAGTGAATATCGACTATAAGATTACGTCTTAATAACCATAAATATCATGTCTAATTCGACATCCTTGTGCTGTTAATTTCATTGCATCATCTTCATCGTATAAGGGTCTAATTATATCTCGTCTTTTTAACGAACTTAGTATTCTGGTGTTTTTTGATAATCTAATTGTTTCTTTAACCTTATTGCATAATCTAAAGCATGTTTAATCAAAGAAACAGGAAGTTTTTCAAATTCTTTTAATAATTGTTTTTTGGTCATAAATAGATTTCCACATATTCTCTTAATGCATTTTCTGCTTGTTCTTGAGTATTAAATGGTCCTTCTAACTGTTCCGCTTCATTTACAAAATACCATCCCTTTTCATAAATTATCTCTCCATCTGAAACATCTTCTTCTATGTAATGTAACATATATTCTCCTTAGTCATCCCAACCATCATTAAAATTAATTTGAGAGGATTTATCTTCTATTTTTTTTGGACGAATAATTTTTATCTCTCCATTATCTTCTTCATAAATAATAGTTCCAGGTTGTAAATCTACTGAAGAAATTGTCTTAAATAGTTTTGAAGGATAATTTTCACATTTTTTTAATTTAGATTCCCAAAATTTCCAACAAGCATTCCAGCCCATTCTAGCAGAAGCAACATTAAAAAGATCTCCTTTGCTTTCTAAAGAATTAATCCAATTACTAAATTCTTTGGTTTTTTCATAACTTTGTTCTGCATAACCTTTTGGATCAGAAACCCAATCTCCTTCATCTTCACAAGTCATTTTTTCTCATCTTTTTTTATATCTTCAAGTTCTTTGAGTATAGAATCTAATTCTGGAAAAGATTCTCGGCACCAAGGTAAAGCTTGATTTTCTCCAAATGGTAATTTTAAAATAGCTTGTTCTAATTTTCGAAGTAAAGCTATTTCAGGATTATCTTCACCAATCTTTTTAAATGGACATTTTTCAGGACGAATTAATTGTTCTATATCTCCTTCGACCCAAGTAATATCTAAAGAATCAACTTCTTCCTCTGTGCATTTCCATTTATAAGTTTCTTCATCTCTTTCTAACCTATAACAACCGCCGCATTTGACATTAGCAATAGCTTCTTCTTCCGATTCAGCGTCTACTGCTGCTCTAATTAATTCTTTGAATATTTTATTATAATGCACAATATATTTCATGATTTTTTGCTATTTTTATACGTAAAAACGTATAGTTTGATTTTATACTGATTTACGTATAAAAATTATTTTTCTAAAGTACAAATAAATTGCATGTCCTCTTCAATTCTTAAAAGAATAGCATGTATTTCTGAAGATCTTTGTCTAGCTTCAGTCAGATATAAAGATATTCCAAAATAATTTTTATCTTTACAATAATAAATATCAGCACATACAATGTCTTTTCTTAATTCTCCATCTAAAATAAAACTAACTTTTCCTGATATCAGCTGCATTTAATTGTGCTCCTTTTGAAATAGGAATAATTTTTACCATAGAAGCAGAAAAATTTAATTGCTCCTCAATAAAAATTAAACAAGCCTCATCATGCTCTTTTTCATTATCATACCCATCTAAATTTAATTCTACTATAAATTTTGCCATTTTTAATCATTCCATCCATCATCGAAAGTTATTTGAGAAGATTTATCTTCAATTTTAAATAAATTACTGCATTTTTCTCCGTCAGATAATCTATTTTTTTGACCTAACTCAAATCCTTTTTTAAAAAATCCAAATAAAAGCATTTTTTCTCGTTGATCTTCGTAAGTCAAATCTTCTACTAAAGCTAACTGCTCATCGTAATGATCTTTATAAAATTTTTCAAATTCAGCACTCATCATCATATTCCAGTTACCTTTGCATTCAAATTACATTCAAACAAACAATCTTGGCAAATATAAGGTAATAAAGCATTATTTTTACCAGCTAAACTATAATACTCCTTCGCATCTACTTCCAATTCAGAATGACAATCTTGACAAAAAATCTTAATTTTATTTAATTTTTCTTCCATATCATCCTCTATCTTCTCAATTATAATATTCTACTACTCCCCAAAATATCTCCAAAAAATTACTAATCCTTCTCAAAGCAGAAATAATATTTTGATATCTATAGTGGAACCATTTTATCTCTTCATCAATCTGGTCAATATTTATATTACTAAGATCTCTATTCTCATTAAATCCTATTCTATGATTAGCTATCAATGTATTCTCTTTAACAAAAACTAATTCATCTACGAATTCATCTCTAATAATTAATTCGGATACTTCATCTATTTTTCTCATATAAGATTGAAGTTTTAATTCACTCCCACATTTAGAGCAAAAATTTTGATCAGAATAATAAGTATCCTTACATTTATTTGGACAAACTATTCTAGTATATTCTTGATCATATATTTTAGAGGATATTTTAATATACGGTCCAATATAAGTTATTTTCTCAATACTCATAATAATATTACTTCATTTTTGAAAGTCATTACCTTTTTCCTATATTAATATCGCATTGCTTAACCCTATCAAAAAGAAGATAAACTTTATAAGGTTTTCCATTACCATTTTTAGCGGTAGGATGTAATTCACCATCCCCTAATCCCAAAAAAGCACAATATCCGTCTTCAGTAAGAGATTTTCCTTTAATTTCCTTCCAATGTGGGCAAGCTGTAACTCTCATGCCCTTGCGAGAATAGCAATAATGCCCTTTTGGAATCATCTTAATTTTTTTTGCTTTTTCGACCGCTGCGTTTAGAATAAAATCATGTACAGTAAGATCTTCCATAGCTGCTGCCTTTTTAATTAATTTTTTTTCTTCTTTTGTTAAGTATAATTTAATTATGGAGTATGATTTTTTCATTTTTTATAAATTTCAGTATCATTTAAACTGATACTTTTTACCTCACCTTTAATTTTCACATTCTTATCTTCATCCACTTGAATTTCAATTCCATTAATAGTGGTTTTTGATTTAAGATCTGTAAAAGTTTCTCCTACTTCTTTGACAATATCCTCAATCTTAATTCCTGCTTTTTCTATTGTCTTATCCAATTTCTCGCCCAATTTTTGAAACATAAAAAATTCTCCTTATAAAATAATTTTTCCTTCTGATAAATAATTTAATAAATCTAAATAACTATTCCATAGTGTAATATTTTCTACTTCCACCATTTTTTTATAATAAATGTAACTAACTTGATCATAAACTTCTGTATGCTCATTTCCACATAAAATAGAAAAATAAACTGGAAAATCAAATGCAATATTTAATCCCTTTAAACAATTTACATCCATTTCAGAATACTCAGAAAATCCTACGGGATGAGTATGATAAAATTTTAAATAAGCTGGGTTAAATAAAGTACAACTTTTTTTATAAGCCCATATTATTTCAAAAGGAAATTCTACTCTAGATGGATTTCCTACAGTAGCTACTATTAAATCGTCTTTATATAAAACTAACGCAGATTCGTTCATGGCTCTTCCTTTTATTCATATAATTTTTAGCTATTTCATCCATCCTGGTTCGCTATATGTAACCGGAGTCTTTCATCAGAAGAATTTTGATAAGCTTCTAAAATATCTTTAACTGCTTCTTCAATCCTATTTACCCCATATCTAATTATTTCGTCCATATTTCCTCATTCATTCACAAATTACTTTTATATTATTCGCAACATAAAATTTATAAGGCAATCTTATTAAGTATCCCTTAGTTATATTTAATTGTGTAGTAGCTCCTTTAGATTCAGCATCTATATTATATGCTGGTCCATCGTGAATTACCCCTCCCTAAAGGGAGGAGCTTCTTGTTTCTTTGATTCTGCCTAAGCTACGCTCTTTTCAAAGCATAGCTTAGGACTTAATGAATCTCCACAAGCGTAAATTCCCCTTATCCCAAGGGTACTTAATATTTCTCTCTTTATATTCTTCGCTGCATTTA
>Ga0209777_10007836_pt1 | contig 11772 bp, 11 predicted proteins | sample FrelakmetHBP12HB_FD_187147 | JGI IMG/M metagenome (GOLD analysis project Ga0209777, IMG submission 187147) | Freshwater lake sediment microbial communities from the University of Notre Dame, USA, for methane emissions studies -HBP12 HB (SPAdes)... | ecosystem: Environmental > Aquatic >... | reverse complement strand
GGCAGAAATTGCCAAGGCAAGCGGTGCTTTAACGATTGCTATCGTCACCCGCCCCTTCTCCTTCGAAGGCAATCATCGTCGCAAGAATGCAGAGATGGGAATCGATAATCTGCAGGACAAGGTAGACACGTTGGTTATTATTCCCAACGACCGCTTGATCCAACTCTGCGACCAGAAAATGAGCGTTGACGGCGCATTCCGGGTTGCTGATGATGTACTCTATCAGGGAGTACAGGCTATCTCCGAAGTGATCACTGTGCCAGGCTTGATTAACCTGGACTTCGCAGATATCCGCACGATCATGAAAGATGCCGGACCTGCCTGGATGTCCATCGGTAAAGCTACCGGACCCAATCGTGCGGTTGAAGCTGCCAAACAGGCGTTGGCTTCACCTCTTCTGGACGTATCGATGGAAGGTGCCAAAGGCGTATTGTTCAACGTAACTGGAGGAGCAAATTTATCGCTCTTCGAGGTTAACGCCGCCGCAGAGATTATCAAACAGGCGGTTGACCCGGATGCCAACGTCATCTTCGGTGTCGGGCTGGATAGCAATATGAACGCCGAGGTAAGATTAACTTTGATCGCGACAGGCTTTGCAGATGCACGTGGAATTAACAACGTCGCTCGCGAAAAAGAGATCACGAAAGTTCTTAAAAATCTTAAAACCGAAGAACAAATGGATTCACCCGCATTTTTGAGACAACGTGATATCCCCAGAGCGCGCATCATGCCAGTAGGCTCGGGTAGAAGTTAACCCTTTTATTTAATATTCACACCAAATAATATATATCGGGGCTTGATGGTCTAGGCCATCAAGCCCCGTTGAGGAGATACCATGGTAACCACACAAACTCCTAAAAGGGAGATTGCGTGTCAATATATCAAGCAATACGCTGATAACCCATATTGTCTGGAGCTGATACAATTTTTTGGCAGGCACCCGGGTACCCGTTTTAGCAGCCTGGTAATTTTACACGCCTTAAGCGCCAACGGAGAAAAGCTTTACCTTGAACAGGCTTTAAGACATCTGGTTGACAAAGGCGTCGTCAGGACTTATATTGAAAATAACATACCTCTCTACTATCTGACCGATGTAGAGCCGCTTAAGCAAGCGGCGCTGTTCATGGCCGGTATGGAATGGCACCAGTGGCAGGTGATGTTACAGGAGAATAATGCTAGTGTCTTCAATTACTTAAGAAGGCAAACCAATAGACAAAAACCTGCTGTAACCAATGCATAAACGGGAGATTACAATATGGGCAGAAAGCAAGAGAAAGCACAACAACGGAAAACTTACAAAGATATGTATAAAGGCGTGAAACACGGCCACGGCGGCCGTTCGATACGCAAGAAGGATGAGGCAGCGCTGGGCAAGTAGTCCTGCCTCCAGAGATAGTCGAAAGCTAACCAAAAATAGAGACGACCGGGGAGTAGATCACTCTTCGGTCGTCTTTTCTTACTTATCTGGGTCGAACTAAATTAATTACCGGCCAAATTTCTTTTCGAATCTTTTACCTGCCAGACATTTCTTGAGATTTAAGATACCGGCTTCTTAATTGTCCGCAGCCTGCTTTTATGTCCCCACCCTTACTTTGACGTAAAGTGCATTTGATATCAGATTTCTCCAACTCGGCCTGGAAGGCTTTTATTACTTGCGTAAAGGAAGGTTGGTATTTACCTTTATCCGTAAGGTTGGCCGGTATCAGATTGACATGACAATTCATACTTGCAAGTAATTTTGTTAGCATCCTTGCCTGGTCAAGTGAGTCATTGACGCCACGTAGCATCAGATATTCAAAACTTATACGTCGCCCGCTTTTTAAAAGGTACTCCCGGCAAGCTTGCATCAATTTTTCTAATGGATACTTGCGATTTACTGGAACTAGAGTATTCCTTAAAGCATTGTCTGCAGAATGTAATGAAATTGCCAACCCCACTTGTAACTTTTCTTGACCCAGACGCAATATTTCCGGGACTAATCCAGAAGTGGATATTGTGATGTTGCGGGCACCGATCCCCAGCCCTTCCGGAGAATTGATTGTCTCAATTGCTTGCAACACAGCATTGTAATTCATGAATGGCTCACCCATACCCATGAACACGATATTGGTAATGTGGTCCGTGTCTGCTCCCCTACCCTGTGGATTATCGTTTAGGTATCTCTCCCAGTAAAGACACTGGTCAACGATTTCTCCGGCGGTGAGGCTGCGCACAAAACCTTGCTGACCAGTTGCACAAAAAGCACAACCGATAGCACAACCAACCTGGGTGGAAAGACAAACAGTGGTGCGCGGTTTACCGGCACCCGGTGCGTAAAGCATCAACGCAGATTCTACGGTTGTACCGTCTGGTAAACTGAAAAGCACTTTCACAGTGCCGTCGATTGATTTTACCGTTTGAACTGCTTCAACATAGTGAAGAGTCAATACTTTAGCCAGTTTTTCTCTGAAAGAAAGCGGCAAATCCGTCATTTCTGAAAAAGAGAAGGCGTATTTTTTATAAACCCAGTTCAAAACCTGTTGAACCCGATAAGGTGGTTCTCTCAACGAAGTAATAATCTTGGTTAATTCAGAGGGGTTGAGGTCTGTAATAAATTGCGGCACGTTTTATCTCCCGTGTTAATTATAACTGATTTCACTTGAAAACGGATTTGGAGCGTAAAAAAAAAGACCCCGCGTTCAGTACGCGGAGCCTTTTTATTTCTTGTAAAGGAGAGGTCTACCGTTTTTTTATTCCAGGTAGTCGATCTCACCGAAGAGGAGGTCGTTTTCACCACGGGTGATCATAGCTCCCGTGTATTCTTTAACCTTGAGCTTACTTAACCCGGCCATAATATGTGCGGACAAGGGGGTTTCTTCCCATTTAGGAGTATGGAATTTATGGGTGCCTTTAGCGGTCCATGCTTCTTTAACGTTGGACTGACTGTGGAGTGATGTCGGTAGACTCAGGTCGGCTTTTTTCTGACTGGCGTGAGATATATATTTCCAGCAGAACCAGTTGCCCTGTTTTGAATTTACATTCATCATTTTTAACCCTTCGGTGGGTACTGGTTTCATATCGGTGATGAAGCCTTCGACCAGAGTCGTGCCTTTCTCGGAACACAGGAATCGCCGGCCATTACTTTTGGTGATCTGGACATCGGGGATGTCGCCCCAGATTTTCGGCGCGCCAAGATGATCGCGTCCAAACATGATTGGATAGAAGTCATTTTCCCAGAGTACCGCAGAAAAGGCTCCGACACGGCTTTCTTTCTTGCCTTTCCAGACGGCGGCTAAATTTACGCCGACGATATTGTAGCCAAAACCAGCCATAAAGCTGACATCGCGGCAATATTGCGCCCAAACTGTTACGGCTGGGGTATCGGCTGGTTCGAAACCGGGTGGCAACATGGAGGCAACCGCATCTTTATCGGTAGTATAGTTGATGTACATGGCGGTCAGGTCTCCGTAATGGAGCACCGGTTCCACGGGCCAGGGACCGAAGTGTGCAGGTTGAAAATAAGGTTTTGCTTCAAATTTGTAGGCCACTTGATAATTCCTCGCAACTCAATTATTTTACCGCTCGTGTATTTGAGGGTAATCCTATTTTCATCATACCAAAACCAGGGCTTATTTCTCAAAACCGGCGTCTGTGATTATTCAGCGATAACCAACAAAACAAGATAAATAAAAAGATGAAGGAGTGTATACACTCCCTCATCTTTTTGTCTTAACCTTTCCGCGGTTGCAACGTTACAGCAGTGTCCCACCATCGATCACCATTGTGTGCCCGGTCATAAAACTGGAAGCGTCTGATGCCAGGTAAACTGCCGCATCGGCGATTTCATACGGCTGCCCGAGGTGTTTTACCGGCAGCCGGTTACCCACTACCTCATGGGCTTTTTTAATCTGTTCTTCAGTCATATTGATAAAATGTGAATCGTAGAGTCTAGTTTCGATCGGACCGGGAGCGATGGCATTTACCCGGATATGATATTGCCCCCACTCCACCGCCATGCTCTTGGTAGCCATAATGACACCCGCTTTGCTCACTGAATAGGCAATCACCGGCACTTCGGCTTTGATACCGCTAACGGAGGCGATATTGATAATGCTGCCGCCTCCTTTTTCTTTCATAATCTTCGCCACGCCCTGGCTCAGGAAAAACAACCCTTTAATATTAAGGTTCATGACGGCGTCCCAGGCTCTCTCAGTGTATTCTAATGCCGGCATCGCTTGACTGGTTCCCGCATTATTGACCAGAATATCTATTTTCCCGAATTCCGCCATCACTTTAGCGATAAGATTCTGTATCTGATCTAAACGCCCGACATGGGTTTCGATAGCAAGGGCTTTGCGCCCCAGTTTCCGTATCTCCCCGGCCACTCTTTCCAATTCCGGGAGCTTGCGGCTGGTCACGGCGACATCGGCGCCGGCTTTAGCGTATTCAATCGCAATCGCCTCTCCGATACCCCGGCTGCCCCCGGTCACAATAGCAACTTTACCTTCCAGTGAAAATCTGGGTAAATCCATCTTAATGCTCTCCTTTAATTCTTTATTTATTTTAATAAATCTTCGTACTGATCGAGTTTGATGGACACATTACGCCAATCCTGACCCCAATTGATGACGGTGTTGCCGGGACCTACGGGTGAAGGTGTAAACCGCACCCGGGTAGCATCATCGATCATCGTAGCTTTGAAAGCGTTAGGACCCATCCCCAGTTCGGTGAGCCGTGCCCAGCGGTTAGGTTTGATAGGTAAATTCACCGGCAGATCTTTGATGTGAACCACGCGCCAAGTGCGATAATGGCGCATCCCCGGCAACTGCTTTCCTTCACGGGTATGATGACCCAAATACCAGTCTTCACCTACCGACCAGGGTATACCCGGAATGTACTGGAAAAAATAAGTATCGATGAAGATATCTTCGTTCGGGTCGGCGGACGGTAAGCCTTTGGGCCACATCAATTGCAGTGAGATATATTTGTAGTGCTGCGGCGGAGTATCCTGCAATAGGTTGTACTCCGGTTCATCTTCCAGAAACATGCACTCGAATTCTCGGAAACCTGGATTGCCTTTGGATGACGAAGCGAATAGTCTGGAGTTCTCCAGGATAATTTTAATGCCGGCAGCTGTGTCGGCGAAGCACAGTTCGGTGCGGCGGACAAATTGATTAAATGGCGAAGGCAGGCCGAAGCTCGGGAATGGTAATCCTGTTTCCCACTGTTTCCATGATCGATAGCGCACAATACCAGGCAGTTTTTTAATGTGAGGTACATGGGTATGCAGATACCAGTTCTCCCCGTCTGTTTCGCTTACTCCCTCGGCGTAATTGAAGATATGCATGAAACGAATCATGGGAATCACCTCCAACTAATATCTCCGCGTCCTTAGCGGCTCCGACGCTCAATTATCCTCCATGTTATCACAAACGGTTTTTGAACAACCATTACCAGTCAGTTCTCATGTATTATGTAAAGTTATCGAAATAATAGGATAAAATTACAACACGCAAAAAAGATGGTAAAATGACAAAACATAAATATATCGTCGCGTCATATTTGCTAGCGATCCGGTTGTAAAATAAAGTTATGAAAGAGTCTCCATGAACCAACCCTCAAATCAAAAAGCGAACAGCCGAAGCTCTATTCTTTTTATTACAATTATTGCCTCCTTCTTGATCCCCTTCATGTCATCCTCGATTACCATTGCCCTACCTGACATCGGGAAGGAATTCAATCTTAATGTCATTACTCTTAGTTGGGTAACATCAGCATATATTTTAGGCTCAGCCTCGTTGCTGGTACCGTTCGGCAGATTAGCAGATATGTATGGAAGGCGTAAGGTATTTCTAGTAGGTAACATCGTCTTTACCATCGGTGCTTTTATGTCAGTAATAGCGAACACAGGTTCAATGTTACTTGTCTCGAGGGTGGTACAGGGTGTCGGAGGCGCGGCTATTTTTGCCACGGCAATCGCGATTTTAACATCGGCTTATCCCGCCAAAGAACGCGGTAGAGTACTGGGTATAAACACAGCTTCAACATATATCGGGCTATCGATGGGTCCGGTCCTGGGTGGTTTCATGACAGAATTTTTAGGCTGGCGTAGTATTTTTATCGCGTGCACTGTCTTTAGCTTATTAGTTGTCGCAGCGATTTTATGGAAACTTAGGGTTGAATTTGAAACTAAGAAAGAAAAATTAGACCTACCGGGAGCTCTGCTTTATTGCGCATTTTTGATTGTATTAATGTACGGTTTTTCTGAGTTACCCAATATAATCGGGGTTTGGCTGTTGTTGGGTGCGGTCATCGGTGGAATGTTGTTCATATTCAGAGAAAATCGGACTGGCTCACCGCTGGTAAATCTGAATCTATTCCGCCAAAATCGTGCCTTTGCCTTTTCCAATCTGGCAGCTTTGGTGAATTACAGCGGCACCTGGGCAGTATCCTTCGTCTTAAGCCTGTATCTACAGGAAATCAAGGGCTTTTCTTCGGAAGTTGCCGGTTTTATACTGGTAGCCAGCCCGGTGATGCAAGCATTATTCTCACCTGTTTTCGGAAAGCTTTCCGACCGTATCGAACCACGTGTCCTGGCTTCATCCGGTATGGCAGTCACGGCTGCCGGGATCGCGATGTTAATTTTCTTGAATCAAGGTACTTCGATTTGCTATATTATCGGTGCGTTGATTCTACTGGGTTTCGGTTTTGCGCTCTTCTCATCACCGAACACCAACGCCATCATGAGCTCCGCCGATCAAAAAGCTTATGGCTTTGCTTCGGCTACACTGGCAACAATGCGCCAGTTAGGCATGATGCTTTCAATGGGCATAGTAATGGTGGTTTTTGCCCTGGTCATCGGTAAAGTTCAGATCGCGCCAGAAAATCACGCCGCTTTCATCTCGAGCACCCACATTATCTTCATCGTCGCCGCGATCAGTTGTTTCCTGGCAATATTTGCCTCTCTGGCAAGGGGTAATATACACCGTAGAGATACCAACAGCCAAACCAAACCTAACTGATTAGGAATAGACATCTTCGCGGGCATCGATACCGGCAATCATTCGCGCCAATTGTTGTTTGTAAGCCATATTCGTTTCGCGTTCGATTACGATTTTTTGGGCTTGGGGTGAACCGGCACCGTGCATGGACTCCGTGCGGTAGCTCGGAGCAACCAGTCCGGTGGTCATTGCCTGAATGAGAGTTAACATGCGGAAACGTGTCTCGGTAGGTACCTCTGCCACGCCTTTTAAATATTTATCGATGTATTTCCCGATAACCGGGTGCCGCAAGTCTTTTTCCGAAGGGGTAGTAACTAACAACCCCCCGGCAATGTCTTCTGCCAGACGGCAGAGTTCATAGGGAAACCGTGTGACATTCAACTTGCAGACGTTAGCTAATAAGGTATCCGGCTGATAATTGCCGGCTAAAGTTTTCTTGCCTTCATAAGAACATGCCAATCCGCAACAGTAAATGGTCTCGGCTAGGTGAACCATTTCACTAATTTTATCCCGGATATGAGCGGCTTTACGTACTCCGTTGTAATCCGCGATCGAGGCGGTTGCTCCGATAAGCACATCACCGATACCGGACTTGCACCCACCATAACTCTGTCGATGGTAAGAGGCAAACCTCTCTACTAACATCGCAGAGAAATCGAACTCACCGCACATAAAAACGCGCTCCCACGGTACGAAAACGTTATCGAGTACTACCAGACATTCCTGCCCGCCATAGCTGTAATTGCCGACATCGATATCGCCATCTTCCAGCTTGCGGGTATCACAGGATTGACGCCCGTAAATCAATGTCACTCCGGGATTATCGGTCGGCACGGCACAGCTCACGGCATAGTCTTTGTCTTCCGGGCGTAATCTGAGAGTAGGCATTATTAACATGTAGTGCGAATTCGCCACACCGGTCTGGTGGGCTTTAGCTCCCCGGATGACAATTCCATCTTTCCGGCGTTCGACGACGTGCACGAACATATCCGGGTCAGATTGCTCCCCGGGGCTTAAACCCCGGTTGCCTTTTACATCCGTCATGGCTCCGGAAATGCAGAGATCCTGGTCCTGTACGATTTTCAACCAATTTATAAAACGTGTATGATATTCCGTCCCGTATTTAAGGTCGATTTCAAAGGTGGTACTAAAGGCGGCGTTAATGCCGTCCATACCGACACACCGCTGGAAACAACAGGCAGTTCTTTGCCCGATGATACGCTGCAGCTTTATTTTATTCACCAGATCGTCATGATTCAAAAACACGGAATTGAACTTATTGACAGTATCGCCACCAATATTGTTTTTCACGCGTGCCAGTGCTTGATTTCCAGGTTCATGAGCGACTTTATAGGTCATGGCTACGGCATTAATCGAGGGACGGATAATCGGGTGGTCGACCCAGTTTTGTACCTTTTCGCCCAGAAGATACAAGTTCAGATCAAGATCGCGTAGACTATCGACGTATTCTTTGGCCATTTTTAGCATTGTCATCACCTTCTGTTATCAATAAAATGTAATTTTATAATTTTAATATTGAACGCGATATTACCATATGCTGTACTTCTGACGTGCCTTCGTAGATTGTTGTCAGTTTAGCGTCGCGGAAATGCCGCTGCATCGGCGAATCCATCATATAACCGATGCCTCCGAAGATTTGGATGCCGTCGATCGATGCCCGCATTGCCAGTTCTGTGGCAAACAATTTCGCCATGGCCGCCTGGGTGGTAAACGGTAGTTTTTGGTCACATAGATATGCCGCCTGGTAGGTGAGCAGTCTGGCAGCTTCCAGGTCGGTGGCTATTTCTGCCAGTTTCCAGGCAATGGCCTGGTTTTGCCCGATCGGACCGCCGAACTGGACACGCTGTGAAGCATATGTAGAAGCTTCTTCAAGCACTGCCCGGGTAATGCCAAGCGCCTGAGCGGCAATTCCTATCCGGCCGCGGTCTAGTGTGGCCAGGCAAATCTTCATCCCTTGCCCTTCCTCCCCAAGACGATTTTCGACCGGCACTTTACAGTTTTCGAAAATCAACTCCGATTGGGTCGATGCCCGCATGCCCACCTTATCGTATTTTTTGCCTTTGGCAAATCCCGGCGTACCTTCCTCGACGATAAAAGCGGTCATGCCTCTCTTACCCAGAATGGGAATATTGGCAAATACGATCACCGTGCCGGCAACATCACCATCGGTGATAAAAACTTTTTCACCGTTGAGGATATAGTGATCACCTTCGCGTACCGCATTCGTCTTGATACGAGAAATATCGCTGCCGGCGTCCGACTCGGTGATCGCAAAAGCAGCTACTTTTTCACCTTTGATCAGAATCGGTAAATACTTACGTTTTTGCTGTTCGTTTCCAAAGAGGTAGATAGGTTCGGTACCCAGGATAAGATGGGCATCGATAATACCGCCGGTAGATGCACAAGCACGGGATATTTCCTCGATCGCAATAACGGTCGAAATCTTCTCGCCACCGCTACCGCCATATTCAACGGGAATGTCGAGACCCATCAAGCCTAGATCAGCCATTATCTTAAAATTCGCGTCCGGAAATTCCTGTTTTCGGTCGAGTTCATCGGCGATGGGTAGAAATTTCTCTTTCGCCAGATTCCGCAGTGAAGTTTGCAGCATTTTTTGCTTTTCGTTCAATGCAAATTCCAATTTAGTCTCCTTAAGGTATATTGAAACGGTTTATATCAAGCTATCATAGACGTCTAAGATATTGCAAGAATCGCCGGTTTCAGGGAGTAACGTGGATGTAAGAGATCGCGGGGGATGATCGCATCCCACGATTTCCCCACGGAAGGTGGACGGTTTATAATCAATAATAGAAATAAAGATTGAAACATGTATTAGCCACATGTGTTTTTAGAAACGAGGTAAACCGTGCGTTCCGAATCCTGGCAAAGAAATTTGTATGTTATTTTTATCGCCGAATTTTTGGTCTTGATGTCATGGAGTTTTGCTAATCCCTTCATGCCGATGTTGATCCAGACCATGGGCAAATTTACTGACCGCGAAGCGGCATTTTGGACGGGATTAGCCAGCGCAATTTCAGGCATCTGCATGTTTATCAGCGCCCCGATCTGGGGCATTATCGCCGACCGCTGGGGCAGAAAGCCTATGATCTTGCGGGCGATGTTCGGCATTACTTTAATTTCCGTGGCTACCGCATTAGCCCCTAACGTGTTCTGGTTGATCACCTTTAGGGGTATCACCGGACTTTTCGCCGGCAGTATGGCAGCAGCTTCAGCGATGGTTGCCAGTTCCACGCCCCGTGAAAAATTGACTTATGCCATGGGTATCTTGATGGTAGCCAACTTCGGAGGGTCGGCCCTGGGGCCGTTGATCGGCGGGATAATGGGTGATGCCTTCGGTTTTAAGGCAGTATTTTATATCATCGGTGCGGTTTATTTCCTAGGCGGAATCGGCATCATGTTCTTTACCCATGAAGAGTTTACACCCGTGCCTGCAGACCAGCTCCCCAGTTTTCGCAAGCTGTGGAACCTCGCCAGATCGAAGGAAATCATGCCTTTACTGGTGGTGTTAACCGTCCTCTCGATCGGACCTTCGATGATGAATCCCATCATCCCGTTGTTCATCCAACAACTCAACACCAAAAGCGCCGCAAGTGCATCCGGTTTAGCGATGAGCCTCATGGGCATCGTGGCTGCCATATCGTCGATAATCGCCGGCCGTATGGGCGCCCGCATGAGCCTGAAAACGATGCTAATCTGGGGATGTATACTTACCGGGGTGATGTATCTCCCACCTGTGTTTGCGACTTCGGTGTTCGTGTTTATTGTTTTGATGAGCCTGCGCGGGGTTTTCAATGGAGGTGTGATGGTGCCTTCCAATTCTCTTGTTTCGCTATCGGTTTCCCGGACAGAACAGGGCATGGCGTACGGTTTACAGCAAAGCGCCAATTCTCTTGGAAACGGGCTAGGACCTCTGTTAGGCGGGGTGCTGGCATCAGCTTTTGGCTTAAAAATAGTCTTCCCTATTTCAGCCGGTCTATTTGTTCTTGCCGGCTTTGCTGTAATGAAATTACTACCGAAGAAGGATCCAAGACAAGTTGCTTCTCATGAAGTCGAGTGATTTGATATTGCTAAATCACTTATGTTGATAATGAAGGCTGCCTTCAGCTTTTTAATGTCATCGCAATAACAGCACCGGCGACGTAGGCTACGACCCACCAACTGTAAGCTAAACGAGTGTAGAGATTGAGCCCATTGGTCACATGTTTATCATCGTTTTTCTTCCAGAATCGCCAGATTAAAATCGTATCTATTAACATCACGAGTAGAGCTGAATACCCAATAAAACCATGCACAGTAATCGGTATTTTCCGGGCACCGATTATCATCAAGGTAGTTGAGAGAATATCGAGGAAGATACCGACAGTTAGAAATGCTAAGACGAAATTAGTAACCTGTCGTTTTCTTTGTTCGGTAATAACCGCTATCGAATACGATACCAGGGCAAATGTTACAACGACGACGGCTCTCATGAGGGTTTGATTCATATCTACTCCCAATTAAGTTATATGTATGTGATATACATTATACGATATTACAGTTATGGTTTGTGACTTTATGAGAAAGCCTTATACCGATGTTGATATTGACAATCCGAAACGAAATAAATATTATCTTCAATATCAATATCTAATGCCAAAGTTAATACGATTCAAGGTCGTGCGATATAAATAACCTAAATGTCTTGAGGAGGTAACCTATGCAGAAGTGGGAATATGAGATTGTCCGATTAAGTGGAACAAATGAGGATATG
>Ga0209777_10007835_pt1 | contig 11773 bp, 13 predicted proteins | sample FrelakmetHBP12HB_FD_187147 | JGI IMG/M metagenome (GOLD analysis project Ga0209777, IMG submission 187147) | Freshwater lake sediment microbial communities from the University of Notre Dame, USA, for methane emissions studies -HBP12 HB (SPAdes)... | ecosystem: Environmental > Aquatic >... | reverse complement strand
TACAGACTCCGCGGGCGAGTCGTGCGCGGGTTCATCGTGCTTTTTGTGCGAGAACAGCGCCGCCAGCCCCAGGCCGCGCTTGGGCTTGACAACCACGGACTGCTCCGCCAGCGCCTCCGCGACCGAGGCAGAGCCGGCTTCTTTTACCGGCTCGGCGGACGACATGTGCATTACCTCGGGCTCCTGCCCGTCAGTCTGTCTGATCTGCTTGTCCATTTGACTCCGTTAACGGGATGATATGAATGGCCGAAAAGGCCCTTTTTTGCCTGACCTTGACCACCTGGGCCTTGAGCAGTTCCAGAAGCGCCAGGAACGTGATCACTATCTCGACCCTGCCCATCGCATCGTCGAACAAATCCTCGAAAACCAGTCGGCCGTCGGCTTCAATGATCCTGCGCCTGATTTCGCGCATACGCATCCGAACCGTGATCTTGCGCCGCTGGATGCTGGTGATCGGCTCCTCGCCCGCGTCCGAGAGTATCCTTTGCAGCACGTTGAGCAGGTCCGAGGCGGTGATGTTTTCGAGCACGAAGGATGGCTTGAGGTCGAAGTCCAACTCCAGCGCGCCCCGGCCGAATACCTTTGACCTCTGCTCCTCACGCTCTCTGAATATCTCCGCCGCGCCCTTGAATTTCTCGTATTCGATCAGCCGCTCGACCAGTTCCAGCCTCGGGTCCAGTTTCTCTTCCTCGGCTTCCTGGTCCCCTGGCTCCTCGGGAAGCAGCATCCTGGACTTGATCTCAAGGAGTGTTGCGGCCATAACCAGCCACTCGCCCGCCACATCCAGGTCCAGCGATTCCATAAGCGCCAGATACGCGAGATATTGCTCGGTTACCTTTACAATTGGAATATCGTAAATGTCGATCTCATTCTCGCGAATGAGGTGCAGGAGGAGGTCCAGCGGGCCCTCGAAGACTCCCAGGGTGACCTTATACGGGTTGTCTTGAGTCTGCGCGAAGTTCACTAGCCGTCTCCACCGACAGTTTCCGCGGACGCTTCTCGAAGTAAACCAAATGAGAAACGCATCCGCAGTCGCTCGATCCGAATCCCTTCACCGGGACGCTCGCGCCGTCCATCTCGAGCATCGTCGAGCTAAACTCGCACTCGCGTCTGGCCGAGCTTTCCCTAATAGCATACAGTATAACGCGTCCATGCTCAAGTAGGTAATCGATATGCCAGTGAAATCTCTTCGTTTTTGATAAATGCCGGGCAACCCGCTGTTCGATCCCACCCATTGCGCTGCCGGTGTAGACGTAGTAACCCCCGGCAAAGCGAAACTCGCCAAGCCTGCCGATTTGGATGGCGGCGGGTTGGTCGAGTTTGATTAGGAGTTGGTAGGCGCCTTTTCTCACACAATCTGTCATGCTACCAAATGCCGGTTTCCTCCAGTCTCCTCTGCATGACCCCGGTTGAAACGTGGAAACGTTTCGCCAGTGTCCCAGCCAACTGGGTTCTGCTGGAGTAACTGAGGGCTGTATCCGTCAGACCGCTTGAATTCAGTCTGCCAAGCACTTTTTCATATTCTTCCACGAGCGGCTCTTCGGGAACAAGTATTACCCCGGCAAACCAGTAAGCCTGCCTTTCAAACCATCCATAATCCTGTTCATCAAGCCCGAGGTAGAAATCGATCCATTCCTGTAGGCTTGTAATCTTCAGACTGCTGAAGGTGCTGGTGTGAAGTATCTTGTGCCCCAACTCGTGAGCAAGGGTAAATCGGTATCGTGTGGGATGGCGCTCAAGGATGTACTCGTCCACCACGATTGCTGCAAGATCCAGCGTCAGAAACCCGTCGACGGAATACTTGTCTTTCAGCCCTCGGACGGGCACGACATCCATCTCGAATCCGAACTCCACGATAGCTTCTATGTCCACGGGAATCTGGCCGTTCCAGTTTCGAGAAAGAAGCGTCTCGAGTGCTTTGGCGTTTGCATCCTCATACGTGAGAAATGGCGCTCGTGCTTGATCCAATCAAGCTCTCCTGATTTCCTCGACGAGTCTGTCGAGTTCCTTAGCCGAAAGCTTCTTGCCGCTGACTGTCCTGAGCAGAACCGGCAGTTTTCGCACCAGGTCTTCATCGGCCATTATGTCGCTGGGGATCTGACCTGCGCATGAAAGTCCAAGGTCCACGAACTCGCGGAATTCCTCACTTCCGGCTGGTAACTTTAGTGCTTCGGCGTACTGGCGGAGCTTTGCCTCGGACTGTGGCGGAGGCATTATGCCCCGTTCCAGCTTGCTGATGTTTCCTGGGTCGAAGCCGTGCTCCACGCAGAAATTCCGAAGGGTCTGTGTGCTTGCCACCCTGTAGCCCTTGAATAGTTCTCCAAATGCCTTAGCCATCCGGGATCACCTCCAGTGTTGTATTCATTATACAACATTATCGGGTGTTGTCAATAGGTGCGAAAGTGGCAAATGAGCATGGTTTGGGTTATGCATTATGAGTTGTGAGTCTATCGCTGTCCCGTCCCGGAGCCAAAAACCGCGGCCACAGCCATCGTCACGGGGACGGCGGATATGAACACTACGTCCTGAACTATTTCGCCGCTATCCTCCGGTATACCTGCCCAATTCATCCATAACGCGGAAACCAGCCATGTAGCCACCGTTGCCGGCAGGATGGATATCGTGGCTGGAACGCAGTGCCGCATTGGAGAGTCAGGCCGCAAGCGGCGATAGGCGGCGTAGATCAACGCGCCCACTATCGCCGCCGGCACGCTGGCAGCAGCCCCGAGGGTCGCGCTGGACATCGGGTCGACAAGCCCGTGCAGAAGGGCCATATAGGCCAGCGCGGACAAGAACACGCCTATCGTCATTGCCCCAATATATCGCAGAAATGCGAGCATTTTGAAGTTCTTCCCACCAAACAGGATTCACTTCATTGTGCCCAGGTTGGCGATGCCCTACGCCTGCGCTCATCCGGTATTCCTTCGAATGAATTCGAGGCAACTGATTACGAAGTCCACCTTCGTGGACTGGGGAGATAGTCGGCGAAGGCCGACTTTGTACAAGTTGCCTCGGTTTCAACCGAAGGATTACCAGCTTTGGCTTTCAGGAATCCGAGGAATGTTCGCATTGCTCGTTGCCTCTACTGAGCTGCCCGACGCCGGAGCCGAAGACGGCGGCGATGGCGCCGAACACCAGCACAAACAGTAGGAAACCAGCAATCGCTGGTGGAGTGCCGCCGCTATCGATCCCGCTGGTGGCGTGCATCATGAACAAGAGCGCCAGGATCAGAACCAGGAACACAGATAGCAGTGCGGGTATCCACCGCGCGACCGGTCTTCCGCGGCGCATCAGCGCGTAGAAGCGGTAAGTCATCCCGCCGAGGAAGATCGGCACTGCGGAAAGGACTGCTCCTACGAGCGCGCCCGCGATGATATTCCCGCCGTCATCGGTGACCGCACCGAGCAACGTGCAGATTCCGATCACTAAGCCTGCCGCTTTCATGAATCCGAAGAATGTTCGCATGATCTATCGCCTCCACTGATCTGCCCTTCGAATGAATTCGAGGCAACTGATTACGAAGTCCACCTTCGTGGACTAGGGAGATAGTCGGCGAAGGCCGACTTTGTACAAGTTGCCTCGGTTTCAACCGAAGGACGGCCCTTATCCTTCTACATCGGACAAATGGCGTCCAGCCCCTCCATCACTTCGGTCAAGCTCATATCCGCCGCGCACATGCTCTGGTCGGCGGCGCCGTAGTAGATTGTCAGGGTATCATCGTGGACCAGCGCGCCGCAGGTGAAGATTACGTTGTCCTTGAATCCGTGGACCTCATAAGGCGCTTCGGGTTCGAGTATCGGCCTGCTGCTCTTCGCCAGCACTCTTTCGGGCTTATCTTTATCCAGCAGGACCGCGCCCAGGCAGTATACGTCTCCGGCGGTCGCGGCGTGGTAGATCTCCAGCCAGCCGGCATCGGTCAGGAAAGGCACCGCGCCGCCTCCGATGCGGCCCCCTTCCCACGTGCCCGCCGCGCAGCCCAGCATGAACCTGTGATCGCCCCATTCGGTGAGGTTCTCCGAGTAAGCCACCCACATATTGGGGCTCCCGATGAACCGGGGGTAGGGGCGGTGCAGCAGCGCGTAGCGCCCGCCGATCTTTTCGGGGAAGAGTATGCCGTCCATGTTCTCCGGCGGCAGTATGATCCCGTGCTTTTCGTAAGTCACGAAGTCCTTGGTCGATGCCAGACACTGTACGATCCCCGTCGCCGACACGCCCTTGTAGACGATGTAATAGGTGTCGCCGATCCTGGTGATCCGGGGGTCCTCGACGCCGTAGGACTCATATTCCTGGTCGGGGTTGACGGCCGGCTTGTCATCGACGCTAAAATGCCGGCCGTCCCGGCTGCGGGCAATTCTGAAGTGAGAAATAGACGTGAGATACACCTGGCCGGGGAAGAGGACTATCCTGGGGTCATCGAGATTGATCCCCTCGGTTGTCGAAGAGAAGCTGAGAATCTTCTGCTCGGCGGTGCCGTTCGCGAAGTCGACCATGGGGATCAGGACCATATCCTTTCGGTTGTTGACAGGCCGTTCGGCCACGCGCATGAGCATCAGTATCTCGCCGTTATACTCGGTGACAGCGGCATTGAACGCGCAGATGACCTCATAGCCCTCCAGCGATGGCTTGACGTCCCTCGGCGCAACCAGCGGATTCTCAGGATATCTCTGCACTCTCAAAGCTATTTCCCTCCTCACTGTCTCCGAACTCTTGCATACTTTACTGTACTTCGGGACTGTTCTTCGTCCCGAAGGGTCACTTCGCAGGTACCAGCTTCGTGACGAAAAGCGAGTCCCGAAGCATATTCGCGCAAGACGGAACTCACTTCGCGCCCGCGCATCAATTGTATCTTATCCATCTTGCGGCACATACCTTCATTGCTGGTTTTTGGCTCTAAGCCGGAGGTATTCTCGTCTGTGAGAATAAGAAGATGTTGTTCGGAGGAACCGCGCGGAGCATCGCGCGCGTAACTCGTAATGCGGAGGTTGTATGGCTATTCACATGAGAATCTCAAGAATTGTCTTAGCGGCGTGGGCGCTGATCGCCATTGCCGTCCCGGTATCGGCTCTCAATGTGACCAAGATGCCGGTGCCGGGTGTGACGCTCACCCAAGAGATAAACACCGACCCGGCCGCGGCCCAGATACTCAACGTCCTGTCCGTCGATTTGACGAACCCTGGGGTCGCGGTCAAGGCGGCTCTGGGCTGTGATGATATCTGCGACACGAACCCGGACAAGGGCCGCGAGATTGTAAGCTCGATTGTCGGCCGCAAGAAGGCTTTTGCCGGGATAAACGGGGATTACTTCCCTTTTACCGGTGATCCGCTCGGGTTGTGCATAGTCGATGGTGAACTGGTGAGCGAGCCCATGCGCGGCAGGGCGGTCATGGGGATAACCAAGGACCGCAAGGTGGTTTTCGATACCCCCAGGCTGGATGCCGTGTTGACGCTTGCGAACGGAACATCCCGCCGGATCGAGGGAATCAACAGGCCGCGCGAAGCCAATCAGGTGATAATCTACACGGACACGTTCGGCCCGAGCACGACGAATAAGTATAAGGGCACGGATGTGATCTGCACGACTTCGGACCTGCCGCTCCGGGCGGGTAAGCCGATGAAGCTCAAAGTCACCGAAGTCCGCGATGATGCCGCCGACCTGCCGATTCCGAAGGGTGGGGTGGTTGTGTCCGCGGGTGGTCCGGCGGCGTATTTCCTCAAGGAGAACCTCAAGCCGGGCGATGAACTGACGGTCCGTTGCGATGTCACGAGCGATTCCGGCGTGGACTGGACCGTGGTGACCCAGGCGGTCGGCGGCGGGCCCTGGCTGGTGAAGAACGGGGCCGCGTTTGTGGACGCGGACGTGGAGGGCTTCGCGCCGGCGTTTTCGACCACGACCCATCCGCGCACCGCTGTCGGTGTCACGGCGGATAACAAACTGCTGCTTGTAACGCGGGACGGCAGGCAGGTGATCAGCCAGGGGACCAGTCTCAAGGACCTGTCGGCGACGATGATCCGGCTCGGCGCGGTCAATGCGATCAATTTGGACGGCGGCGGTTCCAGCGAGATTTCCATCGAGGGCATGGTCATCAACAGTCCGTCGGATGGGGTCGAGAGGCCGATAGCCGACGCTTTGATCGTGACTGCGGAGCCATACAAGCTCGATGAGTTGCCCAAGCTCAGGATAACCGGCATCGAAGGCGGCAAGATAGGCGCGGGTGAGAGCACGAAGCTTGGCCTCGCCTGGGGCGATGACGGGCAGGCGCTCACCGACGATCAGCTTTCCAAGGTGGTCTGGGGAATCACCGGCTCGATAGGGTTCGTCAACCAGGGCGGGTATTTTATTCCAACGATCGTTCGCAAGGGGTCCGTGAGGGCGATTTACGGCGGGCAGACGGCGATCCTTGATCTTACGGTCGTGTCCGGCTCGCCCGCGGTGCTCAGCGCGATGGCGATCCCGGATGCGATGAACCCCATGCGGCAGGTCATTATTTCCACGCTGACGGACGCGTTCGGCAATCCGGTTTCAGGTCAGGACCTCGCGCTGGCGGTTGTTGGCGGTAAGCTGGAGGCCGATCACGGCGCGACCGACGCCAATGGGCGGTTCTCGACCGGTGTCGTCTGGGACAATGCCTCGACCGAACGCACGGTCACCGTGACGTTTGGCGATCTCAAGTCCACGGTGAACTGCAGCGTCGTCAGTGTCCCGTCGGTAAACTTGGGCGCGACGCTTGTTCCCGACGGCAAGAACCCCCTGCGTTCGATAGTGACCGCCACGCTGACGGATTCGGCAGACAAGCCGATCGAGGGCGTGGAAGTGGAGATTATCGCCAGTGATGGCAAACCCGACGCGGCGAAGGGCCGGACGGACAAGAATGGCGAGTTTTCGACCGGCATAACCTGGAAGCCGGATGCCAAACAGAGAATCGTGACGGTTTTGTCGGGTGATCTGAGTGTGAAGTTGGAAAGTAAGGAACAGTAGGAGGAATCTAATGAAATTTCGATCCCATGTGATCTGCATGGCGTGTATGCTGGTGGCGGTCGCGGTTTGCGGCTGCGGGAACAAGGGCGGCGTGAGCACCACGGCGAAGCCCAATGTCACGGCGCATACGAATAAGCCCGAAGTGAACCCGGAGGCGTCGGGGACGCCATCCCAACCGACCGCCGGCTCCAATCCGAGCCTTCCGTTGGGTGAGTCCGGGTACCCGGCGGCGAATCCGTTCGGGCTCGGGCCCACACCGGGAGCGGCGCCTACTCCGGGGACGCCTGGGACCGCGCCGGTGAAACCACTTCCGCCGAACGCGAGGCCGGAAGCCAGGCAGTTGTTCGCGGCGCTGCGGAATGCTTACAGGTCCGCGCGGAGCCTGAAAGTTTCGGGCACGTCGTCGATGACTGTGAAGCAGGACGGCAAGCTTGTCATGCGGCAAGCCGGTATTAAGCTCTCGACCACCTACAAAGCGCCGTCGAAGTTCATCCTGGACACCCCGGACGGCGCCACGACCTGCGACGGCAAGAGCGTGTGCATGTATGGCAAGGCCGCCAAGCGCTATCAGAAGGGGCCGTTTTCAAAGGACGTGGCCCGGATGCTTGTCTACTCCAAGCCCGGAGTCGGGATTATGGGCCTCGTATTCGGCATGGACTACGCGACCGGGATCGAGACCTACAAACTGCTCCCGGATGCCAAAATGTCGGGCCGGGACACGTTTGTGCTGTCGCTTCGGTTCAAAAAAGGCGCGGCCGGATCGCCGGACTCCGTGGTCACCCAGACCCTGTGGATAGGCAAGCGCGATCTCGGCATTTACAGGAACGAGGTCGTCTCCGTCACCCGGCCCCGCGCGCCGAAGGGCTACACCGGGAAAGTGCCGAAGCTCATCGAGGCCAGGCTGGTCGATACAGCCGCCAGTATTGCATTCAATCCGAAGCTGAGCGATGCCGCGTTCGTCTTCAGGCCACCGAGCGGCGCTAAGGCCGCCAAGATCGCCCAGCCGCCGAAACCTGTCAACCTGATCGGCAAGCCCGCTCCGGATTTCGCGTTCACCTGGACCGATGGGTCGAAGAAGAAGCTTTCCGACTTCAGGGGCAAGCCGGTGGTGCTGGTGTTCTGGGCGATGCCGATGCCGGAGAACCAGGTGCGGGCCTTGAAGGCCGCCTGCGACAGCCACAAGGACGATGCGGCTGTTATCGCGATCAACTTCAACGCCGGGCAGGAGAAGATCCGGGATTACCTTAAGAGCAAAAAGTGGGAGTTCCCGTTCGTGGCGGGCACCGAGGAGATCGGCCAGGTCGCCTTGAAGCAATACGGGATGCGCGGTGTTCCGTCCGTGCTGTTGATAGACTCCGCGGGCAATGTCCGCCAAGCCACTATAGGCGTTCCCGAGGCGAAGGACATGGACGCAAAGCTCAAGGAATACGCTTCGGCGAAGTAGGGTTTTGCATTTCACGAGGTATTGGCGAAGGCTCCGGTGAACTATACACCGGAGCCTTTGCGCTTGAAAGGGGCGTGGATATGACACCCAGGGAAAGATTCATCGCGGCGCTGGAGCGCCGGCCGATATCGGGCCGCGTGCCGCATTTTGAGCTGGTGTTCTTCCTGACAATGGAAGTGTTCGGCAAGGTCCATCCATCCCACAGGGCCTACTATCAGTGGGACCAGATGGAAGAAAAAGAGCGCCGGCTGCATCGCGAGGATATGGCGGACCTCTATATCGCCACCGCCCGGCGATTCGAGCACGATGCCATATTCCTGCACCCAAACCCCGGCGGCCTGGAAGAGACCTTGAAGCTGGTGGACGCTGTCAGGGACAAGAGCGGCGACAGTTTCTTCATAATGATTCACGGGGACGCGACTTATGGGGTGCCGTCGGGTGATGAGATGGTGGAGTTTGCCTGCGGGATGGCCGATGATCCCGCGGGCATGAAAGCCGAGACTTCATCCTGGGTCGATTCCGCGCTGAAACGAGCCGAAGTCTATGCGAGGCATGGCGGGTTGGATGGGTTCGCGCTTTGCGCGGACTACTGCTTCAATACCGGGCCGTTCATGAGCCCGTCTCAATTCAGCGAGTTCGTGACGCCATATCTCGCGAGGCTGATCGAGGGCTATCGCGGGCTCGGGTTTTACACGATCAAGCATACGGATGGGAACATAATGCCGATTCTCGGTCAATTGATCCAGGCTAATCCTCACGCGCTGCATTCGCTGGACCCGCAGGGCGGTGTGGACATAGCCGAGGTGAAGCGGCTTCACGGCGATCGAGTATGCCTGATAGGTAACGTCAACTGCGGCCTTCTGGATACGGGAACCGATGAGCAAGTAGCCGAGTCCGCGCGCTACTGCCTGAAACATGGGATGCCGGGGGGCGGGTATGTATTCTCCACATCCAACTGCGTGTACACGGGGATGCGGCTGGATAGGTATGAGATGATGCTGGATATCTGGCGGGCCGAGGGGAATTACGAGTAGGGCAAGAGAGTTCAGTCTTGCGGGAATTGCAACCGCACCAGCGAAAACGGGGACTGTCCCAGAGCGTCAGCGGGGTGGACTGTCCCTGCTTTCGCGGTCGCACGAAGAACTGTTCCCGCAAGACTGAACTGACACAGCAGGGGAGTGTGTCTCGCGCGGGGTTGCGGGTTGTGATATAATCACTGCGAAGGCAGCACGCCTTGGGATTCGGGAGACGCCATGATCGACATAGAGATGATCAGAGATATCATACCGCACCGCTACCCGTTTCTGCTTGTCGACCGAATTATAGAGGTCAACGAGGATGGGACTGCGTGTACGGGCATAAAGAATATCTCCGCGAACGAAAAGATTTTGCAGGGGACCCTGCCCGGCCAGGCGATATTTCCAGGCGCGCTTCTCGTCGAGCACATGGCTCAGGTCGGGTGCTATCTGCTGATGACCAAGCCGGAGGCCAAGGGCAAGCTGGCGTATTTCGCGGCGATAGACGACGTCAGGTTCAAGCGCGCGGCGACGCCGGGCGACAAAGTTGTAACCAGGGTCGAGTTAATCACCGGCAGGCGCGGTATATGGAAGATCAAGGCCGAGAGCCGCGTGGACGGCCACCTGGTGTGCAGGGGCAACCTCACCTGCGTGCTGGTCGATTATTAGGAAGTCCATGAAGTGCCTCAAGACCGAAGGCGGGCGGCGGGCTGGCGGATGATACACATAGACGGCAGCTTTGGCGAGGGCGGAGGGCAAATCCTTCGGACCAGTCTGTCGCCGGCGGCGATAACGGGCAAGGACGTCACGATCGACAACATCCGGGCCAATCGCGAGAAGCCTGGCCTTAGGCCGCGGCGCCTGATCACCAATATCGCCGTGGCGCGGCGGTTCCTGGACGTGGGGTTTCACGTCGATCACCCGATTGGCGAGCCGGGGAGGGTGGAGCTTCGGGAGAGGCCGGGAGTGAGTTTACGGCCTTGGTTTCGGGATTTCCGTTTCGCTTCGCTTCACTCAAATCCCGAAACACCGAACTGTTCAAAAGATTGTTCGCTTATATATACAGTTGAACATTGAACAATTGGCTGGGGCAGGGCAAGTTACCAGTTACCGCCGCTATATATAAGCGGTAAGTCCGGCGGTAACCTATAAATCCCGAAACACCGCAGCGAAGAATACGGGTGGCAGGCATGGCCTGCCACCCGTTTGATAACCGTGAATCCGCGCTTCCCGCGGCTATCGCATACTGTTGCTTATGAACCGCGGGCCGGGGCCGGCGGCCGGGGGTCTGGATGATACCCGTGATGGCCTGGTGATTAGGTTCGCGACGTTCGTGCCGCGCCTGGCTGTGTAGGTGGCGACGACGTTGAAGTTCTTAGTAAAAAACAGCGCTCTAAAGCCGGCAAGGATCGCCTGATTGATGGTCAGGACGCCGTCGTGAAGTGCCCATCTGCTGGTCGCATTCTGGATCTTGCCGTTTCTGCCCAGCCCGAACGGCATCCCGAAGACGCTCAGGGTTCCACTGCCCTGACCGTGAAGCCCGTCCGGCGCCACGCTGAGGACTTCCTTGAAATCGTGCTCTTGCTGCTTGGGCTTTTGGTCGACCAGCATCGTGCCTTTGCCCTGAATCCTGTTCTGGGCAATGCCGTTGGGGCCTATACTCGTGCTGACGCTGGATGTCCCGATTGCGATAGGTCTGCCGGTATTGTTGTCGGCGCGGTAGTAATCGAAGCTGCTGACGAATGTGTTGGCGTCCGCCCGCCTAACGACCGCGTGGAAGTACTTGTCGTCCGCCTGTATCCCATTTGTGCTCTGGTGGCATGTGCCGATCCATTCACCGACGATGCTTGAAAAGAAGCTCCGAGCGTCGTCGGTCGCCGCGCAGGCCGCCTGGGCGATGCAAAGCGCCGCCAGGGCGATTGTTAGATAGAACGTGGATGATCTGTTATTGAGCAATAGCCGTTCCTCCTGTTGGTAGATCGTTCCCATAATTCCGCTCAGGGGCTACACAAACTAAGACGTATATATGAAGCGCATCAGTTCCCATGATTGCGACATACCCCATAATAATGCCCAAATACCCAACATGGGATGCGTGCGGGCCAGCCGTATTAAGCAAGCTTGGCACTATATAGAACGCCAGGCGAACATATTGACGGCGCATGGGCGCGCGTGCGTTGTATTTGTTGCGGCGGACTTTCCTCTATTGGCCGGAGACAGTTCAGTTCTGCGGGAATTGCAACTGCACCAGCGAAAACAGGGACTGTCCCAGAGCGTCAGCGGGGTGGACTGTCCCTGCTTTCGCGGTCGCACGAAGAACTGTTCCCGCAAGACTGAA
>Ga0209777_10007834_pt1 | contig 11774 bp, 12 predicted proteins | sample FrelakmetHBP12HB_FD_187147 | JGI IMG/M metagenome (GOLD analysis project Ga0209777, IMG submission 187147) | Freshwater lake sediment microbial communities from the University of Notre Dame, USA, for methane emissions studies -HBP12 HB (SPAdes)... | ecosystem: Environmental > Aquatic >... | reverse complement strand
TAACGTCTGGGATCTGGGCATTGTTGAACCTCGCGGAGCTGACCCGTCAGGGGGTGCCTGCAAAAGGAGCGATTATTTTACTAAATTATCATATTGATATTAAACGACAAACATAATATTGATATAGATATCTGTATCTTTACACTAATGGCCGCGTGCCTGTCAAGCACAATCTGGTGGACGACGAGGAGGACCTGGCCGAGATGACCGCGGAAACGTTGGCGAACGTGGGATCCGATCTTAATAGATCTTCGTGACGAATTTGGGCAGCGTGCGATTTACATGGGTGGATTATCCTGTTTGACATTTCAAGTGGCCCACAGGCTATGTCAACTGCGCCGATCCTGCAGGTCGATCCGGTCCCGAACACTCAGCGGCCCGCGGGGGTCCTTCATCTCGCCTTGGTTCGGGATCTCGGAGAGGATCATCCCTGCGAGAATGAGAAGCGCCCCGATGAAACCGGGAACGCCGAACCGTTCTCCGAGCATCACATAGGCGCACATGGCGGCAAAGACCGGTTCCATGCAGAAGATCAGCGCCGTATGGGTCGCACTGGTCAGGCGCTGCATAGCGGTCTGTACGATAAAGGCAAAAACAGTAGCGAAAAGGACACAGATCACCAGCGCATCAAAGATCTCAGGATGCCAGACGAGAAAGCGATCCCCCAATGACAAAGTCATCAGAATGCTCAGGAGCGCTACCACGCCGAGTTGGATAGCAGTCAGCCAGTAAATATCACTCCCACCGGCGTATTTCCCCGTGTAGATCACATGGAGGGAAACACTGACCGCACAGACGATGGCCAGCATATCCCCCCAGTTGAAGAACCAGTCACCGTCCGTGCAGAGCAGATATAGGCCAGCGGCGGCCATCACCACCCCCAGAGTCATGTTTCGGCTAACATGGTGGCCGTAAAGAAAAGCTCCCATCAAGGGGACTAGAACCACATTGAGCCCGGTCAGGAAGGCGGTATTTGAGGCCGTCGTATAGAGGAGGGCCACAGTCTGAAAGGCGTAACCACCGAAGAGGAAGAGGCCCATTACCGTGCCTTGCTTGAGAAACCGGCGCGAGAAGGGTCGCCGAATGACCAGGCAGATGCAGACGAGAATCAGAGCGGCTGCGGTAAAGCGTTGGGCGAGAAAGACGAAGACACCCGTACTCCGAATCGCCTCCTTCACGATGACAAAGGTCACCCCCCAAAAGAAAGTCGTCACCAGCAGTAGAAAATCCGCCTTCAATCTCTTTGTTTTGTCACCCGCAGCCGTCATCATGCATATCCCGGATGGATAATCCTCCTTTTATAAGCGATTCCCCAGTTTCATCGAAGCTGTTGTCCCGGAAAACCATCGAGAGTCAGCATGAACGCCGGGTGAAAGACGCCCCTTGATATCCGGTAACGCAGCCCCCTACTTCTCTGCTCCCGGCAGGAGTTCTCCATCGGTCCAAACAACCGAACCCGTTAAGAGATGGCAATTGGTTTAGTCGGGCGCAAATGACCGGAAAGCTGCCACTCAATCCACTGGGTGATGCGCGTCATCAGGAAATTAAAAGCCAGATAGAATGCACCCGCAACGACAAAGGCTTCCATGGGCCGATAGTTCTCCGCCATGATCGCGTTAGCGATACCGGTCATTTCCATGATCGTGATGGTGCTGGCAAGCGATGTGGCTTTGATCATTAAAGTCACCTCGTTACCGTAAGCTGGCAGGGCCTGTCGTATGGCGATGGGGAAAACGATGCGCTTGAACAGGAGAAAACCTGACATGCCGATGGCTCTGGCTGCCTCCACCTCTCCCCAAGTCACCGATTCCAGACCTCCCCGAATAATTTCGCTCCCGTAGGCTGTGGTGTTGATAGTCAAGGCTATGATCGCACACCAGAATGGACTCTTCAGCACGAGCCACAGGAAACTCTGCCGTATGATTTCGAACTGCCCGAGCCCGTAATAAATGAAAAAGAGCTGCACCAGTAACGGGGTGCCGCGAATAACAAAGACATAAGCCCGGATCGGGGCCGAAAGCAGAATGAACCTGGAACGGCGCATGAGAGCGGCAAAGATTGCCAACAAGAACCCTGTAGAAAGCGAAAGGGTCGCCAGTAGAACCGTCAGCCAGGCACCGGAGAGGATTCGTGGAATAATTTTCACCATGAAGACCGGATCCATCTAAACGCTCCTCGTGCCACGGCTCGCCCAGCGCTCGGCTCGCCGGAATCCGTATCCGGAAAAGGAGGTCAGGAACAGAAAGAGACAGGCGGCCACGATATAAAAGAGAAAGGGCATCTGACTTGATCCAGCTGCCACTTGAGCCTGACGCATAATCTCGACAAGGCCGGTAACCGAAATCAAGGCAGTCTCTTTTAGTGCGCTGAGCCAGCAGTTTCCAAGACCCGGGAGGGCCAACCGTAGAACTTGGGGAACCAGGATTCGAAAGAACAATAGACGGTCGCTCATACCCGCGGCTAGTGCGGCTTCAATCTGGCCTGGTGGTACCGAGAGTACAGCCCCACGAAACACTTCCGTCTGATATGCACCGTTTATCAGTGCAATGGCGACCACCCCTATGGTAAAGGCATTGACTTCAATATACCCCTTGTAACCGAACATCCCAGCCACAAACATCAGGATGCCGCTGCCGCCGAAAAAGAGAAGATAGATGATCAACAGTTCGGGAACCCCGCGGGCAACGGTGGTATAGCAATCTAATAGAATTCGGATGAACCGCAGGCGCGACAGCTTGGCTGCAGCTCCGAGGGTTCCAATGATAAGGGCCAGAGAGAAGGAACACACGGCGACCGCCAGGGTCGCCAGTGTGGCCAACGCCATCTCATCACCCCATCCGGTTTTTCCGAAAGCAAGTAAATCCATGCACCGTTCCTTCCCTATGAAAACTCTCCTCTCTGCCCGCTAGAGAGAAAAGGCGTGGAAAGGCGATGTTACTTTGGGGGGTTGTCGAATCCGAACCATTTTACGGCTAACCTTTTAAGGGTGCCGTCTTCTATAATCTGCTTGATCCCCCTATTGAGGATGTCTTTAAGTTCCTGATCATCCTTGCGCACACCGATGCCGTTTCCAAGTCCGAAAATATCTCCGAGCCAGGCCGGACCTAAGAGAGCGATGTCCTTCCCCTGGTCCTTGGCCATGATCGGGATCCAGTAAGAGAGGGATGCTTCGGCGGCGTCGATACGGCCAGTACTCAGATCCAGCAGCACGTTTTCCTGGGTGTCGTATTTACGGATTTCAGCGACCGTCTTAAAATAGGTGTCAAGAAAATCGGAATGTATGGTGGTGGTCTGTACTCCAATGACTTTGCCCTTGAGCAACTCTCGCATGGCATCGATAGTCTTTTGCTCATCGGCGCTGATCTCGTTTAAGGTGACCAAGTCTATCGTGCTCTTGTACTTGGCTAAGGGACTTTTCTTCAATACGGCGAAGGAGCCTGGTGTCTTGGCGTAAGGACCGGCAAAATCAATCACTTCTAGCCGTTTCGCCGTGATCTGCATCCCCGCAATGATGGCGTCGTATTTCCCGGCCGTTAGCCCAGGGATGATACCTTTCCAGGCCTGTGCGCTGAGCTCATATTTCAGTCCGACCCTTTTGCAAACTTCATCGATGACGTCCATGTCGAATCCAATGAGCTTTCCGGATGGCTCCGTTGAGTTCCACGGAGGATAAGCGCCTTCGGTTGCTACACGCAGGGTTTTCCACTCCTTGGCATTGGTTGCACCGACAACGCATAGGCTCAAAACCACGAACAATGTGATACTTTTGAGAATCAGTTTGTTCATTTCTACCTCCTTAAGTAATAGGTTTCGTGTTTGTGAATCATCCAAATTCCCGCGATAAAAACTGACGGCACCGTGCCGATTTGGGATCGACGAGAACCTTTTCAGGCGGTCCCAACTCCTCAATCTTACCCGCATCCAAGAAAACAACATGGGACGACACTTCCCGGGCAAACGCCATTTCGTGAGTAACAAGGATCATGGTGCGTCCTTCCTGAGCCAACTGGCGGATCACCAGTAGGACCTCACCCACCAGCTCCGGATCCAAGGCGGAAGTTGGCTCATCGAAGAGCATAACCCGGGGGTGGCAGGCCAGGGCTCGTGCGATAGCAGCGCGCTGTTGCTGTCCCCCGGATAAATGGCAGGGATAATGGTTCCGCTTTTCCGGAATCCCAACCTTGGCAAGCAGTTCCTCAGCTTCGGCGATGACCTCTGCGCGCGGCCGTTTCTTCACATGAATTGGAGCTTCGATGACATTTTCAATAACGGTCATATGAGACCAGAGGTTAAAACTCTGGAAGACCATCCCCAGGTTGGCACGCAAGCGGTCGACCTGCTTGCGGTCGGCAGCTACAAGGGTACCGTCTCGCCTTTTCCGAGTAGCCATGCATTCCCCCTGAATGCAGACTTCGCCGGCATCGGGGATTTCAAGGAAATTCATGCACCGCAGCAACGTGCTTTTCCCTGAACCGCTCGATCCGATAATGCTGATCACATCCCCTTCCTGAGCGACCAAAGAGACCCCGCAGAGGACCTCCAGCGTACCGAACCGTTTGTGTAGATCCCTCACTTCAAGAGCGATCATCCTTTCTTGATTTTCAGGCTGCAGGGTCACTCCTCCTTATTGTATTGTTCGTTGTGCTGAAAAAAATCCACAACATTATTGAATAGCACATGAGACGGTGCTTCCCCGCTAGTCACTGCAGAATAGCCTCCAGCTGTTGCCATCTTCACCGTTTCCTCCCGAAACTTTTTAGGTATAACGCCTGCTGGGTATCCTTTCCATTTTCGCACCTCCGTCTTGGTTTCTTACCTAGACATTTGTGTCCATTTTTTCAACCTATCACATTATTTGTAATATTGACCAAACCGATTCGCCAGGAACTCAATAAAGGAGAAACTCTCCTGAGGTACAAAACCCTTGTAGATCTTCGGATTCTGCAACACCAGGTCAGCGATTGCACAAAGCCCGGCAGCGGTTGTCACCTGGATTGCAGACCAGAGGTGGCCTGCAATCCTCTGTGGGTAAATTTTTTTCACATAGTTCTCTTCATACAATTCGCCGCCCTTTTTCCCAGTCACAGAAGTATAAATCAAGACTACATCCTGCAGTGTCTTAGGAATTGCATTTTCCAGAATGCGCTTTAAGGTGTGACGGTCGCGGTTGAGATCGAGATCCTGAAGCAGAAAATGTATTTTTTCGCAATGTCCTGGGTACCGAAGGGTTTTGTAGTTCATAGTGCGAACTTTTCCATTATACGTATCGGCTAAAGTACCGAGGCCGCCTGAAGTGTTGAATGCTTCGTAAAGGAGACCATCCAGTTCGATCGTTTCGTAACCCTCCAATGGTAGCAGCACCGCAGCAGCTCCGTTTTCAACGCCATAGCAGAGATTGCCATACTCGTTGATCAGACCGTCGGTGGACCAGGTGAGTGAATATTTGAGCACATTGCTTGGATGAACCGGCAGCGCCCCTACCCGGAGTTTGACAGTATCGAGCTGTTCAAAGTGAGTCATCAGTTCGTTGGCGACAATGCTGATAAACCCCGGAGCTAATCCGCACTGCGGAATGAACGCCGTCGGGGCTCCCGTACTCAATTTCTGCACGGACCTGGTCACTTCCACGTCTTCGGTGAGATCAAAATAGTGCAAACCGTATTCGCGTGCCAGATCCGCAATAAGCGGGTTACAGTAGTAAGGTAAGGCAGAGACGATGGCATCCTGCGGATTTTCCTTCAAGTATTGGACCAATTCCGAGCGTTTCTGAGCATTCAGGTAAACGGCGCGGAGGTTTGAGTGATTCGTATCGCTGCTGGCCTGCTGAATGGCATTCGCGTCAGAATCTGCCAGATGAACGAAATAATCTCCAGACTGGGCCAGCATACATGAGATCAAAGATCCGATCTTACCGGAACCAAAAACTAGTATATTTATCATATGAACCTCAACAATGCTTGGAAATACATATGAAAAGCTTTTGTACGCTTGGAGGAGGGACGTTTGTTAATTGAAGTTCTTTGCCCCCCGCTCGTAAAAATACCATGTTCATCATTTGAAAGCCAAATCGAATGTACCCCTTAGTCTGGAAACGCCAACGCATCCTCACAACGCCAGCCAAGTTTAACTTCGTCGCCTACCTGAATCGAGCGATCTGAAAGCCACCTGGCGGACACCTCGATGACTATCCGTTCACCACCCGGCAGCCTCGCCAAAACCTCCGTCGTATTTCCTGCATATTTCAAAAAGCCGATCCTTCCCCGAAATTGGTTCAAATACCTGACATCATCAGGTGGATCTATTACTATCTTGCTGGGGCGGAGCCCAAGTTTACCCGCACCAGCATTGGTCCCATTGCAATACACTTTGAGACCTGATGTCGACGTAAATGTCTTGCCTTCAAAAGTTCCATCCATGAAATTTCGAATTCCTACAAAATCAGCAACGAAATATGAATTGGGAGATTCAAAAACTTCCTTGGGAGTCCCAATCTGCTGAATACGCCCATCATTGAGTACTACGACTCGATCCGATAAACTAAATGCTTCCTCTTGATCGTGGGTAACGTATATAGATGTCAAATTCAGCTCCTTCTGCAACTGCCGAAGCTCAACCTGCATTTCCTGCCGAAGCTTTGCATCAAGATTGCTGAGCGGTTCATCAAGCAACAGAACCGAGGGATTAACAACCAACGCACGAGAGAGTGCAACCCTTTGCCGTTGCCCTCCCGATAACTGGCTGGGATATCGTTCAGAAACACTCTCAAGCCGAACGAGCGCAAGCGCCTTGCTTACGCGCTCAATAATATCACTTTTTGACACCCGCCTCATCCTCAATCCAAATGCCACATTATCGAAAACCGTCATGTGGGGAAACAACGCATAGCTTTGAAATACCATTGCGGTATCGCGCTTATCCGGCGGGGAATACGTGACATCCTGGCCCTCGATCAGGACTCGCCCCTCGTCAGGCATGATAAATCCCGCAATCATTCGCAATGTCGTTGTTTTGCCACATCCGCTAGGTCCTAAAAGGGATATCAATTCACTCTTCTTAACGGTCAAGTGAATGCCCTCTGCAGCAATAACCCTACCAAACCGCTTGGTCAAGCCTTCAAGAACGACTTTGTTGCTCATCACCTTGATATCTCTCCTTCGACTGACCGATGATACCCGACAACCGGTATTTTCAAAAAACATTGCTTAGTCCGACAACCCGGTCTGCAATCAGCATGAGAATTCCTGTGATGACAATCTGCACAGTTGCCACTGCAGCAATCGTTGGATCCATCTTCCAAAACACATAATTGAGAATTTCAATCGGAATGGTCGTCTCACCCGGCTCGACCAGCATCAGGCTCACTTCAAGATTCCCGAAGGAAAAGATGAACGCAAAAATGCCGGCAGCAACAATAGAGGGTCTAATGATGGGCAAGGTTATACGCCAAAAAGCCCGCCACTTGCTTGCGCCTAAATCCCTTGCCGCCTCCTCAAGTTCCTCGTTCATGCCTATCAATCCAGCAGTAATTAGTCTGACTGTCCATGGGATGGTGACAACTACGTGAGCAAGCACCAACACCATAAAGGAGGGCACTAACTCGATACCCATACTTCTCTGTAACCGCATGAAGAAAATGTACATTGCCATCCCGGTGATTATGGCAGGAACTACAAGTGGCGAAAGAAATAGATTCTGCAGCGTACTCTTCCCGGGCAATTTAAACCGCGTCAGTCCGATGGAAGCGAGCAGGCCGATAATCATCGAAATGGCCGTGGCGGCCAGCGCTACTTGAAAACTCAGGATAAAAGCATGTACAAAATTCTTTTGATCCAAGATATTCTGATACCATGCCAAAGAATAACCTTTCGGCGGAAATGCTATCAACGGTTGTGAAAAAAATGATATCCATACCACCAACACTACGGGCGTAAGCATGAAACCGAGAATAGCGGTCAACGCACCATAGGAAAACAACCGGGACACTCTTAAACCAGATCTCATACCTGCGTGCCTCCCTCAATCGAGCGAAAATACATGCGCGACAGGATGCGGGAATACAATGCAGCAGTGACTAACGTCACCGCAATTAGAACCACCGCCATAGCCCCTCCCAAGGGCCAGTTCGACACGTCTTGTATTTGCGAATACAAGGCCGGTGCCATCATCAGAACCTTTGGCCCGCCGATCAAGATCGGAGTAGCATAGGCATTCATGCAAAGCACAAACACCAACAGTGTTCCGGCGAGGATGCCCGGCATAGCCAAAGGTAATATGATGAGCCGGAACACCTGCCACGCCGAAGCACCTAGGTCACGAGCTGCCTCCTCCAAGTCCGGCTGGATCTTTTCAAGAACTGCTTGCAGGGTAAGAATCATATAGGGCATAACCACCGCTGCCAGAACAACTGTCACTGCAAAGGGCGTTTGTAAGATCTGCAGTGGACTGCTGATGGCGCCAAAACTCTGCAGAAGTTGGTTCATAAGCCCTGCTTGGCTGTATACCGCAATCCACCCCATGGCGCGTATTACATTTCCAAGCAGGAGGGGGAAAACGACAATGATGATCAATATGCTCTTCCACCGTTTACGCAAACGTGCGAGAAAGTGGGCAACCGGAAAAGCAAGAATCAGCGCCAGGACGGTTGACGCCACGGCAATAGCGATAGTTCGAAAGAGAATCTTCAGATAATACGGGTCACTTAGAAACTTGATGTAATTCTCCAGCGTCCAGGCCGTCTTCATAAACTCTCCCGGCACGAACTGATTGAAACTAAAGCGAATAAACAGAAGCAGAGGCAGAACAAACATAACGGTGATCAAGAGGGTCGCCGGGCTTACCAGGGAAGCAGCTCGAATTCGTTCCATGCGCACGAGATGATCATGCCGTACAGGAGATTCTGTTCGGTTTAGGGGTTGCATGCCAGATCCCATCCTTGTGAGATTTTCGGGAATAGAAAACCATCGATACCCACATTTTCTCTTATCGACTCATGATCTTCTTATCCCATTGCTCTTTCCATCTTGAATCGTTTTTTCCTACATAAATAAGGTCTAACGGTTTGATTCGTTTCATCTCTTCATCGCTAAACCCGATAGAGCTTCGGACTCTTTCCGGCAAAGGTATGCCACGGACCGACGGCGTATATCCCATGACTTCCGCAAAACCGACTTGCGGCTTTTGATCTAGCAATGCATTCAGATACGCATGTGCCCCATCCACATTCTTGGCATTTTTAGGGATGGCCGCACAGAATGTGACCGGGTAACTGCCTTCTTTCGGCAGCACGTTCCCCAAGGGTACGCCTCCCTCAGCAGCCCATTGAACCGCCCGTGCTCGCCGGCTGACCGTCATCCAAATCTCACCGGTCTGAAGCGCTATGCCGAGTGTTTCCATGGAAGAAAAGACCTTGGGTTCCTGTTCCGTCAACTTCAGCATGCGGTCCCAACCGGCGTCCCAATTGTTCTGATACGCTGTTCCTTTAAGAAGGGCGGCAATATAGAAGTGATCGGTCCACAGGTTACTTAAAATTCCGATCTTGCCCTTGTATTTTGGGTCCCACAGGACCTCCCATGAAGTGGGCACTGGGGTCACCTTGGTCTTGTTATAAACGATGACATTGGCACTAAAATTGTAGGGGATGTAATATTCGTTCTTAAAACCTGGGAAGAAGTTCTTCGCGTTGGGTGTCTTTGCATCATCAAGTCTCAGGAGCAACCCTTCGTTAATCATGATCTGCATGTCTCTGTCGTTGACATGAATGACATCAAAGGAACCCGCCCCACCCTTTTCTACGCGCAGTTTTGTCATCCGCTCCGTATTCATGCCAATTGCATAAACGATCTTAACATTCGGGGCGACCTTGGCGAGAACCGGATCCACATTTTCACTCAAAACTTTGACGGTATCGCCACCAAACGTCCCGACGATCACCTTTCCCGACGGACTCTGACCCGTCGAGGCTTTACCAGCACTACGTGGCTCACTTGCGCTACTGTCACAAGGTGTGAACGACAACAGATACGCAATCACTGCAACCAGTACCAAGCATCTTCTTATCTTCATAATATCCTCCTCTCGAAACGTGAATTAATCTGGGCCTAAAGTTGCGCTCGCATGGTTCGTATGCGTCTATCTTTTCGCAGAAACTGGATCCACCTCAACTGGCTGTCTTCGAATCGTAGAACTCAGTCCGAGCAAATCAGACTCTCCAAGTCACGCGGATAATGCGTAAGCATTTCGATCCCATTTTCTGTTACCAGAACCGTGTCCGAGTGGCGAAAGCCACCTAAGCCCGGTACGAAAATACCGGGTTCGACAGAAAAGACCATGCCCGGTTTCATCAGCCACTCGTTGCCGATGTCAAGGTAGGGGGCTTCATGAATCTCCAAACCCAGGCTATGCCCGACGTGGTGCCTCCAGTACTTCGTTAAACCATTATCCTCATAAAACGCACGAGCCGCTCGGTCGACTTCGCAGCATGGACGCCCCGGTTTGATTGCTTCCAGGGCAGTGTTCTGTAATCGGCATACTAGGTCAAAATACTTTTTCTGTTCGCTGGACGGTTCGCCTACGAACATGGTCCGCTCAAGTTCGCTGTTGTAACCCCATACGAACGTTCGCGCGTAAGTTACCAGATTATCGCCCTTCCGGAGCTTCAAGTTTTTCATAAACGCGTGCGGAAACGCGGAATTAGGCCCGATCTGACCGCGAAAGCCGGTCGTTGCGCCCATCATGACCCAGCTCCTCGGTTCATACCGATCCCCCAGGGTTTGAATCATGGCGGTACTGGCTTCCTGCGAAGCCGATATGGAAATTTCCATTTCCAGGCATCCCGCACGCACCTTGGTTTGGAGCAAGCGGTGTGCAAGGTTGCCCCACCGAGCACTTTCCTGGATCAATGCGATCTCCTCGGCTGACTTGCAATGCCGCAAGTACTCTACCAGGTTGGCATGGTTACTAATTATCGCCTCGGGCATAACTTGACTCAGGGCCGGCCCTTCATAGCCGCTGATTCTTCCATACCCATCGGACTCAATCCCGATCCGCGTCTTGCCCAGTCCCATTTTTCTCAAAACTTCACCGAATATCGACATGGGATGCCTGAGGCCCGGATACTCATCATAGATTTCAACCGTGTCGATCAACGCGGTTTCCTCGGCATGTTCTTGTTCCAACCGCGGAACAAAGACAACTAGTTCATTACTAGAAGTCAGCACTAAAGCAATCGGGCGTTCGGTCGTGACATATGCAAAATTTGTGAGGTAGAATATTGAAGGCGGCTTGAATAACACCAACGCATCGAGCTTACGCTGCCCCAGCTCATCTACCACTGTTCGCCTGCGCTTTCTTAACTCATCATGAGAAATACTCAATTTCATCAATAATCCTTCCCTTGTAAATCTGTTTCAAACCATGCGGTTCACGATGGTGCTCATCGCACCAAATACGGCATTCGCACTTCCAATGCATTCACGGGACATTCGATCTCACAGGGCAAACAATACCAGCAGATCTGGTTGGCCTCTGCGGGTTGGCCGCAGCCCAAACAGCGCTCAGCCTCATCGCGGGCTGTTTGCTGATCTATCGTCTTTTCAATCTCCAGGTGTAGTTTCCGTTCCTGGATCGGAAGGCGCGGATGCCCTGTAGGCCATCACGTAGCCGTCCCCCGTATTCCCGGGAAAATCATTGGATGGCCGCAAGACAACCGGCGCTTCCTCCCCCCACAATGAGCAGGTCGGCTTCGATATGCCTTGTTTTCATTCAGTAAATCCCCC
>Ga0209777_10007833_pt1 | contig 11775 bp, 7 predicted proteins | sample FrelakmetHBP12HB_FD_187147 | JGI IMG/M metagenome (GOLD analysis project Ga0209777, IMG submission 187147) | Freshwater lake sediment microbial communities from the University of Notre Dame, USA, for methane emissions studies -HBP12 HB (SPAdes)... | ecosystem: Environmental > Aquatic >... | reverse complement strand
AGCACATCTACAAATGGGAAAAAGCCACGGCCACAATGGTTGAAAACCCCGTCCAGAATGATGCGAACATCATTTCGGTGAGCCGTTTCTATAAGAGCATGGAAATCGTCCAGCGTACCTAGTTTTGGGTCAACCTGATAATAATCGCTAGTATTGTAGCGATGTGTGGAAGTGGATGTGAAAATCGGGGTCAGGTAGAGGGCAGTAATCCCCAGGTCAAGGAGGTAATCGAAATGGCGAATTATGCCGCGGAGATCGCCACCCTGGTAGCCCCAGGCTGTGGGTGCAGAACCCCATTTCTGGACGTTGGGGGGATCATTTGAAGGATCACCGTTTGCGAAGCGATCAGGGAAAATCTGGTAGAAAATGGCGTCTTTGACCCAAAAGGGAGAAGGCATATTACTTCCGATAATGGATTTAATTACGGGCGAATTTTACTCCAAAAAGGAACCCCGGTGCTTAATTAACAGCGGGGTTCTAAAGCATTTAATTAACGGTTCAGTAGGTTTCGTCAAGCACCGACTGAAACACCAATCAACTTGCCCACACCGAATACTAAAACAGCAGCAAGCAGCCCAATCAGTACCTGGCGCAAGCCAGAGGACCAAACATTTTTTCCAGTCATCAAAGTAATGGCTGCTCCAGTCAAGAAGAGAGCCAGTGCACCCAATCCTAAACTGGTGATGACGGCATTTACTCCATGAAGAAATATATATGGGAAGAGGGGAATGATCGCGCCGCCTGAAAAGAGGAAGAAGGATGTAACAGCTGCCACCCAGGGTGAACCACCAAGTTCCTTGGGGTCAATACCCAATTCCTCCCGAGAGAGGGTGTCGAGGATATGGACCTTATCCGCCATCATACTGGCCGCCAATTCACGGGCACGTTCTTGATGTATTCCTTTGGACTGATAGATCAGAGCCAGTTCCTCCTGTTCTTCAAGTGGGGAATGTTCGATCTCTTCAGCTTCGATATTTATCTGATTCTGGTATAGTTCACGGGAACTTTGGACGGAGAGCCATTCGCCCAACGCCATCGAGCTGGCGCCTGCCAATAGACCGGCAATACCGGTGATGAGAACACCGTGACCGGGAAGATTAGCTCCAGCGGCACCCATAGTCAGGCTGAGGACAGAGACTAAGCCGTCATTTGCGCCCAAGACCGCAGCACGCAGGGCGTTTCCGCCTGTCGCGCGGTGACGCCCCTCCAACTGAGCGACCTCGCTACCCATTAATCCACCCAAACGTCCAGATGCAGCCGCAATCAAACGGGCGTGCGATTTCTCATCAGCAGACATGTTCAGAGCATCCGTATTCGCTTCAGGCTGAGAATCGTAAGCTAAGCTATCGGCGGCTTCATTGCCTGATATTGTGGGAAGAACGAATTTTGCACCAAAGCGCCTGGTTAAAAACCGCATAATGTGGGCGCGCCAGGATGGATTTGAGGGCAAGGTCTTTACCCCCAATTCCTCTAGACGCTTCCTCCAGACAGCCGCATGTTTCTCTTCACTAGCAGCTAAACGACGATAAACGTCTGCCAGTTCGGTTTTTGATTCAATTTCTGCCAAGGCATAGTACAGGTCAGCGCCATCAATCTCTTTTTGCAGGTTCATGCGGTAACGGGAAATATCCTTTGACTTTGACATCGGCAGCCTTTCGAGTACTTTTATTAAGCCTAAATTGTACCGCGACTTATTCGAAAGATGATTTGAAAAATTTATACTAAATGGACGCAATTAATCGGAACTTTGATAAATGAATCCGCCCAAACCGGATCAATTGCATATTTTGATCGACGGTAAATCACACGTTGAATTCCAGCTAGAGAAGTTATTCTAGGAGTTTTCATTAAAATCATTATAAAAATATGCCCTGCCAGCACACTGAACAGGGCATACACTCTCTAAGTTGAATGAACTTTATCTTTACTTTAGATGGTTTTTCCTTCGAACTGGCTGTTGTAGAGCTCGGCGTAGAAACCTTTTTTAGCCAGCAATTTCGCGTGTTTTCCTTGCTCTACGATGTCACCGTCCCTCATTACCAGGATCCAATCAGCATCGCGGATTGTGGACAAACGGTGGGCGATGATAAAGCTGGTGCGACCCTTCATCAGGGAGTCCATCGCTTTTTGGATGAGCACTTCGGTGTGGGTATCTACTGAACTGGTGGCTTCGTCTAAAATGAGCATCTTGGGGTCAGCTAGGAAGGCCCGGGCAATGGTCATTAATTGCATTTGACCTTGGGATATATTGCTGGATTCTTCGTTGAGTACCATGTTGTAGCCCTCCGGCAGAGCGCGGACAAAATGATCAACACGTGCAGCCTTGGCAGCGTTGATGACTTCGTCATCTGTTGCGTTTAAGCGACCATAGCGGATATTCTCCATGATTGTTCCGTTATAAAGCCAGGTATCCTGCAATACCATTCCAAACATGCAGCGAAGATCGTCTCGTCTGAAATCCTTGATATTATGGCCATCTACAAGGATGGCTCCGCTGGTGACATCATAATAACGCATCAAAAGTTTGACCATGGTGGTCTTCCCGGCACCGGTTGGGCCAACTATGGCGATCTTCTGGCCTGGTTCGGCATAAAATGTGAAGTCGTTGATGATGATCTTGTCCGGGCTATAACCGAAATGAACATTCTTGAAATCTACGCGCCCTTCGACGGCTCCCAACTGGACAGGGTTTAGCACGTCGGGAATTTCCTCTGGTTCGGCCAGGAACTGGAACACGCGCTCGGCTGCAGCCATCGTCTGCTGGAGAATATTGGAGATGTTTGCTATCTGCGAGATTGGCTGTGTAAATGAGCGCATATATTGGATAAAGGCCTGGATATCGCCAAGGGTGATGATGCCCTGGACGGCGTAATAGCCACCCAGGATACAGATAGCGACATAGCCGAGATTGCCGACGAAATTCATGATGGGGAACAATAAGCCGGTAAAGAATTGCGATTTCCATGCCGAGTCATATAAGACGCCGTTTATCTCGTCAAACTCCTCAACGCTCTTGGCCTCACCATTGAAGGCTTTCATCACAACGTGGCCGCCATACATTTCTTCGACATGACCGTTGATGTGACCCAGGTAATCCTGCTGCCGTTTGAAAAAGACCTGGGATTTATTAATGATCAGGCCAATGATACCGAACGACAACGGCAGGATTGCCAGAGCCACAAGGGTCATCTGCCAGCTTATGGTCAGCATCATCACGAGCACGCCCACAACCGTGGCTATGGAAGTAATGATCTGGGTAATACTCTGATTCAGGGTCTGGCTGACCGTATCTACATCGTTGGTAATGCGTGAGAGAACCTCGCCGTGGCTCGTTCCGTCAAAGTATTTAAGTGGCATGCGGTTAATCTTTTCAGCAATGTCTTTGCGGAAACGGTAAGTAATATTCATTGCCACACTGGACATGATCCAGCCCTGTCCGTAGCTCAGTAGTGCAGAGACCAGGTACAACAGCAGAGTCTCCACGATGATATGGCCGATGTAGACAAAGTCAATGGATCCGGTCCCGGAAATTTGAGCCATTACACCTGCAAATAATTTTGTTGTGGCGTTTCCCAGAATCTTGGGGCCCAAAATCATAGCGACCGTTGAGGCAATCGCTAATACCCAGATAAAAAGGATCAAAAGCCGGTACTGCCCAAGATATTGGACAAGCTTGGTCAGGGTACCTTTAAAGTCACGGGGCTTTTCGCCTCTTCTCATCATGGCCATCGGACCGCCGCCGCCAGGCCTCATTCCACCCATTGGGGGACGAGCGCCAACTGGACCCGTATTGGGTGTTGGGGTGCTGTTTTGTGTGTTCATGCCAACTCCTCGATGCTCAACTGTGACAAGGCGATGCCGCGATAAACTTCGGAGTCCTTCATGAGTTCATCATGGGTGCCCTTGCCGACTATTTTGCCTTCATCCAGCACAATGATCTGCTCGGCGTTTTTTATGGTGGCAATACGCTGGGTCACGATCATCATGGTACTTGAACCGGTATGCTCCTTGAGCGATTTGCGCAAGGCTGCATCGGTCTTGAAATCCAATGCTGAAAAGCTGTCGTCAAAGATATAGATGGGTGCTTTCTTGACCAGGGCACGTGCGATTGCCAGGCGTTGCTTTTGTCCACCGGAAACATTCATGCCACCCTGGGCGACTTCAGTTTGCAGCCCTTCCGGCTTGGAGGAGATAAACTCGGTGGCCTGGGCAATGTCAGCGGCCAACTTCAGTTCTTCATCGGTGGCGTTTTCATCGCCGTAAAGGAGATTGCTTTCGATCGTGCCAGAGAAAAGTGTGCCTTTCTGGGGGATATAGCCGATCTTGGTACGGAGTTCGTGCTGCGAGACCTCCCGAATGTCGATCCCATCCACAAAGACGGTGCCTTCTGTGACGTCATAGAAGCGCGGGATCAGGCTAACGATCGTAGATTTGCCTGAACCGGTGGTACCGATCAGGGCGGTGGTCTGCCCGGGTTGGGCAGTGAAGCTGATATTATGTAAAACATCCTCTTCTGCACCGGGATAGCGGAAATAGACGTTACGGAATTCAATCGTTGCTTTGAATGGCTCAGTGAAGTCACTGGGATTCTGCGGGTCATTGATGACCGGTTTGGTCTCTAGCACGTCAGCAATGCGGTCGCCAGATACGGCAGCCCTTGGCAGGATGATGAACATCATTGCCAGCATGAGGAAAGCCATGACAATCTGCATGGCGTATTGCATGAAAGCCATCATGTCGCCGACCTGCATGCTTGACTGGGCAACCTGGTGGGCGCCGACCCAGATGATTATAAGGGTTAATCCATTCATGACCATCATCATCACGGGCATCATGACGACCATCACGCGGTTGATGAACAAAGTGGTACTGGTCAGGTCTTTATTGGCTGTATCAAATCGTTTTTCTTCAAATGGTTGCATGTTGAAAGCTCGGATGACCATCATACCCGAGAGGTTTTCGCGGGTTACAAGGTTGAGCCGGTCGATCAGGGTTTGGATGATCTTGAATTTGGGCAGAGCGATGGAAAAAACGGTGAGGATCAAGCCGAGGAGCACGACGACTGCCAGGGCAATGATCCACCACATATTAGCGCTCTTGCCGACTGCCCTGATCACACCGCCAACACCGATAATGGGTGCATAGAAGACCATGCGCATCATCATGATGACAACCATCTGGATCTGGGTGATATCGTTGGTCGAGCGGGTGATCAGTGAAGCTGTGGAGAACTTGTCGAACTCTGTACTGGAAAAGCTCTCGACTTTTTGGAACACATTTCGGCGGAGATCGCGGGCAAGCCCAGCGGCGGTTCGAGACGCCAGGTAACCAACTGTGATTGTACAGGCTCCGGATAGCAAGGTAACAAGCAGCATGAGCATGCCGATGTGAATGATATAGTCGGAAGATAGCTTACCTGTATCCATTCCGATGGCAGCGTATTCGGCCTTGACTGGGGCAGCTGCTGCCTGGACAATCATGCTGTCACCCAGGGCAGTGAACTTTGAATCAAATGTGCTACTCAATTGAGTAAGTTGTGCGGGAGGAAGTTTACCCAGGATAGTAAAAATATCCATTCCGGACGGAAGCTTGGTCAGGTCGAAGCCCATGCTGGCGGCCAAGGCAGTTGCCTTGGTTGGGTCCGCCAGGACCTGCTGGATGCCCGATACGATCAAAAACGACTTACCCATCACAGGATTTAGCCAGGTGGTCTCTGCGCTGTTAATTACATTCAGGACATAGACGGGCTCTTTGGCAAGGTCGGGGTACAACTTGACATCGGCGGCATAGGCGGGGGAGTTGCCATCCACCAGTGTGTAATCGGAGAGGACCCTGGTTTTGTCTGTTGCGTTCAGGAAGATGGTGAGTTTGTTCATTTCAGTCTGGCGGATCGCTACCGGTATGGCGTTCACCACCCCACCCTGCTGGATGCCGATGTTAACGATGTTGGACATGTAGTCGGGCAAGGCCAAATCGGCGTTTGCCTGAACAAATAACAAGGCAACTGCGAGCAAGATCAAAAGAAGATAGGGTTTCAAATATTTGACGAGACGTAACATGGTTGTCGATGCTCCTTAATCAAAAAATTTCAAACCGAAGTGTACCGGCAAATTGTGAATTGAGTGTGAAGACGGCACGGAGAGAATGTGGGGAATTCAGTCTTCGGTTTTTCTCGCAGCCTCAGTCAGGAGGGTGAGCGAGGAAATGATCAATTGTTGCTGTTCCGAGGTGAATACATCCATCAGGCTTTCAAACCATTGACTGCGTACTGCAATACCTTTCGCAATCAGGGCGTTGCCCTGGAGAGATAACGTCAATTGTTTGGCTCGTCGGTCAGCAGGATCTTCTGTCCGTTCGACGAGACCTAGTTGAACCAAGTGGTCTACAGTCTGACTGGCGGCGGCGCTGGACACTCCCAATTGTTCTCCAATTTCAGAGACGCCGCAATTACCCCTGTGGAACAAGCGCATCAAGACATTCAATTGGGAGAACGATAAATCGGTTTCTTCCATAAACCGCCTGAAATCACGGCCCGAGCGTTGCATGAAAACTTCCGAAAATTCATTAATTGATTCTGCTAATGCTTTAGTGGGTGACATAATCAACATCCTTAATTAGTTAAGAGATGTTGAATATATCGTATCCATACATATTTGTCAAGCCGCACTTAATTAGAGAATCAATAAAAAAAGAAAGCGCGTCCCGGAGGTAGGCGGGTGTTGTGTCGACATCTACCCGGTACCTACCCATTAAGCCAGCCGGGCGAATACTGATAGGTTGGCAACTACTCATGGGAATACGACTCATTGATATAGTGTTTTGTGTGTTCATGCCAACTCCTCGATGCTCAACTGTGACAAGGCGATGCCGCGATAAACTTCGGAGTCCTTCATGAGTTCATCATGGGTGCCCTTGCCGACTATTTTGCCTTCATCCAGCACAATGATCTGCTCGGCGTTTTTTATGGTGGCAATACGCTGGGTCACGATCATCATGGTACTTGAACCGGTATGCTCCTTGAGCGATTTGCGCAAGGCTGCATCGGTCTTGAAATCCAATGCTGAAAAGCTGTCGTCAAAGATATAGATGGGTGCTTTCTTGACCAGGGCACGTGCGATTGCCAGGCGTTGCTTTTGTCCACCGGAAACATTCATGCCACCCTGGGCGACTTCAGTTTGCAGCCCTTCCGGCTTGGAGGAGATAAACTCGGTGGCCTGGGCAATGTCAGCGGCCAACTTCAGTTCTTCATCGGTGGCGTTTTCATCGCCGTAAAGGAGATTGCTTTCGATCGTGCCAGAGAAAAGTGTGCCTTTCTGGGGGATATAGCCGATCTTGGTACGGAGTTCGTGCTGCGAGACCTCCCGAATGTCGATCCCATCCACAAAGACGGTGCCTTCTGTGACGTCATAGAAGCGCGGGATCAGGCTAACGATCGTAGATTTGCCTGAACCGGTGGTACCGATCAGGGCGGTGGTCTGCCCGGGTTGGGCAGTGAAGCTGATATTATGTAAAACATCCTCTTCTGCACCGGGATAGCGGAAATAGACGTTACGGAATTCAATCGTTGCTTTGAATGGCTCAGTGAAGTCACTGGGATTCTGCGGGTCATTGATGACCGGTTTGGTCTCTAGCACGTCAGCAATGCGGTCGCCAGATACGGCAGCCCTTGGCAGGATGATGAACATCATTGCCAGCATGAGGAAAGCCATGACAATCTGCATGGCGTATTGCATGAAAGCCATCATGTCGCCGACCTGCATGCTTGACTGGGCAACCTGGTGGGCGCCGACCCAGATGATTATAAGGGTTAATCCATTCATGACCATCATCATCACGGGCATCATGACGACCATCACGCGGTTGATGAACAAAGTGGTACTGGTCAGGTCTTTATTGGCTGTATCAAATCGTTTTTCTTCAAATGGTTGCATGTTGAAAGCTCGGATGACCATCATACCCGAGAGGTTTTCGCGGGTTACAAGGTTGAGCCGGTCGATCAGGGTTTGGATGATCTTGAATTTGGGCAGAGCGATGGAAAAAACGGTGAGGATCAAGCCGAGGAGCACGACGACTGCCAGGGCAATGATCCACCACATATTAGCGCTCTTGCCGACTGCCCTGATCACACCGCCAACACCGATAATGGGTGCATAGAAGACCATGCGCATCATCATGATGACAACCATCTGGATCTGGGTGATATCGTTGGTCGAGCGGGTGATCAGTGAAGCTGTGGAGAACTTGTCGAACTCTGTACTGGAAAAGCTCTCGACTTTTTGGAACACATTTCGGCGGAGATCGCGGGCAAGCCCAGCGGCGGTTCGAGACGCCAGGTAACCAACTGTGATTGTACAGGCTCCGGATAGCAAGGTAACAAGCAGCATGAGCATGCCGATGTGAATGATATAGTCGGAAGATAGCTTACCTGTATCCATTCCGATGGCAGCGTATTCGGCCTTGACTGGGGCAGCTGCTGCCTGGACAATCATGCTGTCACCCAGGGCAGTGAACTTTGAATCAAATGTGCTACTCAATTGAGTAAGTTGTGCGGGAGGAAGTTTACCCAGGATAGTAAAAATATCCATTCCGGACGGAAGCTTGGTCAGGTCGAAGCCCATGCTGGCGGCCAAGGCAGTTGCCTTGGTTGGGTCCGCCAGGACCTGCTGGATGCCCGATACGATCAAAAACGACTTACCCATCACAGGATTTAGCCAGGTGGTCTCTGCGCTGTTAATTACATTCAGGACATAGACGGGCTCTTTGGCAAGGTCGGGGTACAACTTGACATCGGCGGCATAGGCGGGGGAGTTGCCATCCACCAGTGTGTAATCGGAGAGGACCCTGGTTTTGTCTGTTGCGTTCAGGAAGATGGTGAGTTTGTTCATTTCAGTCTGGCGGATCGCTACCGGTATGGCGTTCACCACCCCACCCTGCTGAATGCCGATGTTAACGATGTTGGACATGTAGTCGGGCAAGGCCAAATCGGCATTCGCCTGAACAAATAACAAGGCAACTGCAAGCAGGATCAAAAGAAGATAGGGTTTCAAATATTTGACGAGACGTAACATGGTTGTCGATGCTCCTTAATGAAAAATTTCAAGCCGAAGTATACCGGCAAATTGTGAATTGAGTGTGAAGATGGCACGGAGATAATGTGGGGAATTCAGTCTTCGGTTTTCCTCGCAACCTCAGTCAGGAGGGTGAGCGAGGAAATGATCAATTGTTGCTGTTCCGAGGTGAATGCATCCATCAGGCTTTCAAACCGTCTGCTAACTGGGAAGTGGAATCAGAAGGACTGGAATTTCCGTCCGACGAGCGACGCTTGCAGCAACGCTGCGGTTCCAGAATGCATCCATGCCAGCGCGGCCATGAGTGCCGAAGATGATCAGATCAGCATTTTGTTCCTTGGCGATTTTTATAATCATAGTGGAGGGGTCGCCGCGGGCGATCTCAGCAGTTGCAGGAATATTGGCTTTTTGAAATTCATTCAGGTGTGCCTGGAAATGATCTTGGGCAATCTCTTCGGCAATATCGAGGTAAGCGGTTGTTGTGGCGGGCATCATCTGCCCAGTAGCTGCCTCGGCTCCTGAAAGCGTACCGAGGGTGGGGATGATGCAAATAAGATTAAGTTCAGCACCGAAGGCTTTGGCAAGTGCCACAGCTTTTGGAAGGGCTTGATCGTGAACCGACTCGTTGTCCAGTGGAACCAGGATATGGTGTATCTCAAACGACTGGGTGGCTTCGGATGGTTTTATCAGCAGCACCGGCGTCCCGCTGGCTGCCGCTACTTGCTGGGCGATGGTACCGAAAAACAGGTCGTGCATTCCACTGTTACCATGAGAGGTCAGAAGAATAAGGTCGGGTTGAAACTCGTCAGCAGAATGATCCACAATGCTGCGCGCTACATCAGCCACCGGAGCTGTGTGCACGTGCCAATCCGCTTTTATCGTTTTTGCAAATGATCGCCCAGCGGCTTCTGCAAGGTATGCACTGGCTTCCTGAGCATTGGTCAGGTGGCGGTCGCGATGGATTTCTGTAGGAGCATCCTGTTCAATGATGTGAAGTAGTGTAACCGGTGCGTTGAGGATCTGTGCCAGGGAGGCTGCGATTGGCAAGATAGCTTCAGCCAGATGGGAACCATCAAGAGGAACAAGGATATGTTTAAACATAGGCTTATTTCCCAGAAAATGTCTGATAAAGCAGGAAAAAATTGAGCGCAATGATCAGAACAGCAGATAGACTTGCCAATAGGGTAGTGATTGGTTTATTGACAAGTGTTCCCATTAGATCTTTGCGACGGGTGAACATCACAAGTGGAATTATAGCAAACGGCAGGCCAAATGAAAGCACCACCTGGCTGATTACCAGCGTGCGGGTAGGGTCAAAGCCTAGAGAGATGACGATAAGTGAAGGTATTATCGTTACGATCCGCCTGATCCAGGGAGGAATATGAAAATGGAGGAAACCCTGCATTATGACCTGCCCTGCCATAGTCCCTACAGAAGAGGATGAAAGACCGGAAGCCAGCAAGGCAACTCCAAAAACAATACCAGCTGCAGGTCCGAGCAGCGGCTGGAGAGTCTGATAAGCTTGCTGCAAGGTGCCAACACTCGTTCCGGTTTTAAAGAATGCAGCCGCGGCAGTAATCAGCATGGCAGCGTTTACCGAACTCGCAATAAACATTGCTATGACCACGTCAATTATCTCAAATTGAAAAAGTCGGCGCTGCTGTTCAGGTTTAGTCACCACTACGCGACCTTGTGTCAAGGCAGAGTGCAGGAAGATGGCGTGTGGCATGACAGTGGCGCCCAATATACCAGTTGCCAAAAGGATGCTTTCAGAATTGGTAAAATGCGGAATAAATGTATCATGTACAATCAGACCCCAATCCGCATGGCCAAGGAAAAGTTCGACAACATAGCTGAGAGCGATGATAGCCAGGAAGCCTGTAATTACTGCTTCCAGGGGGCGGAAGCCGTACCGTTCAAGACCAAGGATTAGGAATGTAATAATGGCGGTAAGAATGCCAGCCACCCAGAGTGGTAACCCAAAGAGTAGGTTCAGTGCAACGGCTGCACCCAGGAATTCAGCCAGATCGGTTGCCATGGCGACCAGTTCCATCAAAGTCCACATTGCCCAAACGACCCACCGAGGGAATCGTTCGCGACAGTGCTCAGCTAGGTTCTTCCCGGTAGCGATCCCCAGCTTGGCTGACAGCGCTTGCAGGAGCATTGCCATGAGGTTGCTGGCAAGAATGACCCACAAAAGTTCGTAACCAAATTGTGCTCCTCCCTGGATATTGGTGGCGAAGTTTCCTGGATCCACATAAGCAATACTGGCAATAAAAGCGGGACCCAAGAATGGCAACAGCCGGGCAAACCAACCCTTCTTACTACGTCCTGAGAGAACAGCCTGGGCACTACGCGTGGTCGCGGTGGTGTCGTGAAACTTGGCGTTTGGTGTGCGCTTCGGTGGTTTCATTGTGATGATTTTACTCTAAAAGAGAAGCCGGGATTATAGAGTTCCAGTGAAAATAGAAAGAATTTACCCCAAGTGGCCTCCTTCGTTTGATATTCTCCAAACAATCGCTGTATAGATAAACATCTCTATAATCAGTAAGGTCCACCGATAACATTAAAACCATTAATCCTGCAGGGCGAATCCAATAACCCTTTAAATCTTTACCAGTTCCCATTCATCCGCTCGAAGAGCTGCTCGGATTCCTTAGGCGTACGTGTGCGCAAACCCTGGGACTGGCCAATGGTGATCTCGAAC
>Ga0209777_10007832_pt1 | contig 11775 bp, 10 predicted proteins | sample FrelakmetHBP12HB_FD_187147 | JGI IMG/M metagenome (GOLD analysis project Ga0209777, IMG submission 187147) | Freshwater lake sediment microbial communities from the University of Notre Dame, USA, for methane emissions studies -HBP12 HB (SPAdes)... | ecosystem: Environmental > Aquatic >... | reverse complement strand
CTTTGTCGTTCTCGGCCTGTTGCGCGGCAAGTCGAGCTTGTTCAGTCTCAGCCTGGGACTTGGCTAGCGCAGCGTCCGACGCGGCTTTGGTTTGGGCTGCCTCGGCCTGGGCCCTGGCTGCCGCAGCGTCCGACGCAGCTTGGGTTTGGGCAGTCTCGGTCTTGGCCATGGCGGTTTCGGTTTCGGCCCGTTCCTTCTGCCGGGTTGCCTCGTTTGCCTGGGCCTTCGACTGGGCTTCGGCTTCGGCGGAAGCCTGGATCTCGCTGGCGTGGCGTTCTTCTTCTATCTTCTTGACGGTAATGATGCGAGCGTCCTCGGCCGTTTGTACGGCTTCGCGCGCCGCCGTGATCTCAGACTTCTTATTGCCTCTTCGCGCTTGATAGTTCTCCGCGTTCTGCAGATTCTCTTCCGCCTTGTTCAGCGAGTCAGAGGCATAATGTTCCGCTCCGGTCCATTTGGCGATTCGCACCGCATTGCGAGCCTCGTAAAGCTCGATTGGGGTTTTCGAATCCGTCCTTATCGGTTGAAGCTCGGCCGGATTGACATTGAGTTCGTACTGTCCCCTCTGCAGCAGCTCGTACTTCGCGTCAACTTCCTCAATCTGCCCGGTGGTATCCACTCTCACTTCGTTTTCCATCACCACCACGTCGCTTGGTTGCGTCACCGCGAAGTAGGGTTCGGCTGTCACGATCAGGCCGAAAGCTTGCAGATTGCTGGTCACATTCAACTTGCTTTTGCCTTCATTGTTGAGCAGGACTTCGCCCAGATTAACCGGGCGGCCCTCCGGACTGATCGCCCACAGGACGTAGGTCAAGTACTCGGGACCGAATCTGCTCGCCGGCTGCAGGCCTTCGAACTCAGAATCGATATGGATTGCGCCCTGCTTGCTCGCGACCTCGGCATTGCCTCGGGCCTCAGGCAGAAGGCTGGTCCCTTGGAAGTTAATCCTGGTGCCTGCGCTCCGGTGGCGGTAATTAATGGCCTTGGTAGTCCGCGCCACGACAATGATCCGGTAAATCGGAACGGAGCCAGTCTTTTGCGGCTCGGTTTGAGCTAGCGCGCTCAATGAGCTCAATGCAACGAAAAGTGTAATAAGGGCCTTCACCATTGACGTTTCTCCTTTTTCTTCTTTCCTCCCTACGCCAGATCGTGCGTCACGATATTGGCGTCCAGAAGACGAAGCGTTTGACGGTTAGGTAGTGTCGTTTCCAATTGGAGCGTCCTCAATTTCTGCGGGGTCCCCGGACTGCTATACCGCCCCACCGCCCGTAGTCGTGCGAGCGAGCGGCCTATCGCCTATCGCTTCTGACGTAGTCGGCGCTGGCGCTGGCCTCTCCGGTTGATGAGATATCCTGCGCTCCTGTCCGCCTGAGGGTCTCCTTAGCGCGTTTCGTCCAGTCCGCATTGTCCGCATGCACGGAGAGGAGGATTCCGCCCTCTTTTACCCGGACCTCATAGTGCTTGGCCTTGTGTTCGGGAATCCCCCAGCCAATCAGCGCGCCCGTGATCCCGCCTACTGTACCGCCCACGCCCATCCCCGCCAGGGCCGCCATGATAGGACCGGCGGCGATAAAAGGACCCAAACCTGGTATCGCCAGCGCGCCAATGCCCACCAACCATCCCAATGTACCGCCCAACACCGCACCCGTTCCGGCGCCTGTGGCAGCGCCCTCGGGAGCCCTGGTGCCTTTGTGGTGGGCGAAGTCCTTGGAGACTACTTTTTCCGGAAATAGTACGGAAATATCCGTGTTTCGAAATCCGGCCTCCTTCAAGACGTCGACGGCGCTCTCCACGCTGGAGTAATCAGCGTAGATGCCCAACACCGCTATTTTCTCTGCCATGCTGCATTCTCCTTATGGTCTTAAGATCTTTTTTCCAGGCTTGACTTCCACTTCTTTCGTCACCTTGCCTTCGCCTGCTACTCAGGGCTCCCCGGGCCGCTCGTGGCTTGCCTTCGAAGTGCACTTTGCTCTCGGGACTTGATGCACGTAGTCCGCGTTGGCCTGCCTTCGCTGCCACGCCAAACCGGTGGCTGAAGTGACTCCGAATTGAACCCTACGATCAGAGTCAAAGGCTGGAATCTCCTCATCATAAAGTTCCCCCGTGACATCCGCCTCCCACTAGACCCTGGCTGGCAGCACAAGGCACCCTGCTTATACCCTGGAGCAATTCGCGCGTCAGCCCTGTACTGCTCACGCGTTTGGTCAAAATTGCTCACCCAGGTTTTGCGACGGGGACATACATGCTGGGACTGAAGGAAGCGGACTGATATATAATTGCAGCTACCGGGGAGTACAACAACACAGAATCTCCATAGAGTCCTGAACTTGCCATGGCCATCCGGCGCAAGACCGCTCTCACCCTGATTCTAATCGCCCCCGCTCTCTGCATGGTCGCGCTGATTATCCTCGCACCCGTTCTTGTCAACCTGGATCGCTACCGGACGGAGGTTATTTCCTATCTGCAGGAAAAGACCGGAAAGCCGGTCGAAATCGGGCGCATGGCCTTCACTGTGTTTCCAAGCCTGTCGATTCGCGTCGACGACTTCGGCTTAAGGAATCCCGCCGGCTTTCCTTCCGGCTATTTCGTTAAGGCGCGGCGGATTGATGCCACATTGGACGCACGCGCGCTGTTGCGCCGGCAGGTCGTCATCAAATCGCTGAAGCTGAGTGACGCTGTAATCAATCTGGTTTCGGACCCCGACAAGGGGTGGAACTTTGAGAATTCCACTCCATCGAAAACCTCGGAGAAGGTGTCGGCAGGAGGCTCGCACACGTCCTTTGGGGGAGTGATTTCCGAGGTGGAAATTGAGGGAGGACAGTTGGTGGCGTCGTATCTTCTACCCTCCGAGGAGCCTGCGGTCATCATTTTCGAAGCCCTCAACGTCTCAAGTAAACTAGAGCAGGTGGACCTCGGTGCGTTCATGGATCCTTCTTCTTCCTCGTTCGCCGTCCAGGGGGATCTGAAGGCGGATTCTGTGCGCTTCGTCTCGATCCAGGGGGCGAACGTAAAGTCGAAGGTCCGGCTGATGGCAAAGCAGGTTTTGTTCGCTGACGGCAGCCTGGAAGCTTATGGCGGAAGTGGTGCCGGCGACCTCTCTTTTAACCTGGCGGGACGAGGCGCCAGCTTCAGGGCAAACACGCAAATGAACAGCGTTGACGTGGCGCGTCTTCTCGTTGCGTTCCCCCAGGGCCGCGGAAAGATGACGGGAAAAATGGAGGGAACCATGAAGGTTGCAGGAGAAATCGAGCACACGCGTGACCCGCTGGCGGGGATACACGGAGCGGGGAGCCTGACGGTGCGCAACGGTCAAGCGCCTAGCCTCAAGCTCAACGCGACCGTGATGAAGCTGGCGCACTTCAACAACCTCGGTCCCGCCGCCCAAAACCCGGACTCGTTTTCCTCCATCTCCGCCGACCTGGAGCTGGCCAATCGACGGATATCCAGCCGTCAGATTAGTATCGTCGGCTATGGGGTCAATGCTCAATGCTCGGGGAGTTTGAACGTGAACGGCGCCGGCAGTCTGAACTACCAGGGCGTGGCGGAGATTCTCGCTAAGCAGGGCTTCTTTACCAACACCATGGCTAGGCTGGCCGGAGCCACGTCAAAAAACCGCAAGCTGTCCTTCCCCTTCCGGGCCAGCGGAACGATAGATAACCCGAAGTTTTCCGTTGTCCATCAGCAGGGTGCTGAAATGCTCCCAAAGATGGCATCCTGAGAGCCGGATGGAGATGAGGTCATCTCCACACTTCAGTAATTGGCTCGGCATTACCATCGCCGGAATTCATTGGGGGCAATCCGAAGTTGTCTTCAATTGTCCTCAGAACGCTGTAATGGGTATATGTTTTTGTAAACTCTCCGGGCTTCACCATGTCTCCCAGGAAAACGGTATAGATTCGCTCAGTCTTCTCGAAATACTCTGACTCGTCGAATGTGACAATGACGAGAGTTCCCTTCATCTTCTCGTCCAAAGGAAACCAGTCCTTCAGGAATTTGTTCAGCCAAGTCGAAGCTTTCCTCAGCCCCCTTCCAGGGAACAACACCGGGTCGTGCCCGTCGTCGTCCGTGTTTGGGCTGTAGAACATGTAACGAGGGAGAGGATGCTTCTCCGGGTCGCTCCTGAAGGCTTCGACGTCAGCGACAAATCTATTGTGCGGGTCCTTGGGATCGACGGATATCACGTTGCCGAAACTCTCGTGCTGAATTCTCGCAAAACTCAAGAACGGGACGTGCTTTCGAACGTATCTTCCACGGTCACCCAGAAAAGCTTGGGGTTGGGATGGGTAATCTTCGGCGTAGTTCTTCCAATCCAGGAAATCAGCGATGGTCCGATGGCTGTTGTCGTCGGGGAGAGTTATTTGGTCGTTGCTTCGAACGCCAAACAAGCTGCCGCCAACCATGGCCAGATAATTAGGATAGGACGGGTGCATCAAAGCCCTGAAGTTGCTGAAGCTAGCTCCCCTTTGTGCTAACTGCGCCAAAAATGGGTCTTTCATGGCAGAACTATAATTCTGGTTTTCCAGCACGATAATCAGCACACGATCGAAATGCTTCCCAGGGCTCACAACGGGGGCTGGAGCCAGGGCGGGCGCTTGGGCTTGTGGATGGCTGCCCGCGACACTCGGGTCTGGCGTCATCAACTTCAACTGATCAAGCGACGCCAACACGGCCTGCCAACCAGCGGGATCCTTCTTGGTCTCGATCGGTGCGGAGAGGTCCCCATAAAAGTCCAGGATGTTCTGGCGCAGCTCCGGTGACGTCCGATCGAACTTTCGCTCGGAAAGTTTGGCCAGCAACTTCGCATATGAGTCGTCGGTCAGTGTGTACTCCGCTGCCTTGGTCTTTTTGCCGGTATCGAAATCAATGTTGGAGAGTTGCAGGGAGTTCGTCCGCAATTCTTCAAGATAGGCTCGGTATTGATCTACAGAGGTATTAATGCTCTTAAAATACATCTCCTCCGTCTTCGGGGTGGGGCTCTTGAACGCCATCGCTTTGAAGGGCCCTATTTTCGGCATGTAATGCAAGGGCGCTGACAACACGCGCGTGCCGAATCCCGGCTTGGTGTATTCCTTTCCCCAGTTCTTTTCATAATCGGAGCGCGAAAGACGGTAAAGGAACTTTCGTTTTGAGAAGCTGGGTTCTTCGCGCATCATGTCTTTCTTATGGGTCCGCAGCGCGACCTGTGTCATCTCCGGGATCAGCCGGCTAACAGCGTAACGGTACGAGCTGATCGTGAGTTTCTCGCGGGGAAGCACATCTTTCAATTCCACTCCGTAAACCACCGGAAAGACGCGCTCCAGCAGGGGCAGGGACACCTGAAACCCGATGAAATCGTGATATTGTTGCGAGGCATAGCGGTTCTTCGCCACCTGCACCATGTCGAACCCGAATTCCGTTCTGATATGCGCTGTTCTGTCGTCTGCGTACCTGACGGAGTTGCCGAACTTCGCCCGCAGCTTCGGGTATTCAATCGCCACGGCCTGGTTGACAGCCGGGTGGCCGGTAATGTCTGACGCATAGTGTGCTAACGCACCCATGGCGAACGCATACTCGTTAGCGTCCTGACTCTCGAGCAGCAACTCGCGTACGAAGTCCCCGCTACGCACGTAATGCGCCAGATCGCTGAATTGCTTGCTGCCGAATGGGTAGTAGCCGAGGTCCTGGATGACGGCGCCGCCGTAGGCATAGGCGTGCGCCTCCGTAATCTGGTCTTCCGTCAGCGCCGGAAATCGCTTGAGCAGCAGAGGCCGGATCTCATCTTTCCAAAGCAGGTCTACGATTTCCTCGTGCGTGAGAACGGAGTATGCAAACGAGCCCAGGCTGCACATCAACAAGATGGCGAGGATTGCTAACCCACGCAGCAAGAGAGCGCGCCAACCGTCGACCCTGGGCTCTCGCGTTGACAGCATGGATTTGTACCCCGGCATAAATCTCACTTTCCTTCACCAATTTGCACGCCGGGTCAGGTTGTATTCGACCACGACGCCGCCAAACAAATTGTCCACCGATGTCTTGCCGAGCACGGCGACCTTGCTGGCAGCGTCAGCATCCTGCTGGGTAAATTCCCCGCCACCGCCAATAGAGAGGTCGCGGAGCTCTTACAAGTTAATGTCCAACGTTAATCTCAAAGTGGATCGCGTCGTGAACGCGATACCCCCTGTCAACCAGAATCAAATGTCCCCCGATGACGATGTAACGGTAGCCTCGAGGGGGGCGGCCCATACCGCGCGTCATTTCGTAGGGTGCCGGGCGACTCCATCTCCGCATGTCATCGTCGAGCACGTAGCCCGGCTGAATCCGGCGTTCGTAGTCGTCATTCCAGCGGTCGTCCCGTCTAAAGACTTCGTGGCCCTGGTTCTGATTGTAGTAAGTTCGCGCGTATTGTTGTTGCCTCTGGTTGAACTGGCGGTAGCGCTTCTTAGTTTGGCCGCGGTTCTCAGTCCGTTGGCTTCGTCCGCGATTCTTGTCATTGCCGCGGTTCTGGTCATCTTGTGCCACAGCCGCACCGCATGCCAAAGCCAGCAACACCGTCACACAAGCAGTCACCCACCATCGTGTCTTCATAAGTTGCCTCCAAGTCATACTGCGATTTCCATCTTGAAGTCCTGGGTTGCTGCAGGCGTATGCCTCAGCGAATTGCCGTTACATGATTCTTATATCCGAGGGCGAAGCGCGTGTCAGTTCAGTATGGCTCACCGGTTTGGTCAAAACTGCTCAGCCCAATTTGTGAGGAGGGAACTAAGTGGGGTAGTCGGGGTCTCAAGGGGGAAGGGAACAAGGAGGTTGGGGTAGCCCCATCTGGATGTCTGCAACCGTCCTTGCCGGGGCGGCGAGGGGCCCGGAAAACGGTTGAACAACAGGAAAGCTAGTCGTGCAGGATCGAAAAGGCGAAGGAGTCACAGCGGGGAACACCGGCTGTGGCGTCCCCTCTGAGAACTAGTCTGCGGCCCCTGGCCTCGCGCGTTGACAGTATGGATTTGGGTCCCAGCGCCGCCGATCTCACTCCTTTACGAACTTCCACGTTGGGTCCGGATTGTATTCGACCATGGCGCCGGCAATCTGTCCTGTCTTCGGGCCAAGGTCCTTCTCATACACCCGTCCCTGCTGGTTGACGATAAACGTCATCACGCCGGATTTCGCCCAATCAGCCGGATAGGCGACCAGGGCGTAGCCAGCGATCATGTTGCCGTTGATGATGTAGTTGTACTTCCCTCCCGCCGCGTGCGGACCCTGACGAGTGAGAATCTTGAAATAGTATCCGTGGTAGGGCTGGCGTGGTTGGACGGCATCATCGCGTTTACCAGGGGTCTTGCTTGCGTAGCCTTCCGCCCGGGCTGCGGCGACAAGACTCCCCAGGGGACTTGCATCATCGCCCTCGGCTGTGTCCCAGTACAATCCATCTCGCTTGCCGGGCGAACTGATGAACTTCTGCGCATACTCGGCCACGCCATCCTTATCTGCGTCCGCTTGGGTGAAGTACTCCCATTGGGCCAGGACATAGGCGCGACAGCTCAGGATCGTTGACAATTCGTTTTCGCCAATTGTCCGATTCAAAATCTCTTCCATGCCTGCCGGGGTATCGAAGCGCCACTGGCTTCCGTCTTTGACAATCGGGATGGGGAACAGCCAATTGTCCTCACCGATTGTGAGGGTGAACTTGGTGTCGTTCACCTTTTCGAGCTTGGCGGATTGCTGGACGCTGGCGGCGAATTCTTCCAGCTCCTGCTTGTCCTCTGCTTCATCTCCCGGGAGCAGTTGTCCCGGCGCCTCGGGTCCGAAAATCGTCGCGAATGCGGCAGGATCTTTCGCTAACGCTGCATCGACGACGGCTTGCTTGGCTTCTTCCGGGGTTGAGAAATAGGCTTGCTTCTGTGTCGGCTTGTCCGCAGCCATGACCGAACTACTGCGGAAGACGCCCACGGATAGAAGCAACAGGAGCGCCATAGCTAGACTCACGCGTTGCATTACACTGAGTGAAGTCATTCTCTTTTTCGTCTCCATACGTCCATCCCTCCCGCGTTTGAGATCTCTGTCACTTGCTTCGGATGCATCAGGCACGTTGGTTGAGCGAACTCGACTAGCGCGATTGCGGATGCTCTCTGCTCTTGTCATCGCCGGCCCCCTGGCTTGGGTTTGGATTGGCCGGAACTCCTCGACGGTGGTGGACTCGCAGGACGCGACTGATTCCTCGCGTTGGACTGGCTCGGGGCCACAGTCCTGGACTGGCTCGCACTCATCCGGCTGGCTTGTCCACGTTGGCTGGCAGCCTGAGGGTCGAACCCGCTCCTGTTGCCGCCAAAGACGGGACTGGGAGCCCGCGGCGCTGAGCGTACGATGGGCGGAGCCGCAGCAGGGCGCACCGGTTCGTTTCGCGGCGCCGGCACGTGTGTTTCCGGCGGCGGCGCCGCGCGTGTCGGCGCGGTCGCGGATGGTCCGGGCTGCGTTGTCACAGGCTGGCGCCCGCGGTAGGCGTCAATCCTCGGGTCGTTGGTATTCACATTTCGCTGGATGATCTTGTTAGGGACGGCCGGATTACCTTGACTCCCCGGAGCTTCGACATTTCCACGATTCAGGTGAATGACAGGATTCCCCAGCCTCACCGGAGGTCCGACATTCCCGCGAATGACTGGGTTGCTCCCGCTGACCCGAGCGGGTGCGGCCACGTTGTTGTAGGTCACATTGCGGTGGACGCCGCTGTAGCGATTCAAGTTGTTGTAGTTTACGGTGTTGTTGACGACCTGACGGTTCACAATTATATTTGTATAATTGTTGTTTACGTAGATGTTGTTTATACGGACGTTGGGCCGCGAGCGGCCGATCCAGCCGCCCTCTCCGCCTCCCCAGCCATGGTAGAAAACACGATGCCCACCCCAGTCAAAGTCATCGTTTAGCCATGCCCCGATGGCAAAACCCGCGCCAAAGGAGATGAGATTCCCTCTAAACCCCACCCCGAAACCGTAGCCGCCCCGATAATAGACGGCATACGGGTCGTACACCGGCACGTAAATGTACTGAGGCTGTATGGGGTCAATCTGGATGTAACCCCCCTGAGTGGTCACCTGCTGTTGGGGGTTCGTCTCCAAATTGCCCGCAGACTGGGCCAGTGCACGCAGCCGCTGAATGGACGTCATGACATCGGTCGATTGGTTGACGTAGGCTTGTCCCAGCGAGGTGGTCCAATCAATCTTGGAACTCATCATGTACAGAACGGACGGGTAATGAGCGACGGATCTTACACTGACGTCCCAGGGCTGCGCGTCGATGCCATTGGGATCGTTATTGGCGCGCAACCATCGGCTGGCTTCATCAATCTGGTCCACAAAGGTCGAGGCCACCAAGACCTGTGCCAGGAGTGGGTCCGGATAAAGCGCTATGGGCGCCAGCAGATTATCAAGCTGGTCCGCAGAGAACAGTTCGCTCGGTGGATTTTCTTGATCTTGGGCGGGCGCAGCGGCAAAAGCTTCTGCGGTGTTAGCTCGCATCCCCGCGACAAGCCCCAGGGATGTCATACAGATGAAGAGTGCGATGGTCAGCGTTTTTCTCATGTTTTGTTTTTCCTTATTGACGGTGAACCAGGAATCCGCGCGCCAGACGCTCGTCGCGTCTGGCGCGGTTGTTGTTTGCGTTCAATACCCCTTAGCTCTCCCCATGGATCGCTTACACTCGGGCGAACGTTTGTCCACCCTTGGGAGAGTATTTCGTCAGCGCGCGGTCCAAGCCCTGAGCCGCTCGAGGAGTGCCCACTGTGCCGTCGATCAGAATTTCTTTCGCGGTCACCCTGCGCCCATAGAGCTTTTGGTTATCCTCCTCATCTTGCTTGTACACGGCCCCGTCGAGCGACGCCCCGCCAAACAAGCCCCGTGAGCGCGAGTAGCTGAGAATCTCCGCATGGAGTTGAGCATCGGTCGCGCCTTCGGCGGAACGACCCACCGGGCCAGCCGCTACTGATAATTCCCCGCCCAGCTTGACGCTGTCCTGGACCAGTTTTTTCATGCCTTCAGGGTTCATCACGAGGAAGACGACGTCGGTCGCCTTACCGCCGATCTGAAATCCCACGCTCGCGCCGCCCATGGTGAACATAGAGGGGGCATCCCACGGACCGTTCCCGCCCTTGCGGCACACCATCACACCGCGTCCACCAGTGACACCCACTCCAAAGGCGAACTTCATCTCAGAAGGAACGATGCCCACACATACGGCTTTGTCCAGCAAATCATGAGGAATGCCCTTGTCGGGAGTCCCCATGATCTCGTTGATAACGTTGGTTGCCTTTTGCAGTTGGCTCTCACGGGCGAAAGCCGTCGAACAGAACGTCAGCATCAGAAGAATCAGAGTAAATCTTCTCATTTGAAGCTCCTTTTTTTCACTCAAACCCACTGACCGGCGTGTCCGACGTTCCCCTTCAGAACTGTAAGACTACGAGCCGGTGTTGCTATTTTTCGAGGGCTCTCTCCACCTGGCCGATTATCCCTTGAACCTTCCCGGCCGCATTTTCAACTGTGCCCTCGGCTTCCAAACGGGGATTATTCGTCAGTTGTCCGGCTTGCTTCTTGACCTTGCCCTTCATTTCGTGAAACTTGCCTTCGGCCTTATCTTTGGTGCTTGGCTTCATCACGGTTGCTCCTTTGGCAGGATTCTGGGCCGCAGCCCCACTACGATCCAACAGAGAATGCGCGTACGCCTCCTTGCTTGAACGGATGATGCGACACCTGCCGCCTCTCTCCTCCCGACAGCCCCTTCTCTTGGCTGTTCCCAGCTAGAGACGCTGGCGAGTCCGCTGCTCGTGATGTTTATACCCCGGGGGTGATTCGCATGTCTGTACTGCATAGCTCACGCGTTTGGTCTGAATTGCTCATCGGAGTTCATGCCGGGGGACTACCGTCTGAGGTCGGTGGGAATACCGAGGATGTTCCATGAAGGCTCGTTGGCGGCGGTCCATTTACAGCCGCCGCATCGGTTACGAGGAAGTCAACGACGCCGAACGGCTTGCGCAAGAGACGGCCTTCCGGCAAATCGGTTCCGAATCGGCTTTTCAGGGCTCACCGAAGCGCGGGGACGAGCCAAGGAGAAAAAATGCGCTCGAACGGCTCAGTTGGGGGCAACCGGGTGTATATTCTTGACTTCTGATACGAACGCATTAATAGTTGTTATAAAACAGAACTCCTTATGCTAATCTGGGCGCATGCGAAATCCGGAATTGAATCTGACCCATCCTTCCGCCACCAAGGGCCAGTTGCTGGCGCTGGCGGGGCAAGTGCCCGGCGCTTGGGAGGGCCTGAAGATCGCCGCTTTGCTGCTGGCCCTGGAGGGTCAGCGTCCGGGATGGATTGCCGAAGTGCTCGGTTTGACGCGCATGAGCCTGAACCGTTGGATTCACCGGGTAAATACCCACGGCATCGAGGCTCTAAAACCTCCGCCCCGCGTCGGCCGGCCTTCCCGGCTGACACCCGCTCTGGGCCGAGCCTTGGAAAGGGCTCTGGAGAAGTCACCGCGGGAGCTGGGGTTAAACCGAGCGCAATGGGACGGTCCGACCTTGGTAACCTACTTGAAGCGGCGCTTCGGAATAAACTTGAAGGTCCGCCAAGCGCAGTATTGGATGCACCAGCTAGGCTATCGCTTGAAACGGGCCGGCTACAGTTATCTCCAGGCCCGCGTCGAGGAGGCCGGGCAGTTCCGGCGGGCGCTAAAAAAAACTCCGCAGCCTGGGTCAGCGTGAAACGGTGGTTTTTCAAGACGAGACCGGTTTCACCCTGCATCCGCGGCTGGGCCGGGGTT
>Ga0209777_10007831_pt1 | contig 11776 bp, 9 predicted proteins | sample FrelakmetHBP12HB_FD_187147 | JGI IMG/M metagenome (GOLD analysis project Ga0209777, IMG submission 187147) | Freshwater lake sediment microbial communities from the University of Notre Dame, USA, for methane emissions studies -HBP12 HB (SPAdes)... | ecosystem: Environmental > Aquatic >... | reverse complement strand
CGAAGTATGTTCAGTTCCCATCGTGCTTAAGGTAGAGATATCCTGTTGCGTTCTGCGGAGCGCATCCAGTCATGACTTAGCTTGCGGCTTTCTCTCCCGCAGCCTCCACAGGCCGAATTCTCCAACAGTTTGAGTCGTTTCAACTGGGTTGTACCATTTCTTTTTCGTCCCCATCATGGAGCGCATTTTCCAGCCCGAGCTTTTTGGAGCATTCTCTATGGCTGTCAGCATCGTATCAATCTTCGCAGTAACGTCTTTCTTATCAGAATCATCAATTAACTCGAATTCGCGCACGTACCCCTTCAAACCGTTCAGATTGGTTGTGACGGTATACCAGAATCCCCAATCAGACGCGAGCTTGTCAGCGACTGATTTGGCATTGATTCGGTTGCTCTCTTCGCTTTGCGAGACTTCGTGTGCGCGAAAGATCAGTATGGAGTCTTTAACATCTTTCTCGCTTGGGAACACTATTTGTAACTTCTCCAGTAGAAGATCAGTTGGTGTTATGGTTGGGGTGTCAAGCTCTAACCGGTTCTTAAAGTCAAGCGGATGGTTGGCGGCCAGTAGTTTGTCAAAGAAAACGTCGACCACGAACCATCCCTTCGGGTGGAAGTATATTTGTCGTTGCGTGGCGGCGCTTGACATGGTTGTAGGCCTTTTCTCATATCCCATCTCGTTGAAGAATTCCTTCATCTTGTTCCTGTATTTGGCGTACGACATGAAATCGAGGTCTGTGTACTCTTGTTGTCCTTCTCCGAGTCTTCGGAGTCTCTTTGCGAAATCCAAGAATTCGGCGCAGTGAGCTCGAATCGCTACGCCTCCAAGCATCCTGATCGGGATGTCTCTCTTAGTCGCCTCTTCGACGAGCCTTCTCCCTTCATCGACGAAAATCTCGGTTGGAATGATTCCCTTCCATTCGTCAGGCATCTCGATTACTCGATCTTCCAAAGAAGAACTTCCAACAGATGATTACTGAGGATGTGGAGATAATCCTTCCTCTGTAAGCAAAGTCTTAACGCCTGTTGCTAAGGTAAATACCTCGGGGTTACGAGTTTTGAAACGCGATCAGGTCAAGCTCAATCGTGTCCGTCAAACTATGCGTCAGGAAGGACTCGTAGCTCTTGTGTTGAGAGTGCCGGAAAATGTGACATACTTATCGGGCGCATGGTGTGGGAGAGGATTATCGTACCTGATTTTTCCCATTGAAAAAGACCCGGTTCTCATTCATCCTGTGGGCGAGACTCTTCCTCCGACATGGGTGTCAGATGTTAGATTCTACAAGTGGGAAACCTTCGAGCATCTAGGCAACTGTCTTGATCTTGGGACTAATTACGTTCTCAAAGCGATCTTAGAAATGGGCTTCCATTCGGGCGCAATTGGTATCGAACAAGGGTGGGAGCTCGTTTTTGGGAGCACCCTCAGGTATGAACTGAACGTAGCGGGCGAGAGAACGATAAACATGCTCAGACAGAAACTGGCATCATTCACCCTAAAGGATGCATCTCAACTGCTCATTAAGGCTAGATCGATCAAGACTCACGACGAGGTTCAGATGCTTAGAAAGGCGAATCAAATAGCCCGTGTAGGTCTAGAGACTTTTCACGATAGCTTGAGACCTGGATTATCAGAGGTAGAACTCTCTACTAAGATCGAAAAGCAGGTCGTGAGCGAAGGTGTTCTGAAACATAAGGCGAACAAGGTTATTGCCTGTGCCTTCCTCGCTTCGGGGCCTGATACAGCTTACGCGTACAAGTACGTCCCTGGCCAGGGCCGAAGAAAGCTGCGTCGAGGTGACCTAGTCATGCTCGAACTTGATGTTGTTGCGGACGGTTATTCCTCCGATACCACAAGGACATTCGTCGTTGGCAAACCCAACAAGGGACAAAAAATGCTCCTTGAAGCGATTCTCGATTCTGAAACAACAGCGATCTCCTCGATCAAACCAGGAATCAATGCCTCTGAAATCGCCAAAATATCAAACGAAGTGATTCGCCGCCATGGATTATCAGCCTATTTGGTGCATCGTCTCGGCCACGGCATAGGAGTTGGCATTCACGAACCGATCCCGGCCCTGCATATTGAATCCAAAGACATTCTGTTGCCAGGTATGGTCCACAGCGTAGAACCTGGAATCTACGGACCAAAGATCGGCGGCGTCAGAATAGAGGATGACATTCTGGACACAGAGAATGGTGCAGAGTATCTCTCTGAGTATCTGAGGATTCAAGAGTAGGAGAACTACTGAATGGATAGACTGTTTGACTCAGCTTTTGTTCGACCACCGTCAACCTCCTATGAGCACTGTGTCTCTTCACATCCGGACAAGGACAACATCGATTTTCAACTCGCAAAGGAACAGCATCGGTCCTATGTTTCTATTCTAAAGGAGAACGGGATCAACGTGTTGGCATTACCTCCTCTTGAAAATTATCCTGACTCTGTTTTCATGCAGGATCCAGCAGTCCTAGGTGTCAGAAGATCCATCATAGGACGGTTTGGAGAATTATCTCGGAGAGGGGAAGAGAAAGAACTTGTCACCGAACTGCATCAAATAGAACTAATGAAAGAGTCAAGCCCTCTCCAAATTGACGTACCCGGCACACTCGAAGGAGGAGACATAATGATCGCTGATCAAAAGCAACTGTTCGTGGGCCAATCATCACGCACCAATCCAACCGGCATCCTACAACTCCAAGACTATCTTCATGACATGAAGGTAACCAAAGTGAGAACGAAACTCTTCCATCTTCTATGTGGCTGCTCTTACCTTAGCAAATCCACGATGATCATAACACCTGAAATAGTCAGCTCCGATAATTTCCCTGGCCTCAAATATGTCAAACTCAAAAAAGAAGACGCGTATGCTTCAGATGCCTTGTACCTCGGAGAGCGTCGAGTTCTAATTCCATCAGGCTACCCGAATGCGTCAAGAAAACTCAAGGAGGCTGGATATACACCTGTTGAAGTTGAAGTGTCAGAATTCCACAAGGGTGACGGAGGAGTCACGTGCCTCTGCTCTCCAGTCTACAACCTCCTCTAGTCAGAAGTGCGAAATTACCAATGATCGTAATGAACAACTTCTTTCATCGCTCGCCTTCCCCTCTTCAACGAAGACGATTTGATGTCCATATCTGGATAACCAATCGAAATTACGCCTATGGGATGAAACTTCGCAGGGATTCCAAGCAGTTGTCTCATTTCGTTGGTGCGGAAGACACCTGTGAAGGCAGTGGCTAAACCTTGGTTTACTGCGGCGAGGAAAATCAGCATACAGGCACAGCCAATATCAAAGTGCCAATAGGGAACCGGCCATTCGATCTCGGTTCCGTCTTCTTTCAGTTTGTCGGATTCGCGATACCGCTCGTGGTACAGCTCTTCGTTTGTGCAAGCCACAATTAGAGCTGGAGCATCTGAAACAAACTTATGGAAGCGCTTCGCTGCATAGAAATCATCTTCGCCTTGGATCTGCCCAATCTTCTTCTTCACAACGGGGTCAGTAATCACTACATACGCCCACCCTTGGCTGAAGCCTGCGCTAGGTGCATGTTGGGCGACCTCAAGAATCCGGTTTACAGTTTCGATGCTTACCGGGTTACGTCGGAAATTTCGGACCATTCGCCTCTTTCTTACTACTTGATCAAATTCCATGTTAATCACGGAAAAAACAAAACAAAATGGAAAGGGGTTATCTGGAATTAGACTACCGAAACTTAGTATCGTCGGTGTTTCTGGTAGCAGTTCCGACAGTAGACTGGGCGACCTTGCGTAGGCTTGAACGGCACTTCAGTTTCAGCGCCGCATTCAGAACAGGTTACTTTGTACATAGTTCGACCGCCCATTCCGTCTTGACTCATAATACTCTAACACCACTCTTACGTTTAGTTACGCGCCAGATAGTACTCAGAAGTAGAATCCGCAACGTACCAAGCTGCTGAGATGTGGGATTGCGTAATTAAAGATATACTACAGGATCCTACTCTCCAACGAAAAACAAGCCTTGGCGCTAAACCGAGAAGATTACATAACACTGCGTGGATTCTGTCTGACCGGTTCTGCGAGGAGCAACTTCCTGGGCACATGACCTAAGGTGATGGAGACGCGAATAGACGAGATACGGAACGGGATGAGAAACATCCACCTTGAAGGCAAAATTGTTGACATGAACCAGTTCATGCTTGTTATCGATGACGAATCGGGTCGAACTTTTGTTAGGTATAATTATAGGAACCTAGCCAAACCCGTGCAGAAAGGAGACTACGTTAGGATAGATAACGGTGAAGCCGTGAATTATTCTGGAATCCTGCAGGTGAAACTGCCGCGAAACGGTTCAATCACGCCAACTCGACTTGATAATCCAGATCCACCGTCATCGCCCTAGAAAAGTCACCGCAATCCCTTCACAGCGATCCTATCGCAGTGACATCTTTGTGCCTCTTCGATTTCCGCACAGGGAACTCATGCGCGCTCATTATCTGGGTAATTGCGCACCTCGCTTGCGAAGAAGGATCGCATATCAATGGGCACTATTGAGAAGATGCTGAGTCCGAAGACAGTTGCAGCGATAGGCGCTTCTGAAGCAGAGGGTTCTGTCGGTCAAGCGTTGATGAAAAACCTCCTCTTAGGCAAAGAAAAGAGGACAATTTACCCCGTCAACCCAAACCGGGCCACCATAATGGGCCTAAAGTGCTATCCGGATATAGCGAAAATTCCTGGTCATGTAGATCTTGCAGTTATTGCAACTCCAGCGAAAACCGTTCCCGCAATAGTTGAGGAATGTGCCAAGGCAGGAGTCGATGGAGTAGTCATACTTTCAGCTGGATTCCGGGAAATTGGAGCAGAAGGAGTGAAGCTAGAGGAAGCGATCAGGGCGGTACAATCGAAACATCAGATTCGAATATTAGGACCCAACTGTGTTGGAATCCTGCGACCTCACATTGGCCTAAATGCAACCTTCCTGCGTGACAACCCAGTCCCCGGCCAAATAGCATTCATCTCGCAAAGCGGCGCACTAGGCTCGGCAATTCTCAACTGGGCCGTGAGTAGCCATATCGGTTTCAGCATGTTTGCATCTCTCGGCTCAACGCTCGACATCGGATACGGAGACATGATTGATTACCTCGGGGAAGACCCTAACACTCGTAGCATCATAATCTACATGGAAGATGTGCACTCTGCAAGAAAATTCATGAGCGCAGCGAGGGGCTTCGCGCGAACGAAACCAATTATTGTACTCAAGGCAGGAAAGTATCCTGCGGGAGCCAAAGCAGCATCCTCTCACACAGGCGCCCTTGCAGGCGACTACATCGTTTACGACGCCGCATTCAAACGCGCTGGTGTGGTACGAGTTGATGAGATCGCCGATCTTTTCAACTGCGCAGAAGTTCTGGAATCAAAATTGCTGCCCGCCGGACCACGGTTGGGTGTAGTTACGAATGCAGGAGGACCAGCAGTACTTGCCGCAGACGCAATCATAGACCATGGTGGACAGCTTGCTGAGCTCACTGAAAAGTCGATACAGACGCTGAATGCAAACTTACCACCATACTGGAGTCATGGCAACCCTGTGGACGTACTTGGAGACGCTGACGTGAAGAAGTACGAGTTGGCCGTTACAACATGCATGGCTGATCCGAACGTCGACGGTCTTTTGGTGATTTATACGCCCCAAGGAGTGACTCCACCAACTGAAGTGGCTCAAGCGATCGTTAAACTGGCGGAAAATAGACAAAAGCCATTGCTAACTGTCTGGATGGGCGAAGACAGCGTCAGAGAAGCCAGACAGATGTTCCATTCGAATAACATTCCAACTTACGCGACACCAGAGGAGGCACTCAAGACATACATGTACATGTATCAGTACCATCGAAATCTTGACCTTCTGTACGAAACGCCTCAAGAACTCCCTGTGGACCTTGCGCCTCCAAAGAACCACCTCAAGATCATAATTCGAAAAGCAAGGGAAAGCGGCAGAATTGCATTAACACAGGCGGATGTTGATAGATTCCTCGATGCCTACGATATCCCAAGAGTCAAAGGAAAACTGGCGAAAGACGCTGATCAAGCAGTTATGATCGGCTCCGAAGTTGGTTACCCTGTTGTTCTCAAGATTGCTTCTCAAGACATTCTTCACAAGACAGACCTGGGCGGTGTAGTAGCGGGAATAGAAAACTCAGACACTCTTAGAGAACAATACAAATTGCTACTGGGCAAAATGAAGACAGCCAAACCTGATGCTAAAATCGAGGGAATCTACGTTCAGAAGATGCTTAAGAAGATCGATTACGAACTCATCCTCGGTTCAAAGAAAGACCGGGACTTCGGTGCAGTCATCCTCTTTGGTTCAGGAGGAATTGGAGTCGAGCTATTCAAAGACTTCTCAGTGGGCTTGCCCCCGCTGAACCAAACCCTTTCCAAACGAATTCTCGAGGAGACACGAATCTATCAGGCGCTCGCGAAGGGGCTCAGAAACAAGCCTCCGATTGACATGAGATCACTCGAAGAGATCATGGTTCGATTCTCTAACATGATTGTGGACCTGCCTGAGATTGCTGAGATGGACATCAATCCATTAGCCGTTTCTGAAGGTAAACTTTGGGCGATTGACGCCAGGATCATCATCGACCCGACAGTAACAGCGAGACGTTCTGACAACTATCCGCATTTGGTGATGATGCCCTACCCATCAAAGTATGTGACACCATGGAGGTTGAAGGACGGCAGCGAAGTCATTTTGCGTCCAATTAGACCTGAAGATGAACCTATGGAACTTGAATTTATCAAGGGATTATCAACCGAGACGAGTCGTTACCGGTTTTTTCAAATCATCAAGGATCTACCTCATGATGCGCTCGTCAGGTTTTGCAATATCGACTATGATAGGGAGATGGCGTTTATTGCTGAAACGACGGACACGGACAGCGAGCGTGCACCGCGAAGAATCGAAATCGGAGTAAGCCGATTGATCCTAGACCCGAACGAGAAACATGGCGAGTTCGCGGTAGTAATCGCGGACAAATTCCAAGGGAAAGGACTGGGAACCAAACTCGTCGATATGCTGATTGAAGTCGCTAGAGAAAAGGAGGTTGAAAGCATCTACGGGGTCATTATGTCCAGCAATATGGCGATGATTCGTCTCTGCGAAAAACTCGGATTTACCACCCGGAGAGAACAGGATAGCGTAAAGGCAGAGCTAAAACTGAATTATTAATGGAAATCTGCTACTTTTTCCGCCCGCTGACCGCGTACTGCACTAACCCTACAATTGATACCCACATCACCAGATCAGCAACTAGCCCAATCGTGTGATAGTTCGTAGGAGACCCAGGATATACGATAACGGTACGCCAGACAAATGGGAGCCCATAATTCGTTGCGCCCAACAGTGGTCCCATTAGAACCTGGAGACCTCCAGCCAAGGTATACAGAAGAAACCCCTGCATCCATCCCGTTACGAAAGTTATCACAATGCCACCAAAAACGGCTCCGATGAGAATCTTCGCTTTCATTTACACTACTTGAGTTGGCAGGTACTTCGTACACTAATCAATCTTTAGTACATTCAGACTACGCTGCCTTAGGTTTATCAAACGCAGAACCATCATTAGGCCAGGTTCAGGTTATGTCTGATCCGAAAGGAATCCCCCGAGAGTTGGCTGACGCTGCATACATTGGTGCGGTAGACGAACTGAATGAGTACGCTATCTACAAAAAATTCTCCGAACTTAAAGTGGGTAAGCAGAATCCTGAATTCAAGAAAACTCTTGCGCGCCTCGCTGGAATGGAATACAAACATTATCAGTTTTGGAAAAAGTTCTGTCCGGACCGAAATGTTACGGTCAACAAGATCAAACTCTATCTGATGGTGTTCGTCCGCATCTTCCTAGGAGTTACCTTCGCCTTCAAATTCCTAGAAAGAACTGAAGGAGATGTAATCAGGAAATACAAAGCGATCGCTCACCTCGTGCCTTCTGAAGACCAGTCAGTGCTGCAAGAGATCATTGCAGACGAAGAAGAACATGAGCAGGAGTTTGCGGAACAGTTCGATGAGCCGCACATCAAGTACATCTCATTCATAGTACTCGGCCTCGCCGATGCGCTTGTGGAAATCGCCGGCATTCATGCAGGGTCACTGGGAATCTACAATTCGACGGAACTTGCAGGATTGGCTGGGATAATTGCGGGAGCTGCAGCCTCGATAGCAATGGCATCAGCGGCTTACGCTCAGGCCAAGACCGGATTCAAGGGCTCAGCTGGATTGTCCGCAGTCTATACCGGCTTATCATATTTCCTGACCGCGGTAGTTCTTGCGACACCCTACTTCGTTACAAAAGTCATGTTGACTGCTCTATTCTCATCCCTGATCGCAGCCATCTGCCTGATCGCGTTCATTACCTTCTACGGATCGATAATCCAAGGATCAGGATTTCGCAAGGATTTTGCTGAAATCACTAGCATTATGCTTGGCGCCACTATTGCACTCTACCTGTTGGGTACAGTGATCAGATACTTGACTGGAATGACGATTTAGGAAGTTCACTCAAGGACGTGTATGTCTTTTTTCGCACACATCTCCTTGAGTATCTTCGGCCACACGGTGACACTGACTTCTCCAAGGTGCGCTTTCTTCAGCAGTAGCATTTGAACGCGGGATTGACCGACTCCGCCGCCTATACTTAGCGGCAGGATACCGCGAATAATACCTTGATGGTATGGAAGCTTCAAGAAGTCAAGTTGATGCGTAATCTCTAATTGCTTTCTGAGCGTGTCAGCGTTGACTCGAATACCCATTGATGATAACTCATGTCTCCGTTTCGTGATATGGTTCCAGACGAGAATATCCCCGTTGAGCCCATGCATAGGACGCCCATCTTCTGATTTGGTCTCGGTAACCCAGTCATCGTAGTCTGCAGCCCTAAGCTCATGTGGATAGCCATCCTTGAGGGTCCAACCGATTCCGATGATGAATATTGCTGGGGATTCTTGGAGAATCGCCGTCTCACGCTGTTTTCGTGGCATGTCTGGGAACTTGTCAAGAATCTCTTCTGCATGCAAGAACGTTAGCTTGTCAGGTAAACTTGGATACTTGTCTGACTTGAGTTGTGGAAACATCTCTTGGGCGTATGTTTCGGCGCCTTTGATTACTTTCCAAATTTTCTTAACAGTATCTTTCAGATACTCAAGATTTCTTTGGTCTGCGGTTATTGCTTTCTCCCAGTCCCATTGATCTACGTATGCGCTGTGATCGTGATCCAGGAAGTAATCTTTCCGTACGGCTCGCATGTCGGTGCAAATTCCCTCCCCTGCTTTCAGTCCGAACTGTTTCAGTGCTACGCGCTTCCATTTCGTAGCAGCCTGCACTATTTGTGCGTCAATGGGGTGTTTGTTATGATCATTCGATATGTGGAATTGAATCGGCGTGCGGGATCCATCCCGATCTAGAAGGTCGTTCACTCCGCTACCAACATCAACTATGAGAGGAACTTGAACCATCATCAGGTTGAGTTCCTTGCACAGGTTTTTCTCGATGTAATTCTTCACCGCAAAAATAGCTTTCTGCGTATCCTTAGGATTCAGAAGCGAATGATAGTCTTTAGGAAGTACACGCTCAATCTCCTCGTATGTGCCGATTCCCGGCCCCGCAAGATCTGCCTTCTTATCCATCAATGCCTATCGAATGAAGCCGACTTCTGGTCAGTTAATTAGAGCGACGGCTGGTTTTCTGACTTGCAACAACTATACGGTCGACTCATCAAGTGATTTGGTGGTTGCCGAACGTCTTTGCATTCACTTGACAATATTCGCAGACTGAGTGCGGAGGATGCATAAGTGCTGATTTTGCAGGGAAAATCATTTAGAGGCGCATACACCACTCATTGGTGTGCGCAATATGTTCGGTTACATGGGCAAGATCCTACGAGTCAATCTTACGAATGGCAAAATTACCGAAGAGCAACTGTCCGAGGACGTAGCTAGGAAATACTTGGGCGGCGCTGCGCTTAGCGCTAAGATTCTCTTTGACGAGCTAAAGCCTGGTATTGATCCACTCGGACCAGATAACAAGCTGATTGTTGCGGCAGGTCCGTTGTGCTCAATTCCCTTCGCAGGCAACAGCAGATTCTCTGTCTGCGCCAAATCACCATCGAATGATGCGTGGGGCGAGTCGCTAAGTGGCGGCTACATGGCGCCCAAACTCAAGCAGTCAGGTTTCGATGCATTCATCATTGAGGGAGCATCAAAATCGCCCGTCTGGTTGTACATAAACGAGGGACATGCAGAGCTGCGAGACGCTTCGAAGTATTGGGGCAAATTAACCTTAGAAACCGAGAACGGAATAAAGAAGGAACTTGGCGATAAAGACAGGCGACAGAGCAGCGTCGCAACAATAGGTCCTGCCGGAGAGAAACTTGTCCGCTTCGCCGCGATTCTAAATGACCTACGTGAAGCAGCAGGACGGTCGGGTATGGGTGCTGTGATGGGTTCCAAGAAGTTGAAGGCATGGGTATGCAAGGGATCCATGAAGCCGAAGGTTCACGACGAGAAAAAGTTGCAAGTGTACATCAGACAATGCGCGACTGAAGTCAAGAAAGGTCCAGGAATCGCAGGACTGCACGACTTCGGAACCGTCGGAGACACAGACGATCTCAGTCGGTCCGGCCGACTGCCGACGAAGAACTTCCAGCGCGGAACTTTCGAAGGAGCCGACAAGATAACTGGCGAAACGATGGTAAGCAGCGGTTACCTGGTGGGGCGAGACACCTGCTGGGCGTGCTCGACAAACTGTAAACGAGTAGTTGAAGCCAAGACGCCGTACGAGATTGACCGCGAACTCGGAGGACAGGAATACGAAACGACCGCCGCCCTTGGATCATTGTGTTTGAACGACGATATGTACTCGATTGGCAAAGCGAATGAACTGTGCAACCTCTACGGCATCGACACGATCTCAACAGGCGTTGCAGTAGGCTTCGCGATGGAAGCCTATGAGAAAGGCCTCATCACGAAGCAAGATGCCGGAGGATTGGAGATAAAGTGGGGAGACCCCAACGTCGTAATCAAACTAGTCGAGAAGATTGGAAAACGCGAGGATATCGGCAATCTTCTGGGTGAAGGTGTCATGAGAGCTGCCCGGAAGCTCGGAAGAGGAGCAGAAGAGTTCGCGCTGCACGTGAAAGGCAGAGAGTTACCCATGCATGAACCACGCGGCAAACGCGGTCTAGCACTGATGTACGCGGTGGGAGACCGCGGAGCCGACCACATGGAATGGGAACATGACGACATGTGGGACCCTGAGACTAACCTGAGACCTGAACTCGGATTAACACCTGACTACGTACCAGAACGAGGTCTACTTGAATATGGACCAAGTAAGGCAAGAATCGCGAAGATAGCGGGAGACCTTTGGTCGACCTGCAACAGCCTCGTCGTCTGCGTCTTCGACGTATACCCAGGCGGAGGAATTGAGCACAAGACACTCCTCGGAATACTAAACGCGGCCACTGGATGGGACATGACCATCAAAGAGTACATGCAAGTCGGCGAGAGAGCGCTAGATCTCAGTAGAGCCTTCAACGCTAGAGAGGGACTAACACGAAAAGATGACACTCTCCCGAAGAGATTGATGGAACCATTGCCGGATGGAACCTTTGCTGGAAAACCAATCACCCAAGAAATGCTCGACTCATTGCTGGACAACTATTACGAATTACGCGGATGGGACAAAAAAGCTGGCATTCCAACCAGAAATAAACTCGAAACGATTGGCCTACAAACTGTCGCC
>Ga0209777_10007830_pt1 | contig 11778 bp, 11 predicted proteins | sample FrelakmetHBP12HB_FD_187147 | JGI IMG/M metagenome (GOLD analysis project Ga0209777, IMG submission 187147) | Freshwater lake sediment microbial communities from the University of Notre Dame, USA, for methane emissions studies -HBP12 HB (SPAdes)... | ecosystem: Environmental > Aquatic >... | reverse complement strand
GTGGTCCCCGCCGAGACGCGCAGGTGCCCGTCCTGCGCCGAGCCGCCGGCCGAGTCCCTCACCGTGAGGGCGGCCGTGAAGTCGCCTTGGCTCCCATAAGTGTGCGCCGGGTTTTGGTCCGCTGACTGGGACCCGTCGCCGAAGTCCCAACCGTAGGTGTACGGAGGCGTCCCGCCTGAGGCGCTGCCGGTAAAGTTCACCGTGAGGGGCACGGGGCCCGCCGTGGTGTCGGCCTGGGCGATCGCCGTGAGGACGCCGGGAGGGGTCACCCGGATCGTCAAGTGGGAATCCGCCGCCGATTTTCCATCCGCGTCCTTCACCGTGAGAGAGGGGGCGTAGGTGCCCGCCACGGTGTACGTGTGGGACGGGTTGACATCCGAAGACGATCCGCCGTCGCCGAAGTCCCAAGCATAGGTGTAAGGGGAGCGGCCGCCTGTCGCAGATCCCTTGAAGCTTACGGTGAGGGGCGCGTTTCCAGCTGCCGGGGTTGCCCCCGCGGTGACTGTGAGGGCCGTCGCATCGATGACGAGGTGGGAGTCACTGGCCGTCAGGGCCGTGGAGTCCTTGACCGTCAGGATGGGGTGGAAGATGGCCGGCGTGTGGTACGTGTGGCTCGGATTCTGGGTCGTGGCGTGGCTGCTCCCGTCCCCGAAGTCCCAGTCCCACGTGTAAGGAGGGTGCCCGCCCGCACCGGCTCCCGTGAAAGACACCGTCAGGGGGGGCGCGCCGGATGTCGGGGTGGCGCTCGCGGAGGCAGAAAGCGCCGCGGGGACGGATTTGGCGTAATCGAAGTCCGCGGAGGGAGCGGAGGCCAGGGCGTACACCGAGTAGCCCCCGGTCCCGGACTTCGCGATGGAAAAGACCTTCTGGGCCGGGTTGCAGCACGCGCCGCCTGAGCACGTGGGCACGGCGTAGGTGGCGGGCGCTCCGGCCCCCGTGATCCACAGGTAGTGCAGCGTCTGGCTGACCATGCTGTTTACGGTGCTGTAGGCCGTGACTCTGGCGGAGACGCCGGACGTGGACGTTTGCATGACGACGTCATAGTGCTGGTCGGCCAGGAGGATCACAGGACCGAGGGCGCCCGTGCTGCAGACAGGGCTTTGGGAGGCGCCGGTGCTCGTGCCTCCGTAGGCAATCTGCATGGAGCCACCCAGAAAGCTGAACTGGTAGAGGGTCTCCGTGGAAAAGAAGAGAAGGTCCGCCGTGTGGAAGTAGAAGCCTCCTGTCGCGCCGCTACTGCCCGTCATGGTGACGTATCCCGTGCCCGAGACGACGAGCATCCAGAGGTAGACGGGAAGAGGGCTTCCGGCGGGCGAAAATGACGCGCCGCCGCTACCCTGAAAAAGCATCGTGCCGTCGCAGCGTCCATCATGGTAAGCGCTCTGCGCGGCCGCCGCGAAAGAAACGATTAAGGAAACCGCGAGAACCGCTGCGAAAAGAGTTCGAGATCTCATTTTCTCACCCTCATCTTCCTTCTACGTCTCATACTATAATGATTAGCTCCTCGTGAGAATCTATGCAACCGCCGTAGGATTCGGCTACCTTCTGACCCCGGACTCGATCCGGGGGAAGAAGGTGCGTCCCGGCGCCGTTGGGCCAGATGCGCGAAAGCCGAGCGGCCCGGGGCCGACGCCTACTCTGATGTACGCGAAAAAGGGGTCACATCTTGCAATGTAGCATTACTCAGAAAGCGGGCTCAGCGCGGTGCGAACGAGACGGCCCGCCGTGGCGTAGTGAATGCCTAAATGGTCAGCAATGGCCTTGAGGGTGTACCCATGCACCACATGGGCCTCCCGAGTCCTCTCTACTAGCTCCGCCCTCTCCCTCCTCGAATACCCTTCAAACAACTCCACAAGGGACGGCCGGGCAACCTGGCGCTGAACTCTGGGGTGTTCCTTGCTATCTCGCTTCGCTTCTATCAGGTCCCGTCGCTTTTCTGCAAATCCAGGGCTTCCCAACACGATCTGGCCTTCGACCTGCGTCATCGGGTCGAGCTTCCTCCTCAGCCCGTCGGCCACGAAACGCCTGTATCGCGCCCTTGCCTCGCTCTCGTCGGTCCCGAATTGAGACAGAATCCAACCCACCACCAGGAACTCTGGACAGTCTCTCATCCCCGCCGTCGCCCCATAGCTGCTCCACGGCCAATCCTGCGGTTTCTTGGCCATCCTGGCACGAACCGGGTTCAGCACCACATACCGGCACAGTTCCAGCAAGTGGCTTCCTTTCTCTACCAAGATAGCTTGGAACCGCCCCTGGAAAAGGTGGCCTACCCTTTTATGGCGCCGGTTGAAGCCCTGCGTATACCCCCCGTTGATGCGTTGCATCCCAAGGGACAGGTTGGGCTTGGGGGTCTCTATAAGAAGATGGTAATGGTTGCCCATGAGGCAGTAAGAGTGGAACGCGAACCCATAGCGCTCGTTGGCTTCTGAGAGTTTCGCGAGAAACAGCTCGCGGTCTCGGTCATCGAAATAGACCTTTTGGCGCGCATTGCCCCGCGCTGTGACATGATAAAGTGCCCCTGCATACTCGATCCTCAGCGGACGGGCCATCGTGCCAGCGCCTCCTCAAACCATTTGCCCTCATCCTAGCGCCGCAAGTGCTACATTGCAAGATGTGACCCCATTTTCTCCGCAGGCCTGCCCCGTTGATGATGGCTTGGCGGTACTGGTACAGCTCATCTGGAATGAGGTCCTTGTTGTACGCGACTTGTACCACTTGCCGAGTCAGGGCCTGATGGGTCAGGTCCTCATAAGGAAAAGCCGCAACTGAAATGCCAAGAACTGCCGCCACGAACAATGGTCTAACGCGCATGGCTCCCCCCCGTTTCTTCGACATATCTCTGGAGATTTTGAACAGATTGTTCAAGAAACTTCTGGTCCTTCGCCGAAAGCCCAGGCATCTGCTGCTTTTTCTCTGGGCTCGCAAGCGGGATCTGTCTCAACTTCTCGAGAATCAGCATATCGCGTTTGTACAGCATCACAAGGTCAGCCTTTGTAAGCCGCCTTGAAGAGAGATCGTCTTCAATTCGGTCAGGCGTACAAAGGTAGGCTGTGTCGAATAGCGCAGAGAGAAAACGCTCTGAATCCTTCCCCTCCGGCCATTTTCTTAAATATCCCGTCAGGTCATTTAAGAGCCATTGGTCTGTATGCTCGTACCGGCTCAACTCCCTCACTTGGATTGTGGTTTCACACTTCTGCCTCCATTGTTCTTCTGTTTCTGCTCTTGCGATGGCCACACAGCAGACATGGCCTACAATAGGAATCCGCAGCCACCAGACCTTGGCGTATCGGCTGGGCCGGCATGAGTTCCCTCTAGCCCATATGCCCTCGCGCTCTGTGGCACAGGTGACATAGTCCGGCGAGTACACGCCCAAACCCGTGGCTAGGGTCCACCAGGGCCCGACGACAAGGTGGCCTTTTGCCGGAATGAAGAAAAAGCCGGATGCGCTAGTCGTTCCGTGGCCAAGGCCGCTGCCGCCTGGCCCCGCTGGCCCGCCTGGGCCTAGAACGGCATAGGCGGCTTCAACGTACACTTCGGCCCCCGCTATGGGCCTCCCCGTCTCCATGTTTACAACCCTTCCCCAAACAGGCGGCCTTCTCATCGTTACGCAAGCATAGAGGTTGTAGAGCACGAGGAGAGCCACGGTCAGCCGCGCCCATCGCCTCCAGCCCTTGCCTTTAAGTGGCCACAGCGCGAGCCGAACAATGAACGAACGTCTCTTTTCAGGTCTTTTCTCTTGAGTCTCTTTCATCAAACCGCCCCTCCGCTCAGCGAAGCGTAGCCGCTGATGCGTTCAGAAAGTCTGTGCCCGCAGCCACTCGCTCAATCCCAGTCCCCTTGTTTTCTTTTGGTCGTCTTTGAGAAACAAGAGCCGCATTTTGTTCTTGTGCAAGTTGGCTGCCCCAGACCTACCGTGCAGTCGTCAAGCGCTGACGCCAACTCCACTGATAGAGTCTTTGCGCTCACCGGGATTCCCCTCCCCAAATGCGGCGGCCAACTGATCCAGACGACAAGGCCTGTCTTTGATCCCCGTTCCCAATGGAAACGCAAATTCATTGATACGAAAGCAATGTAACCGTCACCGAGAAAACAGTCAAGGAAGGTATCTTTCAAGGCGATACTCCGGGCTTCCCCTTTCTGCCGTCTCCTGTTAGTCTTTCCGACATGGAGGGGAATGGTTGAGCATCCTCGACGACATTCGGGGGCGCGCCGCGCGCTCCAAGCGGCGCATCGTTCTGCCCGAGACCGGCGACGAGCGGGCGCTGAAGGCCGTTCCCATCATCCTCGCGGCAGGGACGGCTGAACCCGTTCTCGTAGGTGATCCGGCCGAAGTTCGGCAAAAGGCAAACGCCGTGGGAGTTTCTCTCGCCGGCGTCGAGATCCTGGACCCTCGGGAGCCCCAGTTCGTCTCTGCGGCCGCCCGCGTCTACCTTGAACGCATGAAGAGCCGGGGCGTCAAGGAAGAAGAGGCGCGGATCCTGGCGGGCACAAACCTTTACGCCGGATGCCTTTTCGTGGCCATGGGAAAAGCGGACGGCGTCGTGTCCGGCGCCACGCACACCACAGCGGACTCGGTGAGGGCCTACCTGCATTGCTTCGGCCCGGCTGAGGGCATCCGCACGGTCTCGTCCTTTTTCTTGATGGTGACGCCGAAAACCGCGTACGGTGAGAATGGCGTCTTCGTCTACGCGGACTGCGGCATTGTCCCCTGCCCCGATTCCGCGCAGCTCGCCGAGATCGCCCTCTGCGCCGCCGAGTCCTTCAAGCTGCTCGTGGGTGCCGAGCCCAAGGTGGCCTTCCTCTCCTTTTCCACCAAGGGCTCCGCGAAGGACGCCAGCGTGGACAAGGTCCTGCGGGCCTTGGAGACCTTCAAGGCCAGGGCGCCCCACGTGGCCGCCGATGGAGAGCTTCAGGTGGACGCGGCGATCGTCCCGAGGGTGGGCGGGAGCAAGGCCCCGGGAAGCCCCGTGGCCGGGCAAGCGAACGTGCTCATCTTCCCCAACCTGGACGCCGGTAACATCGCCTGCAAGCTGACGGAACGCCTGGCCGGCGCGGTGGCGTTGGGACCCATCCTCCAGGGGTTAGCCGCCGCCGCCAACGACCTGAGCCGGGGCTGCTCGGCCCAGGACATCGCGGACGTGGCCGCCATCACCGCGGTGCAGGCGCAGGCGCTCGATCGTCGCCGAGCCTGAGCTTCTATGAGCCAAGCAGGAACCTCGGGCTCCTCGTCCGTCGCGGTCCTTGTCCCCGTACACAACGGTTCGGAGCAAATCGCCGGCCTGCTTGTCCAGCTCGAAGCTCTCCCGCTGAACGTGTGGGTCGCCGACGACGGTTCCACGGACGGCACCGCCGAAACGGTCTCGAAAACGAGCGCTCGCCTGGTGCGCCTCCCCGTCAGAAAAGGAAAGGGCGCGGCGCTGAAGCGGGGATTGAAGGAAATCCTCTCGAAGAGCCCTCCCGAGTGGGTCCTGTTCATGGATGGGGATGGCCAGCATCTCCCATCGGAGGTGCCCCGTTTTCTTCAAGCCATGGAGGGGCCTTACGACCTTCTGACGGGCAGCCGGATGGAGGAATCGGTGTCCATGCCCGCCGCCCGGAGGATGACCAACCGCATGGGCAGTGAGATTCTAAGGTGGATGTCGGGCCAGGCCGTTCCCGATACCCAATGCGGTTTTCGGGCCATTCGCTCTTCGTTCTTAAAGCGCATGGAGCTCGAGTCGGAGGGCTACGAGATCGAGACCGAGATTCTCCTGAAGGCCCTCAAGATGGGCGCGCGCTGGCGCACCATTCCAGTGAGCGCGGTGTACGACGGGCAGGAAAGCCACTTCCGCCCGGTGGCCGACACCTTTAAGATCTGCATGGCGGCCCTCAGATATGTCGCAGGATAGTGTCTACCAAAACTGGGGCGCCAGCGCCTTCAACACGGCATTGGTTTTTCGCCTCTCGCACCTCGCGTGCAGGCTTCTGCCCCAGCAGGCCCTCTACGCTGCCGCCGAGAACATTTTTGACTGGTACCAGGCCTGGAATCTAGAGACGGCGGCAGCCGTGACGGACAACCTCGCGAAGGCTTTCCCTGACAGGGCCAGGCACGAAGTGGAATCCTGGGCCAGCCGGACCTTCACGAACTACGCACGCGGCATGGTGGACTACCTCCGCGCCTCCTTCGATCCCCCCGTCGTGAAGGCCGAGAGCGCCGGGGCAGCGCAGCGCCTCGCTTCGGGGGGAGGCCAGATCCTCGTTACGGCGCACATGGGCAACTGGGAGATAGGCGGCGGACACATGGGGAAAACCTCCAAGCGGCATTGGGTCGTCGGCGTCCCGGAGCGGGACGGGGGAGTGGGGGCCTTTCGAGAGTCCTGGCGCTCCAGCTCAGGCCACCGCGCGATCATGGCCGGCGAGGGCCTCTCCACCCCCTTTGCCGTCCGGCGCGCCTTGGATGCGGGGGACAACGTCGTAGTCCTCGTGGACCGGGCCACTTCAAGGGACCGCGTTCCCGTCGCGTTCAGGGGCCGGAGGGCTTTCTTCCTGAAAAGTCCAGCGCTCTTCTCCGCCCTCACCGGCGCGCCTCTCACGCCCGTGGCCGTGATGTGCGAAGGGCCCAGGAGATACTCGGCCCACGCGGGGCAGCCCGTGACGGCGAAACCCACTGAGGAGAGCGCCCGTGCAGTCATGCAACACGCGGCGGACTTTTTTGGCGGCATCTTAGAGAGGTACCCGGATCAGTGGTATAATTTTTTCCGGTACTGGCAGGAGACGCCGTGACCAACCTTGAGATCACCTCCGAACAGAAAGGCGACGCGTGGGTCGTCCACCTCAAGGGCTTCCTGGACGCCCACAACCACGAGATCTTCCGCCAGGCGATCAACGAGCACATCCAGAAGGGCCACGTCAAATTCCTCCTCGACTTCTCGGGCCTCACGTACATCGGCTCCTCGGGCATCGAGGTCGTCCTGTCCAACATCCAGCCGCTCAGAGACAAGGGCGGGGACATGCTGCTGTGCGGTATGTCGGCCAAGATTTTCAAGGTCTTCGACCTTCTGGGCCTGCCTTCTTTCTTCACGATCTGCCCGACCGTGGAGGACGGCCTCAAGTCGTTCAATGTCTGACCCCTGGAGCTACCTGAGCCCAGCGGCTCAGGCGGCTTCCGAGTTCAAGGAAAAGGGTTCCTCCTTTCTTGGCCGCTTGGCGTCGGCGTCTTCTCCCGAAGAAGCCTCGAAGTTCGTGGCCGAGCAAAAGAGGCGATTCCACGACGCCACGCACCACTGTTGGGCCTACCGCATCGGCTGGGCCGAAGGGCTCCTAGAGCGCTCCAGCGACGGCGGCGAGCCCTCGCACACCGCGGGCTTGCCCATCGCTTCGGCGCTGGAGGGCCGGGGTGTTTCGGATGCGTGCCTCGTCGTGATACGTTACTTTGGAGGGGTGAAGCTCGGAACGGGCGGCTTGGCGCGCGCCTACAGGACGGCGGCCCAGCTCGTCTTGGATGCCGCTGAACTCCGCCCGCGGTCGCTGTGCGCGGAGTGGGAGATCTCCCTCCCTTACGGGGCGCAGGGCACCGTGCGGCACGCGGCCTCGCGCCTGGGTGTCCACCTGAGGGAGGCCGGCAGCGCCGAAGAGCTCCTGCTGGCCGCCAGCGTCCCGAGGGGCGCCACCGAGGCTTTTGAAAGCGCCCTGAAGCAGGCCAGCGAGAGCTGGAAAGGAGGCGTCACGTGGAGATCGAGGTGAAGGTCCCCGTAGACAACGTGAGGCCCTTCGCGGAACGCGCCCAGGAACTTGGCTACGAGAGGGTCCGCTCCAGGCACTTCGAGGCCAACACTCTTTTTGACTACCCGGGCCGCGTACTGTCCGTCGCCGGCTGCCTCCTGCGCGTCAGAGAGACGAAGCAGAGCGCGCTCTTCACGTTCAAAGGCAAGATCGTGGAGGACGAACGCTTCAAGGTGCGCCCCGAGATGGAGACCACGTGCGACAACGGCCCCAACTTGAGGGCCATTCTGGAGAGTATCGGACTCAGGCCCTTCTTCCGTTACGAGAAGTACCGCGAGGAGTACAGGGCGCCTGGCGCCATGTTGTGCCTGGACGAACTCACTTTCGGCCACTTTCTGGAGCTGGAGGGCTCACCCGAGGGCATTGACGAGCTCGCGAAGGTGCTGCGGATCGATCCGGCCACCTTCGTGAAGCGCTCGTACGCGGACCTCTACGGCGAATACTGCCGAGAGAGAGCCGTCCCCTTCGGCGACATCGTCTTCCGCTCGGATGCCGATGACGTTTAGCGGCCCAGAGGCTGGGCGGCTAGGCGGCACGAAGCCCCTCCGAGAGGCCGTCATTCTGGCGGCGGGGCTCGGCCTCCGGATGAGGCCCGTCACGTCGGATTGGCCCAAGCCCGCAATCCCTTTCTTGAACCGGCCCATCCTCCATTGGATCCTGGAAACGCTGGAGGGCGCCGGAATTCAACGTGTCCTCATCAACCTCCACCACTTGCCCAACTTGGTGAAGGCCGCGGCGGAGTCATTCCCAGGCCGCATGGAATTCGAATTCTCCTACGAGCCCTCCATCCTCGGCACGGCGGGCCTCTACGGGCCTCTCAGAGACTCTTTGCGGAGCGAGAGTTTCCTTGCGGTGAACGGAGATGTCTTGGGCCGCTTCCCTTTCGTCCGCCTGGAAGAGGAGCTCGCGCGCCACCCCCAGGCCCTCGCAGTGCTCGCACTGCGGTGTGGGTCGAGACCCTACACGCCCGTTGAACTCTACCCCGGCGGGCTCGTGCGCGCGTTTGGACGGGGCGATCTCATGTTCGCGGGCGCGTACGCCGCGCGGCGGGAGCTTCTCGATTATCTCCCCGGACCCGGGCCGGCCGAACTGATTCCCCACCTCCTGGTGCCGCTGATCCCAGCCGGCGCAATTCGCGGGCTGGTGTTCGAAGAACCTTGGGACGACCTGGGAGATGCCGCGGGATACCTCGCGGCCTCCTTGAGGGAGGTCGAGGACATGGCGCGAGGCCTGCGCGCCGTTCCTTCTGGAAGCAGTCTAGTCCGCGTGTCTGATCAGCCCGTTCTTCTTCACAATGCAGGGAGCGTGGATGGAGACGCCACGGTCACCGGCCCGGCCGTTGTCGGTGAAGGGGCGCGCGTGAGCCAGGGGGCGCGCTTCGGCAGGGCGGTGCTCCTTCCCAGAACCAACCTCGCTCCGGGCCAAGTCCTCGAGAGCGCGATCGCCTCACCTTCGGGACGGATTATCCCGAATCTTGCGTTTGAACGGGAACAGCAATAGGAGATGTTGGACCGGCCTTGATTGCCCGCCTAACCGAAATGCAGCGCAGCCGCAAAATCTGGGATAATGACTCGTGGCATAAAGGAGGGCAGGGGTGTCCATGGCGCCGCATGAAAGTTCGGACAGTGCGATGAAAATCACGGCCCTCATTCCCGCGGGGAACGAGGCCCACCAGGTCGCAGAAGCCATCAAGAGCGCTTCGTGGGCCGACGAAGTCTACGTCATCGTAGACTCGGCGAGCACCGACGGCACCGCCGAAGTGGCGCTCTCGGCGGCCCCCGGCGTCCGGGTCGAGGCGCACGAGTACGCCTACTCGGCGGCCCAGAAGAATTGGGCCATCCCCAGGGCGTCCCACCCCTGGATCTTCCTCCTGGACGCAGACGAGCGCGTGACCCCCGAGCTCCAGGACGAGATCCGGCGCCTCACGGCCTCGGGGCCCCACAAGGACGCCTACCAGGTCCGGCGGAAGAACCTCTACATGGGCCGCATCATGCGGCACGGCGGCTGGCAAAGCGACAAGGTCATCCGCCTCTTCCGGAGGGAGTGCCGCTATTCTGACCGGCGCGTCCACGCGGAGGTGGAGGGCTTCGACAGCCTCGGTCTGCTCGAAAACCCCATCCTCCACGACACCTTCAAGGACTGGCCCAGCTATCTCCTAAAGCTGGACCGCTACACAACCTGGGGGGCCGAGCAGGACTTCAAGGACGGCAAAGGGGCTGGGTTCGGGAACGTCGTGCTCAGGCCCCTGGGGCGGTTTCTGAAGCAGTACGTCCTCCGCCTCGGGTTCCTGGACGGTATGCCCGGCGCCATCGCGGCCTTTCTGGGCGTCTACGGGGTATTCCTCAAGTACGCCAAGCTGTGGGACATGAAAAGGAAAGAGAGGGTGAGGGGGTGAGGGGGAGCGAAAGACCTTTATCTCCCACTCCCCCACTCTCCCACTCTCCCTCTCTCCCACTCCCCCACTCTCCCACTCTCCCTCTCTCCCACTCATTCCTTTCCTTGACACTTCTACGAGCCGGGTCCCATAATTGCTTGGGAGAACATGACTTCCCATGCGTGCACGCGCCTGGTTGGTACTCGTTTTCGCGGCGTCCCTCTCACTCGAGGCGAGCGCTCAGACGATCTTCAGGATCGACCTGGCCGATCCCATCCACCCCATGACCCAGAGGTACGTGGTCAAATCCATCGAGAAGGCGAACGAAGAGAGCGCCGCGCTCGTCCTGCTTCAAATAGATACACCGGGCGGCTTCATCTCATCCGTCGAGGACATCCAGCGAGCCATCCTCAGGTCGAAGGCTCCGGTCGTGGCTTACGTGGCCCCCGTGAACGCCCGTGCCGCCTCTGGCGGCGCCCTCGTGGCGCTGGCGTGCGACCTCATCGCCATGGCGCCGGGGACCACCATCGGCGCCGCCCACCCCGTCCTCTCCCCCCTCATCCCGATGCCGCCCACACAGCCTCAGCAGCCCTCCCCGGGCGGCCAGCCCCAGCCCGGTACGCCGAGCCAGGGCTCCGAAGGCGACGAGATGATGCGGAAGGTCGTGAACGACCTCTCGGCCCACGTGCGCACCCTCGCCGTAAACAGGGGGCGCAACGCCGAGCTCTACGAGAAGATGGTCCGGGAGAGCGTCACGCTCACCGAAAAGGAGGCGCTCCAGGGGAAGGTGATCGAGCTCGTCGCCAGCGACGAGGGCCGGATATTCGAGTACCTCAGGAGCCATCCCCTGAAGAGGTTCGAAGGCCAGGAGGTGGCCCTGAAGCTGGGCGAAGCCCCCATCGTGACCGATATCCCCATGACAACCCGGGAGCGCTTCCTCACGGCCCTCGCCAACCCCAGCCTGGCCTACATCCTTCTCGTCCTTGGCGCCCTGGGCCTTTTCGTGGAATTTAAGAGCCCTGGGCTCATCTTCCCCGGCGTCCTCGGGGGGATTTTCATCCTGCTCTGGCTGATGTCCACCCCGATCGTGCCCCCCAGCATCGTGGGCCTCCTCTTGATCGCTTTGGGGATCGTGTTCTTCATTCTTGAGGTGAAAGTGGTATCCTACGGTATGTTGGGAATCGGAGGCGTCATTTCTCTGGTCATCGGGAGCCTTCTTCTCTACAGCAAGGCCCCCGTGGAGGAAATGAGGGTGCCACTCACGCTGACCCTGGCCGTCGCCCTGGCTTTCGCGGGCATCATCACGTTCCTGGTCTATCTCGCCGCCAAGGCTTACAAGAACCCGGTGGTGACGGGCGAGGAGGGCCTCATCGGGCAGGAAGGCGAGGTGAGGGGGATCATCCGGCCCGGCCACCCGGGCAAGGTATTCGTCTTTGGGGAGTACTGGAACGCCACAGGGGATCAAGAGCTGCAGGCCGGCCAGCGCGTCAAGGTCGTGGGCCGCGAGGGCATGACCCTAAAGGTGGCGCCTCTTTCGGAGGGAGGGTAGCATGGCGAGTGCTCTGAGTTTTCCCGTGATCGCCGTCGTCGTCATTTTCCTGATGTGGCTCTTCTCGTGCATCAACATCTTGCGAGAGTACGAG